>Ga0256832_1000831_pt1 | contig 20446 bp, 21 predicted proteins | sample 134614metaG_FD_190534 | JGI IMG/M metagenome (GOLD analysis project Ga0256832, IMG submission 190534) | Hydrothermal vent microbial communities from Lau Basin, Pacific Ocean - 134-614 | ecosystem: Environmental > Aquatic > Marine > Hydrothermal vents | place: Pacific Ocean: Lau Basin | collected... | reverse complement strand
TTTAGATGTGACTGTTAGAAGTCAGGTATTAGAGCTTTTAAAAAAGTTGCAAAAAGAGAGGGGGCTCTCTTATCTGTTTATTACTCATGATTTATCAATTATCTCTACTATTGCTGATGAGGTAGCTGTTATGAGAGAAGGGAAGATTGTAGAGCAAGGGGTGGTTAATGAGGTTATGAATGCTCCTAAAGAGGAGTATACTAAGAGACTTTTAGAGTCTGCTCCACAATTAAATACAATTTTATGCTAATATGTTAATTAAATTTAAAATTTAAATTTAAATTAAGTATAAATCTTTTACTATGGGGGTAGTAAAATAAGAAAGAGAGTTAAAATATGAAACACTATCCTAGTTTTGTCTTTGTAGCATTATTGCTTATTGGTTGTGGAGAGACAAGTGTTAAAGTAGAAAATGTTGAATCACCATCTACAGAATCATCATCTACACAATCAGAAAAAAGTTCACCTACAATAGATAACCATTCAGCTGTCAGATTGCAGAGGTCAAAGTCTATTACTCCTATACAATTTACTAATCGTGGAGGAGAGATAACAAGTTGTAGTATTAGACCATCACTTCCTTCGGGATTAAAACTAAATAACGACTGTTCTATCTTTGGAACTCCTACTGTTAGTCAATCTTTGAAAACTTACACGGTTACAGGAAAAAATGCTCAAGGGGAAGATAGTGCAACTATTGAGATAGAAGTCGTCTCTGTAGATGAGACAGCAATTAAACTTAAGGGGAAGATTACCTATGACTCTGTTCCCGTTAATGCAAATGGAGTTGGTTTAGATTATGCACATACGACACAAAAGAGTGTACGAGGAGCCATTGTTCGTATAGTAAATGCTTCAGGTCAAGAGTTAGGTCGTACAACAACAGATGCAGAGGGGTACTATGAGTTTAATAATCTAAAAGATATAACAGACAAAGTCAAAGTTCAAGTTTTATCTAAACTCAAATCTTCAAATTGGGATTTTGCAGTTAAAGATAATACCAATGGTGATGCACTTTATGTAATGGAGGGTAGTTTAGCTTCTGTTAGTAAAACTAAAAGCCAAACAAGAAATCTAAATGCATCTTCTGGTTGGGGTGGCTCTTCCTATACTGGTACACGAACAGCAGCACCTTTTGCTATTTTAGATGTGGTTTATCAAGCGATTCAGAAGGTACGCTCTGCTGATAGTAGTATTGTTTTTCCACCACTAAATATTTTTTGGTCAAAAAATAATAAATCTGCATCAGGAGCTATTAGTAATGGAGATATTGGAACTTCCTATTATAATGGTAATGATACACTTTATATTTTAGGTGATGAAAATTCAGACACGGACGAGTATGATAGTGGAGTTATTGCTCATGAGTGGGGGCATTACTATGAGACAAAATTTTCAAGATCGGATAATATTGGAGGAAGTCATGGTGCTGGAGAGCTGTTAGATATTCGTCTTGCTTTTGGTGAAGGTTTTGGTAATGCTATTTCATCCATGATACGAGACAATCCAACCTATTGGGACTCTTCAGGAGTACATCAAGCCAATGGTTGGAGTATGAACTTAGAGACAGAATTTAATCGTGATAATCCTGGTTGGTTCTCAGAAGCTTCTATACAGCAAATATTGTACGATATATATGATAGTCATAATGATACGGGAGATACTATCTCTTATGGCTTTAAACCCATTCATAAACTTCTTATTGGAAAAGAGAAAAATACACCAGCATTTACAAGTATCTTTACGTTTATTAAAGGATTAAAAGATGAACATCCATCTGATGTAACAGCCATAGATAATATTGTAGCGCAAGAGAGTATAGCCCCAATTACTGATATTTATGGAAGTGGACGAACTAATAAACAGGAGTATGCAAATCCACTTTATGATGAGTTAAGCACAGGAAGTGAGGTTACCATTGTAACAAACTATGCAGTAGATAATTATTTGAGTGAACGTGGTAGAACAAATCAATTGGGTGCCTATAATTTACTTAAGGTAGAAGTTCCTAGTGAGGGTGATTATACCATTACTGTTACTCAAGTGGGTAGCTCAGGTAATCCTGACCCAGACTTTTACCTCTATAGAGGCTCTTCAAATCAACCTGTAGCTGTGGCTGAAAATCCACCAGCTTTAAGTGATAGTGTTACTACTCATCTACAAGCAGGTACTTATAGAATGGCAGTTGTTGTCTATAATCAGTACAGTGGTACGAAATATAGCGTTAAATTAGTTAAAAATTAAGGAGCAGAGATGAAAAAAAATCAAATATGGATAGTAGCTCTTTTAGCTATAGTAACACTCTTAGTCTATTTTATGGTACAACCCAAAAAAGTTTATGAGGTTTTAAAAGGAGATACAAGTAAAATGATGCAAAAAGGTGGCTCTTCTGTTGTCATAAAATATAGTAGTGAACATGTTGATATTGATACTCCTAGTAGTGTTACTATTACCTTTAGTAGTTCTAAAGATAGAGGAGTGTTAAGTGTTGAGGTTTATCCTCGTCAAAAGATTTTAAAAGGGATTAAACATCAAACATATCAATTTCCTATTACCTCTTCTAATCAAGAGTTTAAGCTTAATTTAGAGCCATTCTCTTTAAAAGAGGGACGTTTTTACATTAACGTTATTGCTTCTATTAAAGGAGAACGACCAAAGATATTATCTATACCTGTAGAGGTAGGTGATAGCTCTAAAAATAGAGTAGAAGCACCGATGAGTAAAATGGGAAAAGGTGAACAGTTATATATCATGAAAGCCGAAGAGGAGATTAAATAGTCTTCTAGACTCCTCTTTCATGTTACTTTTATACACACTAAAGAGAGAAGTATAACCTTTTATTATTTTTAATTTAATAAATTAGATAAGGTTATATTAATCTCTCTTTTTAAGAAAAAGCCATATTTTAGGCTTTCTTTAATATTTGGAAACAGACATTATTCTATTTTATAGCTTTATCCATAAACAATCATAATAATCAACTTTAAAAAAAATTCAAAATTAAATTAGATTTTAAGCTTTAATTTTTACTAAACTTTTTCCTATAAGATACATATATAAAGTAGTTTTTTAGGAGTATAATTATGAGTAAAATTACAGAAGAGAAAATGAATTTTCAAGTTTTGTCTTTAGGGCAGAGTGGTACTATGGTCTATATTGTTCAAAAGATGTTGAACTCATTAGGCTATGAGTTAGAAGAAGATGGTACTTTTTCAGAAAGTATGGAACAAGCAGTAAAAGCGTTTCAATCTACAAGAGAAAATTTAGTTGTTGATGGTATAGTAGGCTATCACACAATGAAAGAGATTGATGAAGCGAGTAATACTATTTGATTTAGATGGGACGGTGATTGACTCAACAGAGGCAATTTTAGATGGATTTAGAGTTGCTTTTGAGACTTTTGGAGGGGATAGCCCTTCAGATGAGGCAATTAAAAATGAGATAGGACATACTTTAGAAGATATGTTCTTAACACTTGGTGTAGCAGAAGAGAGAGTAGATGAATATGTGCATACCTACAAGATGCACTATCGTATAATCTCTTGTGAAAAGACCACGTTAATTGATGGTGCTAGAGATGCCATTGAAGAGGCAAGTGAGTTTGCTACACTTGGTGTTGTTACTACAAAAACAGGAGAGTACTCTCGTATTCTTTTAGAACACATGGGTCTGATGCACTACTTTAGTGTGTTAATTGGACGTGAAGATGTTCAAAACCCTAAACCTCACAAAGAACCTATTTTAAAAGCTTTAGCAAAGTTAGAACATGATAAAAGTAGAACATGGATGATTGGTGACACTTGTATGGATATTGAGTCTGCAAAAAATGCAAAAATTCACTCTGTAGCTGTTACTTCGGGCTATGCATCTTTAGAGATGTTACAAAAGTGTGCTAGTTTCATAACTACAAATGTACATGAAGCCGTCAAACATATTAAAAAAAGTGATGAAAATTATAAATAGTGCATAGAAAGTATACATCTTTGTAATTTATATGATTTTTTATAGAGCTATGAACACCCTTTAAGAGAGGGGTGATTACAATACTTCATAACAGTAAAATTTTAGGAGAAGTCATGACAGAAATTAGATGGCACAGCCGAGCTGGACAAGGTGCCGTATCTGGTGCTAAAGGTTTAGGAGATGTTGTAGCAACAACAGGTAAAGAGGTTCAAGCCTTTGCACTTTATGGTTCTGCAAAGAGAGGGGCAGCTCTTAGAGCATATAACAGAATTTCAGATGAGCAGATTTTTAATCATGCAAAGTTTATGAATCCTGATTATGTTTTAGTAATTGACCCTGCGTTGGCATTTACAGACAACATTACAGAGAATGAAAAAGAGAGTACAAAGTATATTATTACAACTCACCTTTCTAAAGAAGAACTGATTGCAGGAATTCCTGCACTTGAAGGAAAAGAGGATAGAGTATTTGTTGTAGATTGTGTTCAAATATCGCTTGATACTATTGGACGTTCTATTCCAAATTCACCAATGCTTGGTGCTTTTGTAAAAGTTTCTGGTATGTTTGAGTTAGATTATTTCTTAGAAAACATGAAGCGTGTATTGGCTAAGTTCCCTCAAAAGATTATTGATGGAAACATGGGTGCTATTACAAGAGCCTATAATGAAGTTAAGTAGAGAGGGGTAAATAATGTCAGTAGAATCACAAGATTTAAATTTATGTGCAAATGATAAAAGAGGGAAACATCAACTAGGAGCTGGAGCTGGTTTAGTTGGTTGGGATGAAGTTACACAAGGTATTGTATTAACATCTTTTGATGGAGATGCCTCTGATATTGCCCATAAAAAAGCAGAAGAGAGAAACTATTCTGAATTTAACTCATATACAGCAAGTGTTGCTTCTTGGAGAGTTCAGAAACCTGTCTTTAACAGAGATATCTGTATTGATTGTCAAAACTGTTGGGTATGGTGTCCAGATACATCTATTATCTCAAGAGATAAACAGATGTTAGGAATTGATTATGACCACTGTAAAGGGTGTGAAGTTTGTGTGGAAGTTTGTCCAACAAATCCAAAATCACTTCTTATGTTCAATGAACATGCAGACTTAGATGAGTCTCTAGCAGCATGGCCAGAGAAAAAGAAAAAAGAGAAAAAGTAAGGGGTCGTTATGGCAGAAAAATTTGATTTAAATGAGAGAGAAGTTTGGGACGGTAACTACGCTGCATCTCAAGCTCTAAGACAAGCTGATGTTGATGTTGTGGTTGCTTACCCAATTACTCCATCAACTCCAATTGTTGAAAACTATGGTGCGTATGTCGGTAACGGCTACATTAATGGAGAGTTTGTTATGGTTGAGTCTGAACATGCTGCAATGTCAGGATGTATCGGTGCTTCAGCTGCTGGTGGACGTGTATCAACAGCTACTTCATCTCAAGGTTTTGCTTTAATGGTAGAGGTACTCTATCAAGCATCAGGAATGAGACTGCCAATTGTACTAAACGTTGTAAATAGAGCATTAGCTGCTCCATTAAACGTTCGTGGTGACCATGCAGATATGTATTTAGGGCGTGATTCAGGTTGGATTCAATTTGGTGCATTTAATGCTCAAGAGGCGTATGATTTAGCACTATGTGCATTTAAAGTGGCAGAAGACCATAGAGTAAGACTTCCTGTTATGGTTCACCAAGATGGATTTATTACATCACATACAGCACAAAATGTTTACCCATTAAGTGATGAAGTGGCTTACAATTTTGTAGGTGATATTGTTCCTGTGGATGATATGCTTGACTTCTCAAGACCTGTAACTTACGGTGCTCAAACTGAAGAGGATTGGCACTTTGAACATAAAGCAAAACAGCATAAAGCACTTATGGATTCAAGAGAAGTAATTGATGAAGTGTTTGCTGAGTTTGAAAAAATTTCAGGTAGAAAATATAACAGAGTTGAAACTTATGATATGGAAGACGCTGAAGTTGCACTAGTTGGTCTAGGTACTACAGTCGAGACAGCAAGAGTAGCAGCTAAAGAGTTAAGAAAAGAGAAAGGGATTAAAGCAGGTGTTGTTGCAATTAGATGTTTTAGACCTTTCCCTCTTGATGAGGTAAGAGATGCACTTGAAGGTGTAAAATCGATTGCAGTTACAGACCGTTCATCTCCTGGTGGAGCTATGGGTGCATTCTATAATGAGGTAGCAGCAGCAATGGCTACATCTAAGAGTAGACCAATGGTAACTAACTATATTTATGGTTTAGGTGGACGTGACCTGTCTATTGAGAACTGTAAAGAGATTTTCCAAGACCAAAAAGCAAATGCAGATGCAGGTCACATAACAACAGATATTCAACAGTTTACAGGTCTTAGAGGTCCTAAACTTGGATTCTTTAAAACAGCAAGGGGTTAAAATATGGCAATTACATCAATAAAGAACTTAAAAGAGTTCTCAACAAATAACGATAGATTTGAGGGTGCACACACTCTCTGTCCAGGATGTGCTCACTCTATGATTGTTAGAGAGCTAATGAACTGTACTGATGATAACTTAGTTATCGCTTCAAATACAGGTTGTTTAGAGGTTTCAACAGCTGTTTATCCATTTACATCATGGGATACCTCTTGGATTCACATTGGGTTTGAAAACGCAGCAACAGCCGTTACAGCGGCACAAGTAATGCACAAAGTAAGAAAGAAAAAAGGTAACCTAAAAGATAATGATGCTCCTGTTAAATTTGTAGCATTTGGTGGAGATGGTTCAACTTTTGATATTGGTTTCCAATGGCTTTCTGGTGCAATGGAGAGACAACATGACTTTACCTATATTTGTCTCGACAATGAAAACTATGCCAATACAGGTGGACAACGTTCTTCTGCTACTCCAGTAGGTGCTACTACTTCAACATCAGTTGCAGGAACACACTCTTATGGTAAAAAAGAGAAGAAGAAAGATATTGTTGCAATTATGGCTGCTCATGGTTCTCCTTATGTGGCACAGTTGGCTCCAAACAAATGGAAGTCAATGGCTAAAGGTTTCCAAAAAGCATTAGAGACTGAGGGACCTTGTTTTATCAATACTGTTTCTCCTTGTTGTACAGAGTGGAAATTTGACCCAAAAGATACAGTAGGTCTTGCAGATTTAGCAACAGACTCATTGATGTTCCCTATATATGAGATTGTTAATGGTCATGAGTTAAATATTCTCTATAGACCTAAAAATCCAATTCCTGTCGAGGAGTATATGGCTGCACAAGGGCGTTATAAACACTTGTTTAAACCAGAGTACAGACATATCATTGACCAAGTTCAAGCAGATGTTGATAAGACTTGGGAGATGTTACAACGAAGAGAAGAAGCAAGAATATAAAAGTCTAGCTTTCGCATATCTTTGTCCGAATGGGGTTTCCTCCGTTCGGTCACATACTTTATGTATACTCCCTCTCTTCAAAAATCCCTATTCAAACAAATCTATACAAAATCTAAACTTTTATCAAAATAAAAAATTTTAAAAATCTCTCTATTAAATTTATTGTTCTTTTCTATTAATCATTTACAAAGTAATAATATTATGCTATTATTGTTAATAATTATGGGAAAAAAGGTATATAGATGAGCAAATTGGTAAAACCTATTGAGTATGCTGCATCACAAGGAATCTCTCGTCAGGCTGTTTATGCAAAGATAAAAAAGGGTACATTGGAGTCTAAAACAGTCGATGGTAAAATCTATATTGTAGTAGATGAAGATACAGCAGATAAAAAAAATGTAGAAGAAGAGAGAGTCGCTTCTCATTTGGTAGATGTAAAAGAGTTATTAAAATCAAAAGAGGAGACAATAGCTACGTTAAAAGAGAGTATCTCTGATTTAAAACATACTAATACAGAGATAAACACTACACTACGTGGTGAGATTGAGTTACTCAAGCAGGTCTTTACCGAGATGCGTAATCTCTATGTAAAACAGGTTGACTATATGGTGATTGATAAAAAGAGAGAGTTAGAGAATCAGTCAGCCCCTATTGAAGCTATCTCTCTTAAAGAGAGTTTTGAGGAGGATGAGGATTGTTGGATTACTTTAGATGAGTTCTTTGTGCGTTGTAAAATAACTAAAGAGAAGCGAAAATTAAAAGTGGTTAAACGATTAAGAAAAGCATTTATGAAAAATGATGAACGAATTAAAATGGAAGATGATGAGATATATCTGAGTTGTTATCATTTTTATGAAGATATTTTAAATAAAAAATAACTTTTAGAGAACTAAAATATATCTATTTTTTCTATTCTTTATAACTTTAGTTGGCTTGATTTCATACTTTACTTCTATGTTTAAATATATTTGTAATATAATAATTAAAATTTTTATTTAAGGTTTAATTAATAATTATGAAAAAGCTAATATTCTTATTTTTAATAGTTATGAGTGCATATCTCTCTGCAACAACAATGCAACAGGTAGAAAGAGAAGCACACTATGGTAATGTTTATGCACAGTATGATTTGGGTATACGTTATAAGTATGCACAACAGACACCTAAAAATCTACATAAAGCATTTAAGTGGTTGCATAAAGCTGCACTTAAAGGACATAGCCTCTCACAATATGAGTTTGGATTACTCTTCCATTATGGTCAGGGGGTACGTCAAAATGCTGAGTTAGCACGGCTTTGGCTTACACGAGCAGCAAAGAGAGGTCACCCTCAAGCACAGGAGATTCTATATCGCTTCTATGCAGCAAAAAAGCCTCACTATTTTAGAGGTACTCCATTAAGATTTAGTTTGAATTTTAGACAATACAGATAAGAGTTTTGGTATCCTATCATAGTTTATTTTAAGGAGTTACTATGAAGGATTTTTTTAAGGAGTATCCACTCTTTATCTCTCTTATTACTTTGGCTATTTTTAGTGTTTATGAACATTCGTTTAGTCAAACCCCAATGGGAAATATTTTCGGTTTTATTGTTTTATTTGTGGTAATTGTCTATGCCTCTTTAGCTGTTGCTCACCATGCAGAGATGTTAGCAGAGAAGTTTGGTGAACCCTATGGTACACTTATATTAACTATGTCTGCTGTTACTGTGGAGGTTATGATTATTGCTATTATGATGCTTCATGCACATAATCCTGTTCTTGCTCGTGATACTATCTACTCGGCAATTATGCTAGATATCAATGGATTACTTGGTTTCGCAGCAATAATTGGTGGAATTAAGTTTGGAGAACAACCTTATAATGTTGACTCTTCAAACTCCTATCTCTCTATGCTATTGGTTGCTATTGGACTCTCTATGGTGCTTCCAAATCTTATTGATACAGAGCATATAGGTTCTTATATGTGGTTTATTGTTGGTGTATTTGTCTTACTCTATATTGTTTTTACTAAAGTTCAATTAAAAAACCATAAATACTTCTTTGAGTATAAAGGTGAAGAGAGTTGCAAGGATGAGTCTCATCACCATGAGGGTATAAATGGTTGGTATCATGCTATACTACTTGTTGTCTATATTACACTTATTGGGTTTATGTCTGAGATTTTAGCTCTGTTTATGGAGCATAACTTGGAGTATTTAGGTCTACCTCTAGCCTTAGGTGCAGTAGGTGTTGCCCTTATCTCTGCCTCTCCAGAGCTTATTGTGGCTATGCGTTCAGCACTTCGAAATAACATGCAAACGGTCATTAACATAGCACTAGGTGCCTCTTTAGCTACTATTCTATTAACGGTTCCATCCGTTATTGTTATCTCATATCTAGCAGGGTTAGAGTTAAATCTAGCTATTACACCTATGCAAGGAACGCTTTTAGGGTTGACACTACTTGTTAGTATTGTGAACTTTAATGATGGTGAGACTAATATGCTTGAAGGCTTTTTACACTTTATTCTATTTATTGTCTTCTCTTTTGTCCTGTTTTTTTAATAATTAAAAACATTTTTTAATAAATAATAATATTTTATGTTATAATCCTCTTATTATCTTTAAATAAGAGGAGTTTTGATGTCTATTTTAAAAACTATCTGTCTATTTTCTTTTTTTCTTTTACCTCTTAGTGCGATTGTTCAAGAAGATGCTGAAGATAAAAAAACTTCACGTTGGGAGATTGTTTTTTCTCCTACAGAGGCACATATTGAAAACTACTATGATAGAGCTAAAAAAAGTAGAGTGATACACTTTGAGGGTGAAGGTGTTAAGAGTATATACAAGTTTAATGCTATGAAAAAAAATAAATCAAAAAGAGAGAAGTATGCCTATTGGCTCTCTTGGGAGATGAAATATAAAAAAGATGTTGTAATTATTTTGATTCTTCAAACAACTCAAGGCGAAAGTTACCTTATATATACTGCTGGAAATCACAATAGTTACCATCAAATAGGTTTAGGAGAGAGTATTGTGGATGGAGAGTGGCATACGATTAATCGAAATTTACAAGAGGATTTAAACTATTTTGATAATCGGAAACAGCTCTTATCAATTGAAACTTTTGTTATTAAAGGGGATGGAAGTCTTGATAATCTTAAGACAGAAATAAAAAAAATAAAGAAGAAACAGAGTAAAAAAAAATCTAAGCCTCTTCTTCACTCTAAAAAAGTAACTTCAAAAAAAAACCATTTACCAATTATAAAAATAGAGGGTGATAATCCTAAATATTTGGCTTTAGGTGAAACTTATGTTGAAGCAGGTGTCTTGGCATATGATAAAGAAGATGGTAAGGTTGAGGTAAACTCATTGGATGATATTAATAGTAATGAGGAGGGAGTTTACATGGTGATGTATATGGCAAGAGACTCTAAAGGGGATGTCTCTTTAGATAGAAGAGTTGTTATTGTTGGAGATGGTGAAAAGAGACAGCAAGAGAATAAAAGTGAAGAGCAAGAGGATGAAATCTCTACAAAAGAGAGAGAGCTTGATGAAAAGGAGTATCAGATGAAGCTTTGGGAGAAAGAGCTTGAGTTAAGAGAGCAGAAATTAAAAGAATTACTTAAAACAGAAAAAAACTAATATATCCCAAATTTAAAATCACTATAAAGGAGTTCAAAGAGTTTTTTAGATAAAATTCGCCAAATTATAGACTCTTCTACAAAAGAGCTAACATCTAAAACGTACCAAACAAAGGACTTATTATATGGCACATCATCAGTCAACGATTAAAAGAATCAGACAGACAGCAAAAAGAACAGAGAGAAATAGATACTACAGAACACGATTTAAAAATATTGTTAAAGCAGTAGTAGTTGCAGCAGAAGCAAATGATAAAGCAGCGGCAGAAGAGGCATTTAAAGTGGCTAACAGACAAATTCATAAAATGGTAAGTAAAGGTTTCCTTAAGAAATCTACAGCTGCAAGAAAAGTAAGTAGACTTAACCATATGGTTAATAAAATCGCTGCATAGTTAGCACCTCTTCTTTTATATTCGGGTAATCTTTTTGATTACCCAAACATCTTTACAAAATCCACAAACTAGGTTCTCTTATGTTTAAAGAAAAACTCCAACCATTTATAGACCGTTATGATGAAATCAATACCTTACTAAGCTCTCCAGATATTGCCTCTGATGTCAAAAAGATGACAGAGCTAGGAAAAGAACAAGCAAAGTTAAGTAAGTTGGTTGAAAAGGCAAATCAATATATTGAAACAGCAGAGGCGATAGAGGAGAACAAAGAGCTTCTTGGTGATGCTGAATTGGGTGATTTGGCAAAAGAGGAGCTTTCTGAGCTAGAACCTTTACTTCCTAAGCTTGAAGAGGAGATTAAAGTTCTTATGATTCCAACTGATCCTAATGATGACAAAAACATTATTTTAGAGCTTAGAGCAGGGGCAGGGGGAGATGAGGCAGCACTCTTTGTTGCAGATGTCTTTAAGATGTATCTTCGTTACGCAGAGCAGATGGGGTGGAAGGTTGAGATTATCTCCTCTTCAGATGGAACAGCTGGTGGGTACAAAGAGATGATTGCTCAAATTAGTGGTGAGGGTGTCTACTCTCAACTTAAATTTGAAGCAGGAATCCACCGTGTTCAGCGTGTACCAGATACGGAGACACAAGGGCGTGTACATACCTCTGCTATTACTGTGGCTGTCATTCCTGAGGTAGATGATGTTGAAGTTGACATCAAACCAAATGAGATTAAGATGGATGTCTATCGTTCAAGTGGTTGTGGAGGACAGTCAGTCAACACTACCGATTCAGCTGTTCGGTTAACACACATTCCTACAGGGATTGTCGCTGCCATTCAAGATGAGAAGTCACAACATAAAAACCGTGATAAAGCGATGAAAGTTCTAAAAGCAAGAGTCTATGAACATGAACTTCAAAAACAGCTCGACGCAACGTCGAGTCAAAGAAAACTACAGGTAGGAACAGGAGCTCGTTCTGAAAAGATTAGAACCTACAACTACCCACAAAACCGTCTAACTGACCATAGAATTGATTTGACACTCTATTCACTAGATAGAATTATGAATGATGGTAACTTGAAGTTAGTACTTGACCCATTGAATCATCATGCACAGGCAGAGGCTATTAAAGAGGCAGGGCTATAGTAGACTCTCTTATTTTTATTAGAACAGTCGAAGGGATTACCCTTCCACTGCTCCTTGATTGAAGATAACTTCTATTTCTTGAGGGCTTAAACCTCTGTTATATACTCTAAAGTCATCTAACTCTCCTCTAAAGTGTTTGTCACTTCCATCACCTTCTAATCCTGTATCGCCTATATAGGTTTGTATAGATGAATTCGTGATATATGGATCTTCGACTTTAGGAACTTCTTTTACTAAAGCTCCATCAAGCCATAGTTGTAATTTATTTGATGTTGAGTTGACTACAACATGGTGCCATTGAAAATCTTCAGAATATAAAGCAGTTAGACCATTTGAAGAGGTTCCTTGTAAATTCAGAAAAGAGGTAGCATATATATTTGTGTTAGATATTGCATGATAAAATACATGACCGTTATTATACCATGTGTATTGAGAAAATACAGCTTCAGGTCTAGCTGTATATTTTTTAAACCAATATGAATATGTCAATCCTCTCGCAACATTAGTATCGGAGAATGATGCTAGATTTATTCTAGATGAACCATCAAGTTTTAGTGCTTGTCCTATTACCCCATTAGTATAACTAACTCCACCATACTCAATTCCATCATGTCCATTTCCTGAAGAGTCATTTGCATTTCCTTCAAACTTATAATAAGCTATTAGACCATCGTTTAAGTTAATAATATTATTAGTTACTTTGATGATTCTTGTAATAATATTTGCATTATTACCTTCTGAATCACTAACTTCATAAGTTATAGTATAGTTTCCTTCTATAGAAGTATCAATTGGTAATCCTGTCACTTGAATATTAGCGGTAATGTTCCCATCTACGTCATCCATAGCCGTTGCTCCTGCATCGGTGTAAGTATCGCCAATTTTTAAAAATACAAGAGCATCACCAAGTAACTTAATGACTGGTTTACGAGAAGAAACGATAAATGGATTATGTGCATCATCTAGTGGTGCTCCTTCTTTAAACTCTTCATAATTGGTAACATTAGAGATATTCCAACCACTAATATCTTGATTAAATGCAGTTGAATACCAAAACATTCTTTCCATATTTTTAACATTAGAAACATTCCAGTTGCCTATTGGTTGATTAAAGTGCATATCAGTATTATATTCTCGAGAAAATGCTCCTTCTCCTGCAAACATATACTCCATATTTGTAACATTTGAAACATCCCAATTTCCTATAGCATCATTAAAGTATCTTGCATTATAGAACATATACGACATATCTCGTACATTAGAAACATTCCAATCTTCTAATCCTATTGGTTGATACATTCCATAAAACATAAAAGACATATCTGTCACATTAGAAACATCCCACTTAGCGAAAGAAGAAGTCATTGTGCCTCCACTATGTTGGTCATCAATGTAATTTTGAAACATTCCACTCATATTTGTAACATTAGAGACATTCCAATCAGATAAATCACTAGCTCCTGCATTCATATTTTTAAACATATCACGCATATTTCTGACATTTGAAACATTCCATTTATCTATTGATATAATTCCTTCTGTACCATCAGGAATTCTTACACCTTTAAACATACCTTCCATATTTGTTACATTTGAAACATCCCATCCATTTAAATTAAAGTATCCATTATCATCATAAGTTATTTCTCCAAAATCTTCATAATAAGTAGGATAAGGACTAAATAGATAACTCATATCGGTAATAGCACAAGTATTAACCCCTGAAATATCTTCACGATTTTCTATCATACTCCGAAGTTGACTACGCGTAATAGCTGTTGAAAGGTCACAAGTAGTTACTGCTTCTACTTTAACTTCTCTAATTACTTCATTAGCCATATTGCCACTAGAATCTTTTACATTGTAATGAACATGATATATTCCTGCTACTGATGTATTTACATTGGAAGTGATATTTATATCTGCTGTAATATCTCCATCAACATCATCTGTAGCTGTTGCACCTGCATCGGTGTATGTATCGCCTACGGTTAAAGTAATATTTGCATTTCCAAGAAGTGAGATAATAGGTTTTACACTATCTATAGGAGGATTTGAACTATTTAACGTCATAACATCAGCAACATATCCAGAACCCTTAATAAAAAAACCATTAACAGCAACAAAAGGGTCATTAGGCATAAAAGCATTCCAATCTGCCTCTAAATCTCTAGTGAAGGTATGCCAAGTTCCATCTATACTATCTTCACCTAAACCATAACTAACTTTTCCTCCACGAACTTTACCCTTCTTATCTTCACTCTGATTGGTGTAAGTTAAGAATCTATTTCCATGTTCCGTTGTAATTGGAATATAGATTGTAAATGGTTCATCATACTTCATTGACCATTGAAGTATTTTCTCTGTTTGGTTATGCCAAGCTCCAACATAAGAGGCTCTTCCTGCTCTGTTACCTAAACGAAAACCTGTATTTTCCCCATGAGCTGTTAATTTAATAACTGAGCTTCCTCTCTCTATATCTTCTACTGTTTCAATGATTGCATCAGTTGTATCGCCATAGACTACCCAGTCTGTTGAGTTGTTTTCTGTAGTAGGCTCTATAGCTTTTTGTGAAAGTGAGATATCATCTACTCTCCCTGAACCTCTAATAAAAAATCCATGGACTTTAATATAAGGGTTATCAGGTTCAAAAGCATTCCAATCTGCCTCTAAATCTCTTGTAAAAGTATGCCATGTTCCATCAATACTATCTTCACCTAAACCATAACGAACTTTTCCTCCACGAATTTTACCTTTTTTATCGGTACCTTGATTGGTGTAAACTAGAAATCGTTTTCCCTTTTCTGTAGAAATTGGAATATATATAGAAAAACTTTCACTATAATTCATTGACCATTTAAGTTGTTTCTCTGTTGAATTGTTCCAACTATTAGAATTGACACTTTCTGTAGCTCCTAAGCCGAACATTGTATTTTTGCCATTACCTCTTAATTCGATAACTCTACTCTCTTTTTGTGAATCATATATATTCGCAATAGTTGTATTAAGGTTATGAGTAGTATCTTCCCAACCAGTGGTTTTCAGATCTTCTGCATCTTCATAGATTGTTGCAAATGTAGGTAGCGTAGATACTATAATACCTACTAACAACAAAACAGCTTTCTTATGTTTGTTAAGAATGTTCATTTTTTCCCTTTTTTTAATGTACTATAGTAAAATCACTTAAAATTTAACTCTAGCCTATCTATTATAATTAATAATGACTTAAATATTTTAATAAATACAAAAAATAATAAAAAATAATTTTTTAAATTATATATTAATTAATATATTGCCATAAAAAACAATAAAAAATAATTTTTTATAGATATTATTAAGATATAGGTTTGAATAAGATTATAGGTAAAAGTTTTTAGAAGTTGAACCCAATCTCTTGGGTTCAGAAGTAGAGGTTTATTTGTAAGCTTTTGTAATCTCTGTTTCAATGTCATCAGGGACAGATGCAATCTCCATAAATTGCCCCATACTCAAGTTTGGTAATGAGAGAGCAAGATAGAATTTTGGGTCTAGTATCTGTGCCTCATCGCCTGATACCATTGACTCATAAGGTAAAATTTGTGCATTATTCTCTTCATTAAGTGTTTTTAGAAACTTATTTGTTTTTTTACTTAGTTTATGACCTACTATTACATTGCCATTTGGTAAAGTAAGTGTATAAGCTGCATCACTTACTTTTGATGCTAAATCCTTACCCTCTTTAACAGTAATAGTATCATCTACTTTTGGCATTCCCATCATAAAGTTATAATCTTCTAAATCAGAAAAATCTGTTTTTTGTTTAGAACCTTTTAGAGACCCTAGAGCTTTCTCTAAAGCATTTACTGTGGCTTTAAACTGTCCATACTTATACTTGTCTCCAAGAAATGCAGCACCAAGGTAAGATGGATTTTGAACACGAACATCTGACCCATTAACACTTACATGAATAGCTGCCATATAAGTATTGGTTGCTTTAAGTTCATCATTAGTAATAGCAAGGACATCATGTCCATCTATAATATTAGTTGTAGAAAGAATCTTAAATCCATTCTCTGTTAATTTTTTCTTAACACTATCTAATGTTTGTGCTGGAGCAACAAAGTGTGCAGAGATTGTTTTTGGTGTTGAACCAAAATCATATGCTGTTACATTTGTTGTGAGTAAAACAGCAACCGTAACGGTAGTAGTCAATAGTCTTTTCATCGATCATCCTTTGTGATTATATTTTAAGTTTAACAAAGCTTATTTGATTTTTTACTGAAACTACCCTAAAAGAGATTCAATTATTGGATTATGTTAAATTTTAGAATAAAATTTAAACTCTAATGTGTTGCATAATCTCAGAAATAGGGTAACAATATTTATCTATAAAAAATGCGGAATATATTAGAGAAAAAAGAAAAAATAGTGTTGCATGGCTAAGAGGAATAGTCTTTTTTATGATTGCAAAAGTTAAAGAGTATAGTACAAAACCAAAAGTAGAGACTATAAAGAGAATTATTCCCATAATAGCATTGCTTGATAATGGGTAGCTTATAAAGTATTTTAAGCTATCTATAAATACTCCAGAAGAGAGTCCATAGAAAACAAGCAACATAAACATACTAAGTCCAATAAAAAAATGAGACTTTATTAGAAAGTTATTAATAAGAGTTAAAAAAAAGCTAAAGAGCGATAAGATAAAAAAACTATAGATAAAAAGATGAGCATAGAGTACAGAGAGCTTTTCATCTTTGAAATGTTCTATAAGGTAACTATAGGTGTGTGGAAACTGAAGCTCAAAAGCAACAATAAAAATAGTAGTTAACAAAAGAGGTATAAAAGCTTTTTCGAGTAGTTGTAGATTCATATAATTCTTTTTTACCTAATTATGCAGTAGATATAATAAATATAAGGTTTATTTTTTAAATTTTAAATGGATTATGTTCCATTTTGCATAATTTTTGTTGTAAAAAAGAATTAAATTTTTTAAGCTCTTAAAAAATTGGGGTTAGCTATTACTTCAAAAGTTATATTTTTATTTCTTTTTTTAAGCTCTTCTTGGATTGTCTCTTTAATTTTTCCTACTCTTGATTGCGAATCAACTGAGCGGTCAATAATGAACATATGGTTGTTCATATACTCACCAACCATTTTGGCTGTGTTTAATACTTTCTTCATATTCTCTTCAGACTCATCAGTAATACCCTCAGCAATAAAGCACATATTGGTGTTACTTAATGCTTCTTTAAGATTTGTTGTAAAGTCTATACTCTCTTTTGAACTCATTTTTTTGATTACCATTGCTTCATCTGCATTATAGTATCCTCTTTTAATATTGTCGATACGTTTATTGTCTTTTGAAACATAAGTTACCTCATTCCCCATTTCTGCCAATGCCTTACCACTTAGTAAATGATTGTATTCAATTCCCATTACCGAGATTTTCATTTTTTATTTCCTTTCGATTGTATTCTGATAGGGATAGTTTATATTAAATAAATAATATCTTAACTTAAATTTTAATTTTTTTTTTAAAGTAATTTTTAAGAAATAGGCAAAAAATGCTAATTAAATCCCATAAAATAGTTCTTTTCGTCTATTATAAAAAAAAAATAGTAGTTTCAATAAAATAATTATTTTAAAATATAATAAAACAAATATTTTAATGTAAAAATTATATATGTTAAAAGATGTTTTTATGATAAAATATAAACTTGTGCTATTAATAACAAAAAAAAACATAATTAAAAATAGGGAGAGATAACGTATGAGAATAGTAGTTTTTTATGGTCTATTTTTTATTTTATCGATACTCTTAATAGTCATAACATTAATAAACTATATGCAAAATACTACTCTTCCTAGAGAAAAAAAAGAGATAAGAGTCCAAAAATCTACAAAAAAATATTTGAAAAAGCGAGATAAATTTGTTCCTATTAGAACATTGGAGATGGCACAAAAAGAGGTAGATATTCTCTTAGAAAAAACACCCTCTCTTTTTTATGATAGAGCTATGGAGTTGGAACAAAATAGTAGCAATGTGGTGGTTGTAAATCCTATAAAAAAGAGACTATTTAATTTAGTAAGGGTATTTAATCATTTAGATGAAGATGCAATTCTTATTATAAATATATACTCTAATAGTAAGGGGTCACAACAGTATAATCTTGAGCTTTCTCAAAAATATGCTGATTATTTAAAAAAATACTTTATGGAAAGAACCTCTCTACCACTTATCGTTGCAATTGGTTATGGTACTACAATACCATTAAAGAAAGTAGAAATGAATTTAAAAAGGATTAAATAATGATACAGACAATGATAGAGATTGGTCTATATCTGATTGGTGCTATATTCTTAGGGTATATATTTGGTTGGCTTATTACGAAAGCTTTTTTAGAGAAGAGATGTGAGCAACAATTAAAACAATATTATGAAGAGAATGCAGAAAAGATACGAGAGGCAAATAAGATAAAAGAAGAGCTAATACATTATAAAAAAACAAATAGAGAGCTTCTTGAGGAAAATAGTAGATTAGCATTAGGCTATAATGGTCAGAAGTATGTACTTGATGAGCATAATGCAACTTTAGATGAGTTTCAAAAGTTATTAAAATCTAAAAATGATATTATTGAAAAGTTAACTACCCAGCTCTCAATGGCAGAAGATAAACAGTTAGCAATGAAGAAGAAGTATGATGCAGAAATAGATGCTTTTTTATATGAGAGAATTGATATTACTAAAAAATATAAAGCACTTCTTGATAAGTTAAAAAAAAGTGATAATTTTAGAGATATTGAAAACCATAACTCTTGGTTTTCAAAAATGTTTTCAACATCTTCTAAAAGTTAGAGGGTGCTGGAGTATTGATAATATTATAAAACTCACTTCGTGTACGTTGGTCACTCTTAAAGAGACCTCTTAGTGCAGAGCTAACAGTAGTAGAGTTTATCTTTTGTACCCCTCTCATCTCCATACACATGTGACGTGCATGAACAACTACTGCTACCCCTTTGGGGTTTATGGTATCTGCAATAGCATCGGCTATCTGCTCTGTCATCTGCTCTTGAATTTGGAGTCGTCTTGCAAATACATTGACAATACGAGGAATCTTAGAGAGTCCTACTACTTTTCCATCAGGAATATAGGCAACATGTACTCGACCAATAATTGGTAACATGTGGTGTTCACAAGTAGAGTAGAACTCAATATCTCTTACTACAACCATTTCGTCATTGCTTGAGGTAAAAAGAGCTTGATTTAAAATCTCTTTCGGGTCTTCATGATACCCCTCTGTTAAAAATTCCCATGCTTTAGCAACACGACTTGGAGTTTTTAGTAAACCCTCACGTTTTGGGTCTTCTCCAAGAAGTTCAAGTATCTTAGTTACAGCATTTTCAAACTCTTCTTGCTTATTCATAAACTAATCCTAAAAAATTTTAATGATATATTACCATTATTATTGTATATTTCGTCAATTAAATATTAAGGAATTATAATGCCACTACTAGATAGTTTTATGGTTGACCATACAAAGATGATAGCACCTGCTGTAAGAGTTGCAAAAAGAATGAAGACACCAAGTGGAGATGATATTACTGTTTTTGACCTACGTTTTTGTAAACCAAACAAAGATATTTTGAGTGAGAGAGGAGTTCATACACTAGAGCATCTCTTTGCAGGGTTTATGAGAGAGCATCTAAACTCTAAAAAGGTAGAGATTATTGACATCTCACCAATGGGGTGTAGAACAGGGTTTTATATGTCACTTATTGGAACACCAAAAGAGAAAAAGGTAGCTAAAGCTTGGAAGAAGTCTATGAAAGATATATTGGCTGTTGAGAAACAAGAGGATATTCCTGAGCTAAATATCTATCAGTGTGGAACTTATAAAATGCACTCATTAGATGAAGCAAAAGAGATAGCCAAAAAGGTTTTAGACCAAAAGATTGGTATAATGGATAACGAAGAGTTA
>Ga0256832_1000830_pt1 | contig 20448 bp, 14 predicted proteins | sample 134614metaG_FD_190534 | JGI IMG/M metagenome (GOLD analysis project Ga0256832, IMG submission 190534) | Hydrothermal vent microbial communities from Lau Basin, Pacific Ocean - 134-614 | ecosystem: Environmental > Aquatic > Marine > Hydrothermal vents | place: Pacific Ocean: Lau Basin | collected... | reverse complement strand
AGGGCGTCAATGCTCGCCGCCTCAGCGCGCCCGGTCCGGCGCGAGGAAGACCGCCGCCAGCGGCGGCAGGGTGAGCGAAAGAGAGTGAGGAAACGCGCCGTGCGCTCCCCCGTCCGCGCGCACCGCCCCGAGGTTGCCCATCCCGCTGCCGCCGTACTCCTCGGCGTCCGTGTTCACCAGCTCGCGCCAGACGCCGTCCTGAGGCACGCCGAGCCGATAGGCGCGCCGCGGCACCGGCGTAAAGTTGCAGGCCACGAGCACCGGCGGCGCGTCGGGGGCGTGGCGCAGGTAGGCCAAGCAGCTTTGCTCCGCGTCGTCCGCGACGACCCATTGGAAGCCCCGCGGGTCCGTGTCCCACCGGTACAACGCCGGCTGCTGCCGGCACACCTCGCCCAGCCGCTGGACGAGCCGCTGGATGCCCGCGTGCGCCGCCTCGTCCAGCAGATGCCAGTCCAGACTTCCCTCGTGGCTCCACTCGCGACCCTGGGCGATCTCGCCACCCATGAAGAGGAGCGTCTTGCCCGGTGAGCCCCACATATGACCGAAGAGCAGACGCAGGTTCGCAAAGCGCTGCCACTCGTCGCCCGGCATCTTGGCCAGCAGCGAGCCTTTCCCGTGGACGACCTCGTCGTGACTCAGGGGCAGCACGAAGTTCTCGTCGAAGGCGTAGATGGCGCGGAAAGTCAGCTCCTTGTGATGGTAGCGTCGATGGACGGGGTCGTGCCGGAAGTACGCGAGGGTGTCGTGCATCCACCCCATGTCCCACTTGAAGCCGAAGCCGAGGCCGCCGTCATGAACGGGGCGAGAGACACCGGGCCACGCTGTCGACTCCTCCGCGATGGTCTGAATCCCCGGGTAGGCACCGTAGAGATGCTCGTTGAGCTTCTGCAACAGGGAGATGGCCTCGAGGTTCTCGCGGCCACCGTGGGCGTTCGGGATCCACTCGCCTTCCTTGCGGGAGTAGTCGAGGTAGAGCATCGAGGCGACTCCATCGACTCGCAGCGCGTCGACGTGGTAGCGGTCGATCCAGAACGCGGCGCTGCTGATGAGGAAGCTGCGCACCTCGTGGCGCCCGTAGTTGAAGATGTACGTGGTCCAGTCGGGGTGGAAGCCCTGGCGCGGATCCGCGTGCTCGTAGAGATGCGTCCCGTCGAAGCGCCCGAGCCCGTGGGCGTCGGTGGCGAAGTGCGCCGGCACCCAGTCGAGGATGACGCCGATGCCCTCCTGGTGAAGTCGATCGATGAGGTGCATCAGATCCTGCGGCGTACCGAGGCGGCTGGTGGGCGCGAAATAACCGGTGATCTGGTAGCCCCACGACCCACCGAAGGGGTGCTCCATCACGGGCATCAGCTCGACGTGGGTAAAGCCCATCTCCTTGAGGTAGGCCGGGAGCACCTCGGCCAGCTCGCGGTAACCGAGGGGCCGCCCACCCTCCTCGGGAACCACCCGCCAGCTCCCCAGGTGCACCTCGTAGATGTTCATGGGGCGGTCGTGGCCCTGAGCTTCGGCACGGGCGGCGAGCCAGGCCTCGTCGTGCCATTCGAAGCTCAAATCCCAGAACACCGAGGCGGTCTTCGGCGGCGTCTCGTGAAAGAACCCGTAGGGGTCGGCCTTTTCGAGGGCCTCGCCGTCGGCCCCGTCGATGGCGAACTTGTAGAGGTCACCGCCGCGGACGCCCTCGACGAACCCCTCCCAGATCCCCGACGAGCCCCGCGGCCGTAGGGGCGTGTGGCCTCGTCGCCAGCCGTTGAAGTCGCCGATGACGCTCACCGCGCGGGCGTTCGGCGCCCAGACCGCAACCTGCGCTCCGGCGCTGTCGAGGTGCGCCCCCAGCTTCTCGTAGAGCTCGAAATGGGTCCCTTCGCCGAAGAGGTAGAGGTCGTCGTCGGACAGCCGCGACATGCGGGAGGACCTACCGGCCTTTGAGGCGCGGTGCCAGCCCCAAAGCTCTTGGCCCGGGCCAAGGTGGGCCCCAGAATGCCCCCGCATGCACGTTTGGCCCGGTGCGCCTCTGCCCCTTGGAGCGACCTTCGACGGTTCCGGCACCAACTTCGCGCTCTACTCGGAGGTCGCCACGGAGGTCTTGCTCGTCCTCTTCGACGACGAAGACCGGCCGACGGAGGTGCGCCTGCCGGAACGAACCGGGCACGTCTGGCACGGCTACCTGCCGACGGTTGGCGCAGGGCAACGCTACGCTTACCGCGTGGTCGGACCCTACGACCCTCCGAGCGGCCACCGCTGCGATCCGGCCCGCTACCTCCTCGACCCCTACGCGACGGCGATGAACGCCCACGAGCGACGCTGCTGGGTCAGCAGCCCCCTCTTTGACTGGGGCAACGACGCGCCGCCGCACACGCCTCTCCCCGACACCGTTTTGTACGAGCTGCACGTCAAGGGCTTCACGAAGCTCAACCCGCTCCTGCCGCCGGAGCTACGCGGCACCTACGCGGGGCTCGCGCACCCTGCGGTCATCGATTACTTGCGAGGGCTGGGCGTGACCGCCGTCGAGCTCCTCCCGGTGCAGCAGTTCCTCCACGAACGCTTCCTGCTCGACAAAGGCCTGAGGAACTACTGGGGCTATGCACCAATCGGCTTCTTCGCGCCCCACGACGAGTACGCCCATCGTCGGGACGGGGGACAGGTCGCGGAGTTCAAGAAGATGGTGCGCGCGCTTCACGCCGCCCGCATCGAGGTCATCCTCGACGTCGTCTACAACCACACGGGCGAAGGCGGCCCCGAGGACGACGCTTTCTGTTTTCGAGGGATCGACAACGCTGCCTATTACCGCCTCGCGGCCGCAGACAAGCGCCGCTACGTCGACTTCACGGGGACAGGCAACACCCTCGATATCCGCAACCCTTACGTCCTTCAGCTCGTGATGGACTCGCTCCGCTACTGGGTCACGCAGATGCACGTGGACGGCTTTCGTTTCGACCTCGCCCCCACGCTCACCCGCGACCCCGACACACCGAACCCTCGGGCAGCCTTCCTCCAGGCCATCCAACAAGATCCGATCCTCTCGCGCGTGAAGCTGATCGCCGAGCCCTGGGATCTAGGCCCCGACGGTTACCAGCTCGGCCGCTTCCCCGTTCAGTGGTCCGAATGGAACGGAGAGTACCGCGATTGTGCCCGCGACTGGTGGCGAGGCACGCCCGGGACCCTCGGCGAGTTCGCCTGCCGCATCTCCGGCAGCGCGGACATCTTTGGCCACCGCCGCCCCTACGCCTCGATCAACTACGTGACCTCGCACGACGGTTTCACGCTCCGCGACCTCGTCAGCTACGAGCGCAAGCACAACGAGACGAACCTCGAAGGCAACCGAGACGGACGCGACGACAACCGCTCGGCCAACTACGGTGTCGAGGGGGACACGGACGATCCCGCTGTCTTGGCGGTCCGAGCACGGCAGCAGCGCAATCTCCTCGCGACTCTCCTGCTCTCGCAAGGCGTCCCGATGATCCTCGCGGGCGACGAGCTCGGGCGCACCCAGCGGGGCAACAACAACGCCTACTGCCAGGACAACGAGATCTCCTGGATCGACTGGGAGAACATCGACGACGCCCTCGCCGAGCAGGTACGCGCGCTGATCTTGCTACGCCGCAAACACCCGGTGTTTCGCCGGCGCCGCTTCTTCCGGGGCGCCGTGTCGCCCAGTCACCCGCCGGACGTCGGCTGGTACACACCCGACGGAGAACCCATGACCGAAGCTCGCTGGCATGACGCGACGCAGCGGGGGCTCGGCGTGTTCCTCAACGGCGACCAAATCGAGAGCCGCGACAGCCACGGACGGGCCATCCGCGACGACAGCTTCTTCTGGATGATCAACGCCGGCTCCACGCCGCTGCGCTTCGTCCTGCCGGCGAACCTCGACGGGAAGTGGGAGATCATCTTCGACACCGCGCACGAGCACCCGCCCGAGACCCTCCGCGGCGGCGAGGCGCTCGACCTCGAAGCTCGTTCGATGCGGCTGTGGTACCGACCCCGGAACGACCGCCCTTTCCCCTTCGCCGTCGACGACGACCCGGCGCTCCGGTGAGCCTCAGCGGCGACGGCGACGACGTCGTCTGGGGCGCTTCTTCTCTTCGACGACCGTCGGATGAAGGGCCCAGTCGGGGGGCGTCTCCCCTTTGGCTTCGGTGTCGATGGCGTGGAGCGTGGCGGCGTCGGCGAAGAACTCGCGGCGAGTCAGCGCGCCGACCTTGCCTTGCCTCAGCCGGCGTTGGCTCGTCACCAAGAGCCGAATGCGATCCTTGCTGCGGCGAGGCAACGCAAGGCGGAAAGCCACTTCCTCCATGAAGTCCTCGTAGGCAGCGCTCGGATCCCGCGCCCCCTCGATCGCCTCTTCGAGGGGGCCGAGCAGGAGCGCCGTCAGGAGCACCGCGTCCGATGGGAGCGCGTCGCGCCGATGCCGGGCGTCGATCGCCATCAGCCGCTTCCAGGTGAGATCCGAACCGGGGGCGTCGTCGTCGAGAAAGGAGGCGACCTCCGGCAAGAGCTCGGCGAGCACGCCGATGTTCCAGGCCAGGTAGATCGAGCGATGCGCCGCCCCCCCGCGCATCAAGCGGTAGAGCTCTTCGAGCAGACGCGGCCGAGCCGCCCGCCCCAGCTCGCCCCGAAAATCGACCATGGCGTCGTAGACGTCCGGGGCGATGCCGAAATCGAGGCGCGCGCTGAACTTGATGGCGCGCAGGATGCGAACGGGATCTTCGCGGAAGCGTACGTCCGGGTCGCCGATGGTGCGGATGGTCTTCTGCCGGAGGTCCTGCATGCCTCCCACGAAGTCGATCACCTCGGAGCGGTGGAAGTCGTAGAAGAGGCCGTTGATCGTGAAGTCGCGACGGATGGCGTCCTCGTGGGGCAGCCCGAAGACGTTGTCGTTGCGGATCAGAAGGTCGTCTTCGTCGGAGGTGCTGTGAACGGGCGCGAGGCGCTGGGGCCGCGGCAGATCCGTGCGGCTTCCCTCGGGATACGTGCGGCAGCGGGTGGCGTGGAACTTCTGCGCCGGATCGCGCCGAAAGGTCGCGACCTCGATGATCTTCCCACCGCCAAAGAGGATGTGCGCCAGCCGAAAGCGGCGTCCGATGACGCGGCAGTTGCGGAAGAGCCGCCGCACCTCGGAAGGCCGGGCGCTCGTCGCGACGTCGAAGTCCTTGGGCCGCCGCCCGATCAGGAGGTCGCGTACGCCGCCGCCCACGAGATAGGCCTCGTACCCGTAGCGGCGCAGGCGCCGGACGACCTTGACGGCGTCGTCGTCGACATTCTCGCTCGGGAGCCCGACGGGGTAGACGGCCGGCACAGGTCCGCCGTCCAGATAGGGTGCGCTCGCTGGCGGTTGGGATGGGTCGTGGGATGCGTCCACGGCGCCTGCACCATAGCCCGATGCGCGCGGACCGCTAAGCGACTCCCCGGAGCGAGGGGCTTTCGGCTCGTTTCTGCAAGGATTCCCACTGCTTGTATCGGGGCTAGGACTGCGCCTCGCCCTGGGATATCACCTCCGGGTGGAACTCGAAGCGCTCGCTGGACAGGTCCTGATCGCCGGTTTCCCCGGCGGAGAGCCCCCGGCGGCGATCCGCGCGGCGTTGGCGGCAGACGCGCTGGGCGGGGTCGTGCTCTTCCGACGAAACATCGAGGGGCCCCGGCAGCTCGCCGAGCTGCTCCGCCGCCTTCTCCGCGACGCCGCCGGCGCGCCGCTCGTGGCGATCGACCAGGAAGGAGGTCGGGTCCAGCGGCTGCGCGCGCCGGTGCTGGAGCTGCCGCCGATGCGCGCGCTGGGCCGGCGCGGCGACCCGGCGCTGACGCGGGAGGCAGCGCGGCTGCTGGGGCGTCAGCTGCGCGCGCTGGGCCTGAGCATGAACTTCGCCCCCGTCCTCGACGTGGACAGCAACCCCGCCAACCCGGTCATCGGGGACCGGAGCTTCTCGTCAGACCCAGCGGTCGTGATCGAGCAAGGGCTGGCGTTCGCGGCGGGGCTTGCCGACGCCGGCGTGCTGGCGTGCGGCAAACACTTCCCGGGCCACGGGGACACCGACCTCGACAGCCACCTCGCCCTGCCCACCCTCCGTCACGGGCGCGAGCGCCTGGACGCGGTGGAGTTGGCGCCGTTTCGACGCGCACAAACAATACCGGCGCTGATGACCGCACACGTCGTGTTCGAAACGCTCGACCCGACGGTCCCCGCGACACTCTCGAGGCGTGTGGTCCACGAGCTTCTGCGAGAAGAGCTCGGTTACGGTGGGGTCGTGATCAGCGACGACCTCGAGATGAAGGCCGTGCGCGATCGCTGGGGCGTCCTCGAAGGAGGCGTGCGCGCGATCGAGGCAGGCTGCGACATGCTGCTCGTGTGCAGCGACGTGGACGCTTGCCTCGCGTTGCGCAGCGCGTTGGCAGCGCGGGCAGACGCGGACGCAGGGTTTCGAGCCCGTCTCGGGGAGGCCGCCGAGCGCAGCCGTGCCCTGAGGCGACGCTCTCCGCCGCGCGTGGGGGACATCGAGGCGGCCCTGGCGGATCCGGCGGTGGCCGCCATGGCCAAGCGGCTCGCGGAGCTGGCGCCATGACCGCGGAAACGCCTGCGCTGCGCGAACAAGAGGCGACCCTGGGCGAGGCGCCGGAGCACGCGCGCACGGAACAGGGCTGGGCCTTCGGCCGCTGGCGCACACCTATCCGACACCCGGAGCTTGGTCACCGGGCCCTACGGTGGCTGAGGCTCAAGGAGTGGCACTACACCTCGGTGAACTGCGAGCGGGTGTTCTTGGCCTTTGGCCTCGTACAGCTCGGCTACGCCGCCAACGTCTTCCTCTACTTGGTCGACAAGGAGCGCCCGAGCGTCGCCCACCAGCACGTGGCGCTCGCACCGCTGGGGTGGGGACTCGACTTCGCGCCGAGCAGCATCGAAGGCGAGAGCCGCTGGCGCCGCAAGGGCTCGGAGATCCGCGTCGCGTGGCAGGGGCGCGAGGGCCGCGGCGCGTGGGAGGTCCGCCTCGACGTGCCGCTCGGGGAGCGGCGTCTGCGCGGCGGATTCCGCGTCGAAGCGGCGGACGCCCTCGCGCTGCTTTACGACCTCGGCGAGGAGCGCCCCGCGTACACGCACAAGGCAGCGGGGTTGCGTGCGAGCGGAAGCGTCCGCTTTGGCGACGAGGCGATCGACCTCGCCGGAGGGCTGGCCACCCTCGACTGGACCCGCTCCCTCGCCACGCGCGAGACGCGCTGGAAGTGGGCGAGCTTTGCCGGACGCGTCGGCGAACACGACCTGGGGCTCAACCTCTCCACCGAGATCTACGACGACCCGAAGGGCGCCAGCCTCGAGAACGCCTTGTGGGTGGATGGGCGCGTGCATCTCCTGCCCGCCGTGAGCTTCGAGGTGCCCAAGCTCCCCGCGGTCGAAGACTGGACGATCCGCAGCGCAGACGGACGCGTGGACCTGACCTTCCGCCCCCTCGGCGCCCGAGCGCAGCACCTCGACCTCAAGGTAATCCGCAGCGACTTCGTACAGCCCTACGGCCTCTTCCGTGGCCGCGTGCTCGGGCACACCATCGACGAGGTGTTCGGCGTCGTCGAAGACCACCTCTCGGTGTGGTGACTCAGGTGCCGCAGGCGAGCTCGGTTGCAGGGCAGAGCTGCGCCCCGTCGGGCGACACGACCCAGATCTCGAAGCTCTGCCCGCCCTCCGAGCGCTCTTCCGTCCTCGGATCGTAGTCGAGGGCGCCGGAGGCTCCCGTCACATCCACCCCCTCGCCGGCGCGGAAGGTCTCGACGACGGTCTCCCAGGACAGCTCCCCCACGTCCACCGGCACCCCGGCGCTCACGTGCCGGAGGCCGCGCGCCACCCCGAGGGGCGTCACCTCAGCCTCCTGAAAGGTGGACCAGACCGCCCCGTAGAGGGCGAGCCAGGCGGCATCGTAGGCGTGCGAGGTAAAGCTGAGGGCGTCGATGTTGCTCTGCCCGAACTCGATGCGGTAGCGGCTCGCGAAGGCGCTGGCGAGGCGGGCGTCGTTGGCCGGGCGAGTGCCTCGGATCCGCGCGATGAGGTCGTCCCGCTGGGCGGTCGGCAACGCCCCCAGACCGGCGAGGAGATCCTGGTTCGCCGCCGCGTCGGTGAGGAAGAAGCGGCGCCCATCGAAGCGCGAGTCTCCAACGGCGGCCGTGAGGAAGTCGATGGTGTCCTCGGTGTTCGAAGAGATGAAGAGGAGCTCGCGGGCCGGTTCGTTCGCCACGAGATCGACGGCGGCCGAGAGCTGCCCGCTCGTGCTGAAGCGCACCGAGGGCAGGTCCGGCATGAGCTCTGTCAAGAGCGTGAGGAGACCGTCGCCGTAGGCCCCGTTCTGAACGAGGGCGTAGGCATCGGTCACGCCACGACCGGTGAGGTCCGCCACGATCTGCCGCGCCTGCTCCTCGTCCGTGGGTGCGGTGCGCCAAAGCCTCCCCGGGGCCTCGTCGGTGGCGGGGATCGGCTCGAGCGCCGTCAGCGCGGGGCTCGTGGCCGACGGACTGATCAAGACCACCTGGGAGGTCTCACCGAGGACCCTCTCGGCCTCCTCGGAGCTGGGCGGGCCGACGACGACGGGCGCTCCGACGACGTCTTCGAGGTAACGCGCCATGGCCACCGCGGCATCGGCCCGCGTACGGCCGTCTCCCTCGAAGTCGTCCCGGATGTCGCAGGTGACGAGCCCGAACAGACGGCCCTCGACGCCGCCCGCGTTGTTCGCGTCCATTACTGCGAGCCGGACGGCGTTGCCGCGCGCGACCTGAGTGCTGAGGGAACCGTCGACGAGGGTCCCCAGGACGATCCGCGGCTCCTCGGCGCGGAAGAGGTTCGCCGGCTCGGTGGACGCGCAACGTGGCTCGGGAGGCGCCTGCGCGCAGAGCCCATCGCCTCCGCACACCCAGCCCAAACCGAAAGCGGCCCGGCACTCGGCATTGCTTCGGCAGTCGTCCTGCTCGGCGCGGGTGAGGGTGCAAGCGGCGCCGCCGAGCAGCAGCACGAGCAGCACGCCCCGGCGTTCAAAAGCGCCCACGGAGCACCACCTCCCCGCCGGTCGGGCCGGCGCTCACGGACGCCTCGACGGCCCCCTCCTCTTCCCCTTCGCTCCGCGGGCGCAGCCACAGGTACAAGCCCACACCGAGCGCCGCCGCCGAGGCCACGAAGAGCGCGTCGGCGCCCCACGAAGCGCGGCGGTCACGGGCGAGCGAGCTCGAGGCCTCCGCCGAACACAAGCGACGTCCGTCGACCGAACCGCATGCGTCGGCGATGTCCTTCCGTGCGCCACGAGCCAAGATGGCCAGGACGACCCCGCCGGCGAGGAGCGCCCCGCTGGCGGCGAGTAGGACAGGAGCCGCCCGATCGCGGGAGGGCTCTTCGGGCGCGGGCGCCGGAGGCTCTTCGGCTCTCAGGCGCGCCACCCGCCGCTCGAGGCTCGCGATGCGGCTCTCGATCCGCGCGCGCTCGGCCTCGTCGGCGTGGGGGAGGTAGGCACGCAGCGACGCCATCGCCTCCTCCCACCGTCCGGAGCGCTCCTGGGCGTTGGCGATGTTGAACAGCAAGAGCGGCCGCTGCGAGAGCTCGTAAGCCTCTTCGAAGGCAGCCAGGGCTTCTTCGTAGCGGCCCTGCGCGTAGAGATCGTCGCCGAGCAAGAAGAGCTCTCGGGCGTGACGATCCTGTTCGCTCAGGGCGCCGTCGGCTTCGTTCTGTGCACCGGCCACGGGCACAAGACAGCCGAGCAGGGCGATCGCGAGAAGGGTTCGAAGCATGGCGGGCGTCGTGGACCTCGAAGGTTGGAACGATCGTCTCATGGATGACGGGGCTCAGCCCATGGATCGCGGTTGTCCGTACGCGGCCGGTGCGTCACGGGGGGCTCGGCGCGCTCCCGGGGGCCCTCGGCCGGCTCGGTGCGCTCCGCCGCGGGTTGGGTCGGCACAGGTTCCTCGGCGGCAACGTCCGGGGCGGCCATGGAGGTCGAAGGAGCAGAAGCGGCTCCTCTATGCGCCGAAGCGGTGCGCCGCATCCCCCGGCGCCGGTGGAGGGGCGCGAGGGTGGCCCGGACCGTCCCTTGGCCCGCCGTCACGGTGATCTCACGCCGCTCGTGACCCGGCAACGAGAGCACCAAGGTCCAGCGCTCCCCTTCGGGAACGACCACCGTCAGCGGCGTGTCGCCAAGGTCCCGTCCGTCGTGGCGTACCCGCGCTCCCGGAGGCTCGCTCTCGATGGTCACCGGGCCGGAGGTCGGGACGCGCCCAGGAGCCTCGGCGGACACTTCGGCTGCCGTCGCCGGGGCGGACGCCGACGGGTCGGGGGCGAGCGCGGGCGCCGACGGGTCGGGGGCGAGCGCGGGCGCCGACGGTTCGGGGGCAGGCGCCGGCGCCCCCATCCGCCACCACAGCACGGCGCCCACGCCGAGCAGCAGCCCAAGGACCACGGCCCCTGCGACGAGCCCACGAGGCCGCGACGGCGCATGGGTCTTGGCGGCGCTCTTGGCGACGGGGCTCTCGGCGCGCGTGCGCTCCGGCGAAGAAGGCTGAATCCCGGAGCGCTCGATGCTGGCCCCCGCGCGCAGCCCGGACAGCCCGCCGGCGCTCGAGACGAGACTGCTGGCGGCGGTGCCGCTCTCTTCGGGACAGGCCAGCAGGGCGTCGGCCAACGCCCGCATGGACGGGAAGCGCGCGCGCGGCTCTTTGGCGAGGCAGCGCATGACCACCGCCCGCAGCTCAGCGCTCGCTTCCGTGCTTGGGTTGGCTGCCTCGACAGGCGCAGGCTCGACGCTCATGTGCGAGGCCAAGAGCGCGAACTGCGAGTCGTTGTCGAAAGGAGGTCGCCCCGTCAAGCAGTGGTAGAGGACCGCGCCGAGGGAGTAGATGTCGCTCTCGGGGCCGACGTCGGAGCTCGCGATCTGCTCTGGGGAGATGTAGCGCGGGGTACCCAGCAGAGCCCCCGACTGGGTCAACCCCTGGTCGTCCTGCTTGACGAGGCCGAAGTCGAGCACCTTGACGAAGTTCGGCTCGCCGCCCCGCCCGATGAGCATGACGTTCGAAGGTTTGAGGTCGCGGTGGACCATCCCGCGCTCGTGTGCTTCGCCCAAAGAGCCGCAGATCTGCAAGCCCAGGTGCACCGTCGTCGCCGGATCGAGGGGCGCCGAGCGCTCGAGGACCGCCTCCAGAGTGGGGCCCTCGAGCAGCTCCATGGCGATGTAGAAGACCTCGTCCTCCGCGCACCCGTAATCGTAGACGACGACGGTGTTCGGGTGCGTCAGCCGGGCACACGCGGCCGCCTCGAGGAAGAAGCGCTGGGCGAAGTCGCCGCCCGCCTTCTGGCCTTCGAGCTGCTCCATATCGAGCACCTTGAGGGCCACCTCGCGCCCGAGGGGGCGCTGAATGGCCCGATACACGCGCCCCATCCCCCCCCGAGCGATGGGCCGGACGATCTCGTACTTGCCGTCGAGGGTCAGCCCGACGAGGGGGTCACGGTTGGCGAGGCCCATGAGTCGCGCCCATACTACCCGATTGTCCCCCACCGGAGGTAGGCGCCAACCGCTTGCGCGTGCCCAACGGGCACGTCAGGAGCAGCCCCGTGGCACGACGGTCCCTCTTCCGCGCATACTCCTGGAACGTCAACGGCCTGCGGTCGGTAGTCAAAAAAGGCTTCTTCGACTGGCTCAAGACCGCTCGCGCCGACGTCGTGGGTCTGCAAGAAACCCGCGTCCACCCCGAGCAGCTCCCGCGAGAGGTTCGCCGACCCCCACGCTGGTACACGCACTTCGTCGCCGCCGAACGGAAAGGGTACAGCGGCGTCGCGCTCTATTCCAGGCGCCCGCCAGCGAGCGTCGAGACGAGCCTCGGAGACCCGGCCATGGACGCCGAAGGGCGCCTGCAGATCGCGCGCTTCGGGGGGCTGACCGTGGCCAACGTCTACTTCCCGAACGGGAGCGGTCGCAACCGCGATCACTCGCGGGTCCCCTTCAAGCTCGCGTTCTACCGGCGCCTCTTCGACCGCCTCGAGACTGACCGCGCCCGCGGCGTGCCGATCTTGGTGATGGGCGACTTCAACACCGCACACCGCGAGATCGACCTGGCGCGGCCGAAGCAAAACCAGAAGACCTCCGGCTTCCTACCCGAAGAGCGCGAGGAGCTCGACCGCTGGCTCCGCTCCGGATGGACCGACACGTTTCGGCATCTCCACCCCAAGGCCCGCGCGTACACCTGGTGGAGCCAGCGCTTCAACGTGCGCGAGCGCGACATCGGCTGGCGCATCGATCTGATCCTCGCGTCCCCCGGTGCGATGCCTTTCCTCCGCGCCGCGCGCATCCACAAGGAGGTCCTGGGCAGCGACCACTGCCCCATCAGCGTGGACATGGATCCGGCGATCCTCGAGGCCTCCTGAAGCGCTCCTGTCGGAGGCCATTGGCATCCTTCGCGCGCCTGCTACGATCGAGGCCACGCATCAGGAGTTCGCACCGACCTTGCGCCCCATCCACGGCAACACCTCGGGCCTCAGCCCCTCCGAAACCAAAGCGCTCCAGCGCATCTATCGGCGCCGCGTCCCCCTCGACGTCCTGACCACGCCCGAGCTCAGCCGCTCCCTGTGCGAGGTGTCCCACTCGACGGGCCGCCAGGTGGGCGTGCTGGTCGATCGCTCCGGCAACGTCACCCACGTCGTCATCGGCGACGCCTCGAAGCTCATGCTGCCGGACATCGGGCGACTACGCGCCGGCGCCGGGCGTCTTCGCGGGCTGCGGCTCATCCACACGCACCTGGCCAACGAACCACTCACCCGCGACGACCTCGTCGACCTCACCCGGCTACGCCTCGACCTGGTCGCAGCGATCTGCCTGACGCCGGGCGAGGCAAAGCCCACCTGGGTCTACTACGGCCACTGCGTCCCCGGCGGCGAGGATGGCGGCCAGCCCCCTTACCGGACCTTCGGACCGCTTTCGCACAACCGCCTCGACGTCAACCCGGCCGAGCTCATCGACGCCCTCGAGGAGGAGTTCGGCCGTGCGCGCAAGGCCCGACCCGTCGTCGCCAAGGACGGCCGCGCCATCCTCGTGCACGTCTGCGACAAGCGACGCGCGCTTCAGGCCACCGACTCGCTCCGGGAGCTCGAAGAGCTCGCGCGAACCGCGGGCGTCGAGGTCGCCGACACGGTGCTCCAAGTCCGCGACCGGCCGGACCCGAAGTACGTGCTGGGGCGCGGCAAGCTCGAGGACGTGGTTATCCGTGCGATGCAGCTCGACGTCGAGGTGCTCATCTTCGACCGCGAATTGAGCCCTGCCCAGGCCGCCGCCGTGGCGCGAATCACGGACCTCAAGGTCCTCGATCGCACGCAGCTCATCCTCGACATCTTCGCGCAGCGCGCGCAGAGCAAGGACGGGAAGCTCCAGGTCGAGCTCGCTCAGATGAAGTACCTGCTGCCGCGGCTGGGCCAGAAGGACGACGCGCTCTCGCGATTGACGGGCGGCATCGGCGGCCGCGGCCCCGGCGAGACGAAGCTCGAGATCGGCCGGCGCCGAGCGCGGGAACGCATCACGCGCCTGGGCCGCGAGCTGAAGAAACAGGGCAAGCGGCGCAAGCAGCGGCGCCGCAAACGCGGTCGCAGCGGCGTGCCCGTCGTGGCCATCGTGGGCTACACGAACGCCGGAAAGAGCACGCTGCTCAACAAGCTCACCGGCGCGGACGTGCTCGCGGAGGACAAGCTCTTCGCGACCCTGGACACGCGGACGCGCCGTGCGCGCCTGCCGAGCGGCGCCGAGATCGTCCTCAGCGACACGGTGGGCTTCATCCGCGACCTCCCCAAGGACCTCTTCGCGGCGTTCCGCGCCACCTTCGAGGAGGCCCAGGACGCCGATCTGCTCCTGCACGTCGTCGACGCCTCCGACGCGGGCTACGAGGAGCACCTCCGAACGACGGAGGCGCTCCTCGAAGAGCTCGCCTTGCACGAGATGCCCCGCCTCGTCGTGCTGAACAAAGCAGACCGCCTCGACCCGCGACGCGCGGCCATGCTGGCGACCGACCACGACGGGGTCGCCGTGAGCGCGATCGACCCGCGGACCTTACGGCCCCTCTTGCACCGCCTGGATCGGCTGCTCGTCCGGCCTGCACGAGATGCCTTCGGCTCTCCTCGGGACGCCACGGCCCGATAGCCCCCGCAGCTTCGCGGCGAGCTGCCGGTCGACTCGGTGGGCCCGAACTCGTCGCTCAACCGGGAGGGCCCCGGGAAGACGGCGAACGAGCGCACGGCTCGGCTGGGGCCTGACCGGCGGGCTGGAACTCGCCGCTCAGTCGGTGACCACCACGTGGCTACCACGGAACGGCGTTCCGTCCGTCGAGACCCCGTGCCACCCCTCGGGCAGCCGCGGCCAAGTCGAACGAAAGACCCGATGGGCGTCGTAAGGCGTCATGTTCACGCAACCGTGGCTGCGCGGGAGCCCGAAGCGGGTGTGCCAGAAGGCCGCGTGCAGCGCGAAGCTTCCTTCGAAGTACTGGGTCCAGGGGACGTCTTCGATGCGGTATCGATCGTCCGCGTCGTCGCCGATGTTCGCCATCGTGTCGGTCACGTGTTTGCGGCGGATCTCGAAGACACCGGTCGGCGTTTCGTTGCCTTCGACCCCCGTCGACACGAGGGTCGCGAACACGGGCCGGTCGCCTTCGTAGAGCACCAAGGTCTGCTCGCTCAGGTCCACATGCACCCAGGGCTCGTCCACACCAACTTCCTCAGGCCGATCGATGCGCTCGGCCACCGCCACGAACCAGGAGCGCAGGTAGCGAGTGCCGGCGTCCGTCTCGACAACGTGCATCATCCGTCCGCCGATGTTCCGGCGCTCGCGCCAACCCTCGAGGCGCGTCTGTCGCGGCCAAGGCTCCATCTCCTCGTCGTCGCGCCACGAAACGGGGTCTGTCTCGACGAGTATCCGAGGCCGCGAGGTGCGCGTGGTCCAGGCGACGGGGAGCTCGACCCCATCGCCCAGCTCCACCCCGCGGAAGTCGTGCCCGCTCCGCGGTTCGAGCTGGGCTCGCTTGATGTAGCGCCCCTGGGTCGTGCGGACGAAACGCCGGAACGCCCGCACCTCGCTGCCGTTGCTCGCCACGTAGAAACCCCGGTCCAGGTAGCGCGCCGTGACCTGGGTCCCCGGCGGCCCGTCGTCGCGCTCGCCGCGGAGATAGAGCTCGGCGCGCCGCCGGTCGATCCCCAAGAGCTCCCGATAGCGGGCAGCCTTCGCCAGCGCCGCCCGCTGCTCGTTGCGCGATGGGAGCCGGTGGTACTCGGGGACCGTGGCCTCCTTCACGTAGTAGTAGTCGTAGGGGAGCGGCTCGTCCCGCGCGACGGGCGGCAGCACCAAAGCACCGCGCTCCGCGGCGTGCTCCGCCTGTCCTTCCTTCCACCCCTCGTCCGTCGGATGCTCGATGGGGATCTCGGCGTCACGAACCTCGATCCCGGTCCCACAGACCCAGCCCTCCGGGTGGACCCGGTGCCAGCGACAGCCGCCCACCTGCCTTGTCTCGGCCGCCACCCGCACCCGGGCGCCCACCCTCAGCCACCCAACCACCGTCGCGTCGTCGCGAGGCTCCAGGTGTACGCGGATCTGCGTCGCCGTCACGACCCCGTGGCGCGGAAACTCGGCCTCGATCCGCGCCTGCGCGCGCTCCTCGGGGGTCGTCCCGGCGCCCTGAGCCCGGTCGCCCGGGCTGGGCTCTTCGCCGGCCGCCGCCTCGCCCGCGCCGCCGCAAGCAGCCACCGTGAGACCAACGCACAGGATCCTCAGCACGCGCATCGAACCGCTGAGATAACATCCGGCGGGTCCCTCGCAACCGCGCGACGGTGCGGCGTTCAGCTTGGCTCTGCCCGAGGCCCCTGTTTCTTCTTCTTACCCTGCCCGCGAGCGGCCCGAGAGGCGTCGGTGGCCTCGTCGAGGCGCAGCAGCGAGGCCAGCTCATCGACCACCTCACGCATCCGACGTTCGCGGTACTGCGGCCCGATCTCGCGCGCGGCGAAGAGCTCTTCGAGCTCCACGGCCTCGTCGATCAGCTCCGCCTTCCGAGCCTCCCGCGCGCGGGCCAGGGCGCCCGCCCGGTCGCCGCCCCGCGTCGCCATCAGCAGGCCGAACGCGAGGAGCACCAGGGCCGCCCCCAGCGCCAACCAGCGCATCGGCCCCGGGCCGGGGATCCCCCGGACAGTGACGCGAAGCCTGTCGAGGGGTGGGTCCTCGGGCGAGCGCTCGACCTGGGTGATCAACAAAGGGTGCCCCTGGTGTCCTTCGTGCGGCTGCGCCGCGGGGAAGCCGTCGACGTCGAGCTCCATTCCCTCCATCGCGTCGCTCATCACGCGGTACGCGTAAGTGCGGAAAGGGATCGGGTGGCTGAAGTGGAGCTCCTCACCGCGCAGCGGGATGTCGTAGGCCCACACGAGCGTCGCCCGTCCCGGCGGAAGCGAGCCACGGATGACGAATCCTCGCTCGTCGGGGACCAGCCGCTGGTCGCTCATGCCGGGCTGCGACTGGAACGCCGTGAAGCCTTCGGGCAGATCGATCCGCAGCTCGTCGTCGTCGAAGACGATGGTCTCCTCGCCGAGGTTCACGAGCTGCGCCTGCTCGGTGATGTGGACCCGCTCGTTGCGGTACTCGAGCATCGTTTGCCCCAAGGTCTGCAAGAGCGAGCGGCGGCTTCGGGTCGTCGGCAGCATGCGGATCTGCACGCGGTGGCCGCGGTCGGGCTCGAGGCGGAACGGGGTCGAGCTGTAGGTCGCCCCGTCATGAACCACGTTGACGCGGTACGCCTGGCTGGACCCCGTCGGAAGGTCGCGCAGCTCGAGCAGCCCGCCCTCGTCGGTCTGCCGAACGATGCTCTCGCGGGATCCGTCGGCCTTCATCACCCCAACCCGCACAGACGCCCCGGCGACCGGCTGGTCGTCGGCGTCGACGACCCGGACGCGGATCGCCCCGGCGTCGATGGACCGGTCCGCGGAGGCCTGGGCCAGCGGCGGCGTACGACCGGCCGCGCGCCGCAGCACCTCCGGCGCGACTTGCGGCTGCGACCCCTGCTCGAGGTTCCGGTCCTGGCGCGCGCGCTCCGCCGCATCCTGCGCACCGACGATGACCTCGGCCGGTCCGGCGGGGACGTCGCCGGGCTGCGCGAAGGCGGCGCTCGCGACGAGCGAGCAGGCGACCACGAGGCGCTTCATTCCTCTTCCCTCCCCGACGTGTCCTCGTCGCACGGCGGCACCGAAACCTCACCCTCGTCGCCTGCATCGGCATCGTCGACAGCGACCCGATGATCGTCGCCCTCCAGCTCGGCGAAGGAGTGGCCGCAGCGCTTGCAGAACGCCGCATCTCCGTCGTTCGTGGTGTCGCACCGGGGGCACTCTTTGCGCGTGCGGACGGGCTTGGCCTCGTCACGGTAGGGGGCCTGCGGGCGCGCCTTCAATCGCTCGGCGATCAACGCCTCGGCCTTGCGCCGGAAAGGTTCGGCGTCGGCGTCCAGCAGACGCAGCACCTCTTTGGCGCGGGCGCGCAGGCGAGCCTCGAGCCGATCGAAGTCCTCCTGGCTCAGCTTGCCGGCCTCCATGTCGAAGCGGAGGTCTTTGAGGTTCTCCAGCAGCGCCCGCTTCTCTTCGAGGAGCTGATGGCGCGACATGGCCTCGACGGTCCCCTGCAGGTCCGGCGCGTCGAGGGCTCCAAAGGCGGAACGAAAGCTGGCCCACAGACTGTAGAGGGCGGCGAAAAGGGCGGCCGCGGCCAGCACCAGGAACATCGGCGGCAGCAACACGCTCACAGCCCACCTTCCTCGAGCCGCCGGAGCTCTTCCTCCAGGATGGCGTCGTAATCCTTGGCCCCGGCGCCCTCCGAGCGGCTCTCCTCGCCCGCCGCGAGCTCCGAGCCGCCCTCGTCGCGCCCGCGCCACCGGCGCCCGATGAAGAACACCAGGCCACCCGCCAGCAGCACCCCCGCGATGGGGACCGCCCAGAGCGCGCGGTCCATGCCCTGATCCGAGGGAATCGCGATCGCAGCGGGACCGTACTGGGCGCGGAAGCTCGCGATCAGCTCCTCGACGCCCTCACCCGCCGAAAGCCGCGCCCGAAGCTCGGCGCGCCGCGACTCGGCCCAATCGCAGGCGCACTGGTCCAAGGGGAGCCGCTGGCAGCTCCCACACTGGCAAAGGAGGTGCCCGAAGAGGTGCCTCTCCTGAGGATCGTGGATGACGACCGTCCCGGCGTGCAGCGAGCTCGACCCGTCCGCCTGAGCCTCGGCACCCTGGGGCGACAGCGCCATCAAAGCCAGGAAGAGCGCCGCAGCGGCCGCCTTCGCAGCACGCCGGCTCGCACGCCTGCGCGCCAGCCGCTCCTGCCGCTCGAGGACATCCCGCGCCGTGGGCCAAAGCGAGATCAGCGTCCCGAAGATGAGCACCAGCCCCCCCACCCAAATCCAGGACACCAGCGGCCGCACGACCACCCGGAACGTGGCGCGCCGGGATTGGGGGTCGACGGTGCTCATGATGACGTAGAGGTCTTCGCGGGCGTTGCTCCGGATGGCCACCTCCGTCGTCGGCATCTCGGGGTGCGTCCGGTAGATGAACTTCGCAGGCGCGACGCGACCCAAGGTGTCGCCCTCGTCGTCGAAGACCGTCATGTAGGTATAGACCGCCCGCTTGCTCGGGTCGGTGACCATGTCCGGCCGGTCGTAACGCAGCTCGTAGGACCCCACATCGAGGCTCGCGCCGGGCCGCAGCGCGGCCTCGACTTCCTGGTCGTAGGCGGCCCCCGTGAAGCCCAGGTACATGATGACGATGCCGATGTGCACGATGTAGCCGCCGTAACGGCGACGGGCCCGACTGACGAGCCGTACGAGAGCCGTCCCGAAGGACTCGCCCTTCTTCATGCGCACCTTGGTGCCGCGCCAAAACTCTTGAGCGATGCCCACGACGACGAAGGCGCTGATCATCGACGAGGCGATCGGCGCGTAGGACTGGAAGGCTTCGAGCAGAGCGTTGGTCGCCGTCGTGTAGATCGTCTCCGGCTCCACCGTCGCGGGGAAGCCCACCCACTCGCCGGCCAAGGCGTGCACGACGCCCACGAGGAGGGCCGCAGCCGCCGGGACGCTCATCGCCTTGCGTAGATTCTTGCCCGTCGCCTTGCGCCAGCTCACGAGCGGGCCGATCCCCGTCAGCGCGAGCAGCACCAAACCAAAGGGCACCATCCAGCTGTTGTAGAAGGCTGGGCCGACGGTCACCTCTTCGCCTCGGACGAGCTCGCTGATGAGTGGCCAGGTCGTCGCAACCAGCACGAAGATCATCATTCCCAGGAGGATCCAGTTGTTGAGCAGGAACATGAACTCGCGGCTGAGCAGCGAGTGGATCTTGTGATCGGCCTTGAGCTTCGGCAGGCGCCAGACGATGAGCCCCGCGCACACCACGAAGATGAACACGAGGTACCACGCGAAGTAGATGCCGATGTCCGAGCGGGCGAAGGAGTGGACCGAGGCGATCATCCCCGAGCGTGTCAAGAAGGTGCCGAAGATCGTCATGAAGAACGTCAAACACATGAGGAAGACGTTCCAGACCTTGAGCATGCCGTAGCGCTCCTGGACGATCGCGCTGTGCAAGTACGCCGTACCCACGAGCCAAGGCATGAAGCTCGCATTCTCGACGGGGTCCCAGGCCCAGTAGCCGCCCCAGCCGAGCTCTTCGTAGCTCCAAAGGCACCCCAGCAACAGACCGATCGAGAGGAAGAGCCACGCGAGCATGGCCCATAGATGGGCGGCCTTCACCCACTCTTCGTCGAGGCGGCCGGTGCACAGGGCGGCGACCGCAAAGGCGAAGGGAACCGACCAGCCGACGAAGCCCATGTAGAGCGCCGGCGGGTGGATGACCATCCAGTAGTTCTGCAGCAAGGGGTTGAGCCCCTCGCCGTCCATGGGCGCCGCGCCAACCTCCGTCGCGAAGGGATTGGCCGCGAAAAGCATGAGCAGCGCAAAGAACGCGACGATGCTCATGAGCGTGGCGTACACGTAGGGCTGAAGCTCCAGGTAGCGTCCCCGCAGCCAGCGGGTCACCGCGAAGGTGTACCCCCCGAGCAGGAAGGACCACCACAGCAACGAACCGTCCTGTCCCCCCCACAAGGAAGTGATCAGGTACCACCAGGGCATCGAGCGATCCGAGTAGCGCGCGACGTAGCGGATCCGGAAGTCGTGAGTCTGAAAGGCGTAGGCCAGCAGGAAGACAGCCAGACTGATGAACGCCACCGTCGCGTACGTCCCCCAACGGGCCGCGCCGATCAGCTGCGGTCGACCGCGAGCGGCGCCGAGCGCCATCGCGAAGGCGTACGCGCTCGACACCAAGATGGCGCAGAGGACCAGGTTTCCATAGAAGGGGACATCGATGTGCATGCGGTAGACCCGCACTCTAGAGACGAGCGCCGCCTAGAGCAACGAGCGCCGGTCGAACGCCCTCGGCTTGCGCGGAGCCCCTCAGCGG
>Ga0256832_1000829_pt1 | contig 20458 bp, 20 predicted proteins | sample 134614metaG_FD_190534 | JGI IMG/M metagenome (GOLD analysis project Ga0256832, IMG submission 190534) | Hydrothermal vent microbial communities from Lau Basin, Pacific Ocean - 134-614 | ecosystem: Environmental > Aquatic > Marine > Hydrothermal vents | place: Pacific Ocean: Lau Basin | collected... | reverse complement strand
CAAGACCCTGCTCAAGGTCAATGGCCGCGCCGCCGTGGTGGTCCCGGACAATGTACTGTTCGAGGGGGGAGCAGGCGAAACGATACGAAGAAAACTGCTGCACGAGTGCGACGTGCATACCCTGCTGAGCCTGCCCACCGGACTGTTCTATACTTCTCGCGTCCAAGAATACCCCGTTCAGGGTGCGTGGATTTTCGTCGAGAGCAAGGCGCAAAAACGCAGGCATAGTGGGGCTACGTCAAGTTTTTGCAACGCAGCTATCGGCGAAAAGACGCGCACCATGAATGGGGTATTCTTGATCGCGAGAAGTATATGCCCAGGGCGTCAAGGCCAACGTGCTGTTTTTCGACAAGAAGCCCGCCTCGGAGACGCCGTGGACCAGGAAGCTCTGGATCTACGACCTGCGCACCAACAAGCACTTCACCCTCAAGACCAGCCCCTTGAAGCGCGAGGATCTGGACGAATTCGTGGCCTGCTACAACGCCGCCAACCGCCACCAGCGCAAGGCCACCTGGACGCCGAAACGCAACCCGGAAGGCCGCTGGCGCGCCTACGATTACAAGGATCTGATCAAGCGCGACAAACCCTTGCCGGTCAGTCGCGGCCATATCGATCGTTTCAAGGCGGATTGACCTGGAGGGGGATTTTCCGTATCCGGCCGATGCGGAATCCCCAAAAGCTGAGCAAAAAATAGGCCAGAGGAGTGCAGCGAGGGGTTGGATGAGGGGATAATGGCGCTGATGAAGTACAAGCTATCCAAGAGGTAACTCAATACCTTTCCACCACCTGTACACCCCTCGCACGCAGTGCGTCTATGCATCGCTGTTCGTTAATACGGTTTCGACCGGAAAAAAGCGGGTATGCTTGACCATTCTTGAGCACGATCTTGTAGGAAGGCTCCTCCTTGATGCTATCATTTTTGTAGTCGTCTGAGTCCGGGAGGAACTCGTCGATCCTCTCTATCTCGTCAAGCCTGCACGAAAAGCTCTTCTCTCCTGTGCTTTTGGGAGTTTCGTAGAGAAAGTTCTTGTCGTCTATAACGATGTGCCACGCGCTTTTGTCTGCCATAAGCCGCATGGAGACTATAAATTCATAGAATCCAATGAGCATAAAGCACACGCCGAGCCATTTGACCGCTGTTTGTAAGAAAGGCATCTTTATAGGGTTAAGCGGGGGAGAAGGGTACACATAGGCTACTGCTCCGATGGCGGCAAACAGCAATGCAAAGAGCAGATTGACATGGCCGGCATGCGAGGCTTTTTGGGTATAGGTGTAGGTCTCGTAGGCGGATTGAGGGATATGTTCGGCCAACTCAACTGTTTTGTCCATAATCTTTTGTGCCGCCTGCCTTGCCTGCTTGTCAAAAAACCTGAGATAGATCACCCTAACAAGCCACCCACCAAGCGCGCCCGCAATGGCGTAAAACAGATAGGAAAATGCCATAACGGCGCCAAAGCCTACCCAAACTTTCTGCTCCCCGTTTCCGAAAAAATAGGGATAGAACGCAGTAGCGAGATAAACGCCGGCCAAAAAGAGCAGTGATTTTATCAATCCGTTTGTCAACGCGATGAAAAAGGCGAGCGCTGCGGGAAGAAACATGGCGATATAACCGCCCACAGGAGTGTCATACGGCTCCGCAACGCCAAAGAGCTTGGTGATGACCAACCAAGAGAGCGCCCCGACAATGATGCCGGTGGTTAGTGCAACGGTATAGTTTGTCTTTCTTACCATATGGCGCATGTGCTATCCGGCAATATCGCTGAACTCGTGAGGGGTGATTCCATACGATCAGCTCCTCTGTTTTTTCTGGTTTCACAAAGACATTTTTCGTGTAATCTGCCTGTCTTCACGCAGGGGTGGTTCTTTCTTTGGGTTTATCAATACGCGACGACATCACCCTCATCATCACTGGCGGCCTGCACCTGCGGCCACGATCACCTGAACAGGTTCTGCGTGGATGACCTCACCGCCTGAAAGAAGGAGGTCGCCTGCGGCGGGGTGACTCGACACATTTTCTTGACCCAGGCAAAGGGAATCTCCGCCGAACTGACGTATCCTAGGGCCGGAAGCGTCATTCGCAGGATTCATTCACCATGAAACAACTGATTACCGCCGCCGCGCTGCTGATGGCCGCTGTTTCCACGCGGGCCGTCGATCTGGCCAACGGGGAACGTCTCAACCAACGCTGCGCACCCTGTCATGCCCTGGCCGGACAGGGTGTTCCGGGAGCAACCTCCCCGCGCCTCGCCGGTCTGCCGGCATGGTATCTGACCAAGGCCATCAAAGACTACATCAAGGGTGCACGCGCCAACCCGGCGATGACCGAGATCGCCGGATTGAAACAGATGAGCGACGAAGACATCGCCGACCTCTCCGCTTGGTTGTCACGCCAGCCGATCGGCAAGGATCCGGCCTACGATATCCGTGTCACGCGTGGCGACGCGCAGAAAGGGAAGGCCAAGTTCGAGGCGGACTGCAAGACCTGCCACGCCCGCGATGGCCGCGGCAAGAAGAAGAAGGACGCTCCGCCGCTGGCCGGTCAGCATCCGGATTACCTGTTCGCCAGCATGCGGGCCTTCTTCCACAAGGACCGCTATCACGACAACGATCCGATCGACGACACCTTCGACGACATCTCCGACGCGCAAGCCTGGAACATCCTCGCCTGGATGGCGATCCTGGACGGCCGCGGGCAACAGCCCGGCTTTCGCTTCAAGCCGGCCCCCATCCCGACAAAGCCGGCGGAGCGAGGCGCCTTCCTGTTCCGCAGCGTGCAACAGACGGTCATCAGCACCTTCGCCGCCAAGGGGACAAGCCCGCGCGAGGCGATCGACGCAATGCTGGCCGAAGCGAAGAAACTCGGCGTGCCGAAGCTTCCACCGCCCCCGGTGTGGGATAAGGAAGCACCGCTGGTCACGGCGCTGAACTTCTGCGAGCCCCGTCATATCGACAAGCTGCTGAAGGCCGCGCCGATACTCGCCAACTACGATCCGTGCCGGATCACCCTGATACGCGACGCGGGCAAGGGGCTGCGCCTGATGACGGTGAACCTGGACATGCTGATCGATGGCGAACAGCTGCCGCCCGCCGCGCAACGCATCGCGATCCTGATCAACGAGGACATGCTCGCTATCCTGCGCGCCGGGCGGCATGCCCATGCGGCAAAGACGGAATTGTCGCGCAAACAGGGTGTTATCCAGGAACGCGCTCACGGTGAGCTATGACGAGGCCGGTTGGGGTTTTCGAAGAAGCCTTAGGCCGAAGCAAGCATAGCAGAGTCCGCTACGACGGTGCCGCGGACTCGCGCGGCGCCCGATCCGCCGTGCTTGATCAGGCCTACGCCTCGCTCAGGGCGCTTCGATTCAGTCTGGGCTTTCGAAGAAGATATAGGAAGTCGAATAGTCGCTGAACTCGAAGTAGACTTTCTTCTCCCCCGGATCTTGTTTCATGTTCAGGTTGGCATCGAAGACGCCATAGCCGAAGCGATAGGGGCGCGCCTGCGAGCCCGAAGTCGCCTTTGCGGTGGTCAGCTTGTCGATGCCAATGAAGCGCCGCACCAGTTTGTCGCCGGCATAGACCTCGAGCACACCGTTGGTGCCGGTCCAGTTCTGCAGGGCGCGACCGAAGCGGTTCTGCGTCTCCTGGGTGCAGGCGCCGAGCAGCAACGCCGCAAGCGCCGGGGGGATGAATCGGTACATGGTCTTGCCTCGGTTGGGAAACGACCTGAAGGTGGAGACGGAACCGCGGGTTTCAAGTCGTCTCGGGGCGCGCCAACTCGCCTTCCAACGCCGCGACCTGCTCCGGGTCGAGACCGAGCGCCCGCGCAAGGCGTTCGAGATAGGCTTTCTCCTCGGCGCTCTGGTTGCCGATGACGATGCGCGAAGCCAGGTAGAGCTCGGCCGCGGCCTGCGGCGAGTCGACGCCGGCGACCACATCGTCGATGTCGAGCGGCTTGCGCATCTCCTCGCGCAGAAACCCGGCCATCTCGGGTGAAAGCTGCAAAGCCACCAGTTCGGATTCGATCTTGCGCTGTTCCTCGGCATCGATATGGCCATCGGCCTTGGCCGCGGCGATCATCGCCTTCAGAATCTGGCGGCCACGCTGGTCGCCGACGTCTCCGCTAAGCTGGTCGACGGGGCGATCGTTGCCGCCGCGCCAGCGCTGAAAGGCCTGATAGGCGAGCCCGCCGAGGGCGCCGAGGCTGCCGAGTTTGATCGCACTGCCGGTCAGGCGACGCCCGCCCCGGGTGCCGAGCAGCAACGCCAGACCGCCGGCGATCATCGCGCCCTTCTTCAACCCGTCGAGCTTGGCGTCCCGCTCCGGGCCGGATTCGGGGATGTTCAAAGCGTCCTCAGCCAGGTCGATGCCCTTCTCGGCGATCTGGCGACCGGACTTGAGCAGCTCATCGAGCAGTTTTTGCGCATCCATGGGTAACCTCCGTTCGATTCCGCGGAAACCGCATTGTGGAACGGCTCGGGCGCCGAAAGCAAGCGCGCCGGAGGCCCGGCTTGACAGCTGCACGCGCCGGATCCGAGAATCGGACAGACTCCTCGATCGTTGCAAAGCCGCTTCAGGAGGCGCGCATGAGCGGAAATGGCATCGCCATCGTCGGCGAATTGGCTCCCGACCGCCTGGAATCGATACCCGCGGCCAAGCCCTGGTTCGCCCGCCTACTGAGACGGACAGAGGCTTCCCGAGGCGCATGGCGCAATATCGGAACGACTTGGTTCATCGAGCCGCCATCGAACGATCTGGCGCCGCTGTTCGATGACTACCGGCGTTTCCTCGACGATCGCTTTCCTCAGCCCTGGCCGGCGACCCGCCAGCTGCTGGAGTATCTCGACAGCGGCGTCGCCGACGTCCGCCTGCGCGGTGAACGCGGCGCCGACCAGACGGTCGACGAGGCGCGCTGGCGGATCGACCTCGTTTTCTCGGGCTGCGCCGGCGTCGGTGAGGTCTCCGCGGCCGTCGCCGCGCACTGGGCCGGCCATTGGTACAAGCGGCGACGCGACGCCATCGCCGACAGGCTGACGCAAGCGGCGGGCTTCACACCCCACGGCCTCGATGAGGGCCTGCCCGTGGCAGGCCGTTTTCTGCCGCTGGAAGGCGGCTATTATGCGCTCTATCACGATGAACCTCAGCCCGGTTTCACGGCAGCCGGCGAGATCGAGACGCATTTCGAGATCGACGAGGCGGTGCTCGAGGATCCGCTCGTGGATGGGGATCCGCTTCCGGCGATCGAAGCCCATCACGCCGCGCGCATGGCCGACGGTCGCTGTCGCTGCCAACTCTGCGCCCCGGACGGCCTGCCCGGCTACGCGCCATAAGCCCACATCGCCGGCGTTCATTTCTCGTCCCGCCGCCGGCGACGGTCGTCCTGCTCGCGCTGTTCGCGCCGGTGCTGTTCTTGGGTCTCGCGCTCCTGAATCCGTTCCGTAACCTTGTCGAGCGCGCCGCGGGCGATGCGCTTGCCTTCCCAGTGGGCGCGGCGGCGCTCGGCCTCGGCGCTGTGTAGCGCGAGCAGTTTGCGTTGTTCTTCTATGGCGGCTTCGAGTCGGGCGATGAAGCGCTGGTAGTCGAGCATGCGGCGCGGATCCAGGCGCTCGCGCCGCGCCCGCTCGTAGTCACTCAGATAACCCGCGAGGTAGTCTTCCAGGGCCTTGAGTTGCTCTTGCGCGGCCTGCGCGGCCTGGCGCGCCTCGGCCCATTCGCGCGCGGCCTGCTGTTCTCGCGTGCTGGCGATGCGCTGAATCGGTTCCAGACGGCGGGCGCGCGTCATTCTTCTGCTCCGTTCGGAGCGGATGTGAACAGATCGTTCAACGCGGCCACCGAGCTGACGTAGTCGTGCCGGGTGTTCTGATCCTGGGCAAGGTAGTCGAGCAGGCGCGGCATGGCCTGCACGGCCTCGTCGATGCGCGGATCACTGCCGGGCTGGTAGGCGCCGACGCTGATCAGGTCGCGGTTTTGCTGGTAGAGCGAATACAGTTGTTTGAAGGCGCGCGCGCGCTGTTGGTGTTCCGTGGGCACGATGTCGTTCATCGCGCGGCTGATCGAGGCTTCGATATCGATTGCCGGATACTGGCCGGATTCGGCGATCCGGCGCGACAGCACGATGTGGCCGTCGAGGATGGCGCGCGCGGCATCGGCGATCGGGTCGTTCTGGTCATCGCCTTCGGCGAGTACGGTATAGAAGGCGGTGATCGAGCCGCCGCCGGCGCGGCCGTTGCCGGCGCGCTCGATCAGTTGCGGCAGTTTGGCGAACACCGAGGGCGGGTAGCCCTTGGTGGCCGGAGGTTCGTCAATCGCCAGCCCGATCTCGCGTTGAGCCTGGGCAAAGCGGGTCAGTGAATCCATCAGCAACAGCACCTGGCGGCCCTGATCGCGGAAGTGTTCGGCGATGCTGGTCGCCAGCATCGCGCCGTGGAGCCGCTTCAGCGGTGGCTGGTCGGCCGGCACCGCGACCACCACGGCGCGGCGCATGCCTTCCTCGCCGAGGGTGTTTTCGATGAAGTCCTTCACCTCGCGGCCACGCTCGCCGATCAAGCCGACGACGACGACATCGGCCTCGGTGAAGCGGGTCATCATGCCGAGCAGCACGCTCTTGCCAACACCGGAGCCAGCAAACAGGCCGAGCCGCTGGCCCCGCCCGACGCTGAGCAGGCCGTTGAGCGCGCGCACGCCGACATCCAGCGGCTCGCGGATCGGAGCGCGCGCGAGGGGGTTGATCGGCTCGCCGGCGAGCGAGCGGTAGTGGGTGTGCCGCAGTGGCCCGCGCCCGTCGAGCGGCTGGCCGCCGCCATCGATGACGCGGCCCAGCAGTTCGTCACCGACCGGCGCTTCGGAGACCCGCCCGGTGGGGATCACGCGCGCGTCGGGCTCCAGCCCATGCAGGTGACCGGTGGGCATCAGGTAGAGGCTTTCTCCGGAAAAGCCGACGACCTCGGCCTCGATGCGCGATCCATTGGCGTTGACGACGTCGCAACAGGCGCCGATCGAGGCGCGGCAGCCGATGGCTTCCAGCGTCAGCCCGACCATGCGGGTGAGCCGCCCCTCGAGCACCAGACCACGGCTGCGCTCGATGCGCGCATGGTAGCGGTGCAGGCGCGCACACCAACGCGCGGTGCGCGGCAGTTCCGGCACATCAGACGGCATCGTTTTCCTCCTCTGACGCGGGGTCCGGGGCTTCGTCACTGCGGCGCATGCCGGCGAGCAGCGGCGCGATCACGTTGGCGAGCCGGGTCTCGAGGCCGGCATCGACGCGCGAGGTGGCGGTGAGCACCTCGCAGCCGCCGCGCGCGATCATCGGGTCTTCGATGATCTTCCAGTGGATCTCGCTCTCGCCCTGGGCATAGGCCTGGCGCACCAGTTCGGCGTCCTCGGGATGCAGGGTGACGCGGATGTCGCGCGCCGATACCGGCAGGATGCCCAGCGCTTCGCGCACTACGCCGACGATCTGTCCGGGATCGGTCTGGATCTCGCGCCGCAGCAGTTGGCGCACTACCGCGATGATGAGCGCCAGCAGTTCTTGTTCAACCTGCTCATCGAGCGCTTCGAATGGCTGATTGAGGGCGCCGAGCAGGGCATCGAGCTGGGCCAGGCGTGGCTCCAGCTCGGCGCGCGCCTGTTCGCGCGCTTCGTTGCGGGCGTACTCGAAGCCGGCCTCGCGGCCTTCGGCCTGGCCTTCTTCCCAGGCCTGGCGGCGGATTGCCTCGATCTCGTCGGCGGTCGGCAGTTGCGGCAGTGCTTCTTCCTCGATCTCCGTTTCGGGCTCTTCCGGCGCGCCCATCTCGGGCGGCAGCCAGCGCCGCGCGTCCGAGTCGTCCCAGGGATCAGACGAACTCATCGCCGCCGCCTCCGCCCAGCATGATCTCGCCGGCGTCGGCGAGGCGACGGGCAATCCCGAGGATCTCTTTCTGCGCGGCCTCTACGTCGCTAAGCTTGACCGGCGGCGCGGCTTCCAGATCATCGCGCAGCATCTCGGCGGCGCGGCTCGACATGTTGCGGAAGATCTTCTCTTTCAAGGCTTCATCGGCGCCGCGCAGCGCCAGCAGCAGTTGCTCGGACGAGACCTCGCGCAGCAGGGTCTGAATACCGCGGTCATCGACATCGAGCAGGTTCTCGAAGACGAACATGTTGTCTTGCAGCTCTTGCGACAGTTCTTCATCGGCCTCGGTGATCTGTTCGAGCACCTGGGTGGCGATGCTGCCATCCAGCAGGTTGAGGATGTTGGCCGCCGGCTTCACGCCGCCGAGCGTCGATGACGAGACGTTCTGGTTGCCGGTGAGCTGCTTCTCGAGAATCTGGTCGAGCTCGGCGAGGGCGTTGGGCTGGATGCCCTCGAGCGTGGCCACGCGCATCAGGATGTTGGCGCGGGTGTTCTCGGGCAGCTCGCCGATCACCGCGGCGGCCTGGTCCGGCTCCAGAAACGACAGCACGATGGCGATGATCTGCGGGTGTTCGAGCCGGATCAGCTCGGCGATCGCGCGTGGCTCCAGCCATTTCAGTTGCTCCAGGCCCTTGCTGTCGCGACCGAGCAGGATGCGGTCGATCATGCCGGCGGCCTTGTCCTCGCCGAGCGCGTTGGTGAGCATCCTGCGGATGTAATCGTCAGCGCCGAGGCCGAGACTGGTTTCCTTCTCGATGGCTTCGAGAAACTGCGACAGCACCGCCTCCATCATATCGGTGGTGACCTTGCTCAGACCGGCGATCGCCATCGAGATGTCCTGCACCTCCTTCGGCCCCATGTGACGCAGGATCTCGGCCGCGTCTTGCTCGCCGAGCGCCAGAAGCAGGATCGCGGTGCGCTCCAGGCCGCCGATATCGAGCGCTTGTGCGTTCTCGTCCGTCATTCTTCCGCCACCCATACCTTGATCAGCTGCGCGACGCGGCCGGGATCCTCGCGCACCAGTTCACGCACCGCTTCGAGCGTTTCCTCATAGCCGCGCGGACCGCCCAGGCGGAGGCGCTCGCGGTCTTCGCCTTCGCCGCCCTCCTCGAGCGCCAGCGGCTCGCCGTCCGGCCCGAGCGCGACGGGATTGCCGGATTCGTCGAGCTCGCCACGAATACCCTCTCCATCGTCTTCGTCGGCTTCGTCATCGTTCCCGGCCTCCGGCGGCATGGGTGGCGATACCAGGCGCTTCATCGCCGGGCGCAGTACCGTCAGGATCAACACCAGCACCACCAGCGCGCCCACGCCCTGACGCGCCAGATCGATGAACCAGGGCTGTTTCCACAGCGGCGGCTCGGGCAGTGGCTCGATCGCCTCCGGAGGCTGAAACGAAGCATTTATGACCCGCACCGAATCCCCGCGCGAGGCCTCGAAGCCGATGGTGTTGCGCACCAGCTGGCGGATATTCTCCATCTGCTCCGGCGAGCGCGGCTGGCGCGCCACCTTGCCATCCTCCATGGGCACCCGGAGATCATCGACCACCACCGCGACCGACAGCCGACGCAGCTGATACGGCGAACGCCGGGTATGCCTGAGGGTACGGTCCAGCTCGTAGTTTCGCACCGAGCGCCGCGTGCTGTTCAGGGTCTTCTCGTCCGCGCCGCCGGCGCCGTCCTTGGCCACCTCGGGCGTCTGGGTCGCGGCCGGCGGTTGATTGCTGAGCGCGCCGGGCACGCCCTGTACCGGATTCACGCGGCTTTGCTGCTCGTTGAGTTGCTCGGAACGCAGCGCGGGCTGATCCGGGTTGTATTGCTCAACAGTCTGCTCGGTCTTGCTGAAATCGACATCGGCGGTCACCTGGGCGCGCACGGCATCGGCGCCGAGCACCGGTTTCAGGATATCCTCGATCTGGCGCTGGTAATGTTTCTCCAGCTTGCGCACATAGTCGAACTGGGTCGCGGTCAGCAGCATGTCTCGGTCATCTCCCAGGCCGCTGAGCAGCTTGCCTCGCTGATCGACCACGGTGACCCGGCTGGATTCGAGTTCAGGCACCGCCGAGGCCACCAGATGCACGATCGCGGCCACCTGGGATTTTTCGAGCACGCGCCCGTTGAGCAGCTTGACCACCACCGAGGCGCTCGGCGGCTTGCGCTCGCGCACGAATACCGACTGGCGCGGCCGCGCGATATGCACGCGGGCGCTGTCGATCGCGGCAATCTGGCGGATGGTGCGCGCCAGCTCGCCCTCCAGCGCGCGCTGATAGCGGGCTTTCTCGATCAGGCGGCTGGTGCCGAACCCGGGATCCTTGTCGAGCAGCTCGTAGCCGCTCGCCTTGGTCCGCGGCAGGCCCTGAGCGGCAAGCTTCAGGCGCACCTGCTGGAGTTTCGACGAGGGCACCAGCAGCGCGCCACTGGATTCATCGACCCGGTAATCGACCCCGGCCTGCTGCAAGGCCTGCAGGATCTCGCTGGCGTCCTTCTGCGCCAGGTTCGCGAACAGCATCGAGTAGCTCGGGGTGCGCGACCACAGCACCACGGCCACCCCGATCGCGACGCTCAGCGCGATGCCGACCATCACCGCGAGCTGACGCACCACCGGGTTCTCGCGCCAATCGCGCGGTGGCGGGCTTGCCGCCTCCAGCGCGTTGGCGTCATCATGCACCGCGACCATCTGACCGTCGGTCGGCGGACTCTGCGTGGTGTCCATGTGTCAGCCCGTCACAGCGGCATGTTCATGATGTCTTTGTAGGCATCGACCAGCTTGTTGCGCACCTCGGTCATCGCCTGGAAGGCGACGCTGGCCTTCTGCGAGGCCAGCATCACCTCGGTGAGATCGACCTCGCGCGCGCCGGTCTGAAAATCCGTCTTCAATCGGCTTGCGGTCTGCTGCAACTCGTTGACCGAATCCAGCGACTGCTTCAATAAATCACCAAAACCTCCGTTCGGTGGCGTGGCCCGTTCGGCCGATCCGATCCCCATGCGCGCCTGCACGACGCGCATCTGGGCGAGTACCTGGTTGACTTCCACACTCATGGTTGCCACTCCTGGCGTCCCGGGATCGAGACACCGGCGTCACGCATGCGGGCAATCTTGTAGCGCAGCGTGCGCGGGCTGATGCCGAGCAGCTCGGCCGCCTCCTTGCGGCTGCGATGGCGCAAGGTCTCGAGGATGCGTTGCTCCTCGACCGAGCGCAGATCGGCACTCAGCGGACCACCGCCGCCCCCGGGCCGGGGCGGCAATGGCGCGGTCTCCTCCTCGAAGCGCAGATCGCCGGCCTCGATGCACTCGCCATCGCACATGATCAGCGCGCGCTGGACCACGTTCTCGAGCTCGCGCACATTGCCGGGCCAGCGGTGTTCCAGCAGCATCCGCCGGGCCTCGTCCGAGAATTCCGGCCGCGCCGCGCCGGGCCGCGCATGGCGCGCCAACAACACCCTCGCCAACGGCAGAATATCGCCCGGACGCTCGCGCAACGGAGGAATCAGCAACGGAAACACATTCAGGCGATAGTAGAGATCCTCGCGGAAGCGTCCGGCCGAGACCTCTTCACGCAGATTGCGGTTGGTGGTGGCGATGACGCGCACGTCCAGCGGGATCAGCTCGTGACCGCCGACACGCTCGACCTCGCGCTCCTGCAACACGCGCAGCAGCTTGGCTTGCAGGTCGAGATCGATCTCGGAGATCTCATCGAGCAGCAAGGTGCCGCCCTGGGCCAGCTCGAACTTCCCGGGCGACGCCTTCAGCGCGCCGGTAAAAGCCCCTTTCTCGTGACCGAACAGCAAGGCTTCCATCATATCGGCCGGAATCGCGGCGCAGTTGACCGCAATGAACGGTCCGTCCGCGCGCGTCGAGTGGCGATGAATGAAACGCGCCAGCACCTCCTTGCCGGTACCCGACTCGCCCGCCAGGATCACCGTGACATCGTTCGCCGCGACGCGACGCGCCAGATGGTGCAACTTGCGCATGCGCGCATCGCCGCTGACGAACTCGTCCTGGGAGACCGGCGGCAACAGACGTTGCACGCGTTCGAGGCCCTCGTCACCGTCGAACGGCGGCAACAGGCAGTCGTGCGCACCCTCGCGCATCGCCACCAGGGCCTCCTCCAGGCAACCGTCATCGGCCAACACCACCAACGGGATCAAGGGAAACAATGTGCGCAGACGACGTTGCGGACGACCGTCGTCGATACGCAACAGGCGCGCGTCACCCAGCACCAGGCCGATCGGGTCACGGCTGAGCAGAGCCTGGAGATCGTCCGCCTCCCGCGCGAAAAGCACGCGCAGACCAAGTGAACGCAAACGGCTTTCGAGGGGCCGCAACGCGGCCGGATTCTGGGTCAGGATCAGAATAGCGTTTTCCGACATGGGATTCGATTCCAACGATGCGATTGTCGGCTTCGCTGTTGCAAACCCCGTGCCGAAATTTATTTTTCGTTTATTTCAATAAGTTAAAAGGACAACATCCAAGTTCGACAAGATTCTGTCACGGAGGAAAAACCCGACGCCTCGAACCCGCGTCGGAAGTTTGGCGGCCCTTGCGACCGGCGTTCTCGTGGAACGATCGGCCGCATCTCGAAACAAGGAGCCGTAGCCCGCGACCGCGCATGGGCTTTTTCGGGATACCGTCACATGGCATTCGACACCTGCCCGGCCCTGACGCTCATGACGGCGACCCCACCCCAGATCATGAAAATCAACGATTCGGCATGCTGGCGCATCTCCACCTGCGCAGGTCGGTTCAAGTACCGCGGAACCGGCTGCGGCGGTGCCGCGCAATTGCACCGCTGCCCGATCCGCTGCACCTGACCGGGCCTACGCCGCGTCAGGTCAATACCACTTCATAGGTTGCCTGTGAGTGATTACGGTATTTTCACATTGTTGATTGATATAGAATATCAACTTGATATATAACGAATCAACTTGGAGATAATTGAGCGCAACCATGATAACCAGCAGCCAGATCAAAGCAGCCCGCGCGCTGCTCGACATGGATCGCAAGACGCTGGCCGGGCTGGCCGGCGTCTCGCTGCCGACCATCCAGCGCATGGAGAGCGCCGACGGCGTGGTCGGCGGCAGTGTCGATACCCTGGTCAAGATCGTCACCGCGCTGGAGAACGCCGGCGTCGAGCTGATCGGCGAGGGTCAGCCGAGTCAGGGGCAGGGTCGTGGCGTGCGCTTGCGCGCGCCGAAGGAGACCGGCCGATGAGCATCGCGCCCCTGACACTGCCCGGCATGGCGATACTGGCATCGCTGGCCTCGGCCCTGATCGCGCTGGGCAGCGGTCGCGCGCCCTGGCTGATGCGCGGACTCTGCCTGCCGCTGCTTGCGCTTGCGGGCGTGCTCGCGGCCGGTGCCGGGGTCGGCGTTTTGAACACCGGCGGCGCGGCGCTGACCAGCCTGCCGCTGGGCTTGCCGGGGCATCCCTGGATGATCGCGCTGGACCGGCTTTCGGGGCTGTTCATGTTGCTCATCGGGCTGGTGGTGATCGCGGTCTCGGTATATGCGCCGGGTTATCTGCGCGAGTACGAGCACGGCGAGGATTCCCTGCCTGCGCTGGGCTTCTTCAGCGGGGTATTCATCGCCGCGATGATGGCGGTGGTGTTGGCCGCCGACGCCTTCGGGTTCATGGTGTGCTGGGAGCTGATGTCGCTGTCTTCCTATTTCCTGGTGGCCTTCCAGCATCAGCACTCGGCCAATCGGCGCGCGGCCTTTCTCTATCTGTTGATGGCGCACATCGGCGGGCTTTCGATCCTGCTCGGCTACGCGGTGCTGGCATCGCATGGCGGCGGGCTCGGCTTCGAGGCGATGCGCGACGCGGCGCTCACCCCGGCATGGGCGACGCTGGCCTTTGCGCTGGCCTTTCTCGGCTTCGGCATGAAGGCCGGCCTGGTGCCCGTGCATGCCTGGCTGCCGGAGGCGCATCCGGTGGCGCCTTCGCACATCTCGGCGCTGATGTCCGGGGTGATGCTGAAGGTCGCGGTGTACGGCTTCGTGCGCTTCTGTTTCGATCTGCTTGGCAACATCCAGACCAGCTGGGGAGTGACCGTGCTCGTGGTCGGCGCGGTATCGGCGCTGCTCGGCGTGCTGCTGGCGCTGATGCAAACCGATCTGAAGCGCATGCTGGCGTATTCATCGGTCGAGAACGTCGGCATCATCTTCATCGGCCTGGGGTTGTCGATGGTATTCGCCGCCAGCGGCGCGCCGACCCTGGCGGCGCTGGCGCTGGTCGCTGCGCTGTTCCACTCGCTGAACCACGCCTTGTTCAAGGGGCTGATGTTTCTCGGCGCCGGCTCGGTGATCCATGCCACCCACCAGCGCAACATGGAGCAGCTGGGCGGGCTGCTGCGGCGCATGCCGTGGACCGGGCTGTTCGTTCTGTTCGGCGCGCTCGCGCTGTCTTCCCTGCCGCCGTTGAACGGTTTCGCCTCGGAATGGCTGACCTTCCAGGCGGCCTTGCAGGCGTGGTCTCTGCACAACGGCCTGCTGCGCAGCCTGATCCCGATCACCGCGGCGATGTTGGCCTTGACCGGGGCCTTGGCGGCGGCTTGTTTCGTGCGTGCCTATGGCATCAGCTTTCTCGGCCTGGCGCGCGGCAAGTCGGCGCGCAAGGCGCGCGAGACCGGCTGGGGCATGCGCGCGGCGCTGGGGCTGCTGGCCGTTCTGTGCCTGCTGCTCGGGGTGCTGCCGACGCCGGTGATCCAGTGGATTGAGGGCATCCCGCGCGAGTTGCTCGGCACCGGTCTGCCGCACGCCACGCAGCACGGTTGGCTGTGGCTGACACCGGTTTCGCCGGCCACCGCCAGCTACGCGCCGTTGTGGCTGGCGCTGGGCCTGGCGCTGGCGTGGGGCTTGACCGCGCTGCTGCTGCGTCGCGGCGCGGTGCGCAAGATTACGCGCGGTAATGCCTGGGATTGTGGCTTCGGCACGCGCAACGCACGCACCCAGTACACCGCGACGGCGTTCTCGCAACCCTTCGGACGGGTGTTCGGCATGCTGTTTCAGGTCGATGCCGGCCTGCGCGAGGATGAGGGTGGCGGCACGCCACGCTATCTGTCGCAGGTCTCGGATCATTTCTGGGGTTGGCTGTACGCGCCGGTGGCGCGCGCGACCCTGCTTGGCGGGCGCCTCGCCTCGCACCTGCAAAGTGGCCATCTGCGCCACTATCTGGGCTGGACGCTGGCAACGCTGCTGTTACTGTTGTGGATGATTTCATGAACGAACAAGTGACGGGCTACTGGCTGGCGACGCTGCTGCAACCGCTGGTGCTGCTGCTGGCCGCGCCGCTGCTGGTGGGTTGGATCAAGCGCATCAAGTCACGCCTGCAGAACCGGCGCGGGCCGGCGGTGATGCAGCCGCTGCGCGATCTGCGCAAGCTGTTCGCAAAGCAGCCGGTGGTGGCGAAGACCGCCTCGCCGTTGTTTCGCGCCGCGCCCTATGTGGTATTCGCCAGCACCCTGCTGGCGGTGACCTCGGTGCCGTTGTGGAGCATCTGGCTGCCGTCGACGACGGTCGCCGATGTCATCGTGCTGGTCGGGCTGCTCGGCCTCGGGCGGTTCTTTTTGGCGCTGGCCGGGATGGATGTCGGCACCGCCTTCGGCGGCATGGGGTCGTCACGCGAGATGCTGGTCTCGGCGCTCGCCGAACCGGCCATGTTGATGGCGGTGTTCACGCTGGCGATGAGCGCGCACAGCACCAACCTGTCGAGCATCGTCGCGTTCAACCTCGATGCCGGCGTGGTGCTGCGGCCTTCCTATCTGTTCGCGCTGCTCGGCCTGATTCTGGTGGCGATCGCCGAGACCGGGCGCATCCCGGTCGACAACCCGGCGACCCACCTCGAGCTGACGATGATCCACGAGGCGATGATTCTGGAATACAGCGGTCGTCATCTGGCATTGATGGAGTGGGCGGCGCAGTTGAAGCTGGCGCTCTACGGTCTGTTGATCGCCAACCTGTTCTTTCCGTGGGGACTGGCCGAGCGCTTCACGCCCTTGGAAGGGCTCGGCGCCCTGGCGCTGGTGGGCGGCAAGCTGCTGCTGCTCGGGGCGTTGCTTGCAGTGGCCGAGACCACGCTGGCGAAGATGCGGCTGTTCCGCGCGCCCCAGTTTCTGAACCTGGCGTTTCTGCTCACGCTGCTGGGCCTGTTGTCGAACGTAATCCTGGAGAGCGGCCTGTGAACATGACGCAACTTCCCCTGCTCGAACAGGCGATTCTGGTGCTTGCCGCGCTGACCCTGCTGGCCTCGTTTTCGATGCTGGCGCAGTCGCGCCTGACCTCGGCGATCCACAGCTTCGCCTGGCAGGGCGTGATGGTGGCGGCGGCGACCGCGCTGGTCGCGGCGGTCGGGCACGCCCATCATTTGTATCTGTCGGCCTTGCTGACCTTCTCGCTGAAGGGGCTGCTGATCCCGTGGATGCTGCATCGCCTGGTGCGCCGCCTGAATATGGAGCGCGAGGTCGAGAACATCGCCCACCCGGCCCTGGTGGTGTTGGCCGGCGCGCTGCTGGTGATCCTGGCGTACTGGATCGCGCTGCCGATCGAGCGCCTGGAGCTGGCCTCGACGCGCAACATCATCGCCATCAGCCTGGCGATCGTGCTGCTTGGCCTGTGGCTGATGATCGCCCGCCGTCAGGTGGTGACGCAGGTGCTCGGTTTCATGTCGATGGAGAACGGCCTGTTCCTCGCGGCGGTGGCCTCGACGCGCGGCATGCCGCTGGTGGTCGAGTTGGGCATCGCCTTCGATGTGCTGGTCGCGGCGGTGCTGTTCGGGGTGTTCTTCTTCCATATCCATGAGAGCATCGAATCCCTGGACACCGGCAAGCTGACCCGGCTGACCGAGGAGGAGCCGGCATGAGCACGCTGTTTCCCGCGCTGGCGCTGACCCTCTTCACGCCGCTGTTCGGCGGACTGGTGCTCGGGCTGGTGCGCCCGATGCGACTCGCCGGCTGGCTCAACCTGGCGTTCTGCGCGCTCTCGTTCGGCGCCTCGCTGCTGCTCGCGCGCGATCTGTTGGCGGCGCCGGGCGGGGTCTATACCGGGCATGGCCTGCACATCGATGCCTTCAACCTGCCGCTGATCGTGCTGACCAGCTTTGTCGGTCTGACCACCGCGATCTTCTCGCGTCGTTACATGCTGGAGATGTACGCTCACGGGCGCGTCACGCCGCTGCGCATGCAGGTCTATCACGCGATGTTTCAGGGCTTTCTGCTGACCATGCTGGTGGCGCTGGGCACCGACAATCTGGGTATCCTGTGGGTCGCGGTCGAGGGCGCGACGCTGGCCACGGTATTGCTGGTAAGCCTCTATCGCACCCCGGAGTCGGTCGAGGCCGCCTGGAAGTATTTCATCCTCTGCGGCGTCGGCATCGCGCTCGCGCTGTTCGGCACGGTGCTGGTCTACTTCGCCGCGCAGCAGGCGATCGGCGATCCCGAGCAGGGGCTGACCTGGAGCGTGCTGCATGCCCACGCCGATGGCATGAGCGCGCCGGTGATGGCGATCGCGTTCGTCTTCCTGCTGGTTGGCTACGGCACCAAGGTGGGCCTCGCGCCGATGCATTTCTGGCTGCCGGACGCTCACTCGGAAGGCCCGACGCCGGTCTCGGCAATGCTCTCCGGCCTGCTGCTGAACATCGCGCTGTACGCGGTGGTGCGCTTCAAGATGCTTGCCGACAGCGCGCTTGGGCAAAGCGCCACGCCGCAGCTCGCCGGCCACCTGATGATGGGGTTGGGGCTGCTGTCGTTCCTGGTCGCGGCACTGTCGTTGCAGCGCCAGCGCGACATCAAGCGCATGTTCAGCTATTCCTCGGTGGAGCACATGGGGCTGGCGACTTTCGCCTTCGGCATCGGCGGCCCGCTGGCGACCTTCGCCGCGTTGCTGCATCTGCTGGTGCATTCGCTGACCAAATCAGCGGTGTTCGTCACCGTCGGCCATGCCGCGCACATCGCCGGCAGCCAGCGTATCGAGCGCATCCGCGGGCTGATCCGTACCCAACCGGCGGTCGGCTGGGCGCTGTTGCTCGGCGTCGCCGCGATCGCCGGCTTTCCGCCGTTCGGGATCTTCGCCAGCGAGTTCCTGATGCTCAACGCCACGCTGCAATCCTGGCCGTGGCTCGCCGGGCTGTTGCTGATCGGGCTGGCGATCGCCTTCGCCGGGTTGTTCCGCAACCTGCAACCGATGGTCTATGGCAGCGCGCCGGAGGGCCAGGTGGCGGTGCGCGCCAATCTGTGGCCGGTTGTTGTCCACCTGTTGCTGGTGGCCTGGCTCGGGCTGGCGATCCCGCCGCTGCTCGCCGGCTGGCTGCAACAGGCGACCCGCCTGATCGCCGGAGGAGGCTTCTGATGAACCGTTTCGACTGGCTTTCCGAGTATCTGGCGCAGCTACAGGATGAGCTGATCGTGGTGCGGCGCGGTTCGGCGCGCTATCTGCCGCCGGCGCACATGCTCGAGATCGACGCCGAGGACTGGACCCGCGCGCACGAATTGGCGGCCGCCAACGGCTACCGCTGGGCCGGCCTCTGGGCCGACCGCGACGACGAAAGCGCGCGCGTGCTGAGCCTGCTCGAGAACGCCGGCGATTACCTGGTGCTGCTTGCCGAGCTCGACGCCGGGAACCCGGCCATCGCCTCGATCAGCGCGCACTACCCGGCGGCCGACCGGCCGCAACGCCATCTGCGCGATCAACATGGCATCGCGCTGAGCGGCGAGGCCGACAGCCGCCGCTGGGTTCGCCATCGCGCCTGGCCGGCCGATCAGCACCCACTGACGCCCGATTTCCCGGCCGGGGGCTTCCCCGAGCCATCCCCCACCCCGGCCGACAGCGATTACCCGTTCCAGCCGATCGCCGGTAACGCGGTCTATCAGATTCCGGTCGGGCCGGTGCATGCCGGCATCATCGAACCCGGACACTTCCGCTTCCACGCGGTGGGTGAAGAGATTCTGAAGCTGGAGCAGCGCCTCGGCTATGTGCATAAGGGCGTCGAGAAGATCGCCGTCGGCCGCGACGCCGTGGGGCTGGCGCGACTCGCCGGACGGCTCTCCGGCGACACCACCGTGGCCCATGCCTGGGCCGCCTGCCAGGCGCTGGAGCGCGCCACCGGCACCCGCCCGCCGCGTCGCGCGCAACAACTGCGCGGCCTGCTGTGCGAGCGCGAGCGCGTCGCCAATCACCTTGGCGACATCGGCGCGATCTGCAACGATGTCGGCTTCGCCTTCCCCCAATACCAGTGCTCCCGGCTACGCGAGCTGTGGCAGCGTCACAGTGACAAGCTGTTTGGCCACCGCCTGATGATGGATTGCGTGGTTCCAGGCGGCGTCGCCGTCGATCTCGACGATACCGGCATCACCACGCTGCGCCATGACCACGCCTGCATCCGCGACGAGATCGACATCCTGTTCGATGTCATCGAAGACCATCCGTCGCTGGAAGACCGGCTGCTGACCACCGGCAGGCTGAGCGCCGCCAGCGCGCGCGAGCTCGGCTGCACCGGGCATGTCGGCAAGGCCAGCGGCCAAGCCTTTGACCTGCGCGCGGCCAACCCCTACGCGCCCTACGCCAGCCACCCGATCACCACCCGCGTGCTCGACGACGGCGATGTCATGGCGCGGGTACAGATCCGCATGCGCGAGATCCATGACTCGCTCGACTGGATGGACGCGCTGATCGACCATCTTGCCGGAGACGGCTTGCGCGCCTCCCTGAACGAGCCGGGCGAAGCGCGCATCGGCATCGGTTTCGTCGAGGGCTGGCGCGGCGAGATCGTCAGCTATGTGCGTCTCGACGCCGCCGGCCGGGTCGCGCGCTTCTTTGCGCGCGATCCGAGCTGGCATCACTGGCCGGCGCTCGAACGCATCGTCATGAACAACATCGTGCCGGATTTTCCGGTATGCAACAAATCGGTCAACGCCTCTTACTCGGGCCATGATCTATAGGCAACCCAGATGTTCCGAATCCTGAAGAAAAGCCTGCGCACCGGCGTCGTCACCGAGTCGCCGCCGGATACCGCCGATGCCGAGCTGGAAGCCGTCGGCACCGAGCTCAAACGCCTGATCGACCGGCGCTTCGCCGGCAGCCTGGCAATCCGCGAGGTCGACGCCGGCTCATGCAACGGCTGCGAGCTGGAGATCCACGCGCTGAACAACCCGCTCTACGATGTCGAGCGCTTCGGCGTGCACTTCGTCGCCTCGCCGCGCCATGCCGACGCCCTGCTCGTCACCGGACCAGTCAGCCGCCACATGGAAACCGCGCTGCTGCGCACCTGGGCGGCCACCCCGGAGCCGCGCTTCCTGATCGCCGCCGGCGATTGCGCCGTCAACGGCGGCGAGTTCGGCGAGAACCATGCCTGCCGTGGCGCCGTATCCCGGGTGCTGCCGGTGGACGTGGCCATCCCCGGCTGTCCGCCGCGCCCGATCGAATTGCTGCGCGGGATTCTCGCGGCGCTGAACGCCCCGCAAACCACGAAATAACTAAGGCGTTCATTGATTATGCGACATGGTGTATAATCTTATGCATGAATACTGACGGAAGAAAACTAAGTCGAGAAGCGTTGGCAGCCATAAGAATTAGAGCTGTTCAACGAG
>Ga0256832_1000828_pt1 | contig 20459 bp, 17 predicted proteins | sample 134614metaG_FD_190534 | JGI IMG/M metagenome (GOLD analysis project Ga0256832, IMG submission 190534) | Hydrothermal vent microbial communities from Lau Basin, Pacific Ocean - 134-614 | ecosystem: Environmental > Aquatic > Marine > Hydrothermal vents | place: Pacific Ocean: Lau Basin | collected... | reverse complement strand
CGGTCCCCAAACAGCTCATCAAAGTAACTGGTCATGCGTGAAATATAATCGAGAGAATAGGGGCGCTTGGGATGACGGGCCAGTTGCACCCGCTGCCAGCGGCTGAGGTTGTTGTATATTTCCTTGCGCAACTCGGCGGCTTTTTCCTCAAGGCGTTTTATATCATCGCTAAGATCCATCCCGGTTTTTTCGGCGTAGGCATGCATCTCTTTTATTTTTTCTTCCAGCTCATGTACCGGCTTTTCAAACTCCAGTACCACTTTGGCATCTGAGGACATAATATTTCCCGCGTTTATAGTTTATTAAACATACTGGCAAACCGCAGTTTCCATACCAGAAAGATGGCTTCCCACATAATTGACTTGGACAGTTTGGATACACCTGCCACCCGGTCGATGAAGATAATAGGAATCTCTTTAATACGAAAACCTTTTTTCCAGGCCCGGAAGGTCAGCTCGATCTGAAAAGCGTAGCCGTTGGATTTAATTTCCTTGAAATTAATACTTTCCAAAACTTCACGGCGGAAGCACTTAAAACCGCCCGTGGCGTCCTGCACGGGTAAACCGGTGGCGATGCGTGAATACATATTGGCAAAGTAACTGAGCAACAGACGGCGCAAGGGCCAGTTGACCACATTAACCCCCTTGATATAGCGCGAGCCCAGAACCAGGTCATAATTTTCAATATTCTTCAGAAAAGCGGGGATTTCCTTGGGGTCATGGGAAAAGTCGGCATCCATTTCAAAAAGAAAATCATAGCCTTTGGACAATCCATACTTAAACCCGGCGATGTAGGCACTGCCCAGGCCCATTTTCCCCGGGCGGCTTAACAGATGAACCCGGCTGTTATTTTGCTGTATCTCTTTCACCAAATCGGCCGTGCCATCGGGTGAGTTATCGTCCACGAATAGTATGTGCGCTTCGGGCTGATAGCGGTGAATGGCCTCCACCAGTTGCCGGACATTTTCACTTTCATTATAGGTGGGAACAATTATCAGCGCTTTGGAGGCATCAACCATGGCTATCCACCAATCTTATTTTTAATCGTTGCAGGCCGGAAGGAACATCCCCCGGTTCCCAATCGATACGGTTCACCAGCTTATCGATAACAAAGGAAGAGTTCATGGGCCTCGGCGCCAGTTGCTGCAGTTGATCGCTGGTGATCTGTTCAATCAGACCGGCATCAAAACCAAAAACATCGGCAATTTTCAAGGCAAAATCGTATCTGCTGACAGTCTCGGAACCACTCACATGGAACAGACCGTACTCCCGTCTTTCCAGCAGGCGGTATATACTTTCACTCAGATCATCCACATAGGTCGGGTTGCCGGTTTGATCGGTAACCACCCTAATATTTTTGGCCGATGACAAACGGCTGATAACCCAGGTGGCAAAGTTGTGTTTAAGGTCTTTGCCATAGCCGTACAACACCTGCGTGCGGGCTATGATATGCTGAAAAGGACATTGCTCAACGATTTTTTCCGCGGCCAGTTTGCTGCGGGCGTAATTACCGGACGGACGGGGTTCATCTTTTTCCGTATAGTTGCCCTCATGGCCGTCAAAAACATAGTCCGTGGATACTTGTACCAGTACCGGCTCAAACCCTACACAGCTATCAATGATATTTTCAACGGCGCGCACATTGCTGGCCCAGCACCCTTCCGGGTCTTTCTCGCAACCATCGACATCGGTATAGGCGGCGGCATTGACAATAATATCCGGACGGTGCCGATCCAGAAAATCCTTCATGCCGGCCCGGTTGCTCATATCGACCGATGTGTATCTTTCATCGGCCAGGCTGCTTTTGTTTTCAGCCCCCCGGCTGGCGGCATACAGGTCATATCTGTTTTTGAAACGTTCAACTATGCTTTGTCCCAGAAGACCGTTCGAACCAAAAACTACAAGTTTATTCATCCATTATCCATTGGCGTTAAAAAGAGAAAGGAAATTTAGCAAATTGAACCATTTACTGCAATCTTATGAAAGCCTGCTTCCGCTTTCCTTAAAGGTCTTCAGACGACGGGCCATGGATTCATCGGTTAAACTGAAAAGCTGCGCGGCAAAAACCACGGCATTGCGCATTCCGGCTTTACCGACGGCAAAGGTGGCCACCGGCACACCCGCGGGCATTTGCACCGTGGAGAGCAAGGCATCCACGCCATCCAACACACCGCCGGGCAGGGGCACCCCCAAAACGGGCAATGTGCTGTGGGCGGCTACCGCTCCGGCCAGATGGGCGGCCATGCCGGCCGCGGCAATGATGGCGCCATATCCTTTTTCCCGGGCTTCCCGGCAGAAGGCGCTCACCTTGTCCGGATTGCGGTGGGCGGAGCTTACCTGTACGTCATACTCCAGATTAAAATATTCCAAATAGCTTTTTGCCGCATCCACAAAGGGCAAATCGCTTTTGCTACCTAATAAAATGGCTATCCTGGGCATCTTGTTTCCTGTGGTTTGTTGATTTTCGTTTACTTGAATTCCGCGGCTTTCACGGCCCGTCCTGTTTCAGGCTGTCCTTTGGGGCGGCGAATGAAAAGGTGTGGGCGATCACTTCCAGTTGATCCAGAAACGGTGTTTTCTTTTTACTGGGGGCCATCACCGAAAGATCCAGTGCATAGTACGGCCCCTGCCCTTCCTTTTTAAAATAATAGGTACGGAACGGACCGCCCACAAGCAGCCCGGGGTTGACCCATGATCCGCTTATTTTAATGGCTTCTTCCCCGTTGAAGGTCACCGTATCCATAATGACATCCTCGGTAACCACCGTATCTCCGCTATAGTATTTTTTAGCCATGCGGTCCCGCTCGGCGATAAAATCCAGGCGTCCGGGCTGCGCGGGCAGGCTGTCGGCCCGCCACACGGAAAGGGAACGATCCGGGGAGATGCGCCGCAGCCAGATATATTGTGTGGCCGGATCGCTGGTGGCTAAAAAGTAGTCGTGCTGCACCCGGATGCGATAGCCAAAGGTCTCGGCAATAATATCTTCCACCTCAAACTGCTCAGCCGTATCGAACATGGTTCTTTCAAGACGGGCAAAGTATTTTTTCCGGAAGCGTTCCAGCATTTCCCGGCGCAGACGCTTGAACTGGAGTTTGAAGGTGGGTACATCCCGGGCCATCATAAACAGGCTTATCTGATGCCGGGCAAAGAGGTCATCCTTAAAAAAGTAAAAGTTTTTATCTTCGTTGACGTTCTTTATAAACTCCGCCGGTATCACCTTTAACAGATAGTCATTCACCTCGGAACCGGGCCGGGTGGTGCCGATAAAAAAGAGGTTCATGCGCATATTATAGGCCTCCAGTTCCCGCAAAGGTTTCCAGGTAACTATAAAACTGCGCTCGGCCTTGGGGGTGGCCACAAAATCATTAAAGTAAAGTTCGACATCCCTGCCGACTTCATTCCACAACAAAGAATCGGCGAAGACAAAAACACGGTGTTGCAGGCCCAGGCTTTCGGGACGCATGTCCAGATTGCATTGCCACGTCAGCATAGCACTTACCAGAACCGTCAGGGCGGTAAATGTCTTATAAACTTTCTTCAATGGCTTCAATCTCCTTCTGTTTGGATTTTTTACGCTGAACCATAAACAAAAATCCACCAAAAATGGATATGAACATGGGAATGATAACGTTCATGAAAGATAGAGAAATCGCACCGGCATTAGCAACACCTACTTTGCTTAAAAAGAAAATATAGCCCCCGTCACGAAAACCGACGCCGTTGATCGAGGGCAACATGGTTAAAAGAAAGGTAACCGGAACCACAAGGAAAAGGTAAACCAGACCCACCTTAAGCTGAAAGGCCCATACCAGGGCCCAGTTCATTAAAACGATTGACGCCTGCGAAAGTACCGAAAGAACAAAAACGGACAAAAGAACGCCGCGTTGGTCTTTTAACATATGTATGGCGCCGATCATTTTATTAAACCGCTCCCCGATACGCAGCAGGGTAAAACGGTCGAACAGGCGTAAAAGAAATTTAAAGGGCCGGTCCCGGAACATGAGAACAAAAAAGATGATTATGGCCACGAAAAGCACTATGGTCATGATCATCAGCCGGCTGTCCCGGTAAAAACGGCTGACATAAAAAAGGGCCAGGATGGACAGGAACAGGGTGGCCGCAATACCCAGCAACCGTTCGATAATCACCGAGGAAAAGGCCAGGGTTCGGTCATCGGACTCATCCGCCACCCGGTAAATACGCACGATATCCCCGCCGATACTGGTTGGCAGAAAGTTGTTAAAAAACATACCGATCAGGTAGATACCGTAAAGACGGGACAGGCCGTATTCCAGGTGAAAGGCCTGCAAAACGATCTGCCAGCGCCAGGCCAGAAAGCCAACGCTGACAAACCCGGCGATCAGGGCATAGAACAGATAGACCAGGCGATCCTGACTATAGACATTACCCAATACCTGCAATACCTGCCGCGGATCGGAAATCCAAACCAGATAAGAGAACAGACCCAGCGAAATCCCCACTTTAAGGAGATTCTTGAGTAAACGCATCCCTTAGTTCTTTAATCGCGATTCCAGTTGGCGTTTCATTTGCAGCGCCGCCCGATCGCCCGGATGGGTTTCCAGCCATTTATCCAAAGCGCCAATGGCTTTATCCAATTGATTGGAAAGCTCGTAGGCATTTACCAGTAAACCGACGGTTTCCGCGCTGTTGGGGTTGGCTTCGTAGGCTTTTTCCGCCAAACGCGCCGCCTGAGCGGGTTCCTGAACATTCATCATCAAAACACGGGCAATACTTAAAATCTTGCGCGGTCGACTTTCCCGAGCCAACACCGTATCCACATAGGAAGAATCCAGCATGATCCTGAAAGCATCCCGGTAGTCCGTCAACAATGAGCGTCCCCAGGGAATTACCGTCTCGGGTATCTGTTCATCCATATAGTCCAGTAACCGGGCCATTTTTGTTTTGTCCTGTTCCACACGGGCATAATACTCGGCCAGTTGGATGAATGCCGTACGGTAGTTCTGCAACAGGCTTATGATACTGGGATTGTAATAAACATCCGGATCCTGAAAGCGGTAACGGTAAGCCTGCGTCAGGTTGCGTTCGATTCTTTGCGGGTCTATGGCCCAATCCTTGAAAGGAACCACCTTTAAAACCAAACCTTCCATGCGCATATATTCCGAAAGGCCGCCCACCAGATTGTCCCGGGGGACGGTGGTGGCAAAATATACCGGTTTTTTCCAGCGATTGGCTGTCAAAATATTCAGAATCATAAAATCCTGAACACGCAGAAAATTGTAAGGCCCGCTGGTAAAAGTGGGCTTGACGCGGAATTTAATTTCCTTGGGCGGAGCCACCGGTATTCGGCGGAAGGAGGACGCATACTCCTTAAGGGTGCTGTCCGCCACATAGGGAGGTACCTTAAGGGTTACATCCTGTGTTTTCCAGGGCATCAGCGTGATATTCTTTATCATATCGTCGCTCATGTTCATCGGCACGCGCGGTTTCAGATCACGCAGCTGCTCGATGTACCAATCCGTGTTTAACAGACTGAGGTTTACAATCCGCACATCGGTGCGCACACCTTCCACCTCCTGCAAATACCACAGGGGAAAGGTGTCATTATCCCCGTTGGTGAACAGGATGGCGTTGGGCTCGCAGGACATTAGCATATTGTAGGAATAGTCCGCCGCCACATAATTGCCACTGCGGTTATGTGTTTTATAATTCTTGGCCAGCATTTGTATGGGAGAAGCCAGCATAAGAACCACAAAGGTGGCCAGCATAATACCGGAACCGATTTTTTGGGTTTTATCTTTGAACGATTCCCGTATCATCTCCATGATACCGGCAAAGCCCAGCCCGACCCAAATACTAAAGGCAAAAAAACTGCCCACGTAACTATAGTCCCTCTCCCGCGGTTGCGGATCCGGCTGATTGAGATAGAGAATGATGGCCAGACCGGTGGCAAAGAACAAGGCCAGTACCGCCAGGGCATGCTTCGGGTCCCCCCGGAAGTGAAAGATCATCCCCAACAGGCCTATCAACAGGGGCAGACCCAGGAACTGCCAGTTCCACCGACCGCTTACGGGATCCATGCCCACAAACTGCCACAGGAAATAGCGGTTATACATTTTATTAACCTGATACTTCCAAAAGAACTCATTGACACTGGCATACTGCCTGCCATTGGGGGAAGATTTCCAAATCTGGGTACGGTTAAAGGGACTGCTTTCGCCATACTGTTCGCGGTTGATGTAGCTTAAAAATTTCTCCGCCGTTTCGGGATTGTTTTCATCAATATTGGGATTCAGGCTGGAACGGATTACAATCATGGCATAGCTGGAGTAACCGATCATGATCAGCGTCAGGGATAACATGATAAAACTGAGCAGGTGGCGTTTTTGGGTGACGGCATAATAGGCGCCGGCCAATACCGCGGCAAAAACAATAAACAGCCAGTAAAAACCGCCACGGGCCACCAGCGGGAGATACTTAACCACCCCCGGATAGATAACGGCCATGATAACCACCGTTATCACGGTCATAATAATAAAATTTTTGGTGTTGAACTCATAGCGCTTATAAAAATAGATCATGGCCACAAAGGGGATGGCCAGCACATTCAGCAAATGCACCGAAATGGCCAGACCCACCAGATAGGCTATCATCAACAGATATTTCTCGTTGTTTTCTTCTTCGGATTTTTCCGCCCATAACAGGGAGAGCCACACCAGCAGGGCCGTGAAAAGCATCGAGGCGGCATAGACTTCCGCTTCCGAGGAATTAAACCAGAAACTGTGGGTAAAAGCAAACGTGAGCGAACCGATTATACCGGAAAAAATGGCGGTTTGCCAATCCTCGGTGGATTCCAGCCGGCCGCCCTTCCACTCGCGCACCAGTTGCACGATGGAAAGATAAAGGAACATAATGGTCAGGGCGCTGGAGATCACGGAAATCATATTAACACGGAAAGCCACATCACCGGGGATGGGCAGCATACTGAAGACCCGTCCCACCAGCAGAAAAAGAGGCGATCCCGGCGGGTGGGGCACGGCCATCCTGAAGGCGGTGGCGATAAACTCTCCACAATCCCAAAAGGAAACGGTCGGCGCCACGGTCATGGTATAAATCACCAGCGTAAAAAGCAGGATCAGACCCGCTACAATTCGGTTCGTTTTAATCCAGTCCATAAAGAATGTATTCCCAATTAACGTTTAAAAGTAAGCAAGCACGGAAAGTAGTAAATCCATAGAACCATATCAAGCTAAAAACAGTTCCGTAAATATTTGAAAATCCGGGGATGTCAATACAAAAAACCGCTGCCTGATATATTCTGTCCGGGGCTATTATCCCTTTCCCTTTTCTATTTTGTATTTAGTTTTTTTCCCGGCGAAAGCTTTTGATACAGCGGTAGGGCATCATTTTGCGCACAAAGTGATCGATAACCACGCTGCCGGGATACATGTTGCGGATAATGGCGCTATCGCTGACCCTGCGCCCGGACTGTACCACCCTTCTCTTCCGCCAGATAAAAACCGGATGGGTAAACACAAACAGCAGGGCATCGAGCACCGCGCGGGAACGTTTACCGTCCCACATCAGGATATCGGCCAAAACCGTGGCCATTTCAAAAAGGACACGAACGGGAAAAAAGAGTATCAGAGACCGCAGGGCATAGTTTTTCAGCATCATTATCAGATTGTTACGGTGGTTCAAATACATTTTACGCTGGTTATCGCTGCGCAGGGTATATCCGGAGTAGTGATAGATATGGGTGTCGTAACACACCACATTACGGTAACCGGCCAGCTGGGCCCGCCAATTCCAGTCGATTTCTTCCTGATGGGCAAAAAAATCTTCATCCAGCAGGCCGATTTCATCAGCGACCGTTTTGCGCAACAACAATGCGCAACCGGAAGTCCAGAACACCTGTCCTTCCATGTTGTCATACTGCCGCCGGTCTTTTTCCACCGTGTCAAATATGCGTCCGCGGGCAAAGGGATAGCCAAACCAGTCCATTTCCCCCCCGGCGCCGCCGGAATAATCAAAGTAGTCATGATCCTGTATGGAAATGATTTTGGGTTGCACGGCACCAATCGTCTTATCGGCATGAATGGTGTTATACATCTCCCGCAAAAAATTCTCCGGCATGACCGTATCGTTGTTTAACAACAAAACAAAAGGAGAGGTGGCCATTTCCAGGCCCTGATTACAGGCCCCGGCATAGCCCTTATTCTCGCTGTTTTCAATCAACCGCACCTGCGGATAATTGCGGCGCACAAAGTCCGGGCTGCCGTCGGTGGAGCCGTTATCGATTAACAGAGTCTCAAAATCCTTAAAACTGTTCCGGTACAGGGAATCCAGACAGTCTTTTAGAATGTCGATGCCGTTATAATGGGGAATTACAATGGTTATACTTGCCACGGATTTTCCATCAGCTAATGTTAAAAATTTTAATTTTTTCCTTATATTCCGCCGCCACCTTTTTTCTCAACGCCTTATGCTGTTCGTGACGCAGGTGGGGATCATTTTCCACCAAGCGGAAGGCATCCCGCCGGGCATTTTCCAGCACCTCCCGGTCGCGGATGGGATTGGCCACATTAAAAGCGGGCATCCCGCTTTGCCGGGTACCGAAAAAATCCCCCCAGCCGCGCAACTCCAGATCTTTTTCGGCAATAACAAAACCGTCGTTGGTCTCGGTCATAATGCGTATGCGCTCACGGGCAATCTCTCCGATATTGTAGGGGGTCTTCAGGATGCAATAGGATTGCAGACCGCTGCGCCCCACTCTTCCGCGCAGTTGATGCAGTTGCGCCAGGCCGAAGCGCTCGGCATGCTCGATCACCATGATCGTGGCCTGCGGCACATCCACCCCCACCTCGATAACCGTGGTGGCCACCAGCACATCCGTTTCCCCGGCGTTAAACTTTCGCATCACCTCTTCCTTTTCGGCGCTCTTCATCCGGCCATGCAACAAGCCGACCCGCGCGCTTTTCAGGGGGCCTTCCCGCAAGAACTCAAAGGCCTCCGCCGCCGCCTTTAAATCCAGCTTTTCACTTTCCTCCACCAGCGGATAAACGATATAGGCCTGTTCACCGGCCCGCACCCGCTCCAGAATGAACTGATATAACTTCCCGGCCTGATTGTCATAACGCCAAACGGTGCGTATGGGTTTGCGGCTTTTGGGCAACTCATCCATAATGGAAACATCCAGCGAGCCATAGGCCGTCATGGCCAGGGTACGGGGAATGGGCGTGGCGGTCATGACCAGGGTATCCACTTCCCGCCCCTTATACATCAAAGCGCCACGCTGCATCACCCCAAAGCGATGCTGCTCATCGATGATCACCAAACCAAGGCGGGCAAACTCAACGGTCTCCTGAGATACGGCATGGGTCCCCACCACAAAAAGAGGTTGCTCCGTCCGGATTTGCGCCAGAATCTCATTACGCACCCGGCTGCCTTGTCCGCCCACGAGCAACAGCACGTTTACGTCAAAGGGCTCCAGCATACGGCGGATGCTCAGATAGTGCTGTTCGGCCAGTATCTCCGTCGGGGCCATCATGGCCACCTGAAAGCCGTTATCCAGCGCCGTCAGGGCCGCCATCAGAGCCACCAGGGTTTTACCGGCCCCCACATCGCCCTGCAACAGGCGGTTCATGCTTTTTTCCCGGCGCATGTCCTCCCGTATTTCGCGGATGACACGCTTTTGGGCGCCGGTCAACTCGAAGGGCAGGGCCTCATACAATTGTTTTAGTTTCCGGCTGGGCCGGACAAAGGCGATGCCTTTCGGTTTTTCACCGGCATGCTTTTTATGCAGGGCAAACAAAATCTGCAGGAAGAAAAATTCTTCATAAATAAAACGGTCGCGGGCGGCATCCAGCGTGCGGGCATCCTGCGGAAGATGCATATTTTTATAAGCGGCATCGAGATCCGGGAACCCGTAGTGTGTCCTTATCTCCTCCGGCAGATGCTCGTCAAAGCTCAACAGCTTTTTTTCAAAGATTTGTTTAAACAAACGGCGAAAGGTATGGGTATTGATACCCGCCTTTTTAAAATCCTCGCTGCCGGGATAGAGCGGAATGATGACCCCCGTCTTCTGAATGGCATCCAGATCCAGCTCCCCCAGCCGGTCATAGTCGGGATGGCTCATGGAGTAACCCCGGAAAAAGGAGACCTTGCCGGACAGGGAGACCCACTCGCCGATGGTAAACAGGTTCTTGAAAAAATTGATGGAATTAAACCACACCGCCTCGACAAACCCAAAACCATCGCTGACGGTAATACTGAAAAAGGGTCTACGCCCGCGCCGGATACCGGCCGATTCCACCTTGCCGATAACCGTCGCCTCCTGGTTTTCCTGCAGGGCATCCATGCGTACAATATTCCGGCGGTCGATATAGCGTCTGGGGAAAAAGTGGAGCAGTTGCTTCAGATCGTCCAGGCCGTGTTTGGCCAGCACCTCCGCCCGGCGCGGGCCGATTCCTTTAAAATAGGTTATATCAAAGGGTTCATAGGAAATACTCATCAGGACTTAGGGCGGCCCGCCAACTGCTGGCCGGAAATGATGCCATCATCCATGGTAATCAACCGATGGGCGTTTTCGGCCATATGTTCATTGTGCGTTACAATTAACAAGGTTTGGCCCAATTCACGGTTCAGTTCCAGCAACAGGTGATACAGCGCCTCTCCGCTTAACTTATCCAGATTGCCGGTGGGCTCATCCGCCAGCACGATCTGTGGTTTGTTGATCAGGGCCCGGGCCACGGCCACCCGCTGGCGTTCCCCGCCGGAAAGCTCGCGCGGTTTGTGGCTCATTCTGTCTTTAAGGCCAACCCGTTCCAGCAACTCCAGGGCATACGCTTTATCGGCATTTTTTTCATCCCGGATCATGGAAGGGATAAGAACGTTTTCCAGGGCCGAAAATTCCGGCAATAAATGATGGAACTGAAAAACAAAACCGATGGTGTCATTACGCATGCGCGCCATACCCGGTTTGTCCAGTTCCGAGACATCCTGTCCGCGGATCCATAAACGGCCGCTATCGCTGCGATCCAGCATACCCACGATATGCAGCAAAGTGCTTTTGCCCACACCCGAGGGGCCCATGATCACCGCCACTTCACCGCTACGCACTTCCAGGTTGACGCCTTTAAGCACCTCCACCTTTTGCGGACCGCTTTGGTAGCTTTTATACACATTCTCGGTTTTTACAGCAAATTCAGACATAAACTACTCATATCGTATGGCCTCTACCGGCTCCAGTTGCGAAGCTTTATAGGCGGGGTAAACGGATGACAGAAGACTCAGTATCAGGGCAATCGATGCGATGTAGACAAAATCCGGCCACTCCAATTCCACGGGAAAGGCATTGATCAGGTAAACATCCGACGGCAGGGTGAACACTTCGAACTTGATTTGAATGATGGCGATCAGATAACCGACAAAGCTGCCGATGGCCGTACCGGTCAATCCCACATAAATGCCTTCATACATAAAAATGCGCATTATCTGTTTGGAAGTGGCCCCCATCGCTTTCAGAATACCGATCTCCCGGGTTTTATCCATCACCAGCATCACCAGTGAGCTGACGATATTAAAAGCCGCCACCATGATGATCAGGCTCAGGATAACCATGGCGATCCATTTCTCGATTTCCATCCAGGAGAAGAGGGATTTATGCATTTCGAACCAGGTCATCGACACATAGGGATAACCGAGGGTTTCCGTAATCTCCTTGCCGACCGCCGCCGCTTTTTTATAATCATCCAGCTTTATCTCCAGCCAGGTGGCCCCCGGCATGTTAAACAGCTCCTGCCCATCCTTTAGCGAGATATAGGAGAAGACTTTGTCATACTCGTAATAACCGAACTCCACCAGTCCGGCCACATAAAACTGCATCACGCGCGGTTGGGCAAAAAAGCCCCCCTGTTCCGGCATGTAGCCGATGGAGACAATGTCGCCGATATTCAGCGCCAACAGTTCATCGGCCAAAAATTTGCCCAGGATGATACCCGGCATTTCATGGCCGTTTATTATCCGCGGCGAGAAATCCAGCTCGCCGTAGATGATTTTATTCCTTATCTCCGTTACATCATCGGCGGTATTGATATCGATGGCTTTGATGGCCGTGGGACGTTGTTTTGTTTTGGATTTGATCACCCCTTCCGAATAGATGGTCGGCGTAACCGCCAGCACATGTTTATTCTTGCGGATGATGTTCATCACCGAATCGGGCCTGGCGATATTTTCGGTAAAGTATTTCCGCACCCGCAGATGGGCATCGGCGCCGATAAGCCGGGTACGTACCTCTTTTTCAAAACCGTTTTCCACGGACAGGGTTAACACCAGCGCCATCACCCCAATGGCGATGCCGGCTATGGAAACATAGGTGATGATGGATATAAAACCCGTTTTACGCTTGGCCCGCAGATAGCGTCGGGCTATAAATGATTCTATGGACATATTATTTGCTTTCCGGTCGCATTTGCGGGAAGAAGAGTACATCCCGGATGCTGGATTGATTGGTCATCAGCATGGTCAGGCGATCTATGCCGATCCCCAGGCCCGCCGTCGGGGGCATGCCGTATTCAATGGCCCGCAGAAAATCCTCATCGAGAACCTGCGCCTCTTCATCCCCGCGGTCACGTAATTTCATCTGATCTTCAAAGCGCCGGCGCTGATCGATCGGATCATTGAGCTCACTAAAGGAGTTCCCGATCTCCTTGCCGCCGATAATCGGTTCAAACCGCTCCACCAAACCGGGTTTGGAACGGTGTTTTTTTGCCAAAGGCGACATCTCCACCGGATGATCGATGATGAAGACGGGCTGGATCAGTTTTGGTTCCACATATTCACCGAAGATTTCATCAACGATTTTGGCGGCTCCCATATCGGGGGAAAGCTCGACATTAAGCTCTTCGGCGATCTTTCTCAACTTCGCTTCATCCAGGGAAGAAACATCCTTGCCGGTATATTTTTCTATGGCTTCCAGAATGGGCAGGCGCGTCCAGGGTGGCGCCAGGTCGATCTGATGACCGGCAAACTCTATTTTAGACGTACCATGCACCTCCATGGCGATGTGATTGAACATCTGCTCCACAAACTCCATCATCCAGTTATAATCCTTATAGGCCACATACAGCTCCACCTGGGTAAATTCCGGGTTATGAAAGCGGTCGATGCCTTCATTGCGGAAATCCTTGGCAAATTCATAAACCCGGTCAAAGCCGCCTACGATCAGCCGTTTCAGATAAAGCTCATTGGCGATCCGCAGATAGAGCGTCATATCCAATGTGTTGTGATGGGTTTTAAACGGACGCGCCGCCGCCCCGCCATAGATGGGCTGCAAAACCGGCGTTTCCACCTCCAGGAAGTCATGCTTGTTTAAAAAATCACGCATGGCGGTTATAATTTTGGAACGCTTCACAAAAACATCCTTGACATGCGGATTGACCACCAGATCCACATAACGCTGGCGATAGCGCAGTTCCTTATCCGCAAACTGATCATAAATGATTTTTTTACCATCCTCGATCTTTTCCTTGGCAATGGGCAGGGGGCGTATGGACTTGGATAGCAGCTCCAGAGAAGAAGCAAACACGGACACTTCACCGGTTTTTGTTTTCTTTACCGTACCCTTTACGCCGATAAAGTCGCCGATATCCAGGCTTTTAAACAAGGCATAGCGGTCGGTCCCCACAACGTCCCGGGCGATATAGAGCTGAATGCGCCCCTGCATATCCTGAATATGGCAAAAACTGGCCTTACCCATTTTACGCACGGCCATGATGCGTCCGCTTACGGCAACTTCCTTACCCTCCAGTTGCTCAAAGTTGGCCACAACTTCAGCCGACTGATGGCTGCGATCGAAGGAATAGGGATAGGGATTGATCCCCTCGTCATAAAGCTGTTGCAGTTTTTCTTTTCTTACTTTTACAAGTTGATTGACATCTTCCACTTTTTACTCCACTTAACTGTTTCCAAAATTGACCAGGTATGATTTTATAAAGGCATCGATATCACCGTCCATTACCGCCTGGGTATTGCTGGTTTCTTCATTGGTGCGGTGATCCTTAACCATGTTGTAGGGATGAAAAACATAGCTGCGAATCTGGCTGCCCCAGGCAATATCCTTTTTCGCGCTCTCCATCTCCTTATATTTTTCCTTTTGCTCCTCCAACTGTTTTTGATAGAGCTTGGCCGCCAGAATTTTCATGGCATTGGCCCGGTTTTGATGTTGCGACCGTTCGTTTTGGCATTGCACGACAATGCCCGTTGGTAAATGGGTTATGCGAATGGCCGAGTCGGTCTTGTTCACATGCTGACCGCCGGCGCCGCTGGCCCGGTAGGTATCCACGCGCAAATCGGCCGGATTAATCTCGATATCTATGCTCTCATCAATCTCCGGCAACACAAACACCGAGGCAAACGACGTGTGTCTTCTTTTGTTCGAATCAAAGGGTGAAATACGCACCAGGCGATGCACACCGGCCTCGGCCTTCAGATAGCCATAGGCGTAGGTGCCCTGTATTTCGATGGTTACACTTTTTATACCCGCTTCATCCCCGGATTGCAGATCCATTATTTCCGTTTTAAAGCCTTTTCTTTCCGAATAGCGCAGATACATGCGCATAAGCATTTCCGCCCAGTCCTGGCTTTCCGTTCCGCCCGCGCCGGGATGGATGGTTAATATGGCATTGTTTTTATCATGCTCGCCGCCCAGCATGCGTTTAAATTCAAGCTCCGAAACCGCTTTTTTCAGATCGGACAGCGCTTTTTCAAAATCCTTTTCTATTTCGGGATCGGGGGATTCTTCATTCATCTCCAGTAAAATCTGGGCATCTTCCGCATGGCTTCGGGCCTGATTCCAGGCCTCTATCCAATCCTTACGGCTGTTTATCTCCGCATATATCTGTTTTACCGCTTTTTTATCATCCCAAAAACCGTCGGCCGTGGTTTGAGCTTCCAGCCCGGCAAGTTCTTTTTCTTTTGTATCCAGGTCAAAGATGCCTCCGCAGATCGGAAAGCTTCACGGAAAGGGATTTAAATAACTGGACAAGGTCATTATTCATGGTTTATGTTCTTTATAATTACTGGTAAAAGATGGGTAATTTAGGGGATATAAAAAATGCAGGCAAGAAAAGAGGCATATAAATAAAAAAAGCTGCCCGAAACCGGACAGCTTTATAAAAATTTTGGCACTTATTAGAAGTCGCCGCCTTCATCTTCAAGAATTTGTTTCAACTCTTCCAGTTCCTGTTCGGCGGCTTCGCGCTCTTCCTGGAGCTTATCGAGTTCTTCCTTGATATTTTCGGATTTTTCACGTTCCTCGATAATTTCCTGGAAAAACTCCACGCGCTTGTTAAACTGTTTTTGCTGAACAGCGGCCGGACTGTTTCCAACGGCATCGGTGAGAGGAAGCAGGGTCAGTTCAAAACCCAGGTGTGCTTTCCAGGCCGTATAGTTTGGCAGACCGACGCTTTCATACTTTTTAACACCCACACTTTCATCCACATCGGAACTGACACGGATATCAACGCCCAGGTTAAAATTGAACCAGCTAAACGGCTTATACTTTATGCTGGGGGTCAGGTATGTCCAGTTTTCACGGGCATATACAAACTCATCGGGCTGGGTAAGATAGCTTAAGCCAAAGACTTCCAGTTGAAAATCAAACATATCGGTCGGGTATACAAAGCCGATGGCATAATTCAAGGCATTGGAGTTAACCGTGGCAAATTTATCCTTATACACTTCGGTACCGGCCTCATTGTAGTTCCACCATCCCACGGTAAGGTGAGCGCTCAGGCTGCGATCGGGAAGATAGGGATCGGCGTAGTAGGACAAAATACCGCTGACGCCATACTCAACCGCGCCACTGGCATAGTAGGTAAAAGGGTAGTTATGATCTTCACCCAGGGGGAAGCGTGTGCCCACCGTAAAACCGGCGTACATGCTTCTGTCGGCAAAGTCAAAGGAGCCGACTTTGGCAAAAACGCGGATATCATCCGGGAGATTGTATTCATTCGGAGTGTGGGTATCCTGGTAAAGACCGGGAATAACGGTAATATCAAAATGATCGACAACTCCGTAGGTCAGAGACAGGGCGCTGTTGACCAGCCAATAGTTGGCCGCTTTGAAATTCGCCGGCTTCAAAGTCTGATTACCGACAAACTCGGCAAGCTTGGTAAAAAAGTTCATATCCGTCCGCACTTCAAACCGTCCCGGCTCAAAAGTACGTGCCGTTTGAGTATTTAATAAACTTTTACTGCCTGTCGGCGCTTGTGCAAAAGTTAGTGAAAAAAGTGCGCTTATCAGCAGATAGTAGCTGATTCTTTTCATTGCGACCTCCTAAACATGATAGAGACGTTTTTATTCATCATCTAATAATTTTTTAAGTTCTTCAATTTCCTTCTCGGCATTCTTACGAATACTCCTGAGGTTTTCAATTTCGTCCTGGACGGCTTCGGCTTTTTCCTTCTCTTCAATGACGGTTTCAAACAGTTCTACCTGTTTTTTGGCCTTGGCCTGCTGATAATTTATAACACTTGTTTTTTCCGAGGAAAGAACATTCAGATTGACATTAAAACCCATGTGTACCCGCCAGTCGGGAAAGTTGGGCGGCAGATCGACGGTGGAGCTGATATCGGGAATACCGCTGGTATTATTTCGGTCAGCGGGTGAAACACGAAAATCCATACCAAAATCGGTGGAGAGCCATTTAAAAGGCTTATAACGGATGCTGGGCGAGATAAAAGCCCACTCTTCCGCGCTATAGACATAGGGGTCTGGCTGCTGAATAAACAGTATACCGGTCAATTCCATCCTGAAATCAAACAATCCGGTGGGATAGCTGAAAGCCAGGGCCATACGAAAATCACTGGAATTTACGGTGGCCTTCAAGGTATTGCCATTGGGATAGGTATACAGGGTGGTTCCCAACTCATTATAATTCCACCAACCGGCGTTAAAGTGTGCGTTAAACCCGCGCTCGGGCAGATAGGGATCGGCATAGTATGAAACGGCATACATAAAGGCATACTGAAAAGAAGCCGGAGCAAACTCGGTAAAAGGATAGTTATGCACCTCACCCGTCGGGAAACGGAAACTGGTTAAAAAACCCTGGGAAAAGTGATTACGTCCGAATTTAAATCCGCCGGCCTTGACGGTCAGAAAGATATCATCGGGGAAATTAAATTCATTGGGATAATGGGTATCCTGATAGGCGCGCACGGCCAGGGTTGCATCCAGATGTTCCATTATGCCATAGGTAAAAACGGCGTTACCGGCCACCAGCCAGTAGTTCACCGCCTGAAAATTGGCCGGTGTCAGGCCCTGTCCGATAAAATCGCCAACCTTAGAGTAAAAGTTCATTTCACTGTAAATACTCAACTGTCCGGGCTCATAGGTACGCCCTGTTTGAGTATAGTAAAATGTCCTTTCACCATTGGGCAATTGCGCAAAGGACAACTGAACTAATATGAAAAAACTGAGAATTGTAACAATGTTCTTTTTCATTCAAGACTCCTACAGTCTTTTTTAAGCATAAAGGTGAAAAATTTAAACAAAAACCTCGTAATAAGAAACTATTTCACACGTGATGCTAAAACAAACACGTTTGCAATAATAGCTAAATCTCGCATTAAACCGACAAATCTTGAAAAAATATCCTGAATACTTCCGGCGACGATTATGGTATCCCCCGGTTGTAGCTGAGGCAACAAACTGTTATCACCGGTTTTCAGGAATTGTTCGATGTCAACTTTAATAACTTCCTGGTTCTTCCGTACGATCCGAACGTCATTCATCCGCGCCGTACTCAGAGGGCCCCCGGCTGATGATATTAAATCGATCAGGGTGTAGAAACTGGGAATACTGTAAATGCCCGGTCGACCCACATGCCCCCATAAATTGACATTTACTAAAAGTATATCGCCACTTCCGAGGATATATTGAGCAGGTTTATCAGAAAATTGTGAAGATGCCGCATTAAATTGCGGTACCTGGTCAAAAGATTGTGCAAAAGAGAAATTAAATGCGCCTATAACAAAAAAAATGAGTAGCGTTTTTTTCATTTAGTTACCCCAATCAATAGAAAAAGTAGCCCAGTCCGATTCAGATCCATTGTGAAGCGGGTCCCCCGCCAGCAAGTCGACACGCCACCTGTACTCAACATCATCTTGAAAAACCTGTAGCTCCCGGTTATTCATTGTATATGTAAATTGTGTTTGTCCAAAGCCACCTTGCAGGGGATTTTCCATGTACAGATAGACCAATTCCCTGAAATTGGCACCAATCAGGCGTTCAATGCGGAATATATAGCCGTTTGGAAAAGCATCAGAAGGAACATTAAAGGTAAATCCTAAACTATCCGGTTTAACTACCCGCCCTTTTGGAAAACCCGGTGTCGCTTTGGGCAATAAATTATACCAAACCGTATCCGAAGGCAAGCTCTCTTTTCCCTCATCATTCACGGCGGTTATAAAATAGTAATACTTTGTAAAAATAGACAGGGAATCCAGATCCACAAAAGTGGTGTCATCGTTATTTTCCGCTTCCTGCTGCCCGATAAAGCGATAGTTGGCCAGCCCTTGCGGATCCTGGGAACGGTATATTTTATATCGGGCCACCCCTTGCGTTGAGGGCTGGCGGTACCACATGATACGTATGGCATTTTCACGACGCGCCACGGCGTCAATACCGCGCTCATTTAAGGTTGTATCCGCCCCGGCTTCTTTTTGCACCATCCGCGGCGCATCCGGCGCCTTGGAGGTATCGGATCCCGTGGGCGTACACGCCCACATCAGCCCGGCAAGCACTAAGATGTAAAAAACTTTTTTCATAATTGAAATAATAATGATATCCTATAGGTATTTCCCAGATCATGGCTCTGATAGGCTATGTCTGTACGTAATTTCCAAATATATAACCCCATGCCGGCCGTAAAGTTACTTTCATTAAGCCCGACACGCAGGGCAAGAAGTTGGTCATATAATAATTCCGCCCCAAAATGGCTGGCCCCTTCGTAGCGGCTGTCCAGATCAAAGGCAAAGGTAAACTGACTGCTTACAAAATCCAGCGGTTGAATTATGGCAAAACCATATTTGAAATTACGTGAAATAACATCCGTCCGTTTGGAGGCGGTATCCCAGGTAAGCTTGGTTTCAAACAGATCCTGAGCATTTATTCCAAAAACCAATTTACCATAATTTTCATCATTAAACACATCATTCAGGCCTAATTTTATAATCATGCCCAAATCCACACCGATGCCGTTTCCGGAATTGGTATCGATGCTTTCCCGAATCACCTTGATGTTACCGCCGAAGCCAAAATCTATGGGCAGTTCAAAATATTGCCAGCCTAAATCCACCAATACCTGTTTATATTTGGCAAAGCTGAAGACAAAAGCATCGCTGGCCGCGGAGAAATAACCGGTCGGCTCACCGATCAACTGATCAAACTGGTCACCGTTAACACGGTCGTCATCGGGATTAAAGCCGGGATAGCGTGGAATATCATCCACGCTCAGGCGCATCCAGGAAGCGGAAATGGTTACGCCGCCAAAAATGGGCATGGCCGCGCTTACAAAACTTTGGTTCTGCTGCTGATCAAACATATTGGCATACATGGAGGCTGCCTGAAAACTTTCAATAAAAGCCAGACCGCTGGGATTCCAGTACCAGCCATAGGCGTCATCGGCAATGGCCACCGAAGCGCTGCCCATGCCCAGGGCCTTGGCGCCAACCCCTAATTCCAGAAATGAGCCGGCATATTCGCCGGCATTTATGCTGCTTGCATATATAATCAGAAGTGTTAATATTTTTCTCATTGAAGCCGCGCTATTTTTAGTTTTTTGGTCACATTATATTTCTTGCCGGTAAACTGGTCTTCAAATTCCGCTTTAATAAGGGCGAAATAGACCCCGTTCGCCACATCATTGCCATTGTCATCGGAGCCGTCCCACTCCAGCTCGTGATAACCGGTATCCAGCAGCTTATCATCACTCTCCACATTGTTAGGCGCATGCAGCTGCTTGGAACGTATCAGATGCCCCGATACCGTATAAATTCGCACACTCAAGCGGGAGAGGGGCCCGGTAAAACTGTTGGTATAGGATATGATGGTACTCTCGGCAAAAGGATTGGGATAGTTACCATGTACTATAAGGTCATTTGATGCCGAGACGCTAAAAACACGCTCCACCTGCTGAACATTGCCATTGATATCCGATATGGAAATACTCAGGGAGTGATTACCCCGTTCAAATTCCGGGGCCAGTAGCACGGCAATACTGTTGGCGCTTTCGATGGTGTCGGGTAAAACGATATCCGCATTGTCCAACACCACGTTATCCAGCTTGATTTCCAGACTTCCATTCAGATCCACGCCGTTTTCATCCTGTAATAAAAAGGCCAGGGCCGGACGTGAACGCACCAGCATGTTATTGCGCAAGGGACGACCGTTGGCGGTAATTTCAATTTGTGGCGCCTT
>Ga0256832_1000827_pt1 | contig 20462 bp, 21 predicted proteins | sample 134614metaG_FD_190534 | JGI IMG/M metagenome (GOLD analysis project Ga0256832, IMG submission 190534) | Hydrothermal vent microbial communities from Lau Basin, Pacific Ocean - 134-614 | ecosystem: Environmental > Aquatic > Marine > Hydrothermal vents | place: Pacific Ocean: Lau Basin | collected... | reverse complement strand
TGAAGGTCTTCTATTCCTTGAATTCCTTGTTTGTCAATGTATTTTTTAACATCTAAAGCGGTTTGAAACAAAATATCATAGTCATCGCCCAATAGTTTTATGTCCACCGGTGGTCCCATAGGAGGTTTATGCTGGTCTTTATCCACTGAAACTTGAATGCCTGCATATCCTTTTAATACTTTTCTCAGCTCATCCATTACAAAGGATGTACTTACTCCTTTTCTTTCATCAAATTTCACAAAATCAATAATGATTTTGGCTTTATTAGGCGTTTTTTTGTTTCCTCTTTCGCGTCTCGGATCGTCGGTTCCCTCGCCTACTTGTTCCACTATGGAACGAACCATATATTCCAAGTTGTTTTCTTTGAAAAAGGATTGGATTTTTTTGGTTTGTTCTTTTGTGAATTTATTGACCACTTCAATATCGGTGGCTATGGGAAATTTGATGTAGATATACAATTGATTGGGTTCGGTATTGGGAAAGAATGACGTTTTCAAAGGAAAGATCTTTAACAACATGATGGAAAAAATCAAAAGAAAAACAGTAGAGAAAAAGACCAAGTAAGATTTCTTTCCGCTGAGCGTCCACCGGATGGTGTTTTCATAAAGCATTTCCAGTTTAGGAAGAAAGTTATACTGAAACCAATGCATGGTTTGCCTGAGTACATAATGATTTAGCAAAATCCAAAGAAAGACGACCAAGAATAATACCCCGAATGAATTCAAAATGAACCTGATTGAACCGATTTCATTTTTTAATAGCCATTCAACTATAAATAAAATAATGGATAGTGCCAGGAAAAAGAGAGCTCTCCTCCAAACGGTTTCCGTATCATCGGGAACCGATTCGCCGGTTTTCATGTATAACTTTGTCAAAACCGGATTGATAATCAATGCCACAAAAAGCGAAGAACTCAAAACAATCATCAAAGTAAGTGGCAAGTATTTCATAAATTCTCCTATGATTCCCGGCCACATGGCTAAGGGAATAAATGCGGCAACGGTGGTGGCCGTAGATGCAATGATGGGCCAAGCCACTTCACCTACGGCATATTTGGCGGCTTCCAGTGCTTTATAGCCTTCTTGTCTGTAGCGATAAATATTTTCAACAATCACAATTCCGTTGTCTACCAACATACCAAGTGCCAAAACCAGTGCAAATAGTACCATCGTATTGAGGGTAACCCCCATAAATGACAATATCAAAAAGGACATCAACATGGAAAGTGGAATGGCAATGCCTACAAAAAGGGCACTGCGTGTTCCTAAAAACAACATTAAAATGAATACCACCAATAGCGTCCCCAAAATGATGCTGTTTTCCAGATCGGAAACCTGTGTTTTGGTTCTATCAGACAAATCATTGGTAATATTAACATTAACGTCTTCGGGCAAAATTTCTTTTTGAAACTTTTTTATAATCCTGTTAATGGCTTCGGCGGCTTCAATTTGATTGGCTCCGCTTTGTTTTTTCACGTCCAACATCACCACCGGTTTGCCAAACTCACGCGCGTAGCTTTCGGCTTCTTTTTGTTTGAACTTGATACGGGCAACATCTTTCAGATAAACTGCCTTGTCATTTTGTTTTCGTATGATGATATTTTCCAGTTCTTTAGGATTTTTGATTTCTCCTGTTACCCTTACATTTCTTTTGACTGTTCCCTCTTTAATTTCACCGGCTGAAACATTTAAGTTTTCATTTTTGATGGCTTGGGTAATATTATTGAATGTAATGTTTCGGGCAATCATTTCATTAAGGTCTACGGCCACTTCCACTTCTTTGTCTTGTACGCCCCTGATGTCCGCCGCCGAGATTTGAGGTAATTGTTCTATCTCATCTTGCAAGGCTTCGGCCATTTTTTTCAGTTCGTCAGAAGGATAATTGCCGGATATATTGATATTCATTATCGGCATCATTTCGGAAAAATCCAACTTGACAGCCTTGGGATCGGTAGGAACATCTGAAGGCCAATCTTTGCCCGAGGTGACTTCGTCAATTTTATCTTTCACATCGGCCAGTGCTTTGTCGGGGTCCACGTCAAATTTGAATTTGATATCTATACTGGAAAATCCCGAAGATGAAACAGAAGTAATTTCATCCACTCCTTTGATTTTTTTTATTTCAAGCTCCAACGGACGGGTAATCAGGGATTCTATGTCTTGAGGAGCATTGCCCGGATAAGGTGTGGAAACAAAAACCTCAGGAGCGGAAACGGTGGGGAATGATTCGCGCGGCAATCCGATATAAGCAATCAAACCGCCCAGCGTGATGATCAAAATCAAAAGTTTGACGGTATTAAGATTGCTAAGCGCCCAATTGGTTAAACCGAATGTTTTATATATTTTCTTCATAGTATTATTCTTGTCGGGTTATTTTAACCAAATCACCTTCTGTTAATCCGCGTGCACCTGTAAGGGGTATAATTTCTCCGGGTTGAAGTCCTTCTTTTATCCATACCCGGTTTTTATATATGTCTCCGGGTTTGACAAACTTTTTCTTGACTGAAAAAATATCTTCTTCATCCGTGGGCTCCAATACAAAAACGAAGTTGTTGCCTTCAATGTCTTCTTGAAGTAACGAGAGAGGAATCACAACGGCATCTTTTACTTCCAAAACTTTTATTTTGATAATTCCCATCAAATTGGGTTTGAAAAGTTTTTCTTTATTGGGGATATTCACCCGGATTTTGTAAGTTCTGTTGTTGGGATGAATGAAATTACCTGTATAATTGACTTTAGTGAAGATATTTTTGTTGATTTCGGGAAAAATCACTTCGGCCGGTGTTCCTTTTTTAATTTTGGTAAGGTATTTTTCCGACACATCCGCTTCCATATAAACATCTTTTAATGATACTATACGAGCCACCGGACGTTGCGGTGTAGCCATTTCTCCTTCTTTAATCATCAAGTCGTCAACCGTTCCTGAAATGGGAGATTTAACTACTGTTTTTTTGAGTTGTGCATATAGTGTGTTGAGTTTTCTTGCCAAAGATTCTTTTTTGGTTTTGGCTTGAAGAAATTGCATTTCTGAACCTATTTTCTGCTCCCATAATTTTTTTTGGCGTTCATAAGCGGTTTTAGCCAATTTGTACTGGGTTTGTACTTCCGAAATTTGATTGCGCAACACTGCATCATCCAATTTCATGAGCGGTTGCCCTTTGCGCACCCTTTGACCCACTTTCACATAGATTTTTTTTACTTCGCCCATAAATGACGGCACAACCGTAACATTTCCATCGGTTTTTACATTGCCTTGAAACTCCAAGTATTTGGTAAATGTTGAGGTCTTTACCGAATCAGCTTGAATGTAGGGGATATTGACCATGTTTTTTAATCCAAGCTGACGGTTAATTTGCTCCAGTTCGGCTTGAAGACTATCTATTTGTTTAAGAAGTATTTCTTTTTTTACTTCCAAATCCTGATTTTCTGCGGAAGTGGTTCCGTTTGAATTTTCACAAGCTATATTCAACAATAAAACGGTTAAACCCGGTATGATAAATTTTCTCATATTCAAATGTTTTTATTATTTAATCCCAATATATTTTCAAGTTTGATTTTTAGCATGATAACTTTGGCAACGGCTTGGAGATAAGCTTGTTGTTTGGCATATAATTGCATCCGGCTTTGATAGAGTGAAAAACTTGACCCCATACCTTCGTTATATTTGATTTGCTCTTTTTTCTCTATGGATTCTGCCAATTCCAGGTTTTTACGGGCAGTATTCATTTTATCTATGGCCAACTCATACTCATTTTGAAGTTTGGTCAGTTCAAGTTTTAATTTTCTTTGAGCATCTTCATAATCCAATTTGGCATTTTCATATTCCAGTTTGGCTTGGCCTATTTTTTTCTGCCGGGCCAAACCTCCAAATAGCGGAATACTGATATTGATTCCAAGAATAGACTGTTCATACCAGTTTTGAGAATCTTCAAAAAATTTAAAGTCGTTGTTATAAGCATTTTTTCCATAGGTTACAAAACCCACAATGGAAGGCAGCATTTGACTTTGTTCATAACGCATTTGAAGTTTTTTGGCCCGGGTTTGATTGCCGGCTATTTTCAAGTCAATATTTTTTTCTTCGTTGAGGTTTGTTTTTAGAAGATTCAAGTCAGCTGATTTTTCTGCCAAACTTTCAAAATCGTCGGTTAAAACAATTGGTGCTTCCGGTTTTCTTCCCATGATATAATTCAACATTTCATAGGCATTTTCCTGATTGGAAACAAGATATTTAAGTTGGTTTTTCAAATCTTGAAGGGTGATTTCCAATTGCTGAACATCGGTCAATTCAACCAATCCATTCTCATACATTTGTTTGATTTCAAACAAGTTTCTCTCTAAAACTTTGATGTTTTGATGGACAATATCCAAAGACTGATTGATGAGTAAAACATTTGTATATGCTTGCGTTACTGCTTCACGAATTTTTTGTGCGGTTTTCTCGTGGGCCAGTTCGGATATTTTTTTATATACACGTGACGAGTAAAGTCCTACAATATATGATCCATTGAAAATCAATTGATTCCACTGAAGCCCCCACTTCATACTTTGTTCGGTTCCGAATTTTACGGGAACATATTGATCAGGCGGCGCTTGCGGATTAAAAATGCGGGCAGGCAACAGATTGACCGGTTGTTCAATAAATTTTTGATATGAAACATTTCCTGAAATTTGTGGCAACCCCATGGCAGTGGTTTCCCAAACTTTCTTTTTAGCTATGGATATTTGATTAACCGATTTTTTTATTTGGATATTATTTTGAAGCGCATAATCAATGGCTTGCTCCAGTGTAAAAGAAGATTGATCTTGAGCTTTTACTAAGCCGGGAGCCATAAATATCCACAGGATGAAAATATATTTTTTCATATTCCGTAAGTCTTTTTGAGTTTTTTTAATAGGGCCTTACCTTTTTTATTCGTGATGGTCTGCAGAAAAATTTTAATAAAAGTGTTTGAAATTTCACGCCGGTCAAACTCATCCGACGGAAAATTCTCTTCACTGATAAGTAAATACACATTCCCGAAATACCATCTTTTCATAAAATTGATATCCATATTTTTTTTATAAATTCCTTCATCAATACCGCGCTTCAAATTTTCTTCAATGCTTTGCATCACATATTGTTTTTTTAGATTCAATAGCATTTGGGCAATGTCGGGATAATATTTTTTCAGTTGGGCATAGGGAGAAAAAGAAGTGGTTTTAACGGATTCTTTTATGAATTTCCGGATTTGAAAAAATTCTTCAATAGGATTTAGGTTTTGCTGTTTTATTTTATCAATGTTCTTATAAATATATCCGAAAACATATAGCGTGGTTTCTTTGACCAAATCTTCTTTGTTCTGAAAAAATTTATAAAGTGTTTTTTTGGAAACGCCCATTTCACGGGCAATATCATCCATGGTGGTGGTTTTGAAGCCTTGGCTCAAAAACATTTGAGATGCGGTTTGTAGTATTCGCTCCTTCATATTTTTAGAAAATAATGATGCAAATATAACACAAGGAAACTAAATAACCAAAAAAAGTTTCCCGAGTTTTTCAAGTATCCAAGTTAATAACTATTTGAAAAAAGCAGAAAATACAACATCGTATGATTAAAATCGTTATATTTAGGTTGAAAAAAGGAGGTGAATGAAAAAAATTTGGATAACAACCGGCGCGCTTTTATTATTTATACATTTGATTAATGCTCAAGATTATACACATGCGCTGGGGGTTCGTGGCGGTTTATTCAATGGTTTCACCTACAAACAATTTTTGTCTCGCACCGATGCTATAGAGTTGTTAGCTACAAGCAGGTGGAGAGGGATGAATTTCACGGCTTTATATGAAAAACATGAAGATATTAAAAATATCGATTCGGATCTAGGAAATTTAAGATGGTATGTAGGAGCAGGTGGCCATATCGGATTTTATCACGGCAAATATGCTTGGTGGGGATATTATCAACCTTATACCCTCATTGGTATTGACGGGATTTTCGGCTTGGAATTTACAATGAAAGAAATACCGCTCAACTTTAGTTTGGACTGGAAACCTTCCATGCATTTCATCGGTTTGTTGGGGTTGTGGGTTGACGGAGGAGCCTTTTCGGTCAGATATGTTTTTTAATGTAAATAAATTAAAGTATGGATAAACCTAAAATAGTTCAAAAATCTCCCATTGTTTTGAAAATGGAACCGGGAAAATACGCTTGGTGTGCCTGTGGCCTCAGTAAAAATCAACCTTTTTGCGACGGATCCCATAAAAGCACTTCTTTTAAACCGGTGATAGTAGAAATCACTGAACCCAAAACCGTTGCATGGTGTGCCTGCAAGCATACCGGAAACCCTCCTTTTTGTGATGGAAGCCATAAGAAATTATAAGCTTATCTTCTTGATTTTTCTTTTCCCGCTTTTTATTACTTGTCAGGTAAATCAACCCCATATGAAAAAAGGAAAATCATTGCCGGTGACTGAAACCGAATGGGAAAAAGTATTGACTCCTCAACAATTTTATGTATTGAGAAAAAAAGGAACCGACTTACCTCATACCGGGGAATATACATACCATTTCGAGGATGGAGTTTATTATTGTGCCGGATGCGGAGCGCCTTTATTTAAATCGGATAACAAATATGAGAGTCATTGTGGATGGCCATCTTTTGATGATGCCATTAATGGAGCGATTATCTTTCAACCTGACTATAGCCACAATATGATTAGAACCGAAATTCTTTGTGCCCGGTGTGGCGGACATTTAGGGCATGTTTTTGATGACGGTCCGGCCCAAACAACCGGGAAACGTTACTGTGTTAATTCCACTTCATTAATGTTCAAGAAAAAGAATGAAGATTGATACTTTTGAGGTATTCATCCTGTTATTTCAAATCATATTCCCAAAATTTTAGCATTCACCCTAAACACGGATTGAATGTCTATATCATAATCTTGAGAAAGTATTTGATCGGTAACAACCTTGGTTTTTAGTCTGAAACTGTCTTTTTTGATATAGTCTTGTAAATCATCACCTGTTGTTTCCAAGCGCAGGGTGTTGCCAATATTGGAAGGTACAGGATTTTTCCAAGCTATTTTCTTTTCAGGCAATCCGTCAGCAACAATATAAATTTCTATGGAATTCAAAAAGTCAAATGTGCCGTTGGCAGGATCCGTAATGGTTAACTCCATTTTTTTCAGATAAATCTTCTCAATTAAATCTTTGTGGGTATTATTGTTTTGAAATTCTTCTTCCGAATTGGTTTCTATGGCGGGAGTGGGGATATCAAAAGGAAGATTTACAGGAATTCCCGTGCTGATGGTAATCTCCGTGTGATAAACAATATCAAACTCTGTCAATTTATCAAGTTTTTTGCAACTTTGGGTAGAACCGATCCAAAGTAATACTGAGATAAAAACCCATGCTTTTTTCATGATCATTGTGTTTAGGGTGTGCAAATTTACATTTTTTATCTTATATTCAATATTTAGAAATTTTATTTACCTTTCTATTTTAAATGAAAGAAGATTTTTTATACTTCATTTGGCAACATCAAGCATTTGATCAGCACAATCTTCGTGCCAAAAACGGCGACAAGATACAAGTTATACATCCCGGAAATTTAAATTTTTCATCAGGCCCTGATTTTTTCAATGCGAAGGTTAGAATCGGCAATCATATTTGGGCGGGTAATATTGAAATTCATGTCCGGTCTTCTGATTGGTTTGTTCACGGCCATGAACAGAACCCAAATTATGATAATGTGATTCTTCATGTGGTTTGGGAATACGATGTTCCGGTTTTCAATACTAAAGGTGTTGAAATTCCCGTATTGGAACTAAAAAATGTTATCAAACGGGAAATGCTTGAAAAATACAAACAATTTTTTTCTAAAAACACAGCGCTCAAGTGTTCAAATGATCAACCCGTTTTAAATGAGCATGAAAAGAAATTTTATGAAGAAGCCTTGTTTACCGAAAGATTACAAAATAAAACCGGAAGAATTTTTCAAATACTCGAAAAAAATAATCAAGATTGGGAAACGGTTTTATATATCATGCTTTTGCGCTATTTCGGCGTAAAAAACAATTCGGATGCCTTTGAAGAAATAGCACAACGGCTTCCATACAGCATTTTTAAAAAACATAAACACGATCTTGATCAATCCGAATCCTTACTGATGGGCGTGGCGGGACTGCTTGAAGAAGATTTCCCTTTTGATCCGTACTATGCAAAATTAAGGGCCGAATATCTTTTTCTGAAAGAAAAATATCAATTGAAACCCATTCAAACCAACCTTAATTTCGGAAGGACCCGTCCTTCGGGCTTTCCCACCATCCGCCTGTCACAGTTTGCAAGATTATATTTTTCCGCGCATGATTTGTTTTCTACTTTGATAAAAAATGATGAAGTTTCCAATATAAAGAAAGCGTTGAGAATCAATGCAAATGATTATTGGAACAAACATTTTAATTTTGGCAAGCCATCCAAAGAAAGAAAAAAATACACCGGAGAAAATTTTATTAATAATTTGATATTGAATGTTGTTTTGCCATTAAAATATGCCTATTTCTCTTATTATGATGAAGTAAATCCGGATGCATTATTTAAAATAGCCATGGAACTTCCCCCTGAAAAAAACCGTAAAACCGGATATTTTGAACAATCCGGATTGGTTATAGAAAACGCCTTAGCTAGTCAGGCATATATCCAATTATTTGATTATTATTGTTCACTAAACAAATGTCTGCACTGTAGAATGGGAAATAAAATATTTTTAAAATGAGTTGGGTAGATAAAGTAAGATTTCATATTGAAAAATACGGGCTTGATGTCTTCTACAGATTGGGGAATAAAGTGGGAGTGCCTCCGAGAAATTTACGTTTATTTTTTATCTACATCTCTTTTTTTACGCTTGGCTTATCCTTTGTTTTATATATATTTTTGGCTTTTGTTTTGAAAGTAAAAGATTTGATAAAAGTAAAAAGGCCTTCGGTTTTTGATTTATGAAAAAAATATTCAAACACAATCTTTATAAATCATTATTTCTACTCTTTTTGGTATTAATAACGGGAGTGGCGGGATATATACTAATGGGATACAGTATGATAGAGGCTCTATATATGACTGTTATAACGGCCACCACTGTTGGATTCGGTGAAGTTCACCCGCTGGATAACACGGGAAAAATCTTTACAGTTTTTTTAATATTTTTCAGTATTGTAGTATACATATATTCATTCACCGTAATAAGTGAATATTTTATTGAAGGGCATTTTTTTAGAAATTTAAATAGAAAACGCATGCAAAATAGAATTAAAAAATTGAATGAGCATATTATTTTGGTTGGTTTGGGCCGGCAAGGTTCACAAACGCTTCACAATTTGTTGAATCAAAAAAAACCCGTTGTAGTCATAGAAAAAGACGAAAAAAAACTGGAAAATTGGGCTGACCAATTAGATTTTTATATAACGGGTGATGCCACTAAAGATGAAATTTTGGAAAAGGCAGGCATCAAAAATGCCCAAACATTAATCTCAACTATTCATGATGATGCAACTAACCTTTTTGTTGTTTTATCCGCCAAACAACTCAACCCCAAAACCAAAATAATTTCGTTGGCTACAGATGAAAATGCAGAGAAAAAACTTTATTTGGCCGGCGCCGATCATGTAATTATGCCCTATAAAATCGGTGGAGAATATATTGCTTCATTAATAACCACTCCCGAGGTGGTTAATTTTCTAAGAATTTTGTCGGTTGAAAATCCTGAGCATGAAAACATTATTGAAAAGATAGATGTTGGCCAACTTCCCGGTGAATATGAAAACAAAACTATTGCAGATTTAAACCTGAGACGTATCACGGGAGCAACCATCATAGGTTTTATCACACCGGACGGAAAATATATCATCAATCCTTCACCCGATACGGTTTTGTTGCCCGGCTCAAGCATTATTGTCCTGGGGCAACCTGTTCAAATTGAAAAACTAAACGAGATTTTTAATATTCATAAAGAATAAAAAATCATTCCGTTGAAAAAGATGCCTGCCTTTTGACTTGGAGTTGTGGTTTTGAAAAATTTATTTTGTAAGTGTAAATCTTATTTCCTTTCTCATCATAATAGGTTACACTCACGCCTCTTTCTTTCCCTTGACCCGACACGGAAATAATAGCATAATTACGCTTCATAATAAGTGATCCGGGCAATCGTAAATGATTTATTTCTTTATGAGCGTGTGTATTGGGTCCACTGGTAAAAGGCGACGAAGTGATATCAAAAATAACAGGTTTATCATCGCCGGGAACATAAACACTTATTTCACTCTCATGCCGGTCTCCCGTTAAAAAAATCACATTTCTTATATCTTCTCTGATGATGAAATCTATCAATTCTTGTCGTTCTGCCGCAAATCCATAATTGCTGTATGTTTCATAGCGTTTGGCCGTGTTCAAAAATTGACCGCCAATCACAATAAATTTATAACGGGCTTTGCTGTGTGTAAGTGCATTTTTAAGCCATTCTTTTTGTTTTTCACCCAAAATGGTTTTGGGATATTTGGTTTTTAAATGATTGGCATCCCTGTAATATCTGTTGTCAAGCAAAAAGAAATCCGCGTCATACCAACTAAAGTGTGCAACGGCTCCTTTAATATCTCCGAAACCGAAACTCGGATTAGCCCAAAAATAACTGAAAACTTCTTCGGTCACATCTTTATTCCAAAAACTTCCGTCCGAATCATTGGGGCCGAAATCATGATCATCCATAATAGCATAATGCGCTATGGAAGCTAACAATGCTTGCATTTCAGGAATACTTCTGTCATGCGTGTATCTATAAATAGTACGTTCTTTGGAATTCCATTCCCCTTGTCTTAAATAAACATTGTCGCCTCCCCAAATCATAAAATCGGGATGTGTTTTGTAGATAGATGTATAAATTTCATAGTTTCCTCCATAGGCTCTTCCTTTACGATCCCAAGGCTTGTCATTGATATATGCCCCGGAACCAAATGCAAAACTGAAATCTTTGGGTGGTTTATGATATTTCCAAATATCTTGTGTGGTGAATTTTAAAGGATAATTGAATTTTTGTTTTTTTCCGTTAACATATACCTCATAAATATAAGTAGTGCCTCTTTGCAATTGTGTTAACTTTATTTTGGCAGTGTAGCCTTTTTCTTTTCGGGTTTGAAGTTTAGGTGATTTTTTCTTTTTTCCGGCTTCCCCTTCAGGATAATAAATAAATTGTACCTGAGCAGGACCGGTGGTTTGTATCCATAACCATGCCTCGGTCATGCCTACATGTCCCAACATCGGGCCTGCATTTATTCTATTATTTTGACTGAATGAGTACAATGCGGAAAAAAGTAAAATAAATAGAAACGACTTTAATGCTTTCATGCTGATATGAAGTTTAAAACAAAAATAAAAAAACCGCCCGGATATGGGACGGCCTTTTCAAAAAAGTTTTAATTGAAATGTGATTTATTCCCGGTTTTGTTCAACATCACCTTTTTTGGTAGCATAATTAATCTTCAATGCGTTCACTTCCCTAAGTTTTTCTTTGATATCGGTGATAATACCCATGCTCACATCCTTGTCTGCCTTGATAGATGTGATCATCAATGGCCTGAGTTCTTCTCTTCTGGCATTCCGCTCCGATAAAATAAATGCCTGAATATCGTTCACCGTTGCAAATTTGTCATTGAGTTGAATACGTGGTTCTTTACCGAATTTTTTCTGATATCGTTCAATGGGAACACCCACAAAAATATTGCTTATCAATTGTTTTTTTTCCAATTTTTGCACCTGATCGGCAAAAGGGAGAACAACTTTTACTTTCCGGTCCGTATCACGCATCACCGTTGCCACCATGAAGAAAAACAACAGCATAAAAACAATATCCGGAAGTGATGCTGTGGATATGGCAGGTGTTCCTCCTTCTTTTTTCTTTTTAAATTTTCCTGACATGCTATTGGGTTTTTGGTGTTGCTTCCGCTACAATTTGCGGATATAATTTTCTTATTTCTTGTTTTTGCGCATCGGTTAAATCGTCAAAGGGTTTTCCGAATTTTTCCAAAGCGGCCTTATTTCGCACTTCATTATATGCTCTGAGCACTTCATTATAAACCGTGATATAGGCCTTATAACTGGTTCCCCTATCGTGGGTGATATTAACCACTGCCTTTTCAGGACTCTCGGAATAATTCGGGTCTTTACCGAAGTTGGTGACATGTTTGATAACCTGATCTTTGATTTCTTTTATACTTGCCAGTCTGTCTTCAATCATCAATTGATCATTTCTGTTGATCAAAATTTCCAATATGTTTCTTTCTTTGACTGGCGGGGGTTTGAATGAAGGATCAGGTGGGGGCGGCAGTTTTCTGGATACTCCGTAATTGCTTTCCATCGTGGTTGTAACAAGGAAAAAAATCAATAGCAGGAAAGCAATATCTGCCATGGAGCCCGCATTTATTTCTTGTAATTTTCGTCGTGCCATTTTTGTTTAATAAATTTTATTATTCAGAGGATTTGAAAAAATCTGAAATCCATGAGAAAAACATCAATCCCAATGCTATAAGCGCCAAAATATAAAACATCCAAAGACCTGTATCGGCCCAAGTGGAAACCGATGCCGAATATTCGGTATTGCCTAATTTATAAGGACTTTTATCTGCTTTTAAATACGCAATCAAAAACACCACAAAAAGAAATCCTAAAGAAATAAGTGTATAGGTCAATGATTTTTTGCTCGAAAAAATATCTTTTAACCATCCTATCAATGCCAAGGCAATGCCGGCATAGAGCAAAATTTTGGTCAAATTCAGCATCGCATCAATATAGGATTGATTATCACTTTTCACCATCATCCAGTAGAGCAAGAAACCAATGGCTCCTACCAACAGGACAACGACGGATAATATTTTTGTTGATTTCATAATAAGCTTTTTTATTTTTTGGAATATTTCACCAATAAGTCAACCAGTGAAATGGAAGCATCTTCCATTTTGTTGACAATTTTATCAATTTTGGCAATGATGAAATTATAGAAAATTTGAAGTATAATGGCCACAATAAGACCGAATACCGTTGTAAGCAACGCAATTTTAATACCACGAGCAACCAACGAAGGGTTCATATCTCCCGCTTTTTCAATCTTATCAAAAGCATCAATCATCCCTATAACCGTCCCCATAAATCCAAACATGGGTGCAAGTGCAATAAATAAAGCCAACCAGGAAACATTTTTTTCAAGTTGTCCTACTTGAACATTTCCGTAGGTAATAACAGCTTTTTCTGCGGCTTCCAATCCTTCGCCTTCAGCCATTCTCAACAAACCTTGATAGAAAATGGAAGCAACAGGGCCTTTTTTATTTTTCAACAATTCAAGTGCTTCTTCAACACCCCCTTCTTCCAAAGCTTGCTCCACTTCATTCAGAAGTTTACTTGTATCCGTATCGGCCAAGTAAAGATAAATAATACGTTCAATGGCAATGGCTAGCCCTAAAATCAAGGTGAGCAATACAATTCCCATAAAAGTAGGCCCACCCTCTACAAATCTCTTTTTGATTTGTTGATGGAAAGTCGGCGCATCATTTTGGGCGTCTTTCTTTTGAACTTGCTCGGTTTTTGCTTTTTTATCTGCTTGAGCTTGAACTTGAGGAAGTGTGAACGTTAATATTCCCACAAGTGCCAGGATGGATAATAATTTTCTCATAATTTTTATAGTTTATATAATTATAGTTTTTTATTATTCAGCGGAGAGAGAGGGATTCGAACCCTCGGTGCGTTTGTGACGCACACACGCTTTCCAGGCGTGCACCTTCGGCCTCTCGGTCATCTCTCCTTGAAGCACAAATATAATTTCTTTTTATTAAAGTGCAAAATTTGAATTCTATTCATTCATTGACATCAGAAATTCCTCATTGGTTTGGGTGCGTTCCATGCGCTCTTTGAGAAACTCCATGGCTTCAATCGGATTCATATCTGCAATATATCGCCTCAATAACCACATGCGTTGTAATGTTTTTTGATCGTGCAATAAATCATCACGCCTTGTGCCCGATGAGAGCAGGTCAATAGCCGGATAGATTCTTCTATTGGCCAATCGCCTGTCAAGTTGCAGTTCCATATTTCCGGTTCCTTTGAATTCTTCAAAAATCACTTCGTCCATCTTGGAACCTGTATCTACAAGTGCGGTGGCTATAATAGTAAGCGAACCGCCTCCTTTGATGTTCCGTGCGGCACCAAAAAAGCGTTTGGGTTTATGAAGTGCGTTTGCATCCACACCTCCGGTGAGTACACGCCCCGAAGCAGGCTGAACGGTATTATAAGCCCGTGCAAGACGGGTGATGGAATCAAGCAAAATGACTACATCATGACCGCTTTCCACCAAACGTTTAGCTTTTTCTATAACTATATTAGCCACTTTTACATGCCGGTCGGCTTGTTGATCAAAAGTGGATGCAATAACTTCAGCTTTCACGCTTTCTTTTATATCGGTCACTTCTTCCGGACGTTCATCTATCAATAACACCATTAAATATACTTCCGGATGATTGGCGGCAATCACATTGGCAATATCCTTTAATAACCAGGTTTTTCCGGTTTTGGGTTGCGAAACAATCATAGCACGTTGCCCTTTACCGATGGGTGAAAACAAATCAACAATCCGTGTGGATAAATTGCTACGGATACCTGCCAAATTAAATTTTTCGTTCGGGAAAACAGGAGTAAGGTGTTCAAATGCAACCCGATCTCTGATAATCGCAGGATCCAAACCATTTATTTTTAACACCTTCACAAGCGGATAGTATTTTTCATTATCCTTAGGCGGGCGAACAATACCACGTACGGTATCCCCGGTTTTCAGTCCGAATAATCGTATTTGTGATTGCGATAAATATACATCATCGGGGGAGGACAAATAATTGAAATCCGCCGAACGCAAAAAGCCATATCCGTCTTGCAATATTTCCAAAACGCCTTCTACTTCAATCAAACCGTCAAATTCAAATTCTTTTTCTTTTTTATCTTGTTCCAACGGCAACTCCTTCTTGGATTCTTCTTGTGTTTTTGACGGGGCGGATTCATTTTCTTTTTGGGATTTCTTTTTTACCACAACTTTTGGATCGCCGGTCTTTTCTTTTTGGTTTCCGGATTTGGAGTCTTTTTTGGAGTGACCGGTGGCGGGAGTAGGATTTTCTTGCTCCTTACTATTGGTTTCTTTCTTTTCGTCTGTCTTTTTAGTTCTTTTTCTTCTTCTTTTTTTATTTGAAGAAGTTGAACTTTTTTCCGGTTGGTCAGACTTGGTTTTGGATTGCTCCTCATTTGAAGTTTTTTTCTCTTGAAGCAAAACTTCTCTCACCTTATCGGGATTATCCGCTTGAAAATCAAGGATTTTATAGATCAACTCCATTTTTTTGAGGTGATAGTATTTTTTTATCCCGATTTTCTTGGCTATTTCTTGAAGTTCTACCAATTTAAGCTGTTTCAAGTTGTCTATATCAAACATATTTTGTGAAATTTATTTATAGGTTTATATTAGTTCAAACTTTGATAACGTATGAAACGGAAACCGGAAAAGGTAACCCAACATATCGTTGTTGACAGAGAACTATTTTTTAAAATGATTTTGTAAAGAAAGATTTATGAATAGAACAATGCAATATTATAAAATATTTTTGTAATAAAAAAACCTGCCGGCCGGCAGGTTTTTATAGAAAAACTAAAAGAAAATACATCATCAAGCTTTCTCCTCGTGTCCAACCAGTTTATCTAAAGCTCTGGTGAATACTTCCAATGGAGCCACACCTACTTGACGCCCAATCGGTTCGCCATTATGAAACACCAATACGGTGGGAATATTTCTCACTCCATATTGTGCTGCATATCTTTGTTCTTTGTCCACATCTACTTTGGCTACTTTGATTTTGTCTCCATATCGCTCTTCCAATTGTTCCATGATGGGAGCTATCATCCGGCACGGACCGCACCATACTGCCCAAAAATCCACTACAACGGGCACGTCGGACTGTAAAACTTCTTTTTCAAAAGTTGCATCGGTTACTACTACAGGCATAACATTTAGGTTTTTAAAATTACCGTGCAAAGATACAAAAATTTTATTCCTCAAATTTTAACAATTTCATTTTCCGTCTGTATACTTTAATATATTAAAAGGAATACTGTTTATATGAAGGTTTGGTTTATTCCGATGAGTATAAATGCCATCCCAACCGTTTTGGACGATAGAACAAAAATTGTATAAAAAACATTTTGAGATAATTTTATATTTCCGTAAATTTGCTATCCCATTTGCCTAGGTGGCGGAACTGGTAGACGCGCCGGACTCAAAATCCGGTTCCCGATGAGGGAGTGTGGGTTCGATTCCCACCCTAGGTACCTTCAACAAACGGTCCCGAGCGGACCGTTTTTTTATTTACTGCGCCCTAAAAAATAAATTTACTAATGCGTCCGTTATTATTTTATAAACCTTAAAATTTTCTGCTATGACATCAAAAAAATCACGAAAAGCGGATTTAAGCAAATTTACCTCGCTTTTTCTATGGTTAGGCCTTGTTTTGGTCTTGTTTATCTCATGGAGAGTCATTGAATCCAAGAAATTTGAAGGAGAATCTATGAGTGATGGATATGGCAATGTTTATGCGGATGATTTTGAACAAACCTATGTGGTGGAAAAAATAAAACCCAAGCCTGTGGTGACGAAGAAAAGAGTTGAAATTAAGAATGAAATAGAAATAAAAGCGGATAATGATAAAGAGGAATCAACTTCATTTTTGCCAACGGAAATCAATAATAAAAAACCGGTAATTATAGACAGTATTCCAACTGTGGATCCGGATGATGATGAAGACATAAATGTCCCGTATGTTTTGGTAGAACAACCACCCGTTTTTCCCGGTTGTGAAAAATACATAAATGATAAAAAGAAATTAATGGAATGTACAAACAAAAAGATAAATCGTTTAATCAAACGCAAGTTTAATAAAGATTTGGCTGAAGATCTAGGTTTGACGGGAAGGATACGGATTAATGTTGTTTTCGTTGTGGACAAAAACGGCAACGTGACCCATATACAAGCCCGGAGCACAAAAAGCAAAGCATTGGAAAAAGAAGCCGTCCGGGTAGTAAAACAAATGCCCCGTTGGAAACCCGGTGAACAACGCGGAAAGAAAGTAAAGGTCGTCTATACCTTACCGATTGTCTTTCAAGTTGATTAAAAACAACAATTGATTAATTCGGCCGGTTTTTGAACCGGCTTTTATTTGTTTTTTAGTTTATATAATAATTCTTTCACCGGTTCTCTCAATAATAATCCGGCACTTTTCTCGGCTTGGCGCTCTAAAAGCTCATCCCAATGCCTGGCATCAGACCAAATTTCTTTTTTTAGCGTAGTGATGGCGGTGAGGTCATATTTCTCATATGCCGAAATAATGTTTTCCAATATTTCTTCCATTCTCCCCCGGCTTTCGGTCACGTGTGAGAAAAGTCCGTGCTTTTGGGCCGTGAAAGCATCAAACCACTTGTAAGGCTGCAGGCTCATTTCTTGGAAAAATGCACGCCTGGTTTTTCGGATGATGGCAGGAGCTATCACATAAGGACCTATGCTGATGGAAAGTTCGGACAATTTAACGGATGCCCCTTCCACGGCCACACTCAAATCCGATGCGGCAATAATGCCCACTCCACCGCCAACAGCTTTACCTTGAACACGCGCAACCACCGGAACCTTGGCTTTACGCATGGCATTGATCACTTTCCCAAAACCCATAAAAAAAACTTTGGCATCGTCAAAATTATCCAGGGCCAACAGTTCGTCAAAAGAGGCGCCGGCACAAAAAGTTTTTCCTTCACTTTGCAAGATAATGAGTTTGATACCCTCTGTTTCCGATGCACGGTTGATATGTATTTCCAAGGCTTCCAAAACGTCCGAAGGCAGTGCATTGACCGGCGGGTGGGAAAAAGTGATCCGGGCAACATGACGGTCTATATCCGTAAAAACATGATTGGTCATAACAGATTGTTTTTTTCAAAGCTAACAAAGATTTTTTTAAAATCCGTTATATTTGTTTCATGACGCATCATTACGGTTTTTGGTCTGTTCTTCCGCCATTGTTAGCCATTTTTTTGGCCATTCGCACCAAAAAGGTTTTCGTGGCCCTATTCGGTGGCATTTGGTTGGCTTATTTGATTATAGATCAAGGAAATCCAATCAAGTCTTTCTATGATTCAATCCTATCGCTTGTACAAGTCTTTAAGTCCGAAGGCAATACCAAAACCATTATGTTCAGTGCATTGGTCGGGGCATTGATATTGTTCATTCAAAAATCGGGAGGGGTGGAAGGTTTTGTCCGGATGATGGAAAAACGTCTGCCAAAAGCATCGCAAAGTCAAAATACAGAGAAAAAAATCCAACTTTGGGCTTGGCTAACGGGTGTAATCATCTTTGTGGAAACAAGTATTTCTTCGCTCACGGTCGGGACGGTTTTCCGTCCGTTGTTTGACAAATTCAAAATCTCCCGCGAAAAATTGGCTTACATTGCCGATTCCAGTAGCGCACCTATATCCGTTTTGTTGCCTTTTAATGCTTGGGGAGCATTTATTATGGGACTTCTGTTGGTAGAAGGCCTGGACAAACCTTTTCTGTTATTGATGAAAAGCCAGGTTTATAATTTTTATCCTTTGTTGGCTTTGATATTGGGATTATTGGCCATTTGGAAAAACCTCAACATAGGCCCCATGAAAAAAACCGAACAGAGAACCAAACAGGAAGGAAAATTACTATGGGATGATGCCCGGCCTATGATTTCTGACGAATTAACCCGCGTTGAGCCCGTTCAAAACGCCCGCCCCAAAGCCGTAAATATGCTCATCCCGCTTGCCGTGATGGTATTGATGATGCCGGTCATACTTTTACTCACCGGCTGGCCGGCCTCCGTTGAAAAATATCCCTATGCCGACATAGGAAAAAGATGGATATATGCCTTAGGTGAAGGCTCAGGATCAACGGCCGTGCTTTTTGCGGTTATCACAGCTTTAATCGTTGCATCGATCATGTATTATTTCCAAAAAATCGCCGGCTTTGACCAACTGAACGAGTGGGTATTGAAAGGCATTTCCGAAATGATGCCGTTGGCACTGTTGATGATGATGGCTTTTGCCATTGGAGCGGTGACCAAAGAATTGGGAACGGGATTATACCTGGCCGAAGTCTCCAAAAAATTCCTCTCTCCGGCCGTTGTTCCGCTTATTGTTTTTCTTCTATCAGCCTTCATGGCTTTTTCCACGGGAACTTCATGGGGTACTTTTGCCATCATGATTCCCATTGCCATTCCGGTGGCCATACATACAGGCATTCCTGTTCCCTTGGTGCTGGCGGCCGTTTTGAGCGGTGGCGTTTTCGGCGATCACGCCTCGCCCATTTCCGACACCACCATCATTTCATCCATGGCGGCCGCCACCGATTTGGTAGACCATGTAAAAACACAATTACCTTATGCATTGCTCAGCGCAACCATAAGTGCCGTTTTATTTCTGATAGCCGGATGGCTCAGCGTTCAATCTTGATAATTTCAAAGCGTAAAACGCCAACCGGAACTTTAACTTCAACCTTATCGCCTACACGTTTTCTTAATAAAGCCTTGCCCACAGGCGATTCAATACTGATTTTTTTCTCCTTGAAATTAGCTTCAGCCGGTGCCACCAACGTAAAAACTTCTTCTTTACCGGTATCTAAATTACGAACCGTAACCTTGGAAAGAATAAGGGCCAAATCAGGATCCAAATCCGAATCATCCAGCACACGTGCATTGAATAGTGTCTCTTGAAGTTGGGCAATTTTCATTTCCAACAAAGCCAAAGCTTCACGCGCCGCATGATATTCCGAATTTTCAGATAAATCTCCTAATTCCCGGGCTTCGGCAATCCGTTGAGCCACCTTGGGCTTCTCCTTCAGAAGTTTATCCAACTCGTCCTTGATTTTTTGCAATCCTTCTTTGGAATAATATACCGGTTTTGACATAACATTCAGGTTTTAAAAAAAGAAACCACTTACCCGCAACCGGGAAGTGATTTATGTTGCAAAGATACAAAAATTTATCATCATTCATGAATAACAATGCAGGACCTTTCTAAATTCGGATGTTTTAACCCGGCAAGCCCTTCGGTCTTGCCGCCGGCTCCGTGAACCGTCCTGCGGACGTTTCACTCCGCCCTCCGGGAGCCAAAGGCTTCCTCTTATCCAAACCCCGAAGCCACGTCTTTGTCTCCCTCCGTTACTTCGCAAGCCGGCACGCCTCCGCTATCGCTCCGGCGGGCGTCTTGCTCCGTGAGCCTCCAAGCCCTTCGCCCTCCGCTTCGCTCCGGGCTCCGGTCTTGTCGGCGGGCTCGGGAAACCAGCGCTTCCCTGATGCCCAAACGCAAACGCCACGCTTGTTTTCCCTCGCATGCTCGCAAGCCTTCGGC
>Ga0256832_1000826_pt1 | contig 20475 bp, 18 predicted proteins | sample 134614metaG_FD_190534 | JGI IMG/M metagenome (GOLD analysis project Ga0256832, IMG submission 190534) | Hydrothermal vent microbial communities from Lau Basin, Pacific Ocean - 134-614 | ecosystem: Environmental > Aquatic > Marine > Hydrothermal vents | place: Pacific Ocean: Lau Basin | collected... | reverse complement strand
GATCAGCCATTCCGTATTTAGGATCCCAGCCAAGCTGATCTAACACATCTCCATGCTTTTCAAAAAGTTTTGCGTAGTATACTCTGATGGCATCTCCAAATATAACCGGATCAGACACCCTCATCATTGTGGCTTTTACATGGAGAGAAAAAAGTATGTCTTCTTCTTTCGCAACATTTATCACATCTTCAAAGTATTTTCTGAGCTTCTTTCTGTTCATGTATGTTCCGTCAACAACATCACCTTTTCCGACCTCAACTTCTTTTAGAACTGTTTGATTTCCATTTTTATCCTCAAAGATGTACTTTAACTTAGTATCTTTGTCTATAATGACAGACTGCTCGTGCTGGTAAAAATCCCCCTCTTTCATGTGTGCCACATGGGATTTTGAGTGGGGAGAAACATCTCTTAATCTGTGAGGGTGTTTCTTGGCATACTCTTTAACAACTTTTGCAAGTCTTCTGTCTGAATTACCCTGTCTCAACACTGGATTAACAACCGATCCAACACATCTGTCGTATCTTTCTTTAATCTGTTTTTCCTCTTCTGTTTGTGGGTTATCTGGATAGTCAGGAAGTGGGTATCCCTGTTCCTGAAGCTCTTTAATAGCTTCTTTTAGCTGTGGAACTGATGCTGAGATGTTAGGAAGTTTCATAATATTTGCTTCAGGTTTCCACACAAGCTCTCCAAGATAAGAAAGTTCGTCAGGAACTCTCTTGTCTTCAGGAAGTATATCAGGAAATTGGGCAAGAATTCTTCCTGCCAGAGAAATATCCCTCAGTTCAATTTCTACATCAGCATCCTTTGTAAAGGCCCTCATTATAGGGAGAAGTGAATATGTGGCGAGAGCAGGAGCCTCATCAATTTTCGTCCAAACAATAGTGGCTTTTGCCATACTTTTCCTCCTTTGTTTTAATAGTTTTTTGTTATTATTGAAAAAAAATTATAAACAAACCAGAGAAAAAAATCAAACACTGTTTTATTTTTTTGGAAAGCGGTTTAATTTATTGTGGTGTTATAATATTTTTAAGTTTTCTGGAGGAATTATGTTTACAAGAATGCCTGTTTATTTTATTTTTTTGTTGCTGATTTTTTTACCGTCTAAATCTAAGGAAACCTTTTTGAATGAGGGTCTGACAGAAAACCAGGTTTACAATATTAAGGTGTATACTATCCGAGCTTTAAATCTGGTTCTTGATGCTTATTCATCTCTTAGTAAAAAAAGAATAATAAAAAAGGAGACCTATGCTTTTCTTGATGGATCTCTTTTTTTCCTAAATGAAGCCAATCAATACTCCCCTTCATATATTGTAGGAAGACAGATAGAGTCTCTAATCAAAAGAATAAAATTTTATCCTGCAGAGGATTACTCAACAGACATAAGGGTTTTGCAAGTTCAAATAGAGGAAATATCTGCAAATCTTCAAAATTATGAACAAATCAGAAGAAAAATTGAGGTATTAAGGGAAAAAGCATCTAAAAGAAATAACAATCAGCTCAAAGAAGAACTAAGAAGAGTAAAGGATTTGATAAAAATATCTCTGATTGATGATCCTTTATCTGAATCTAAATATTTAATCGGTGTTGCAAAAGATCATTTGAAAGCAGGGGAGTATAAAAAATCTAAACAGGCTCTTGAACTGGCACTTTCTCCATTGATAAAGATCTCTTCCCGTGAAAATCTATACGTTGCCCTTTCCAAAGAGTATGTATCTAAAGCCAAGTATACCTATAAAATACTCCCTGAACTATCTAAAAAGTACCTTGAGTCTGCCCTATACAACATAAATAAGGCTTATCTTGTTTCAACAGATGAAAATAGAACAATGATAAGGAAAATAAAAGAAAAAATTGGTTTCTACATTGAAAAATATGATAGTTATTCTATTACAAAAGATGATTTTGAAGAAATTATTAACCTTCTCGATAAGATTTAGAGGTGCTTAGAATGTTCTCCGAAATTATAGCCAAGATGCTTGAAAATCCTCCAAGAGAAAGTATAAACCTTGTTGTTAAAGTTAATCCTGAAAAACTTAATTTTATATCCATGGTTGTTGATGGACACGGTAGAATAGCTCTACCAAGAACAAGAAGTGGAAAAAAAGGAATTTTGGATTTTTTGGCATCTCCTGACTACATTGATGATCTATATCTTATACTTAAAGATCTTAAGGAAAATCATGATCCAACCCTTGAAATAATAGGAGATTTAGGTGAAAACTGGCTTGAGGCGGTTATTTAACCCTTGAAATAATCGAAGTAATTTATATTATTAGAAATTAATACTGTTTGAGCTGTTATAATGATAAAAACAATTGAAAAACAACCATTAGATGAACTTTTACATAAGGTTAGCTATCTTAAAAAAGATGATATACAAGAGATAAAAGAAGCGGTAGAGTTTGTTATCAAAAAGCATGAAGGCCAACTTAGAAAATCAGGAGAACCTTATTACATTCATCCCATTGAAGCAGCAAAAACGCTTGCAGATCTTAAATTAGACAAAACATCAATTATAGCCGCCCTTCTCCATGACGTTGTGGAAGACACGGAAACAACCCTTGAAGAAATAGAAGAAAAATTCGGCGGTACCGTAGCAAAAATAGTAGATGGCGTAACAAAGATAGGAAAATACAACTTCCAGAGCAAAGAGGAAGCAGAAGCAGAGAACTTCAGAAAAATGATAGTCTCTATGGCAGAAGATATAAGAGTTATCCTTGTAAAACTTGCAGATAGACTTCATAATGTAAGAACCCTTGAGCCTCTTCCAGAAGAGAAAAGAAAAAGGATCGCAAAAGAAACACTTGATATATATGCTCCTCTTGCAGCCAGGCTGGGACTTTGGAAAATCAAAAGCGAACTTGAAGATAGATCCTTTATGTATACAAACCCGGAAGCCTATAAAAAGATAACAACTTACATAGCAGAGTCTAAGAACAAACAGGAAAAATTTTTAAAAGAGGAAATAGTCCCAAAGATTGAAGAAATACTTAAAAATCATAAAATCAGTGCCCAAATACAGTATAGAACAAAACATATATACAGCATTTATGAAAAAACTCTCCGTAAAGGGATAAGTCTTGGCGATGTTTATGATATTTATGGTATCAGGATAATAGTGAATACTGTGAAAGATTGTTATCTTACACTTGGATTAATACACTCTATATGGTCTCCTGTTCCCGGAAGGTTCAAAGACTACATTTCCCTACCAAAATCAAATATGTATCAGGCACTCCATACAACAGTTGTCGGTTCTGGCGGAAAATTTGTTGAAATACAGATAAAAACAAAAAAGATGCATAAAATAGCTGAGGAAGGAATAGCAGCTCACTGGCGGTATAAAGGAGGAAAATACCTTACAGATAAGGACCTGAATTCCTTTACATGGCTTCGGAATATACTTGAATCTGTTAAAGAAAATAGTTCCAAAGAACTAATATCATCTGTTAAAGGGGACTTATCAAACGAAGAGATATTTGTATTTACACCAAAAGGTGATCTTATAAAACTCCCTTTTGGAGCAACCCCTGTAGATTTTGCTTATGCAATCCATACACAGGTTGGTCACAAAACATCCGGTGCAAAAGTAAATGGAAAGCTTGTTCCACTTGATACAAAACTAAAAAATGGAGATGTTGTAGAGATAATAACCGCAAAGTATCACAAACCCAGCAGAGATTGGCTTAACTTTGTAGTATCCTCAAAAGCTAAAACAAACATCAAACAGTATCTAACAAAGCTTGAAAGAAAAAGACTTTTAAAATTTGGAGAAAGACTTCTTGATAAGTTTATTAGAAAAATCGGGAAAAAAACCTCGGAGCTAACTGAGGAGGAAAGAAAAAAACTTTTAGAAAGATTTAGTTTTAAATCATTTGATGATTTTGTTGTCGCTGTAGGTGAAGGTAAAATCTCCCCAAACAAAATTTTAAGATTTTTAAGGGGAGATACATCAAAATTAAAATCCTCAAACTCGGATAAATCCATATCAGATAAGGATGTGGTAATTGAGGTTGATGGTATTTCAAACCTCCTTTCAACCACAGCAAAATGTTGTTGCCCAATTCCAGGGGATGAAATAGTAGGAATAATTGTTAAGGGTAAAGGGATTTCAATACACCACAAGAAATGTCAAAATATCCAAAAAATACTTGAAACAGAACCAGAAAGAGGAATAAATGCTGTTTGGAATACGAAAAACCATAACTCTGTCTATCCGGCATACCTACGGATAATTACAAAGGATAAACCTGGTCTTCTTGCTGAAGTGTCTTCTGCAATAGCTTCCACAAAAACTAATATATCAGGTGCAAACATAAGAACCAGAAGAGATGGAAAAGCTGTAATAGATATGAAAATATCAGTAAAAGATCTTGATCATCTAAGAAAGGTAATTAAGCTAATCTCTTCTGTTAAAGATGTAGAATCAGTATCAAGAATGTGCAAGAACAAATAATTATTTGTATATAAAACGACTTTCTGTTCCTTTTAAAAATCTTTCAATATTTGATGAGTGTTTATAAACTATAATCATTGAGGATATTAAAGCTGCGATAGTATAATAATAATTTGATTCAATGTATGTCATCATTATCCATGATAAAAAGGCTGATATTACAGAGGCAAGGAACACATAACCTGTTGTTAGAAATATTCCAAGCCATAAAGTTATTGTTATTAGTGCAACCTTTGGAGAAAGGGCAATTAATACTCCTATGCCTGTAGCAACTCCTTTTCCCCCTTTAAACTTCATGAAAATGGAATAACAATGTCCAAAAACGGCAACAACAGCAACAACTGCAACAATTAAATCATCAAAATAAATTTTTGAAATATAGACAGGGATAAACCCCTTTAAAGCATCCAGGAGCAGTACAAAAATACCAGCTTTTTTTCCTATAGTTCTGACCACATTGGTAGCACCTATATTTCCACTTCCCTCTTTTGTTATATCTTTTCCTGAAAGTTTTCCAACTATAAAACCGAAAGGTATTGATGCAACAAAATATGTTAGCAAAATAAAGAGTAATTCCATCTTACTCCCAAGCTTTACTTTTTATAAATAACTTAAGATAATCAAAAGCAGAGTAATAAGCGATTATAATTGAAAGCCATAGTAGAATAATCCCTATTTCGGTTATATTGATAGAAAGAAGAAAGATAGCCATAAGTTGAAATGTAGTTTTAAGTTTGCCATAAAATGAGGCAGGTATGACTATTCCTCTATTAACCATAACGCTCCTAAACCATGTAATTATCATCTCTCTTAATACAACAAGAAAAACAATAAAAGTAGATAATAGATGTTTCTCAACAAAAGCTACTAAAACAGATATGGTAAAGATTTTATCAACCGCAGGATCTAAAAGTTCGCCGTGTTTTGTTACATCATTTGTTTTTCTTGCTATTATACCGTCAAGCCAGTCTGACAAAACCGCCACTATAACAAGAATTCCTGAAATCAGGTAGTAATCTTTCAGTATAGTGTATATAAGGAAAGGGGTTATAATTAATCTTGATATTGTAAGAAGATTTGCAAGACTTATTATCTGCAAATTTCTTAAAAATCCATCTGATTTAGAGTTGTGAATCTCCACACTCAATTAATCTCACCTTTCCTCTTTCTTATGTAAGCAGGTATATCAAGATCTTCATACTCTATTTCGTTAATTAAACCTCCTGGAATTTTTGGTTCCTCACTTACTTCTTCTTTTTCAGTTTGGGAAAATGTTCTTTTTGGTATTCTTCTTTCAATCTTCTTTTTTTTGGTATCGTCCTGCTTCTCACCCTCAAAGTCGGTTGCTACAACAGTTATCCTCATCTCATCCTCAACATTTGGATTTAATGATGCACCAAATATAATAAGAGATTCTGGATGTGTAGCCTCCCTTATTTGGGCGATAGCTTCCTCAACATCTGCATATGAAATATCCATGCTTACTTCAATGTTTATAAGAAGTCTTTTTGAACCCTGAATTGAAGTTCCTTCAAGAAGTGGAGAGGTAGTGGCAGATATAACAGCTTCCTCTATCTTGTTTTCTCCTCTTCCTGATCCTACTCCTATAAGGGCTTTTCCACCGTTTTCCATTATTGTTTTTACATCTGCAAAATCAACATTAATAAGTCCCGGAACAAGGATAAGGTCTGTTATTCCTCTAACAGCTTTGTACAAAATGCTATCAACAAGTTTAAATGCTTCACTCCAGAGAAATCTTTTCCCTGCGATGGTTGCAAGTTTCTGGTTGTGGATCACAATGTATGTATCAACTACATCTTTCAGTTTTTTTAAACCTTCTTCTGCAACCTTTGCCTTTTGCAGACCTTCAAAATCAAAAGGCTTTGTTACGACAGCAACCGTTAATATACCCATCTCCTTTGCAGCCTGAGCTATTACAGGAGAAGCTCCTGTTCCTGTTCCACCTCCAAGCCCTGCTGCGATAAAGACCATGTCTGCACCTTCCATAGCCTGCTTGATGGCATCTATACTTTCCTTTGCAGCTTCTTCTCCTATTTGAGGCTTGGCTCCTGCACCAAGACCTTTCGTAATATTTTCCCCTATCACTATTTTGTTTGGGATTTGGTCAAGTGATTCAAGGTGTTGTTTATCAGTATTTACTATGTACAGCTCCACATTCTGAAGACCTTCCTGAAACATTCTGGCTACCGCATTACTTCCCCCTCCACCTATACCAAAAACTTTGATTTTAGATGGATTTTCAGCATTATAATTAAAGTTTTCCATCATAGAACCCTCCTGTGATTAAAAAGATGTTTTTTAACATATTTGATTGATAAATCAATAATTTTCCCATTACTAAACTTCTCTGTAGATTAAAAGATACTTTTAATTTTGTCAATAATAGATTTCCCAACCTTTAATAAATCAAAACCAGTAGAATTATGGACTGGATGAGAATTAGCGACAGAAATTCTGTTTTTTGCAAAATGTAGCATACCTATAGATGTTGAATATTGGGGAAACATAAGTTTATCACTAAATCCTGAATACTCTTTAGGTTTTCCCACCCTAACATCCATGCCAAAAATACTTTCTGCAAGCTCTTTTATGTAAGGAGTGTTGGCAACACCACCTGTTAAAACTATACCACCATTAATCTTTCCTGTATAACCAAGCTCATCCAATGTTTTCTTTGTAAGCTCAAATATTTCAGATAACCTTGCTTCAACTGTATCTATAAGCTCTCCCTGATCAATATGTATTGGTTCATCACTTCCCCTTTGGTAAACTTCAATTATATCACCCTGAGAGGCTTCAGGTATTGCAGCCCCATAATCTATTTTAAGATTTTCCGCTTCTTCTTTGGAAACTTTAAATCTATGGGCTATATCCATAGTTACCTGATTTCCACCAACAGGAAGGGATTTGATATACTCTATACTTCCGTCTTTATAAACTGCTATATCCGTTGTTCCTGCACCTATATCCAAAACAGCTATTCCCATCTCTTTTTCTTCAGGAAACAAAACAGCTGTTGCAGATGCTATTGGATTTGCAATAAAATCAATAACCCTTAAGCCTGCACTTTCAATAACTTTTCTCAGGTTTGTGTAAGCATTTATCCTGTCAAGAACTATATGAAATTTTCCCTCAATTTTTGATGCGACCAGACCTATCGGATCTATAACTTCGTCTTCGTCATCAAGTATGTATTTTTTTGGAATTATATGAATAACTTCAAGATTCTCTTTTTGAGGTTGTATTTTAGAGGAAACTTTTTCTATTAGCTGACTAATATCCATCTGTGTTATTACTTTTTGATTTGTGTCAAACTCAATCTTTTCAGTGTCATTTCTACACTCTATGTGATATCCGCTTACATTAGCTATAACACCGCTTATTTTAGATCCTGCAATATTTTCAGCATCATCTACAGATTTTCTTATTGCTGATATAACATCATTTGGTTTTACAACAATACCTTTTTCTATACCTTTTGAGATCGACTCACCAAATCCTACTATATGGAGTTGTCCGGTTTCATCAATATCACCTATTAATGTTGTTATTTTTGCTGTACCAATGTCTAAAGCAACAATAATATTTTCTTTCCCCATCTTTATCTCCTCACTACAACCATTGATTCAAAACTAAAGTTAAGATAACTGAACTGTTTAAATCCTTCTTTCTTGATAAAAATTTTCGCTCTATGTATGCTTTTCTCAAGATCCTCTATACTGAATATAATGTTCTTCCCATCTTGTGTAGTACATGCGATCTGACTTTTGTAGATATAAAACTTCCTGATATTAAGCAGGTCTTTAAAACTTTCTTTAATCAATCTGACCTTTTTTAATTTATTTTTATCCAGCGTTTTATCATTATATATCAACACTGGAATTTTTTGTTTTTTATTTAGTTTGTAGTATGCAGGGTCAAGTTTTACGCCTTCATCATCTATTATGTACCTCTTTTTTTTATAATAAAGGTATGCGAAAGGCTGTCTTTCTAAAACTATAATATCAACCTCACCAACAAACAGTCTGTTTATTTCAACTTCTTTTACAAAGTTAAATTCCTTTAGCTGTTTTTTTATCTCATCTTTGTCTATAAAAAACCAGTTTTGTTTCTCAAATATTTTCCTAATGTCTTTTTCAGTAAATTTATCTGTTCCTTTTACATTAACTTTTTTTATTTCAAATATCTCCTTGACAAAAGGTATCGTTGGAGAAAAAAGACCAAATAAGGCACATAGCAGTATCCAGAATGAGGCTATGATGATCTTTATTTTTTTACTCATTTAGGGCCCCCTTTATTATGGTAATAACGAGAGTATCAAAATCCAACCCTGATGCTTCAGCTGCTTTAGGTAAAAGGCTGTGATCTGTCATACCAGGAATGGTGTTAATCTCAAGGAGGTATGGAATTCCATCTTTTAGTATAAAATCAATCCTTGCAGCACCTCTACATCCTAATTTTTTGTATATTTTCAGGCTGTCCTGGATTAATTTTTTTTTCTCTTCTATTGATAGATCAGGGGAGACTATGTATCTGGTTTTATCAGATAAATACTTGTTTTTAAAATCATAAAAACCTTCCTCAACGACGATTTCTATTGGTTCAAGCACTTTACCATCAATAATGCTAACTGTTATCTCTCTTCCTGAAATAAACTGTTCAATAATAACCCTTTTATCTAATTCAAGAGCTTTTTTTATACTCTCTGACAGTTTATCTTTGGTGTGAACTATACAAACACCTATTGAAGATCCTTCCTGATTTGGTTTAACAACTGCTGGGAAAATATCCCAATTTTTTGCGTCTTCAGGTCTGTTTACTGTTATCCATTTTGGGGTTTTTATTCCTGATAAAACAGCTATTTCCTTTGTTAGAGATTTATCCATAGCTATCGCACTTGCCTTTACAGGGGACCCTGTATATTTATATCTTAAAATTTCAAATAAACCCTGTATTGATCCATCTTCGCCAAATTTACCGTGTAAAAGATTAAAAATAACATCTGGATTGTACTCTACAAGTTCTTTTACAAATATTTTTGGATCTAATGGATCTAAAACTTTAAAATTTAGATTTAATCTTTCAAGAGACCTTCTGACAGCCTCTCCGCTTTTGATTGATATTTCTCTTTCCGAAGAACTACCTCCATATACCAATGCGATCTTTAAATCACTCAACAATTTGAATTTCCTTCTCAAGCTTAATATGGTACATCTCCCCTACTCTTCTTTCGGCTATTTCGATTAATTTCTTTAACTCTTTAAACTTTCCCCCTCCAAGATTTATCAAAAAGTTTGCATGCTTTTCTGAAAAAGCAACATTTCCAATCTTGTATCCTTTAAGTCCTACCTTTTCTAATAAATAACCTGCAGGATACTTAGGGGGGTTTTTGAATGTTGAACCGGCAGTTGGGTAATTAAGTGGCTGTTTTTTATTTCTTTCTTCAAGGTGTTTTTTTATAATGGATTTTATATCTTTTTTTGATGAACTAAGTTTTAACACTACTTTGTAAACAAAACCTTCCTTCTGAAATGGAGATTTTCTATAGGAAAAGTTTATCTGATCCCTTTTCAAAATTCTAAGGTTTCCTTCCTTATTAAACCAATAAACCTCCTCAATTATATCCGAAATTTCTGTACCATAAGCTCCTGCGTTCATTACTGTAGCTCCACCAACTGTTGCAGGTATTCCGGACAGATGTTCAAAACCTTCAAGATTTAATTTTTTCACTATATCTGTTATTGTTTTGAAACTAACTCCAGATTCCGCCTCTATGTAGTAATTTTTGCCCTTTTGCTTTATATTAAATCTTTTTAAATACCTTGTAGAAACAAAAAACAGATCAATTACTCCATCTGAAAAAACTGTATTACTTCCTATTCCTAAAGGAAAAAATCTTTTATCTTTCTCAAGAGATTCTATTAAAAGCCATCTGATTTCATCTTGGGAAGATGGAAAGTAAACATTTTTTGCTCTTCCACCTATCCTTATGGTGCACATCCTTGATAGATCAACAAATTTTTCATTTTTTATTGATCTCATCTAAAATCCTGTCTACTATGACCTTTTGGGGATTTTTTATCGCGAATTTTTTTATCTTTTCCTGTTCACCTTTAGTTAACTCATTTATTATTATATTCTTTAGCCTTTCTACATCAAGCTCATCTTCCCTCTTCACTATACATAATCCTTTTTCTTCAAGCCATTTGACGTTATAATACTGATGGTCAGAAACAGCATAAGGAAAAGGAACAAAAAGAGCTGGCTTTCCTGCGGTTAATATCTCGTAAGTTGATGATGCGCCTGATCTTGAAATCACAAAGTCAGAAACTGAGTAAAGAAGTCCCATCCTGTTAAAATAACTGTAGTAAATAAGGTTTTCAGGAAGTTTTTCAGGTTTTTTAAAATGTTTACCACCTATAAGGATAAATTGTATTTCTGGCATCTTCTTTGCAACTTCTAAGGCTAATTCAGAAAGTTTTACTGATCCCTGACTGCCACCAAAGACAAGTACCGTAAGTCTATTGTCAATCCCTAACATTTCTCTTGCCTTTTTCTTGGGAATGGAAAGATCATCAATAATTGAATTTCTGACAGGAATTCCTGTTAGTAGCGTCTTCTCTTCAGGAAAGTATTTTTTTGAGTACTCAAAGGTTATAAATATCTTAATTGCAAATTTAGAGAGTAATCTATTTGTATAAGAAGGTATTGAGTTCTGTTCATGAATAAAAAGTGGAGTTCTCGTAATTATGCTTGCAATACCAAGTGGAAGTGAGGCGTATCCTCCAAAACATATACAGAAGTTGGGACTTTCTTTCTTTATTATTTTTGCTATTTGGAGTGATGTTTTAAAAAGCTTACTGGCTGAGAAGAAAGCTCTAAGAGGATTTTTACCTCTTACCCCTGTTATGGGAAAAAGGAATTTTTTATCTGAGGGAAGTTCTTGCTTTGCCTCTATTCCCTTATTAGTTCCAAAATAATAAATCTGAAAACCTCTGCTTTTCAACTCTTCAGAAACAGAGTAAGCAGGGTAAAAATGACCTCCTGTTCCTCCTCCTGCTATAAATACCTTCATGCAACCTCTCTTCTGTAAATGGTCTGCTTTGGCTCTTTTGAAAGTCTAAGTAAAATTCCTGCTGCGGCTGACATAATAAGTAGGGATGATCCTCCATAGCTTATAAAAGGTAATGTAAAACCTGTTGGGGGAAATAAACTTGTATTAACAGCCATATGGAAGAAAGCCTGGATTACTATCATGTAGGTTATTCCTATACCCAAAACCTGAGAAAATGTATCTTCCAAGTTAAGGCTTATCTTTAATCCTCTGTACAGTATCAGTAAAAAGACAAGTATAACAAAAACAGCCCCTAAAAATCCTAACTCTTCTCCTATTAATGCAAATATGTAATCTGTGTGTATCTCTGGTAGATATTTTAGTTTTTGTGTTCCACCACCTATTCCTTCCCCTGTTAGTCCTCCCTTTACAAATGAAAGAATAGACTGGAACACCTGATAGCTTATGCCTGTTCTGTTTTCAACAGGATTTATCATTGCCTGAATTCTTTTTTCAGCATACTCCGAACTTATTACAAAAAATACAAAGAGGGGAAAAAACAAGGCTGGAAATACCATAACTTTTTTCCATGAAAATCCTGAACTAAAGATAATTGAAAAGGTAAGAACCGCTATAAAAACCGCTGCACCTTTATGAGGCTGGATAAGAATTAGGAATATGATAATAGAAGGAATGGAAAAGGCGATCAATAGACTGTTCCAACTTTTAAAAAAATCCGGATTACTTTTTTTTCTGTGAATATAATAAGCAAGAAAAAAAACGGTAGAAAGCTTTGCCAGTTCTGATGGTTGAAATCTTGCTATACCTAAATCAAGCCACCTTTTTACAGATGTACCGGAAATTTCTGCAGGGATGATTAAAACAGCAATAAGAAGGAAAATTGTTATTAACACCAAAGGATAGGAGATTTTCTTTAAAAAATCTATTGGAATTAGATATAAGGCAAACATAAAGAGGATTGAAACAGCAGACCATAAAATTTCTCTCTTCAGGTAATAGTAAGGGTCTTTATTATTTATTAGGGATGGTACCGAAGTTGCACTGAATACAAATATTACCCCAAGAATAATTAAGATAAGGAAGCAGATTACAAGTGTCCTATCAAAATAAAAATCTCTTATCATTTACTTAAGACTTTCCACAATTTTATTAAAACATTCCCCTCTTTCCATATAATTACTGAACATGTCAAAACTTGAACATCCAGGGGAAAAAAGAATTACTTCTCCTTTTTCGGCTTTTTGGTATGCTACCTTAACCGCTTCTTCAAGATTTTTGAAAAGATAAACATTCTTATCTTTCAACATATTTTTAACAACCATTTTATCTTTGCCTATCAAAAAGATCCCTTTTATATTTTTATAACTTTTTAAGGGTGAAAAGTTGCCGCCTTTGTAAATACCCCCTAAAATCAAAAGAATATTTTTATCTGGGAAACTCTCTACCGCCTTTATAACAGATTGAACTGTAGTTGATTTTGAATCGTTGTAAAACTCAATTCCATTAATAGTTCCTATATACTGTATTCTATAAGGAAGAGGTTTTATCTGAGGTATTTTTCTTTCTATCTCCTCAATAGGAATACCGGAGATATAAGCTGTTATAACAGATGCCATAAGATTTTGTACATTGTGTAATCCCTTTAATTTAAAGCCTGAAATATCAATCTTATTTATATTTCTGTATGTTTTCAGTATCAATGAATTTCCACAACAATAGATACCTTCATACTGGGAAGGTAATCTTTCAATAGAAAAAAAGTATTTTTTAGCTCTTGTGTTTATATTTCTTATAGTTTCTTGATCAAAATTTAAAACGGCTATATTCTGCTTTTCTAATCTTTTGAAAACTTTATATTTTGATAAAAGGTAATGTGATCTTCTTTTATGCCAGTCAAGATGATCTATGGCAATGTTCAGAAGTACAGCTATATTTGGTTTAAATGTTTTCGTTGAGTATAACTGGAATGAAGATAGTTCAAGAACAGCGATTTTTTTATTTTCTTTAACGGCGTTAATAAAAGGATTTCCATAGTTGCCACCTACAAAAGGATTTTTCTCCCTGAGAAACTGACCTGTGATGTGTGTTGTTGTGCTTTTTCCATCAGTTCCGGTTATACCGATCAGATATCCATTGTAAAGTCTATAAGCATACTCAATATCTCCTATCACTTCTATTCCTTTTGCCCTGGCAAGTTTGTATATCTTATGATAAAAAGGAATTCCTGGAGAAACTATTACGGTATTAACCTCTTTAAGGTCTTCCTCTCTAAAATCGCTGTCATCCCTGATTATGTGAGGTATTGAACTATACTCCATATAATTAGAGATCGCCCTTCCTGTTTTTCCCTTACCATAAATTAGTATCACCTTATTCTCCCCCTTACCGAAGCTTTTATGATTTTCATATTATTGTATAATATAGGAAGTCTTTTTAGTTGAAGCAATCAAAAAGAAAACCGGGAGAAAAAATATGGGCAGAACCGTTGAGTTTACAGATGTTACCCTTAGGGATGGTCAACAAAGCTTACTTGCAACAAGGGTAAGAACAGAAGACCTTCTTCCTGCTGCTGAAAAACTTGATAAAGCAGGGTTCTGGTCTCTTGAGGTATGGGGTGGTGCTACATTTGACGTATGTCTCAGATATTTAAAAGAAGATCCATGGGAAAGATTAAGGAAAATTAAAGATGTTGCTAAAAATACAAAACTTGAGATGCTTTTGAGGGGTCAAAATGTTGTAGGATACAGACATTACGCTGACGATGTTGTGGAAGCATTTGTAAAAAAAGCGGCAGAAAATGGTATTGATGTTTTCAGAATATTTGATGCCCTAAATGATGTAAGAAATATGGAGGTTGCCATATCTGTTGCAAAAGAGGAAGGGAAGATCGTAAAAGGGGTGCTTTCTTACACTATAAGCCCCGTTCACACTGTTGATTACTTTGTTGGAATAGCAAAACAGCTTAGGGATATGGGGGTAGATATAATATCAATAAAGGATCAGGCAGGAATACTATCCCCTAAAGTTGCTTATGAGCTTGTCGGAAGGCTAAAAGAGGAAATAAAGCTTCCTGTTCATCTGCATGCCCAATCAACGGCAGCAATGGCAGAGATGACATTATTAAAGGCTGTTGAGGCCGGTGCTGACATTATTGATACAGATGTTTCCACATGGTCGTGGCTTACAGCACATCCCCCTAATGAGACTATGGTCTATGTTCTGAGAGAGTTTGGATATGGTACAAAAATAGACCTTGACATAGTTGAGGAGGTAGCTGAATATCTGAAAGAAGTAAGGAAAAAGTACAAAAAATACGACACAGCTGAAAAATGGCCTGACTCACAGGTGTTGATCCACCAGATCCCGGGCGGTATGATGTCAAACTTTATTGCACAGCTTAAAGAGAATGATGCACTGGATAAGCTTGATGAAGTTAAAGAAGAAGTTGCACGGGTAAGGGAAGATCTTGGCTATCCTCCATTGGTAACTCCAACATCCCAGATTGTAGGTACTCAAGCTCTTTTGAATGTTTTACAGGGAGAAAGGTACAAAGTTGTAACAAAAGAAACTAAGGATTATGTAAAAGGTCTTTATGGAAGACCTCCTGCTCCGATAAAACCTGAAATAATGGAAAAGATAATTGGTGATGAAAAACCAATAGAGGTAAGACCTGCAGATCTTCTTGAACCTGAGCTTGATAAATGTTCTGTTGAAGCAAGAAAAGTAGGGGCAAGGAATGAAGAGGATATTCTTTCATACTGCCTGTTTCCTCAGGTTGCAAAAGAGTTCTTTGAGTGGAGAGAAAAATATGAAAAAGGTGAGGCTCTTCCCCCTGAAGTCGAGGAGATTACAGAGGAAGAAGCCTGTATGACTAAAGCACCTATTGAGTTTAACATCACCTTCCATGGAGAGACCTATCATATTCAAATAGCAGGAGTTGGCAGTCCTGTTGAAGGAGGAACACCCTACTTTGTAAGGGTTGACGGAAGGCTTGAAGAAACAATCGTTCAGCCTATAAGAGAGATAGAGGTAGGAGAGAAAATGGAGACCCTTCCTTATGAAGGGGGAGTTCCTGCAGGAAAAAGACCTAAAGCTGTAGATGTAGGAGATATAAGTTCACCTATGCCAGGAAAAGTAGTTTCTGTTAAAGTTTCTCCGGGGGATAAGGTTAAAAAGGGTGATGTTCTTCTTATTGTGGAAGCGATGAAGATGGAAAATGAAATACATTCACCGATCAGTGGTGTTGTTGAAGAGGTGTATGTAAGGGAAGGGGATCAGGTTAACCCTGATGAATGCCTTATGAGAGTCATCCCAGATTAATAAGAGAGGGGTTAATCCCCCTCTATTAGTATTTCTTCAAATATTTTACTGTTTATAATTACCCATTTTCCGAAAATAGAAACAATAGCATGCTCTTTTCCTGACATAAACCAACCTTTTAATGGATACCATATCATACCAGAAATTAAAGATAGCATTTCTCCGGTAAGCCCTGCGATGCTGTCATTAGCGTGAATTATACTGTTTAGCAGCTTTATCTCTTCCTCATTCAGATCACCTTTTATATCGTATTCCTCTCCACATACTGATATAACACCTGCCACTTCAATAAATTTACCTAAAACCAGGTCTTCTAAAGGTCTGTTTCTAACATTATTAAAAAATGTCTTTAATCTTTCAGGAGTTTTTATTATGACCGTTGTTGTATCATCTTGAAGTAAGGCATATTTACTTGAAGCAATTCCTGCAATATGTAGTGGACGAAAAATATATTTATTAGAGATCATATTCCAGCCTTCAGCCTCTATCTGAGTTATTTTAAAATTCATCTTTCCTAATGAATCTATCAGTCTTTTAAGATCGGCAGGAATTGATTCAATGCTGAAAATTACTTTTCCTGTCTCTCTATCAATGGCAAAAATAATCTGTGATTTATTTATTAGCTCCTGTATATTCATAACCCTCCACCCTGTATTTCCGTATTTTTAGTTACTACTCTTCCTTTTCGTAATCCCACTTTCCTGTCATTAGATATTCATGTATAGATTGTGCAGCATCTCTGCCATGTCTTACAGCCATAACAACTGTATCACCGCCATTTACAACATCTCCACCTGCAAATATTCCTTCAACATTTGTTCTGTATTTGTTGTCAACTGTTGAAAGGTTGTTCCACTTATCTATTTTTAGACCGGGAATGTTTTTGTAAGCAACATCGTTATAACCCTGTCCTACAGCCATTATCACAGCATCACACTCTATAATATGCTCTGAGCCTTCAACAGGTTTTGGTCTCGGTCTTCCTCCTTTCTCATCTGGAACAAGCTCCATTTTTATACATTTTAGTCCTACAACCTCACCTTTTTCGTTTCCTATTACCTCAATTGGTTGGGTGAGCCAGTGGAATATAGCCCCTTCTTCTGCAAGGTGATCCCATTCTTCATCTTTTGCAGAAGATGTGTCTCTTGTTCTTCTGTAAACAAGGTGTGTTTCATTTCCAAGCCTGATGGAGGTAATCATACAGTCAACAGCTGTAAATCCACCACCAACCACACAAACCTTTTTGTTCTTAGGAAGTTCAACATCTTCTTCCGGAGCAAGAAGTGGATGAACATGACCTACATTGAGTTTCATCAGGAAACCTATAGCTGTATATACGCCTTTTAGATCTTCACCTGGAATTCCCATCTTTTTCCCTCTTCCTGAACCAACAGCTATAAATATGGCATCGTACTGTTCCATAAGGGTTTCTATCGGAATGTCTTTACCAACTGTAATGCCTGTGTTGATTCTAACCCCAAGCTTTTTAATAAGATCTATCTCAAAGTCAAGGGCATGCCTGTCTAACCTTGCCATCGGAATACCATACCTCATCACTCCCCCTGTAAATGGAAGAGCCTCATATATAGTAACAGAATGTCCTTTTCTGGCAAGAAAGTAAGCAGCGGAAAGCCCTGCTGGTCCAGCTCCTATAATGGCAACATTTTTTCCTGTTGGCGGTTCTTTTTCATCAACCCATTCTATACCTGACATTCTTACAGAATCCCCAACAAATCTTTCTAACCCTCCTATACTAACAGCCTGTCCATTGTCTTTAAAGGTAAGAACACAAGTACTTTCACACAACCTGTCCTGGGGACAAACTCTTCCACAAACTGTAGAAAATGGATTTTTTTCCCTTAGTATTTTATAAGCTCCCCAGATGTCATCCTGTTGAATTTTTTCTATCCATTTTTCCATTTCACTTTCTACAGGACATGAGGGAGTACAAGGAGCTTTTCTACACAGTATACATCTAAAGGACTCATCCTTTGCAGCAGTATGTCCAAAACCTAATATAAATTCTTTGAATGTGTGTTTTCTTCTTTCCGGATCCATCAAGGGAATTGGGTTTCTGTCGTGTCTTCTGTAAACGGTTTTTGCTCTTTTTTTCTCCATTATCATCCTCCTGTTTTATTTGAATAAAAGGCTCATTAACGCTTTTTGGGAATGAAGTCTGTTTTCTGCCTCATCAAATATCACATCTGCAAACTGCTCAAATATCTCCTCGGATATTTCTTCTCCTTTATGGGCTGGAAGACAGTGCATAATGACAGCATCTTTTGATGCGTGTCTTAAAAGCTGTTTATTTATCTGAAAACCTGAGAATTTCTCCTTTTTTTCTTTTTCACCTTCCTGTCCCATGCTAACCCATACATCTGTATATATAACATCTGCATTTTTTACAGCTTCCACCGGATCGTTGGTTATATTTATTTTTGCCCCTGTTTTTTCTGCATGTTTAAAAGCCTCAAACACAGCTTTTCCTGACGGCTCATATTCAGGTGGTGTTGCAACCGAAATGTCAAAACCAACAACTCCTCCCGCTATCAGCCATGTGTTTGCAACATTGTTCCCATCGCCTACAAAGGCAACTTTTATTCCTTCTATCTTTCCAAATTTTTCATAAATCGTTTGAAGATCTGCAAGTATCTGGCATGGGTGAAGATAGTCTGTTAGTGCATTTATCACAGGCTTGTCAAAATATTCTGCAAACTGTTCAATCTCTTTATGGGAGTATGTCCTTATAACAACACCATCAAGATACCTTGTCATTACCCTTGCGGTATCTTTGATGTCCTCTCCTCTACTGAGCTGTGTCGAAGATCCAGTAATGTAAAGGGGCTGTCCTCCCATCTGGTAAACGCCAACCTCAAATGAAAGTCTTGTTCTTGTTGAAGGTTTCATAAAGATTAAACCTACAGATTTTCCCTTTAAAGTCTGATCAGAGAATTTATCTTTTTTAAGTTTTATCGCATATCTTATTATCTGTAAAATCTCTTCCTTGCTTAGATCAGAAATATTCAAAAAGTCTTTTTTCACATTACCCCTCCTGTCTTTGGAAGTAAAAATATAACACTGTTTGATTTTTTATTCAAGGAAAGGATTAGTCAAATATTACTGATTTAATAAAAATCTATAAATAGCCATCCGTGTAAAAAGACCGTTTTCAACCTGATCAAGTATTACACTCCTATTACCGTAAACAAGCTCACTTTGTATTTCAATGCCTCTATTTACAGGCCCTGGATGCATGATTATAGCGTCATCTTTAAGAAGATTTATCCTGTCCTGATTGAGACCGTATCTTATAGAATACTCATTAAGGGTTGAAAAAAATACCTTTTTTTGTCTTTCAAGCTGAATTCTTAAAAAGATAGCAACATCTTTTCCTTTTAAAGTTTCATTTATGTCTGTTGACACAAAATCTATATTAAACTGTTCAAGATGTCTTGGGAGCATTGTCATGGGACCACATATTGTAATTTGAGCCCCAAGCATATGAAAAAGATGTATCTGAGATCTTGCAACTCTGCTGTGGAGAATATCTCCTATAATAGCTATTTTTAAACCATCTATTTTTCCTTTTTTTTCAAGGATAGTTATTGCGTCTAAAACAGCCTGTGATGGATGTTCATGAGATCCATCCCCTGCATTAATAACCCTGGATCTTACATGTTTTGCTACAATATGGGCGGCACCGGACATGTAATGTCTCAGAACTATAAAATCTGACTGCATAGCCTCAAGGGTTTTAATTGTGTCGTAAAGGGTTTCCCCTTTTTTTACAGAGCTTGAAGATCCTGAGATGTTTATGGTATCAGCTCCTAATATCTTGCCGGCAAGTTCAAAAGATGTTCTGGTTCTTGTTGAGCTTTCAAAAAAAGGAAGTAGAACAGAATAGCCCTTTAGATCCGATAATTTTGTCTCACCACTTTTGTATTTATTTTTATAATCTTTGAAAAGTTCATATATCTGAAAAAAATTTTTTTCATCTAACTGTCTGACTGATATAAAATCCTTCAACCCTTTCTCCCAAATTTTTTGATATTATTATAAACCTTTCTATACAAATCTGTTTACCCTCTTTGATTTACTGGTTCTTACATCAGTACTTTTAAAGGCTGTAGTAGGGTATTCTTTTTTATTTCTCCTATTCCTAACAATTCTCCTTTTTTGTTTAGAACCTTTACAAGACCTTTTATGTCTATCTTTACATCAAATCTTTGACCTTTAACAAATCTGTTGTCAAATCCATCATCTAATATTAATTCTGGCAGAAAATATAAAGCATCTTTCATACTTATTAAACGGTTGTATATCTCCTTTTCTGTCATAATTAATATTTCTGTTAGCTTTAAAGCTTTATCTACAGAGAATTTTCCTACTTTTGTTCTCCTCAGATACGAAACGTAAGCCCCGCAGTCTGCCTTATCTCCTATCTCTTTGATCAAACTTCTTATGTATGTGCCTGAGCTGCAGTGGACTTTTATTTTGAAAAATGGGAGTTTTATTTCCAAAATCTGAATTTGGTAAATGCTTACGATTTTTGGCTTTAGCTGGGGCTGTATTCCTTTTTTTGCAAGCTGGTAAGCCCTTTTGC
>Ga0256832_1000825_pt1 | contig 20477 bp, 17 predicted proteins | sample 134614metaG_FD_190534 | JGI IMG/M metagenome (GOLD analysis project Ga0256832, IMG submission 190534) | Hydrothermal vent microbial communities from Lau Basin, Pacific Ocean - 134-614 | ecosystem: Environmental > Aquatic > Marine > Hydrothermal vents | place: Pacific Ocean: Lau Basin | collected... | reverse complement strand
AGGCGAGATCCTAAATCCCCTGTGGTAGTGGCGAGTGTAGACGCGGTGGAAAAACCGGTGGGGCCACCTGAGCTTGAACACCTCGTACGGCTCCGGCCAGCGCTCCTTCGGTAGGGGCTTGAACTCCTTGAAGTCCTCCACAAGCCTCAGCCTCCCTAGAAGTCGAAGATGGGGCCGCCTCGAACAACGCCGAGACTCCAAAAGCGCTTCGCCCTAAGGCCCTTCACGGGCTTCGGGTCGCCCTGCGCTGGGCCCTTGCCTGGCACCAACCGGGCCGCTCCAGCGCTTCAGCTCAATCACCGGGAGGTGGCTCGGGTTCTGTTTGAGCACTTCGCGGATGAAGTCCGCGTGGGCGTCACGCCAGAGCAGCCGGACCCGCGCCCTACGCACGGATGCGGGCAAATCGAACACGACCCGGCGACGCTCTCCCGCCCTGAGCCGGGTGTCCGACGCCACCGCCGCCACCCTCCAAACGTCATGGCGGCGTAAGGGCTGCCCGCGATCATCCACCAGCACCTGGCGGAACACCACCGCGGCCGGGTCCAGGTAGCCCGCCCGGTCCAGCCGGCCGGAGCTAAAGACCTCTTGCCCCTTGGCATCCCGGCCCACCACCTCCAGCCAGAGCTGCCGGAGGTCCCCGGCCCCCGTGGGCAGGCTGTGCCCGGCGCCCTTGTTCTCGACCACCACCACGAGGTGCCGGCCCTGAACCCGGACCTCCATGGCCACCGCGGCGCGCAGGTTGGCAACGTTGGTCTCGCGGTCCGGGGCGTTGACCACCGAGGCCCCGGTGAGCCGATGCGGGTGGAAGGCGCGCTTCTTGCCGTAGCCCTCCACGAGCTGACCCTCCGCCAAGTTGGGCCCGGGACCCGGGGTGAAGTGGCAGTCCTGGCACGCAACCCCCCGCTTCGCGTAGCGGCTGGCCCGCCATTCCTGGTACACGCTTTGCACGTAGACGCCGTTGACCTCTTGGTCATGGCAGGCCTGGCAGAGGCGACTGGCCGACTTGCCGTGCATCCACCCGGGCCTGAGGTCTTGACGGTGTGCGGCCGGGTAGGCCATCAGCAAGCCCGCCGCGAGCCCGGGCTTAGGCGCAAGCAAGGGGTCTCCCCCACCGCGGTAGCGCCGGATGCGCTCCGGGTGGCTCACGTAGCCCCCGTTAGGACCCGTCACATGGTCCACCGTGTGGCAGAACGCGCAACCCACCCCTTCCTGGCTGGAGGCGGCCTCCTTGTTGTAGAGGCCGACCTCGCCCTGCATCAGGGCCACCGGCGCGTGGCAGCCGGCGCAGCTTCGGAGCGCGAGCTCCCCTTTCGGGTTCTCCACCGCGAACAGCCCGCGGGTCTTCAGGTACCAGGGGTCCACCGCCGCCCTGGCGTGTAGGGTGGCCTTCCAGTGTTTGTAGATCCCCTGATGACAGCGGCCGCATCGCTCTGCGGGCGGAAACGTGCCGATCGGGTAAAGCTTCCCGGACCAGCTCCTGGCCCGGCTTGGCCCGAAGAGCTCTTCGGGCGTGTAGTCGCGGGTGGCCATGGCGTCATAGAGGCTCCCGGAGTAAAACGCCGGCGGCTTTCGGGGGGGGACGTGCCGCCGGCCGGTCAGCACCTCGGCGGGAAACGCCAACACCACGAGAACCACGGCCAGTAAAGCGGCAACCAGCCCCGCAACCCAGCGCTTGCCCCTACGCTTCACCTCACGGCCCATCCTTTCCACCCGCGCGCTTTTTCCCTGGACGCTTTTTGTCCCCCTCTTTTTTCTTCTTCGCCTCCTCCTTCTTACGGCGGTAGGCCTCGCGGCGGCGGCGGTTGCGCTCCTGGCGCTTTCGCTCCTCTTCCTCCATCTCCTTTTCAAGCTCTTGCTTCTGCACCGCCCACACGGCCCGATCCTCTAGCTCCCCCTCGAAGGGCTTCACCCGTACCCCACGCTCGTTCCAGTAGGTGTCCAGGGTATCCGCCGCCTCCTCAAAAAGCGCCTCCACGCTCTCCCAGGTGCCGCGAGGGGTCCAGTCCTCCCCCGATACCGTCTGGTGGACGAGCCCCGTCTCCCGGTCCAGGTACAGGTAGTTGTGGGTGTCCCAGCGCAGGGTATAGGCCCCAAAGAACCAGAGGTGCTCGGGTGCGCCCCGCCTGCGCATGCTGGCGTTCAGCTCTTGAATACTCCATAACCCTATGCCCACCGTGAACTGGCTGAAGCGCTCGTTGATCCAGCCGTAAATGTCCAGATGGCCGGCGTAAAAACTCCCCCCGTTGGAAAAGGAAAACCACTCCCGAAACGCCCGCGGCAGCGTAAAGCCAAAGTACGCCTCCATGGCCTTGAGCTCCTTAGGAAGCAGCGGCGGAAAAAAATTGTGCATCCAGGCCATGCCGGGGGAAAAATCGTCGAAACCAGTGGCATCCACGTAGTAAGCGATCATGAAAATTCCTGAAGGCGAGATCCTAAATCCCCTGTGGTAGTGGCGAGTGTAGACGCGGTGGAAAAACCGGTGGGGCCACCTGAGCTTGAACACCTCGTACGGCTCCGGCCAGCGCTCCTTCGGTAGGGGCTTGAACTCCCTGAAGTCCTCCACAAACCTCAGCCTCCCTAGAAGTTAAAAGTGGGACATTCGGCGATCTTGTCGAAACCGACCTCATTCCGCAAATAGTCGGCGATCTCGTCGAACGACTTGAGGGTATCGCCTTTGGAGCACTGGCGGTAGTCGCCGCCGTGGCAGAAGAGGTGGTCCTCGCGCTTGATGAGCTCGATGTTGTTCACGTTGCCAGCCTCGGCCTCGTGGCAGGCCTTGCCGTTGATGTGGTGGCCGACGTAGCGGCCGTTCCGGCCGTAGAGACCCCGCTTACGCAAAACATTCAACGCGTTCCTGACGCCCCGGGTATGGTTCGGCGATGCCCGGTAGGCCTTTGCGGCCTCGATGAAGGCCTGAATATCCTTAGTATCCCAGGAGCGCGTCCCCTTACGGAATCGGCAGACGAGCTCGATCTCCTTCAACCAGCGCTTCGTGATCGCGCTTGCGGCCTGGTTCCTTAGCGCCCGCTGCTCCGTCGGCGTGCGCTGATCGTAGACGAAGTGGTCCTGCGGCGGGCGCTGGCCGGAGCGAAACTCGGGTTTGGGGGTGCACTTATCCAGGTACTCTGCGGTCTCCGTTTCAGGGACGACCTGGACCCGCTCGCCAGCGTGGGTGTTGGTCAGGTAGTCAAGCGTATTGGTTTGATCCCAGCAGGTACTGTCGGGTTCGTTTACGGGGTTAAGGACGAGATCCCCCGACGCGATCATTTCGTTAATGAGGCGATCAATGTCGTTGGGGCCATTTTCCGCCACGCGGATGTAGGGCTCCGCCGCCTCGTGGTACTTTTGGTAGAGCTGGTAAAGCTCATGAGCGGTTAGGACTGCAGCTATTGCAATGGCAACTTCTGGAGCAACGAACGCAGTCCCCGCGACTGTGACGGGTGACTCCATAACAAAGGGGACAACCGCGGTCACCTGCTGGGGCTGCACGCCCCCGCTAACGCCGTTTTGCTCCTGAACACGAAGCGCGCTGAAGCGGAACTTGTAGTGCTCGGGGTCGTCGGTGTTGATGGTCACGGGCAGCAGCGCCAGACCCCCTTTCATATCCCCGACGCCGCTGACCGCCTCGTCGTTGGGGCCGTAGGTCAGGTAAACGGAAGAAACGTTGACGTCCGCAAGCTCAAACGGCCCCGAGGTGGACTTTACAGCGTATACGGGCAAAAGGAGGTGTAGGTCGTGAATGGGCTGCCCCTCCTCGTAGACCACGGTGACGACGCCCCGGCTGAACGAGACCGCGGGAAGGTCGTCGAGAAGCGTGCTATCTACCCCAAGCCAGGCGTCCTCGTCGTGGCGAACGGGGAAGAAGAGAATGGGGGCGACGACGTATGCGGCGGGAAGGGAAACCTCTGTGCTGTGCGAGTAGGTATGACCGTCAACCGCGGTGTAGGAAATCTCAATGGTGTTGGTATCCCGGGAGCCATCAATGATGCCCCGGTCCAACGACCAGTGAACGGCGTAATAAGTGATCGGATCAGCGTTTACGCTGTCGTAGACCAGATGATCTGAAAGGTCCACGCCGTTCACCGACACCCGGATGCTGGAGGGATCAATGGAATGAAACTTAGCAGCGTCAGGGTAAGTTGATAACGATACGAGCTGGTCTGGAACCGGCGGCAACCCATTACCCCGACCTGGCTCGGATCCGCTTATTTGTGGGAATACGGCATAGCTCAAGGTACGCTGGGACCCACCCGTAGAACAGGAGCTGCCGTCTCTCGCATCAAGGTCCAGATAGGGGAAGGGTTCCGGGTCAACCTCTTCTGGAATATGTACACACTCCGGAAACGTAACGTCGCCCGCACCGCCATAGCCCACAGGTGCACTCGCAAACACCCTGCCAAGGTAATAGGCGCGTAATATAAGCTGACGCCCCACCAGCGAGCGTGTGGTGCTGCCGACAACCCTTCCGTTGGCGTCCGTGACCCCGAAGTTGGTCACGATGCCCGCGGCAGGGTTCCGATCCGGCCCCATGTCCACGCAGCCATACACGTGGTCGGGGTACCAGCTGCCGCCGATCCAGGTGAAGTGGTTGATCTGGTAGACGAGGTAATACTTGCCGTTTATCTTTTGAATCTTCCCCGAGGTCACGTCGTCCACCCACCGGCCCTGCCGAACGTCGAAGTAGAAGATGTTGATATCGGTGCCCGGCTCCAGGACGACGCCCGGAGGCAGGGGCAAAAACAGCGTGGCGGGCTTTTTAAAGACCAGGCCCGCCGGCTCCAGGTGGGCAAAGGCCAGGTAGTAGCCGTCCTCAGCCAGCTCGGGAAGGGTATTGGGACCGGGCAGGTAGGTAAACCGGATGGGCACCTCCTTGCTGAGGGCCCCCTCGGGAATGACCAGGTAGGCGCCGTCGTTAGCGTGGTGCACGCCCCCTTTCGGCCCGATAACGGTGACGTTTGGGTCGGCCTTCTTGAGCTCCGCCAGCTTGACGTGAACGGTCTCGGGCCCCTCCGATATCTCGGCGAAGCGGTATACGGGCTCGTAGCCCTCGGCCTCGATACGCACGGAGATGCGGCCAGGGGGCACGCCCCAGAGCAAAAAGTTCCCGTTGACGTCGGTGACGGCGTGCAACCCCTTCGCCGACACGTGCGCGCCGACAATCGGCTTTTTGGTGTCGTAGTCGATTACCGTACCGGCGACGAAGCTGCGCGGGTGCTGGCGCGGATCGACAGGCTGCACGCTGCCCTTGGTAATGGTGAAGGCCGGGTAAAGTACGCTGCGCTGGCCGTCGGGGCGCGAGGCCATGAGGCCGTAGGTGGCGGGCAGAAAGCCTCGTGGCACCAGGACCTTGGCTTCGTGTAGGGACACCTGCTTGACCTCTAGCTTGTTGCTCTGGACTTGTTGCTCTGGATGAAGAAGCTCGTGTCCCGGGTAAACCCTCCGCCCCGGATGGTCACGATCACGTCGTGATCGTTGCTGAAGGTGGTCGGGCTAGCGGAAACGAGGCTCAGCTTGCCGGGGTTGAGCGCCTTCTGGCGGCAGCCCCCCGAAGCCAGAACCAGGACCAGGGCCAAATAAAAAACGTACCGTCTCATTCCATCCTCCCGTCGCGGGCCACGTGTGGGGAAGCAATCTGAGTTATGCGGCCGTCTTGTATGCCCCACTATAGCCCCGATTGAAGAAAGCCCCGGTCGAAATCAAGCACGAAAAAAGCGGACGAGCCGTTGGCTCGTCCGCTCGCGAAGGAAGATGGCTTAAGCGGTCTTTTTCTTCTTATCGAGGATCCCGGCGAGCTCCTGGAGCCTTCTCCAGTTCTTGAGCCGGTCCTCGTTGGCGGCGAGGAGCACCTCGTCGGGGTTGCCATCCTTGTCGAAGTGCTTGGCGAAGCGCCCCTCGGTGCGGGCGAAGTCAATAAAGGTAACCGGCTTCTTGGTCTTGGGGTCAATGTACCAGTCGTCGTAGATCGAGGGGTTCCCTTTGAGGTCGAGCCGCTCGGAGATGCGGTCGCCCTTCCGGGGGTCGTAGATGAAGACCGGGAAGGTGCGGGAGAGCACTGCGAGCCGGGCCTGGTGGGCGGACATGTTGTCGGCGACGCCGTGCTCCGGCTGGCAGGTGGTGTAGACGATCACCACCGAGGGCCCCTCGTACTGGTTGGCCTCGAAGATCGCCTTGTAGAAGTGGTTGAAGTGGGCGGCGGTGGTCTGGGCCACGAAGACGTCGGGGTGCATCATCAGGATCTCGCCGATCTCCTTGCGGTGCTCGGTCTTGCCTTTGAGCACCTTGCCGAAGGCCGACATCTTGGTCTCCTGGCCCAGATAGGTGGCGGTCGAGGCCTGGCCGCCGGTGTTGGAGTAGACCTGGGTGTCGAGGACCAGGACGTTGATGTTCATCCCCGAGGCCAGCATCCGCGAGAGCGCCTGGAAGCCGATGTCGAACATGGCCCCGTCGCCGCCGACCACCCAGAGCTTCTTGTCCTCCCAGCCCATCTGGTCCCAGCGCAAGCGGATGCCCATGGCGTCGGTAGCGGCGTTCTCGAAGAGGGAGTTGGTCCAGGGCACCAAGAAGGGGTTGTAGGGGTAGGTCGAGGAGTAGACGGTGTTGCACCCGGTGGCGGCCACGATGCCCCAGTTCTTGCCGTAGTAGAAGGCGTTGGCAGCGGCCATCATGCGCAGCGCGGTGGCCTCGCCACAGCCGGCGCAGCTCCCCGCCCCGCCCACGTAGAGGTGGGTCTCCTGGTCGAGCATGATGTCAATCGGGGTGCGCTCGTTGATGTAGTCCTTCGGGGTATTGGGCAGCGACTCGAAGAAGCTGAAGGCCTCCTTGTACTCGGGGACGGTGGCCTCGGTCTTCTCGATCATCGCCAGGGCGTCGTCGTCGCAGACCTCGACGCACTCGCCGCAGCCCTTGCACTTGGTGGGATCAATGAAGATCGAGAAGTAGCCGGGCTCCTTGCCCTTCTTCTGGGGCAGGTCATAGTACTTGCGGGTCTTGGCGAAGTGAGCCCGCATCTGCTCCCGGGTCTCGGGGTCGGCGATCTTTTGGAGCTCTTGCTCGAGCTGGCTCTCGGGGACGACCTTGGCCAGGATGGCGGTGTCCGGGCACTCGGTGACGCACTCCATGCACCCCGTGCACTTGTCGTTGTAGTACTCGGGGATCTCCGGAGCGATGTAGGAGAAGTCGCGGTAGGCGCCGGTACCAGGGGCGATCAGGCTGCGCGCCACCCCGAGGTCCGCGGGCAGCTCCTCATCGGCGATGCCCTTGTTGTAGGCCTCGACGACCTCGATGAACTCCTGGTTGTACTCATCAATGTCAACGGGCTCGGGCTCGGGGAGCACCTCCAGCTCAAGCTCGAGCTCGCCCACCTCGACGCGTTTCGGTTGCGGCTTCATGCCAGCACCTCCTTGGGTTCGGTGGCCTTGATCTCCTCGGGGATCTCAACCAGCTCCTTGAAGCCCCGCTGAATGGCGGTCATGTTGTCTTTGACCACCTGCTCGCCCCGCTTGCCGAAGTACTTGCGGATCACCTTCTCGACCCGCTCCCAGAGCTCGCCCTCGCTGATCTGGGCGCGCTCCATGAAGGGGGCGATCCGGAGGTAGCCGCCGAGCAGTACGATGCCCTGCATGCGCATCACCAGATCGGGGCGGGTGGCCACCTCCTGGGCGATCTTCAGCGCGTCAATGGCGAAGACACGGAGCTTCTTCTCGCGGATGACCTCCCGCGCGTACCGGGGCAGCGAAGCCCAGATCTCGGCGGGGTCGGTGTGGCGGGACTGGAGCCAGACGGCACCGCCCTCGGCGAGCCCCACGAAGGGGTTGGTGTAGTTGAGGGCGTGGGGGTCGTTGATGGCCACCATCTCCACGTACTTAAGCTCCATCCGGGCCCGCACCGGCTCCTCGGCCACCACCAGAAAGTAGTTGGTGGGCAGGCCCTTCTTCTCCGAGCCGTACTTGGGGAAGGCCTGGACGAAGAGCCCGAAAAGGTCGGCGGTGACGCTCGCGATCACCTTGTTGGTGGTCACCGAGCCAAAGCCGCCCACCGAGTAGCCGCGCAACCGGAAGGTGCCCTTCTCGACGACGTCGGGGTCTTCCTTCCGCTCCAGGGCCAGGGGGTGCTTGATGTTGAGCACAAAGTAGCGCCGCTCGGCGTTCTCCTTCATGTGCTCGAAGGCCGCGATCAGGTCGCCGGGCCGGATGTCACGGCTACCGAGGCCGGCGGCGCCGTGGTAGAAGCGCGGCATGGTCTCGATCTTGGGGTAGCCGGGATAGCCGTCGAAGGCATCGGCGAAGGCGGCCTTGACCTCCCGCGCCAGGGGGTTGGCCTCGGCCAAAGGCTCGTCGGTGCGCTCGAGCACGGCGAAGGCCTTTAGGTGCTTGAGGGCGTCCACGATCCGCGCCCCGGGGAAGGGCCTGAAGACACGCACGTAGAGCGCCCCCACCTTCTCGCCCTTCTCGCGCAGGTGGTCAACCACCGCCTTGATGTTGCCGATCATCGAGCCCATGGCCACGAGGGCGTACTCGGCGTCCTCCAGCCGGTAGGGCTCGACGAAGTCATACTTTCGCCCGGTGAGCTGGCCATAAAGGTCGAAGGCCTCCTCCAGCGCCGGCGGGATCAGGGCGTAGAAGGCCCGCTGGGCGATGCGGCCCTTCATGTAGGAGTCCTGGTTCTCGACCACGCCACTCATCACCGGGTGCTCGGGGTCGAAGAGGCTTTTGAGCTTCTCCTTGGGGTCGCCGACGAACTGCTTCATCAGCTCCGGCTCGGGCAGCCGGTAGTTCTCCACCGTGTGGGTGACGAGGAAGCCGTCCTGCACCACCATGAAGGGGGTGTGGGCGGCCTCAGCGACGCGGCGCGCGATCAGCGCCATGTCGGCAACCTCCTGGGCGTTGGCGGCGAAGAGGATGCCCCAGCCGGTGTCGGCGACGGCGTAGACGTCGTCATGGCCGGCATGGATGTTGAGAGCCTGGCTGGTCAGGGCGCGAGCCCCGATGTGGAACACCGCCGGCAGCCGCTTGCCGGAGATGGTGAAAAGGACCTCCTTTTGCAGCACCAGCCCCTGGCTCGCGGTGAAGGAGGCCACCCGGCCCCCGGCCAGGGCGAAGCCCTCGGCGGCGGTGCCGGCGGAGTGCTCGCTCTCCGGCTCGAGGAACTTCAGGGGGTCGCCCCAGAGGTTGGTGCGGCCGTTGGCCACCGCCACCTGAAAGCCGTAGCCCATGTTGGTGGCCGGCGTGATCGGGTAGGCGATCCCCGCCTGGGCGACGTGGGTCTCGACCCAGACCGCGGCCTCGGAGCCGTCCCCGGTGGTGGGGATGCCTGGGAATTTGGGCTCACTCATACCGTTCCCTCCTTTTCGCACGAAGGCAGATCGTGCCCGGACTCAGGGTAGCACCCGGCGGAAAGCCAAAACCTCCCCGAGCCTACGTTTTTCATTTTTTGGGCGGGCCCGGGGAGGGATGTCCCCCACTAGCCTTTTTTCTTCTTTTGCTTATCCTCCCACTCGCCGAAGTACATCTTGTGCACGGTGAGCTTGACCGGGCGCTCGGGCCGGTCCTTGCCCTGGGGCGGGCCGACCACCCGGCGCCGGGTCCTCTTTTTTTGCTGCTTTTTCTCGCTCATTCTTACCTCCTCCACCGGAGCCAGGTCAATCTGCCGCAGCAGGGGGTTGGCCCCGGTAATCACCACTTCCATGGGGTCGCCGAGCCGCACCTTGTGGCCGGTGTTGGCCCCCACCAGCGCCAGGAGCTCAGGGACATAGGCGTAGGTGTCGGGGCCAAGATCGGCCGCCCGCACCAGCCCCTCGACGCCGTTTTCGAGGGCTACGAAGGCCCCAAAGCTCTGCACCCCGCTCACCACGCCCCGAAACCGTTCGCCCCTGTGCATCAGCGCCCAGCGCGCCTGGTGGTACTTGGCGAGGTCGCGCTCGGCGGCCTCGGCCTTGCGCTCCTGCACCGAGGCATGTTCGGCGATGGCGGGGAAGCGGGCCGCCCAGACCTCCTTTTGACGTTCGTCCAGCCGGCCCTCGATCAAGGCCTTGAGCACCCGGTGCACGACCAGGTCGGGGTAGCGGCGGATGGGGCTGGTGAAGTGCAGGTAGTCGCGGAAGGCAAGGCCAAAATGGCCGAGGTTCTCCTCGGCGTAGCGGGCGAGCTTCAGGGAGCGCAACAAGAGGGTGGCCACCGCCGGGGCCTCGGGCCGGCCGGAGGCGGCCTTCAGGACGTCCTGGAAGGCCTTGGGGCTGGGCTCTTTGGCCTCGATCTCGTAGCCGAGGCGGCTGAGCGCCGCCACCAGCTCGGCGTAACGGTCCTCAGCGGGGTCCTCGTGCACCCGGTAGAGCGCCGGCAGCCCGCGCTCGGAGAGCGTCCTCGCCACCAGCCGATTGGCGAGCAGCATCATCTCCTCGATCAGGCTGCGGGCCCGGACCTCCTTCTGGGGGATGAGGAGTACGCCGCCGTCCTCGGTGAGGTCCACCTTGACCTCGGGGAAGTCGAACTCGATCGCCCCGGCTTCTAGCCGCTTCGCCTTGAGCTTTTGGGCCAGCGCGTCGAGGGCCCTTAGGTCCTCGGCGAAGAAGTCCGCCGCCTCGGGCAGCCTGCCGCCCTCCAAAAAGCGCTCTACCTGGTCGTAGGTGAGGCGGGCCTTGGAGCGGATCACGCCCTTCTCGAAGCGCACGTCCTTGACCTCGCCCTCGGGGCTGAGGCGGGCGATCATCGAGAGGGTGAGCCGGTCTACACCCGGGACCAGCGAGGCCACCCCGTTCGAGATCGCCTCGGGCAGCATGGGCAGCACCCGGCCCGGCAGGTAGACCGAGGTGCCGCGCAGGTAGGCCTCCTCGTCGAGCGCCGAGCCCTGAGGGACGTAGTGGCTGACGTCGGCGATGTGCACCCCGACCTCGAGGTCGCCGTTCTCCAGGCGCGTGAGGTGCAGCGCGTCGTCGAAGTCCTTGGCGTCGGCACCGTCAATGGTAAAGACGTTGAGTCCGCGGAAGTCGGCGCGGCCCTCGAGGTCCGCCGCGGTCGGGGGATGGGCCACCCGGGCGGCCTCGGCCAGCACCTCCTCGGGGAAGGCCTCCCTTAGGTCGTGCTTCAGGATCACCGCCCGGAGCTCGGCCTCGACCTCGTCGCCCTCGGCGAGCACCTCCAGCACCCGGCCGAAGGGGGCCTTCTTGCCGCTCTCCTCCGGGTAGACGATCTCGACCGCCACCCGGCTGCCCTCGGGGACGTTCTCGAGCCCCTCGGGCAGGAGCTTGATCTCCGGGGTGCGGCCGTCCTCGGGGGCGAGCCAGGCGTAGCCGCGCCGGAAAAAGACCCGGCCCACGGCCCGCCGCCGGGCGCGCTCGAGGATCTCGACGACCTCGCCGCTGGCGCGGCCGTCGCGGCCTCGGCCCCGCACCCGAGCGCGCACCACGTCGCCGTGCCAGGCGCCTTTCAGCCGCTCCTTGGGGACAAAGAGGTCGGGGCCGCCGTCCGCGGGGATGACAAAGCCATACCCGTCCCGGGCCAAGGAAATCCGGCCGCGAAAGCCCTCCTTTTCCTCGGGCAGGCGGTAGTGGCCCCGCGCCTTGACGAGCCGCCCCTCGGCAACAAGCTCGGCGAGCGCCGCCTTGACCTCGGGGCGCGAAAAGCCCAGCACCCGGGAAAGCTCCTTGGGATGGTGGGGCTTTTTGTTTTGCTTGATGTGTTGGTAGATTTTTTCTTTCATTCCATAACCTAGAGCACGCCCTCAAAGGCCCGCGCCGTTGCCGCGAGCGACTCGTCGAGGGCGTCAAGGGCGAGGTCAATCTCCTTCTCGCCGACGATCAAGGGCGGCTCGAGGCGCATCACTTTGGGGTCGTTCAACCCGAAGGCGGTGAGCACGCCCCTGCTGGCGAGCTCGCTGATCACCACGGCGCCGATGTCGGCGTCGGTGAACTCCACCCCCACCAAGAGCCCGCGCCCCCGCACCTCGGCGATGAACTGCGGCCAGGCCTCGGCGAGCTCCTTGAGGCGGGCGAGGAGGTAGGTCCCCATGGCCTCAGCGCGGGCGGGCAGGTCCTCTTCCAGCGTGACCTCGATCGCCGCCAGGGCGGCCGCCGCCGCCAGCGGGTTGCCGCCAAAGGTGGAGGAGTGAAAGAGGGGGTTCTCCTTGAAGATCGCAAAGACCTCGGGGGTGCCGACGGTGGCTCCGATCGGCATCACGCCGCCCCCGAGCGCCTTGGCGCTGGTCATCAGGTCGGGGGCTATCCCCTCCCACTCGGCGGCCCAGAGCCGGCCGGTGCGGCCCATCCCGGTCTGCACCTCGTCGAGGATCAAGAGCGCCCCCCGGGCCCGGGTAAGCTCGCGAAGGCCCCGCAGATAGCCCGTCGGGGGGATGCGGATGCCGCCCTCGCCCTGGATGGGCTCGACGATCACGGCCGCGGTGGCGTCGTCGATCGCCGCCTCGGCGGCCGCAAGGTCCCCAAAGGGCACGGTCACGACCTCGGGGACGAGGGGGCGCACCGGTGCCTGGTAGCCCTCTCTAGGGGTCAGGGAGAGCGAGCCCAGGGTCTTGCCATGGAAGCCCCCCTCGGTGGTGACGATCTTCTTCCGCCCGGTGGCCGCCCGGGCCAGCTTGAAGGCGGCCTCCACGGCCTCGGTGCCGGAGTTGGAGAAAAAGGTCATGGCGAGGTCACCGGGGGTGATCTCGGCGAGCCGCGCGGCGAGGCGGGCGGTGGGCTCGGCGACCATCACCCGGGTGCTCATGGGCATGCGATCGAGCTGACGCTTGACCGCCTCCACCACGCGGGGGTGGCGGTGGCCGAGGTTCAGGGTGCCGTAGAGGCCGAGGAAGTCGAGGTACTTCCGGCCCTCCTTATCCCAGACCCACACGCCCTCGGCGCGGTCTTCCACGCGGTCCAGGCCGGTAAAGCGCAACAGGGCCGCCAGACCCGGGTTGACGTGGCGTTCAAAGAGGGAAAATACGTTGTTCATGCGACCTCCGAGCAGGCCTAAGCCCTCGGGTCTTTAGTATACCACACTCAAGGAACGCGGGCCGCCTTGAGGCGGGAAAAAAGGGGCTCGGGCAGGCGGCGGGTGCGGCCGCTTTTGTCCTGGGGCACGTGGACCGACCTCCCCTCGGCGGCGAGCCGGCCAGCGACCTCGACCCGGTAGAAAAACCCCACCCGGCGGCTGGCCAGCTCCCCCAGCCAGGTCTCCACCTCTACCACCTGGCCGTAGCGCACCGGGTGGCGATAGGTGATTTCAAGCGCTACGACGGGAAAGAAAAGCCCTTCTTGCTCAAGCTCGTGGTAGGGAAAGCCGAGCGCCTCCAGCCAGACGGTGCGCGCCTCCTCCAGCCAGACCACGTAGGCAGCGTGGTGCACCACGCCCATCTGGTCGGTCTCGGCGTAGCGAACGCGGATCGGGTGCCGGAGCCTCACAGCACCTCCTCCGGCCGGGTGTGAAAGCTGAGCCGGGGGATGCGCCGGAGCCCCACGGCGTGGGCGAGCTCTTCCTGGATGTAACCGTGCGCCCGGTTCAGGATCGCCGCGGTCTCCTCGACGCGCTCCAGGGCGCTGATCAAAACGCGGCCCTGGCCGAGGTCAGCGGTGAGCCGGACCCGCTCCACGGTGATGATCAGGGGAAGCCGGGGATCCTTCATCTCATGGATGATCTCGGATAGGGCCCGGGCCACGCGGGCCTCGAGCCGCGTCAGCGTGCGGCTCATCGCTACCTCCGTCTTTTAGTTTAGGCCCTCGATCGCGTTCCGGAGCCAGGCCGCGACCTCGGCCACGAGCGCGGCCTCGGGGCCCTCCACCATCACCCGCACCACGGGCTCGGTGCCCGAGGGCCGCACGTTCACCCGCCCCTCCCCGAGCCGGGCCTCGGCGGTGGCGATGAGCTCCGGCAACCGGGGGTGCGCCATCACCGCCTGCTTGTCGGCCACGCGGGCATTCTCGATCCGCTGGGGAAAGAGCTTGAGGCGCTCCACCCAGTCAGCGAGGTCGCTGCCGCTTGTGCGTAGCCGGGCCAGGGTCAAGAGCGCCGTCTGCACGCCGTCGCCGGTGGGGCCGTGGCGGCGGAAGATCACGTGGCCGCTCTGTTCCCCACCCAAAAAGAGGCCCTTTTCCTCTAGCATCCGGGCCACGAAGCGGTCCCCGACCGGAGCCCGGTAAAGGGGGATCCCCTCCTTCTCCAGCGCCTTTTCCAGGCCCAGGTTGGTCATGATCGTGCCCACCACGCCGGGTTCCCTTCCCAAGCGCGCGTGCAGGTAGAGCACGTGGTCGCCGTGGGCGATGCGGCCGTGGCGGTCGGCGAAGATGGCGCGGTCGGCGTCGCCGTCGAAGGCCACGCCCACGTCGTAGCCCAGCTCCCGCACCAGCCGCGCCATGGTCTCGGGAGCGGTGGCCCCGAGCCCAGCGTTGATATTCCTCCCGTCGGGGCTGGTGCCGATGGCGAAAACCTCGGCCCCCGCCCGCCGGAGCGCCTCGGGGCCTACGCGAAAGGCGGCGCCGTTGGCGGCGTCCACCACCACCCGGAGGCCAGTAAGGTCCGCGCCCAGCCCCTCCAGGTGGCGCAGATAGTGGGCCTCGGCCTCTTCCCCGGGAAGCACCCCGCCGCCTTCGTGATAGGCGGCGGGGGTCGCTAGGGCATCCTCGATCGCCGCCTCCAGCTCGTCGGGGATCTTCGTGCCCTCGGGGGCAAAGAACTTGACCCCGTTATCCCAGTAGGGGTTGTGGCTGGCGGAGATCACCACCCCGGCGGCGGCGCCGTAGACCCTCACCAGCTGGGCCAGCGCCGCGGTGGGCAGCACGCCGAGCCGCCGCACCCGCCGGCCCCCGAATAAGAGCCCGCTCACCAGCGCCGCCTCCAGCATCGGCCCCGAGCCCCGCGGGTCCCGGGCGAGGAGTATCTCCCCCGTAGGCAAAACCCTGGCCGCCGCCCGCCCCAGTCGCTCCAAAAAGGCCGGGGTCATGGGCTCCTCCCCTACCCGGCCGCGTATACCATCGGTGCCAAAGTAGCGTCGCATCGGCTTTTGAGTGTAGCACCCCCATTTGTGGGTAGGCAGATGGAAAACCGGCCTTAAACTTGAACCGGGAGGCGGAGAACTTCTGACCGAGTTCGGGCGCCAGGGTCAGAAGGGAGCCAGTGGCGCGACCGGCCCATGTGAACGGGAGGACGCATGGCCATTTTCGGTGATCTAAAAGACATCGGCATTTTAGATATTTTCCCTATTATCGCTTCCCAGAACGGACGCTTCGAGGTCGAGGACGAGAGCCGGCGGCTAATCTTCTATCTTCGCGGTGGTCGTTTGATCTGCGCGTACGAGAACGACGCCCCCCTCGGCCCCTCCGGGGTGGAGGAGGCCTTTCTCAACCTGGCCCGCAACGGGCGCGGCCGCTTTCGCTTCGAGCTCAACGAAACCCCGACCAACTGCAACGCCGCCCTCAACCTCCCCGCCGACGAACTCTTGCTGCGCGTCGCCACCCTCAAGGACGAGATCGAGTACGTCGAGGACGCCCTTCCCCACCCGCGGGCGACGTTTATCCTCGTCAATCCGGAGAAGGCCAAGGCCGAGCCCGAGCTCTACCTCTTCCTCCAGCACGCCTGGCCCTACTTAGCCGAGGGAGCGAGCGCCGAGCGTTTGAGCCAGGAGCTCAAGATGGCCCAGGACCGCGTGCGCTACCTGCTCTATAAGGCCCGGCTCCTCGGCGCCATCCGGCTCAAGACCCGTGAGCGTCGCCCGAAGGAGCCCTCCGGGCTGGTGCGCCGGGTCCTCTCCTTCTTCCAGCGGCGTAGCCGCCAAGCCATGCTATGAAGGCACCTTTGAAGATCGTCGTCACCGGCCCCGTCGGCGCGGGCAAGAGCACCCTGATCCGCACCCTGGCCAAGGAAGGCTATGTGGACACCGACGCCCGGGCCACCGAGGACATTGGCAAGAAGACCACCACCGTGGCCATGGACCACGCCGTGATTGACGTCGAGGGCACGCCCCTGCACGTCTTTGGCACCCCAGGCCAGGAGCGCTTCGATTACATGTGGGAGATCCTCGCCGAGGGGGCCCTCGGCACCCTGCTGCTGGTGCGCGCCGACCGGCCCGGGGATCTGCCCAAGGCGCGGCAGATCTTCGAGTTTATCCTCTCCCAGTCAGAGATTCCCTACGTCGTCGGCGTCACGCACCTGGACGCGGACGTAGCCTGGGCGCCAGAAGAGATCGCCCTCTTCCTAAGAACCGACCCCGCGCTCGCGGTAGGCTTTGACCCCCGCGACCCCAGGGACGCCCTCAGGCCCTTCGTGCGTCTTCTTGACGCACTGGACGGCAAGAGATAAGGAGGTTCATATGACCAAACAGGAACAGATCACCCAGCTCTTAGAGGCCCTAAAGCGCAGCCTGCCCGAGGTGCGCGAGGCCATGGTGGCCAGCCCCGACGGCCTGCCCATCGCCACCCTGGGCAGCCAGGACACCGCCGCCCGCATCGCCGCCATGGCCGCCACCGCCCTCGGCCTCGGCCGCCGCATCGCCCAGACCACCCAGCTCGGGGGCATGAAGGAGGTCGTCGTCCGCGGTGACCAGGGCTACTTCGTCATCTACCAGACCGGGGACAAGGGCGTGCTCGGGGTCACCGTGCCCGCCGACGCCAACCTGGGGCTATTGCACCTCGAGGCCCGCGAGGTCGCGCGCGCGCTCGCCGATATCCTCTAACGAAGACAAAGGAGCAATGGAGATCGAACAGGTCGTCCTCTCCCACTTTCAGTACATCGAGCGCGTCGCCAAGTTCCTCGAAGGCACGGGGCCCGAGCCCGAGCTCACCAGCCCCGAGGCCTGCATGCTCGGCCAGTGGCTCAAGGAAAACCCCAACCCCAAGCTCATCGAACCTCACGCCAAGTTTCACCGCATCCTCGCCGAGGCCGTCGGGGTCAGGAAGCAAGGCGACGACGCCAAGGCCCACGATCTCATTGAACAGGCCTACACCCTGTATAGCCAGCTAGAGCACGCGCTGTTCTAGCCCTTCATTCCTAAGGAGGTTCCATGCAAGCTGCATTAGATTTCAACCAGATCGCCCGGGAAGCCCTGGAGCAGATGCCACCCGACACCCGTTTCTCGACCGCCGACGCCGCGGTCCTACGGAAAAACGCCGAGGTGCTAAAAAGCCTCAAGCCGGAGTTCGTCCAGGGCTTTTACGACCGCCTCTTCGCCCACCCCCCCACGGCCGCGGTGTTCGAGGCCGGGGAGCGGGCGGAACGGGAAAAAACGCTCACTGAGTTCTACGACCGGGTTATCAACGGCCCGCACGACGAGGACTTCTTTGCCTGGCTGGCCTTCGTGGGTCCGGTGCACGTGGTGCGGCGGGTGACCAACCCCATGATGCTGGCCATGCTCGGCTACCTTGTGGAGTTCGTGCGGGAAAAGAGTGCCCCGCTCGAAGACCACGAGGCGCTGGTCAGCGCCTTTACCCGGCTCGCCGCCACGTTGGGCGCAATCATCACCTGGGGCTACGAACGGGCCTGGCAAAAGGCCCTGGAGAACGTGATCGGTACCCCGCCGGCGCTGATCGAGCGCACCGTTCACGAAGAGGCCATGGCGCTCTTCCCCCTGCGCAGCCGAAGCTAGGCCTTGGCCTCAAGCCAGTTGTCGCCGACGGCGACCTCAGCGACCAGCGGCACCTTCAGGGGCCAGACCCCCTCCATCACCTCCTTGACCAGGCGAGCAGCCTCCTGTGCCCGTTCCTTTGGTGCCTCTAGGACGAGCTCGTCGTGCACCTGCAAAAGCAGGTGGGCCCCGACCTCGCCAAGGCGCGCGTCCAGCTTGACCATGGCCAGCTTGATCAGGTCGGCGGCGGTGCCCTGAATGGGCATGTTGATCGCCACCCGTTCCGCCGCCTCCCGGGCGCGACGGTTCTTCGAGGTAAGCTCGGGGACGAAGCGACGCCGGCCGAAGAGGGTCTCGACGTAGCCCTTTGCCCGGGCCTCCTCCAATAGCCGGTCAAAGAAGGCGCGCACCCGCGGGAAGGAGGCGAAGTAGCGGGCGATGAAGTCGGCGGCCTTGTCGTATTCGATGGCCAGTGTCTGGGCCAGGCTGTGGGGCCCCATGCCATAGAGCACCCCGAAGTTCACGGTCTTGGCGGCCCGGCGCATCTCCCCGTCCACCGCCTCGGTGCCAAAGATCCAGGCGGCGGTGGCGGCGTGCACGTCCTTCCCCTCCTGGAAGATGCGGATCAGGTTCTCGTCCCCGGAGAGGTGAGCGAGCACCCTGAGCTCGATCTGGGAGTAGTCGGCGACCACCAGCCTCATCCCCTCGCCGGCGACGAAGGCGCGGCGGATCCGCGCCCCCCACTCACCGCGCACGGGGATGTTTTGCAGGTTGGGGTCGGAGGAGGAAAGCCGCCCGGTGGCGGTGCCGGTCTGGTGGAAGCGGGTGTGCACGCGGCCGGTCCTCGGGTGCACGAGCCGCGGCAAAGGGTCCACGTAGGTGCCCTTTAGCTTGGTGAGCTCGCGGTACTTGAGGATCAGATCCACCACCGGGTGGCGGTCACGCAAAGCCTCCAGCGCCGCCGCCGAGGTGGAGCGCTTCCCGGTCTTGGCGGTGCGTTTTAGGGGCGGCAGGCCGAGCTCGTCGTAGAGCACCTTCTCCAGCTGGTCGCGGGAGTTGAGGTTGAAGGGGTGGCCTACAAGGCGGAAGATCTCGGCCTGAACCCGCTCGACCTCGGCGGCCAGCATCTCGGAGAGGGCATGGAGGTAGTCCACGTCAAGCCGCACCCCGCGGTGCTCCATGCGGCCGAGCACGGCCGAAAGCGGACGCTCAAGCTCGGCATAGAGCCAAAGCAGCCGCTTCTCCTCTCGCATCCGGTCTTGCATGATGCGCCAGAGCTCGTGGGAGGCGATGGCGCGGGTACGGGCGTCCTCGGTCCAGTCGCCGGCGCCGTAGCGGCGCACGGTGCTGGCGGGATCGCTGTTTACCGGGTCGTAGAGGTAAGCGAGCAGCAAGGGATCGTCTCCCGGGTCGCGGACCACCCCCTCGCGACGGGCGAGCACGGCGAGGTCCTTGGCGGCGATCCCTCGGAGCTCGGGGAACTTGGAGAGCTCTTGGACCTCGGCCGGGCCCTCGGCGACGTGGCCGTCCCAGGCCCCGGCGAGCGCTTCCAGATTCCCCCACATGGGGCGGGGGTCATCGAGCTGGTAGCCCAAAAAGGCGTCCTTGGGCGGGGGCCAGTCGCCGCGGGCGACCTCGGGGGCCTCCAAAAGCCCGAGCTCCCGCAGGATGGAGCCGAACTCGAGCGCCTCCAGAAAGGCTTTCAGGCCCTTTTTATCCATCTCCCGCCGGTGGCAGGCGGCAAGGTCCACGTCGATGGGCAGCTCGGTCTCGATCCGGGAGAGGGCTTTGGATAGCTCCAGGTCCTCAAGCCCGGCCTCGACCTTCTTTCGGAGCGCCGGGGGAAGCTCGTCCTTGTGGGCAATGAGGTTTTCCACCGAGCCCCATTCCTGGATGAGCTTGGCGGCGGTCTTGGGGCCGATCCCCTTCACCCCGGGGATGTTGTCCGAGGGATCGCCCACGAGCGCCCGGTAGTCCACCCAGGCACTCGGGGGCACGCCGTACTTCTTCTCCACCTTCTCCGGGGTCATGGTCTCCCCGGTGGGCAGCCAGACCGAGACCCGGTCGGAGAGCAGCTGGAAGAGGTCGCGGTCGGAGGAGACGATCACCACCTCGTAGCCCTCGCGCTCGGCCCGCTTGGCCAGGGTGCCGATGACGTCGTCGGCCTCGAAGCCCGGCACCTCAAGCCGCGTCAGGCCAAGGAGGTCCACCGCCTCCTTGATCTTCTCCACCTGGGGCTTGAAGTCCTCGGGGGTGGGGGCCCGCTGGGCCTTATAGGCCTCGTAGGCCTCGTGGCGAAAAGAGGGCCCCGGGGCGTCAAAGACCACGATCACGCAGTCCCCGTCCTCCCGCAGGAGCTTCAGCAAGGTGCGCAAGAACCCGTAGATGGCCTGCACCGGCTCGCCCCGACTGGTGGTCATCTCCGGCAGCGCGAAGTAGCTACGGTAGGCAAGGTGGTGCCCATCCACCAGCACGATGCGCTTGGGCTTTTCCTGAAAAAGGGGCAGCTCCACGGGTCTATGCTACCGGCTCCACCCGGGCCCGGCCTCGGGTGGCGTCCCTGAGCGTCGCCAAGAAGGCCGAAAGCTCGTTCTCCGGCAGGCGCACCCTGAAGTGGGCGCGGGCGTCGTAGGCCTCCTCGAGCTTTTCCGCTTTGTGGCGGGGCAAAAGCTGGTAGAACGCGTCGAGGTCCTCGAAGGGAAGCTCCACCCGGAGCTCGACCCAGCGCACGATGGGGCGTTTCTCCGCCCGGCGCAGGCACTCCGCGGCCACGCCGCCATAGGCCCGCACCAATCCCCCTGCCCCGAGCTTGATACCCCCGAAGTAGCGGGTAACCACCACCATCACCCGGTCCAGCCCCTGGCCCTCGATCGCCGCGAGGATGGGCCGGCCCGCGGTGCCGCCGGGCTCGCCGTCGTCGGAAAAGCGGTAAAGGT
>Ga0256832_1000824_pt1 | contig 20499 bp, 27 predicted proteins | sample 134614metaG_FD_190534 | JGI IMG/M metagenome (GOLD analysis project Ga0256832, IMG submission 190534) | Hydrothermal vent microbial communities from Lau Basin, Pacific Ocean - 134-614 | ecosystem: Environmental > Aquatic > Marine > Hydrothermal vents | place: Pacific Ocean: Lau Basin | collected... | reverse complement strand
GGTGCAGCGGGTGCAGCCGCGCCTTCCAGAGCGCCTCGTCGGCGTAGATGTTGCCCAGACCCGCCACCGGCTCCTGGGTGAGCAGCGCGGTCTTGAGGGGCCGTTGCATGCGCCGCAGGCGCGCGGCGAAGCTGCGCGCGGTGAACGCGCGCGACAGCGGCTCGGGGCCCATGCGCGCGAGCGTCGGGATCGCCTCGTAGCGCCCCCGCGGCACCAGCCGCAGGCGCCCGAAGCGGCGCGGATCGTTGAAGTAGAGCGTGGCCCCGTCCAGCTCGAAGCGGGCGCGGGTGTGGCGCCCCTCGTCGAGCCGCAAACTACCGCTCATGCCCAGGTGCACGATCAGCTCGAGTCCGCCCTCGAGTGCGAAGATCAGGTACTTTCCGCGTCGGCGGAGGGCGTGCACGCGTCGGTTGGCCGCGCCCTCGAGGCTCGGGTAGCGGTCCGGGTCGCGGTGGCGCACCGCGCGCAAACGCCGGCCTTCGACGTGCGGAGCGATCATCCTGCGCACGGTCTCGACCTCGGGCAGCTCCGGCATGGTTTCAGCCCCCGCGCCACCAGCGGCGACCGTCGACCGCGCCCTCGTACAGCGCCTTACCCACGATCGCGCCCTCGACCCCCAGGCGCTCGAGGCCTTCCAGGTCGGCGTCGGAAGCCACCCCGCCCCCGGCGATCAGCTCGTGCGGCCAGGCCTCGCGCACGCGGGCGATCACCTCCAGGTCGAGCCCCTCGAGGGTGCCGTCGCGGCGCACGTCGGTGTAGATGAGGGTGCGGAAGCCCATCGCGTCGGCGCGGCGCGCGAGCTCGAGCGCGTCGCCTGCCTGGCCCTCTTGCCAGCCGGCCACGGTCACCTCGAGGCCGCGACCGTCCACGCTCGGCACCACCCGCTCGGGGCCCAGCGCCTCGAGCATGCGCGCCGCCTCTTCGGGCCGCCGCACCAGCACGGTTCCGATGACGACCCGCTCCGCCCCCAGTTCGAGCACCGCTTCGGCCTCGGCGAGGCCGCGCACGCCTCCCCCCACCTCGAAGGGGAGCGCAAGCGCGGCGGCAATTCTTCGAATGGCCGCGCGGTTGTCGCCGCGGCCCAGCGCGGCGTCCAGGTCCACCACGTGCAGCAGCGTCGCCCCCTGCTCTTCCCAGTAGAGCGCCGCGCCCACCGGGTCCTCGAAGTACACCGTCTCGCGCGTGGGGTCGCCCTCGATGAGCCGGACGGCCTTACCGCCCTGGATGTCGACCGCGGGGATCAGCTTCATGGCTTCAGCATACCGGCGCGAAGATGAACATTTTTGGAGGGTTGACTTCGCTTACTTTGCATTATAAAGTGATTTACGGAGGTGACCCACGCTTGCACGGAACCGAGTTTTCCCCCGAAGAAGCGCTGCGGCAGGCCAAGGCGCTGCGCAGCAAGGCCGGCGCGCCGCTCAAGCGCTTCGTCGCTCAGTTGCTGCTGCTGTGGGGGGCGATCTACCTCGGGATGTACGGCCTCGAAAGCCTCGGGGTGGCGCAGACCGGGTTGCTCTGGATACCCGTGGATCTGGCGGGCGTCGCCCTCAGCTTCGGGCTGGGCGCGCGCCTGGGCACGGCCATCCGCAGCCCCGAGGGCCTGTGGTTGCGGCGCATCTGGGCCAGCTTCGCCTTCCTGATCGCGGCAACGGTGGCGGTGCTCCTCATACGCGACGCCGCCGGCTATCTGGATTTCGTGATCAACCTTTTGGCGGCCTACGCGCTGCTGCTTAGCGGCATGGCGCTCACGCATCACGGGCTGATCCGCGGCGGCCTGTTGCTGCTGGCCGTGAACGCGGTCTTCTTCGCCCTGCTGCCCTCGCTCTACGCCCCCGCCCTGGCGGTCATGGGGCTCGTGGCCCTCGTCGCCGGCCTGCGGTCGCTATGGCGCTATGCGGTTTGACGAGCTCATCCACCAACCCACGCGGCTCAGGATCATGGCCTACCTGCGCGGCCTGGGAACCGAGGCTCAGGTGGAGTTCGGCACCCTGCAAAAGGCGCTCGAGCTCACCGAGGGTAACCTCTCCCGCCACCTGAGCAAGCTGGAGGAAGCGGGCTACGTCGCCATCGAAAAGGGCTATTCGGGCAAGCGGCCGCGCACCTGGATCCGGCTCACCGGTACCGGAGCCGACGCCTTCGACCGCCACCTGGCCGCGCTCGAGGCGCTCGCCCAGCAGGCCCGTTCCCAACGAGCCCCGACCGAAAATCGGTCCCGAGAGGAAACCCATGAAGATCGCTGAAACCCGTGAGGTGCACAAACGACTGGGCCGGGTAGAGGCCCTGCGCGGCGTCGACATGGACGTCCGCGAGGGCGAGCTGCTCGCGCTCTTGGGTCCCAACGGCGCGGGCAAGACTACGCTGGTCAGCCTGCTCGTGGGGCTGCGCGCCCCCGACCGCGGCGAGGTGCGCCTGAACGGGCGCGACCCGCGCGACCCCGCGGCGCGGCGCGTGCTCGGCGTGACCCCGCAGGGCACCGGCTACCCGCCTTCGCTGCGTGTGCGCGAGGTGGTGGAGCTGGTGAGGGCTCACTACCCCGACCCACTGGCCACGCGGGACGTGCTCGAACGCTTTGGCCTCGGCGAACTCGCCCAGCGCAACGTGCACGCGCTCTCGGGTGGGCAGGCCCGGAGGCTCGCGGTGGCGCTGGCCTTCACCGGAAGGCCGCGGCTGGCGGTTCTCGACGAGCCCACCACCGGCCTCGACGTCGAGTCGCGCCGCGAGCTGTGGCGCGAAATCGAGCGCTTCAAGCAGGGCGGAGGCACGGTACTCCTCACCACCCACTACCTGGAAGAGGCCGAAGCGCTCGCCGACCGCGTGGTGGTGATCCACAAGGGAAGAACCCTCAGCGAGGGCACGCCCGAGTCGATCAAGCGCCGCGTGGGGCTCAGGCGGGTGCGCCTGCGCGCCGGCGCGCTGCCCGAACTGCCCGGCGTGGAGCGGTACGAGCACGAGGCGGAGCGCCACACGCTCTGGACGACGGACGCCGACGCGCTGGTACGCCAGCTCGTGCGCCACGGGGTCGACTTTTCCGACCTGGAGGTGCTGCCGGTCAGCCTTGAAGAGGCCTTCCTGGCCCTGCTGGACGAGGAGGTGACGGCATGAGGCTGTGGCTGGCTCACACCAAGGTCGAGCTCCTGGCGCTCCTGCGCCAGCCGGGTTTCATGATCCCGACCATGGTCTTCCCTTCCATGTTCTTCCTGATGTTCGCCGCTCCCAATCTTCCGACCGCCGTGGCCGCTAATTTCTCGACCGCGTCGTTCATGGCCTTCGCCGTCTTTACCGTGACCTTCTTTCAGTTCGGGGTCGGCATCGCAAACGAGCGCGAGAACCCCTGGAGCAGCTACGTACGCACCCTGCCCGCCCACCCCATTTACCGCAACGCCGCCAAGGTGGCCACCGCGGCGGTGCTGGCGCTGTTGGCGGCGCTGGTGCTGGTGCTCGCGTCCCAGCAGTCGACGCCCATGAACCTGCCGCTCGAGCGCTGGCCGCGCATCTTCGTGGCGCTCGCTGCCGGCGGCATGATGATGGGCATGCTGGGCACCGCGCTCGCCTACCTGGTAAGCCCCAAGGCGGCGCTGCCGCTCGCGAACCTGATCTACCTGCCGCTGGCCTTCATGGGCGGGATGTGGATGCCCCCGGAGCTGCTGCCCAAGGTCGTGCAGAAAGTCAGCCCTCTCCTGCCCTCGCGCCAGTGGATGGAGCTCGTCTGGCCCGCGGTGCTGGGTCAGGCGTGGGAGGCGAGCCACTGGCTCGCCGTGGCCGCCTTCACGCTGGTCTTCGCGCTGCTCGCGGCCTGGGCGCAACGGCGCGACCCCCACGTTCGCTGACGGTACAATGAAGGCGAAGCGAAAAGGAGGCCGGCATGGACGCCAAACGCAAAGACGCACGCAACCGCATCTTCGTCGGTTTCATGTTCGTGGGGATGGGCATCGGCTGGCTCTTCGACCAGCTGGTACCGGGTCTCTTCATCGGCATGGGCGTGGGGTTTATCGTTCAGGCCCTCCTGGAGGACAGGAGCCGCGAGCGTACAACCGGCGGCGACCGCGAAACCGCACCGGATCAAACCGCGACGACGGCGCGCGAAACCCCTACCCCGGCCGGCGTTTCCGAACCCTCGCGAGCCACCGGCGCGCCGCCGGACATCGAAACCGTCTGGGCGCGCATTACCGCGCACCAGGGCGAGGTCTTCCAGCTGGCCAAGGGCGCGGGGTTTACCTACGAAGTCGTCGGGAACGCCGTCGTTCCCAGCACGGCCAAGGTCAAGATCCAGAAGAGCCAGTTCGCCAAGGCGCTGGAACACGTCCCGTTCAAAAAGGTCTCCGACGTGCCGGACAGCGTTTTCGGCCCCTCGTACGTCTACGCCATCCTGATGGACCCCCGCATCCGCGACGGCGACTGGTGAGGCGCCGCGCCGCCGGACACAGGCGGCCCCAGCTCTAAAGGATCTTCTTGCCCAACAGGCTTGCCGCCAACTCGACCACGATCTCGGCGGTGCGGTTCTTCTCGTCGAGAATGGGGTTGACCTCGACCAGGTCCAGACTGGTCACCACACCCGCGTCGGCCAAGAGCTCCATCAGCAGGTGCGCCTCGCGGTAGGTGAGGCCCCCGGGAACGGGCGTGCCCACGCCGGGGGCGACCGCCGGGTCCAGCACGTCGGCGTCGAAGGAAACGTGCACCCGCTCCACGCGCTCGAGCTGGGCCACCACGTTGGCCGCGATCGTGGGGATGCCCATGCGGTCCACCTCCTTCATGGTGTAAACGGTCACGCCCGCCTCCTTGAGCAGCCTCCGCTCGCCCGGATCCACGCTGCGCACGCCCACGAGCACGACGTCTTCGGGGCGCAGCTTGGGCCCCGCGCCCCCCAGGTTCACCAGCCGCTCGTCCCCCAGGCCCATCAGGGCCGCCAGCGGCATGCCGTGGATGTTGCCGGTGGGGCTGGTCTCGGGCGTGTTGAAGTCGGCGTGGGCGTCGATCCAGATCAGCCCGGTGCGCCTCTCCCGCGCCACCCCGCTGACCGAGCCCATGCTGATCGAATGGTCCCCGCCCAGCACCACCGGGAGCGCGTCTTCGGGCAGCTCGCCCAGCCGGCGCGCCAGCTCCTCGCAGGCCGCGCGGATGGGCTCGAGGTGGTGGAGCCCACCCGGGTCGCCGCCGTTGATCTTGAGGGTCTCCACCACGGGCACCTCCACGTCGCCCAGGTCGTGCACCGCGTAGCCGAGGTTCCCAAGCGTTTCGTTCAGTCGGGCGTAGCGCAATGCGCTGGGCCCCATGTCCACCCCGCGCCGGCCCGCGCCCAGGTCCATGGGCACGCCGAGGATCGCCACCTTGTCCATGCCCTGCATTCTAGCAAATCCCTCGCGGCACGAAGCCCGATTGCAACTTATTTCTTTAGATATGCATACCACTGCATACAGCTTGACCCAACGCGCCTTCGGCCGTATACTTACAAGGATGGACGTACGCGAGATCCAAAGCATCAACCTCGCCAAGATCCTCAAGGAACCCGGTTCGGCCAGCGCCGACGGGATCATCCGTGAGGCCATCGAGGCCGGGGAGGCCAGGTTCCCCCTCGAGGGCGAGGCCGAGTGGAGCGTCACCGTCTCCAGCGCGGGCGACGAGTACTGGCTCTCGGGCGAGGTGCACGGTACCGTGATGATGGAGTGCCGGCGCTGCCTCAAGCCCACGCCCCAGCGCGTGGACGCCTATTTTCAGCATCTGCTCGAGTACCACCCCGAGGTCGAAAAACTCACGCTGGTCGAAAACGAGGACGACGAAGACGTTTACCACTTTGGCGAGCCCGACCTGGACCTGAGCTTCTTCATCGCCCAGGCCTTCTCGCTGGCCATGCCTTACACCGCGCTCTGCAACGACGCCTGCAAGGGCCTCTGCCCCGTATGCGGCGCCGATCTGAACGTCACCGACTGCGGCCACGTCCAGGCCGACGCGGTGCCCGGGGCGCTGGCGGAGCTGGGTAAATTCCTGGACGAGGTGTAGAGAAAACCCGGTCCGAATGCTATAATGCGCGGGTCTGCCCGCAGCGGGCACCCACGCATAGGAGGAAACGATGGCGAAGCACCCCGTACCCAAGAAGAAGACTTCCAAGGCGCGCAAGGGCGCCCGGCGCAGCCACCACGCCCTTACCGCGCCCACGCTGGTGACCTGCCCGCAGTGCCACGCCAAGAAGCCCCCGCACACGGTATGCCCGGAGTGCGGCTACTACGACGGTCGCCCCGTTCTCGACGTCGGCACGCCGGAGGCGTAACATGGCCGTCGGGCTGCTGGCCCTGGGCACCTACGCTCCACCCAAGGTCCTTCACAACAAGGACCTTGAGTCTTTTATGGACACCTCGGACGAGTGGATCACCACCCGTACGGGGATCCGCGAGCGCAGGGTCTCAGAGCTGAACGAATACACCTCCGACCTCGCCGTCAAGGCGGTGGAGGACCTGGTGCGCCGCCACGGCCGCGAAGCCCTCGTGGGGGTGGACCAGGTCATCGTGGCCACCAACACCCCCGACGCCTTCTTCCCCAACACCGCGGCGCTCGTCGCCGACCAGCTGGGGCTCGAGGGCGCGGCGGGCTACGACCTGCTGGCGGGCTGCCCCGGCTGGCTCTACGGCCTCGCCCAGGCCGCCGGCCAGGTCGAGGCGGGCATCGCCCGCAAGGTGCTGGTCATCGGCGCCGAGGTGCTCACCAAGATCGTGGACTGGCGCGACCGCTCCTCGGCGGTGCTCTTCGGCGACGCCGCGGGCGCGGCGGTCGTGGGCCCGGTCGAGGACGGCCACGGCTTCCGCTCGTTCGTGCTCGGCGCCGACGGCTCGGGCGGCGGCGCGCTCCACATGGCCGCCATCGCCTCGAGCCTCCCCGACGGCACCCGCATGAGCTCGTCGGCCTACATGAACGGGCGCGAGGTCTTCAAGTTCGCCGTGCGGGTCATGGACACGGCCACGGTCGAGGCCATCGAAAAGGCGGGAATGCACCCCGACGAGATCAGCCTCTTCGTGCCCCACCAAGCCAACGAGCGCATCATCGACGCCGCGCGCGAGCGTCTGAAGCTCGAGTGGGACCGCGTGGTGATGAACCTGGACCGCTACGGCAACACCTCCACCGCCTCGATCCCGCTAGCGTTGCAGGAAGCGCTGGACGCGGGCAAGATCAAGGAAGGCGACCACCTGCTCTTCGTCAGCTTCGGCGCCGGCCTCACCTGGGCCGCCACCGTGCTGACCTGGGGAGGGGCCTAGTGTTCGCCGCGCTCTTCCCTGGCCAGGGCTCCCAGCAGGTGGGGATGGGCCGGGCCTTTTATGAGGGCTCGAGCGCGGCCCGCGAGGTGCTCGACCGCGCCGAGGCCACCCTTCCCGGCCTGCTCGCGCTGATGTGGGAAGGCCCCGAGGAAACCCTCCAGCTCACCGAGAACCAGCAACCCGCCCTGCTCGCGGTCTCGGCGGCGGCCTGGGCCGCCTGGCGCGAGGCGGGCGGGAGCGCGCCCGACAGCGCCGCCGGCCACTCGCTGGGCGAGTGGAGCGCGCACGTGGCCGCGGGGACGCTCGAGCTCGAAGACGCCCTCCGGCTCGTGCGCAAGCGCGGCCAGTACATGCAGGAGGCCGTGCCCGAGGGCCGGGGCGCGATGGCCGCGATCCTCAAGCTCGATCCCGAGCGCGTCGCCGAGGTGGTCGCGAACGTCGAGGGGGTCGAGGTGGCCAACCTCAACAGCCCCGCCCAGGTCGTCATCAGCGGCACCAAGGAGGCGGTGGACGAGGCGGCGCGCGCCTTCAAGGCGCTCCGCGCCCGGGTGGTGCCCCTCAAGGTCTCCGCCCCCTTCCACTCGAGCCTCATGGAACCCGCCCGCGTGGCGCTGGCCCGCGACCTGGCGGAGGTGACGCTGCGCCCGCCACGCTTCCCGGTCTTCTCCAACGTGACCGCCGAGCCCGAGACCGACCCCGAGCGCATCCGCGCGCTCCTGCTCGAGCAGATCACCTCGCCGGTGCGCTGGGTCGAGATCCTCGAGCGCATGCGGGCCCGCGGCGTGGGGACCTTCGTGGAGCTCGGCTCCGGCAACGTCCTCACCGGCCTCGTCAAGCGCACGATCCCGGACGCGCGCGCCCTCTCGGTAGAAGACCCCGAGGGGTTGCGCGCGGCCCTCGTGGAGGTGGTTTCGTGAAACACGCCCTGGTCACCGGTTCCAGCCGCGGCATCGGCCGCGCCATCGCGCTCGAGCTGGCCCGGCGCGGCTACGCGCTGGCCGTCCATTACGCACGCGGCGAGGCCGCCGCCCGCGAGGTGGCCGCCGAGGCCGAGCGCCTGGGCGCCGCCAAGGTGGTCGTGCTTGGCGCCGACCTCAGCGAGCGCCAGGCCGCGGCCGAGCTGGTCGCCCGCACCGCAAGCGAGCTCGGCGGGCTCGACGTCCTCGTCAACAACGCCGGCATCACCCGCGACGGCCTCCTCATCCGCATGAAGGACGACGACTGGGACGCCGTCCTCGAAACCAACCTCTCGGCCGTCTTCCGCCTCACCCGCGAGGCCGTCAAGCGCATGATGAAGGCGCGCTGGGGACGCATCGTCAACGTCGCCAGCGTGGTGGGGCTCATGGGCAACCCGGGGCAGGCCAACTACGTGGCCGCCAAGGCCGGTCTGATCGGCTTCACCAAGACGATCGCCAAGGAATACGGCGGGCGCGGCATCACCGTCAACGCCGTGGCCCCGGGCTTCATCGAGTCCGACATGACCGCCGCTCTGCCGGAGAAGGTGCAGCAGGAATACCTGAGCGCCATCCCCGCCGGGCGCTTCGGAAAACCCGAGGAAGTGGCCGAGCTCGTGGCCTTCCTGGCCTCCGACGCCGCCGCTTACATCAACGGTCAGACGATCGCCATCGACGGGGGGCTCTACCCGCACTAAACCCGGTCCAAACGCACATCTTCGCGTGTGATAAACTCCCGAAGGAGGTTGGAATGGACACTCTGGAAAAAGTGAAAGCCGTCGTGGTGGAAAAGCTGGGCGTGGAGCCCGAGAAGGTCACCCCCGAAGCCCGTTTCATCGAAGACCTGGACGCCGACTCGCTCGACATCGTCGAGCTGATCATGGGCCTGGAAGACGAGTTCGGCCTGGAAATCTCCGACGAGGAAGCGGAGAACATCCGCACCGTCGGTGACGCCATCAAGTTCATCGAAGAAAAGCTCGCCTGAGATCGAACGCAACGAGGCCGCAACGCGCCAGGAGGCGTACGAGCGGCCTCGTATACTGTTACCTATGCGAAGAGTCGTCATTACCGGTCTCGGGCCCGTCACGCCCATCGGCGTCGGGCGCGAGGCCTTTCACCGAGCCCAGCTCGAGGGCAAGAGCGGCATCCGCCGCATCACCCGCTACGACCCTGACGCCTACCAGTTAAACGTAAAGATCGCGGGCGAGGTGGACGTCAACGTAGACGACTACCTCGACCGCAAGGAGGCGCGGCGGCTCGACCGCTTCGTCCAGCTGGCCCTCATTGCCGCCGAGCTCGCCCTGCGCGACGCCGGCCTGGCGGTCAGCGAGCTCGAACCCGAGCGCACCGGCGTGCTCATCGGCAGCGGTATCGGCGGCATCAAGACCTGGGAAGACCAGTTCAAGATCTACTTCCAGCGCGGCCCCCACCGGCTGAGCCCCTTCTTCATCCCGATGGTCATCTCCAACATGGCCTCGGGGCACGTGGCCATGAAGTACGGCTTCCAAGGACCCAGCTCGACCGTCGTCACCGCCTGCGCCACCGGCACCGACTCGGTGGGCAGCGCCGCGCGCATGATCCAGCACGGCGAGGCCGACGTGATGCTTACCGGGGGCACCGAAGCCTCGGTCACCCCCATGGCCATCGGCGGCTTCGCGGTGATGCGCGCGCTTTCGACCCGCAACGACGAGCCCGAAAAGGCCAGCCGCCCCTTCGACAAGGACCGCGACGGCTTCGTCCTCTCCGAGGGCGCCGGCGTGCTGGTGCTCGAGGAGTACGAACACGCCAAGCGCCGCGGCGCGACCATCTACGCCGAGATCGCCGGCTTCGGCCGCAGCGAGGACGCCCACCACATCACCGAGCCCCACCCCGAGGGCAAGGGAGCGCTCCTGGCCATGAAGGCGGCGATGCGCGACGGGGGCGTGGAGCCCGGGCAGATCGGCTACATCAACGCCCACGGCACCTCGACCCCACTCAACGACCGTGCCGAAACCCTGGCCATCAAGAAGCTCTTCGGCGACCACGCCTACGAGCTCATGGTCTCCTCCACCAAGTCCATGACCGGCCACCTGCTGGGCGCGGCCGGGGCCGTGGAGGCCATCGCCAGCGCCCAAGCCATCGCCAGCGGCGTGGTCCCCCCGACGATCAACCTGACCGAGTCGGAGCCCGAGCTCGACCTCGACTACGTTCCGGGCGAACCGCGCGAGGCGAAGTTGAACTACGCCCTCTCCAACTCCTTCGCCTTCGGCGGCCAGAACGCGGTGCTGCTTTTCAAGCGCGTCTAAGCGCAGGCACGCGAAACACGCCCGGCCGCATGCGGCGGGGCGTGTGGCTTGGTAAGCCGGTTCAGGCCTGGGGGCCGCTGGGCTTGAGGGGTCCGCCCGGGAGGTCGGGGATGGGGCCGTACTGGGCCTCGTACTTGCCGATGTTCTCGGCCAGCGAGCGCATGAGCGCCTTGGCGTGCTGGGGGCTGGTGACGATCCGCGCCACCACCTGGGCCACCCCCTGAGGCTGCACCAGCGCAAAGTCCAGAAAGAACTCGGTGGGCGTATGGCTGAACACCGCCAGGTTGCTGTACTGGCCTTTGGCGGTTTCCTTGTCGATGTCGAGCCGCAGTTCGTTGCTCACGCGAGCGCCTCCTTGAGCCGCGGACGGATCTTCTTAAGCTGGAAACGGACGCGCCCCAGGTTTTGGGGGCTGGCCAGCATGAGGACCAGGCTGTAGGTAATGCCGGCTGCGGTGATGGGCTCGAGCAGCATGGGCCCCTCGTCGAACTCGACCATGACCTCCTCGACCTCGCCCTGCTTCAGGTGGTCGGCGAGCGCCCTGGAGCTGGCCATCGCCGAGGTGGCGGCGCCGCCTACGAAGTCCAGGTCGGCCGCTCCCTCCTTGCGCACGCTCTCGATCACAAATCCGTCTTCTCCAACCAGGGCCACGGCCTTCACGCCCTCGTCCGCCGCCAGCTGTTCGAGCAGTTCTAGAATCGCCATACCGCCTCCTTAGAGCTGGTCCACAAGGCGCATCGCCAGGTTCGTCAGCGTCTGCCCCACGATCGCACGTTCGCCCCCGCGCTCGATGAGGGCGCCCAGACAGTACCCCTCGAAGCAGACGGCGAGGATCTCGTAGCTGTTCGTGGCCAGGGTGAACCTGCGCAGGTCTTCACCGAGCGCGCCCGTCACGCCATCCATGGCGCGGGCCAGCGCGGCCATCTCGGCCGCGAGCACGGAGGCGGAAAGGCCCCCACGCCCGACCGCCTCGATGACCAGACCGTCCATCCCCGCCAGCACGGCGCGCCGTACCGAGGGGATGGCTTCGAGTTCGCGCAGCCAGCTCACGCCAGCACCCCCTTCAAAACCTCCGCGGCCTGGGCCGCCTTCAGACGCAGCTGCCCCAGGTTGAGCTCGGGGCTGCCCACGCAGAGCAAAAAGTACTCGTCGCCGATGGGCAGAACGTAGCCCACGAGGGGATCGCCCACGGCCAGCCACTCATTCAGAACCGGCGTACTCATCGTGGCCGCGTAGCGCTCACGGGTGGCGCGCAGCAGCCCGGCGTGCTCGGCCACGGCGCTTTCCAGGTCGATCGTCGAGGCGCGTGTGAAGCCTTCGATCATGAGGCCGTCGGCGCCGCCCAGGGCGGCGGCGTACAGCCCGTTCACCTCGACCACCAGGTTGCTGAGTACCGCCTCGAACTCTCGCATCGCGCTCCTTTAGTCGGCCATGGGCTGCCGGTGCGCCAGCGCCCGCGCCAGGGTTACCTCATCCACGTATTCTAAGGTACCCCCGACCGGAAGACCGTACGCCGGCCGGCTGAGCTTGGCGGGGCCGCCGGCCAGACGCTCGCTCAGGTAGGCCGCGGTGGCCTCGCCTTCGACCGTCATCGAGGTGGCCAGGATGACCTCGCGCGCCGTGCGGGCACGCTCGAGCAGGCTTTCCACGCGCAGGTGTTCGGGCCCCACGCCCTCCAGCGGGTTGAGCGCGCCGCCCAGCACGTGGTAGACCCCCGTGTACTCGCCGCTCTTCTCGATGGCCAGCACGTCGGCCGCGGTCTCCACCACGGCGATGATCTCCGCATCGCGCGTAGGATCGGCGCAGACGGGACACAGCGGCCCCTCGGCCAGGTTGCCGCAGCGCTCGCACACGCCGACGTGGCGCCGGACCTCTTCCAGCGCCGCCGCCAGCTCCGCGGCCTCGGCCTTGTTCTGCGCCAGGTGCAACCCCAGCTTCTGGGCGCTCTTGGGCCCCACCCCCGGCAACCGGGAAAGGGCGCGGATGAGCGCCAGCAGGCGTTCGGGGTACCTCAAAAGAGGCCTCCCAGCATCTGCCCCATCTGTCCCAGGCCGCCGCCCATCTCCTTTTCCGAAAGCTCGGCGGCCCTGGCCTGGGCGTCCTGCACGGCCACCAGGATCAGGTCTTCGAGGGCCTCGACGTCATCGGGATCCACGGCCTCGGGCTTGAGGGCGATGCCCACGATCTGACCGTGGCCGTTGGCCGTCACCTCCACCAAGCCGCCCGCGGCCGTGCCCACGACGGTCATGCCCGCGAGCTTCTCCTGGATTTCAGCAGCCTTTTGCTGCGCTTTCTTCGCTTCCTTGAGCAGTTTCTGAAAGTTCATGCGTCCTCCGCCCTCCATTATAGGGAGGCGCGTGCCGCCGCGTTTTTGTAACGTAAGGGGCATGGAACGCCCCCGCAGGTTGCGCCTCCTCCCCAGCGTGCGCCGGCTCGTGCGCGCCGTCGACCTCCAACCCCGTCACCTGGTCTGGCCCCTCTTCGTCCACCGCGGCGCCGATCCGGAGCCCATCGCTTCGATGCCGGGCCAGCTGCGGCACTCGCTGGACAGCCTGATGACCGCTGCCGCCGAGGCCGTGCACCTGCAGCTCGGCGGCGTCATGGTCTTCGGCGTACTGCCGCAGGAGGAAAAGAACGCGGTGGGCTCGGGAGCCTACGACGAGCACGGCCTGGTGCAGGAGGCCATCCGGCGCGTCAAGGCGGCCCACCCCGAGCTGCTCGTCATGGCCGACACCTGCCTGTGCGAGTACACCAACCACGGCCATTGCGGCATCGTCCACGGCGATACCGTCGACAACGACGCCACGCTCGAGCTCCTGGCCAGGACCGCGGTCAGCCAGGCACGGGCCGGAGCCGACGTGGTCGCCCCCAGCGCCATGATGGACGGCCAGGTGGCGGCGATCCGGTCCGCGCTCGACGCCGCGGGGTTCACGGGCACCCCCATCCTCTCTTACGCGGTCAAGTACGCCTCGGCCTTTTACGGCCCCTTCCGCGACGCCGCCGACAGCGCCCCCAGCTTCGGCGACCGCAGCAGCTACCAGATGGACCCGGCCGGCGGGTACTGGGACGCCCTGCGCGAAGCCCGCATCGACGATCGGGAGGGCGCCGACATGCTGATGGTCAAACCCGCCCTCCCCTACCTCGACATCCTCCCGCTCTTGAAGGAACGGTTCGACAAGCCGCTGGCCGCGTACCACGTGTCGGGCGAGTACGCCATGGTCAAGGCCGCCGCCCTGAACGGCTGGATCGACGAACGGCGGGTGGTGCTCGAGTCGCTGACCGCGCTCCGGCGCGCCGGTGCGCAGTTCGTGCTCACCTACTTCGCCGCCGAGGCGGCGCGCTGGCTGCGCGAGGGCTGATCAGGCCGGCTTGCGGTCGCCGCGGGCCGCCAGCGCAAACCCAATCCCGACCAGCGCCGGCAGCGCCAACCCCAGCAGGGCGTAGAGAAGGTAACGGTTGGGGGTCGAGGTCTCCGGGAGCTCGAGCGAGAGCGTCGCGCCGGACGGGCGCAAGGGGAAGCTCACCTTCTTGGCCGCGAGGGCGTCCTCTCCCTTGAACGTGGTGTCCACCACCGTCAGCAGGTAGTCGCCCGCTGGGGGGACGGGCAGTTTCGCCCGGTACCCCCCTTCCCTGGCCTCCTCGAACGACGCTTGCGCCACCGGCGTGGCGGGCAGGTCCGCGTTGCCCGCCTGTGAGAGCTCGCCGCCCCCTTCTTCCAGCAAGCGGGACAGTTCGTCCGTAAGCGGGTAAAGGCGCACCTCCACCACGGCCCCACGGATCGGGAGCGTGCTCACCACCCCGATCATCTGCATCTCCACGTTCACCCGTTCACCACCCGGCGCGAGCTGAACCACCAGCTGCACCGGCTCCGCATGCCCCCAGGCCACGCCCAGTACGACCGCCAGAGCAGCCGCAAAACTTCGAAACGTCCGCATCATTTCAGCCCTCCCGGCATGCTGCCCGGGTCGAGCAGCGTGCCCCTCATCTCCATCGGTTGCGCCAAAACCCACAACGTCAACACGACGAGCAACACGAAATAGATGAACATCGGCACGGCCGCGCTCAACCGCCCCACGCTCCGCGCCTTCGCGAACAGCGCGTAGGCCGCGCCCATCAAGCCCAGGTAAAGGATGGCAACCTGCAGGGGGTAGAGCAGGTTTTCGGGCACCAACGCCGCCAGTTGCCAGTTGGGCTCGCCCACGGGCAACCCCAGGCTGGCCAGCGCCTGCTGCGTTACCGGCACGATCGTAGCCCAACCGGTCAGGAAGTGGTACGCGTAGTGCCCCGCCCACATCGCAAACGTAAGCGGAAGGAACGCCCCGCCCCAACGCCTGAGCGCCGTCCAAGCGCCCTCGCGCAGGCCGGCCAGGCGGTCGGCCGACGCCGCAGCCAGCAGCGAGAGCCCCAGCCCCGCGCCCACCCACAGCACGAAGGCCAGGGTAAGCAGCAACGCCTCGTTGCTCGTATGCAGCCGCTCGGCCGCCCATTCGGCAAGATCGTAGTAGGCGGGGATCATCGCGAAAGCGTTCATGAACCCCGCAAAGAAGAGCAGCAAGCCCAACATCACGTAATCCAGCCGGTAGCGAACGGTGGTCCACTCACGCGCGGGGTTGCGCGTCTCCCAGGTGACGTTGTCGTAGGGGCAGGCGCGCACGCAGTTGAAGCAAAACGTGCAGTCGAGGTTGCTCTCGATCTGCGGCGCGTACAGCTTGGTCTCGCAACCGGGGTGTCGGGTTCCTGCGGCTTCGGCGTTGAACGCCAACGGTAGCGGGCCTTCGGGCGTGTCGACCCGACCGTTTACGCAGTAATGGCCCTCGCAATCCAGACACACCTGGCGGTCGCGCACCCCGATCTTCGTAGGGCTCGTGGTCGAGAGTGCAAAGTTGAAGTTGCCCAAGGGGCACACGTACTTACAGAACGTACCTGCTGGAAAGAGCGAGTCGATCACCAGCGCGGCGCCAAAGTAGCCCACCATCAACCAGGCCGTCAACCAGGGGCTGGCCCACAGGTCGAAGTACTCGTAGGCAAAGAGGTACACCAGCGTGAACGCGATGACGAAGTACTTGTTGCGCAGCGCCAGCGGCCAGGAAAACTGGGGGACGAACCGCCGCAGGCGTTCGCTCAGGCCGCGGGTGAGCATGAGCGGACAGGCGCTGCAAAAGAGGTTGCCCAGCACCGCGATCACCAGCACGAGCAGGCCGCGGTAGTGCAGCCACACCGATACCGTCGCCAGATTCTTGGGGGCTAGCTGGCGTCCGAAGAAGCCGTCGTAGATCGCTAAAACCGCCAGCAACAGGAGCGGCAGCTGCAGTACGAAGCGGCTGTAACGCCAGCGCACGAATCGCCCTATGAAAGGCAGCTGCAGCAGGTTCATTCGCAAAGCCCCCTTTACCTGATCGTGAAGCGCACTTCCTTGACGTACTTCTTACCCTCGCGGTCCTTGGCCGTGACGGTCAAGATCCAGTCGCCCCGCATGTTGAGATCGAAGTCGCGCACCACCCAAAGCCCGGGTTCCTGACGCTCGGCCTCGGCCTCGACCGGAATCATCCCGGCGTGGGTCATGTCGCCCACCACCTGCACGCTCACCACGTCGAGCGATGTTGGGATCCGCACGGTCACCAGCGAGCGGCGCACCTGTGGCGGCCAGGGCGAGATGGACACTTCCGCATCCAGCGGTTCGGCTTTGTTGGGTCTGCACGCCGCGAGCAAAAGGGCCAGCGTCACCAGCAGGGCAGCGCTACGCATCGGCCCTAGCTTAGCACCCCCTGGTTGGGGTGTCGATAAGAACGCCGGTAGAATGCCTGCGTGGACCCGCTCGCCGACTACCCCATCGTGGTCGAGGTGGACGTGCGCTACCGCGACCTCGACACCTTCAACCACGTCAACAACGCCGTCTACCTCACCTACTTCGAGCAAGCGCGCGTCGCCTACTTTGCCAAGCTGGGTTGGACTTCGCGCGACGATAGCGTGGTGGTGGCGCGGGCCGAGGTGAACTACCGCCGCGCGATCGTGCTGGGGCAGAGGGTGCGCGTTGGTTGCCGGGTTGCCCGCATTGGAACCAAGAGCTACACCATGGAATACCTGGTGCTCGCCGACGGCGAGCCCGCCGCCGACGGCTCCACGGTCCAAGCCTACGTGCAGCGCGGGCGCGGCGCCCCTTTGCCCGAGGAACTTAAGCAACGCATCCTCGGCGTGGAAGCGGAAGTCGGCCGCCGGCCGGAATAGCACCCCGGACCCGGATACGAACGGAAGACCCCACGGAGCCTGCGAGTGTACGGCCCCTACCAGCACCCTGCGCGATACGCCCAACTACCAAACCCGCTAGGTTTGGCGTTACCCAGGACCTCCCACTCCTCGCCACGGACGGGCGCGCTCAAATCGCGCGGACGCAGCACTGCGCCCGCTATCCTCGTCATGCCCGCGAAGGCGGGCATCTCTAAGTTGTGAACCGCTAGACTCCCGCCTTCCCCGCCTTCGCGAGGACAAGCCGTGGGAGTGACATGTGTTAGCTGATCAACACCGCTCGCCATACAGGATGGCTGCAACTCCAAACGTCATGCCCGCGAAGGCGGGCATCTTTCTCTCGCGGAATGCGAGATTCTCGCTCCCCGCTTTCGCGACGACGGGCCGCGGGGATGACGGACCGCGTCGATCAATACCGCTCGCTAATCGCCACGCCCGCCAACACCCGTCATGCCCGCGAAGACGGGCATCTCTAAGTTGTGAACCGTTAGATTCCCGCCTTCCCCGCCTTAGCGAGGACATGCCGCGGGAGTGACGGGGATAACCATCGGTTGCGTTGGGGTTGTTGCGCAAGACTCCCGCCTACGCGGGAGTGACGAATCTTGGATGGTTGACACTGCACGATGCGCTATATCAACCTCTTCATGCCCGCGAAGACGGGCGTCTCTCTTCCGAACCAAAAGACCCCCGCCTTCCCCGCCGTCGCGGGGGCAAGTCGTGCGGTGACGAAAGGTAGATTATCCATGCAAATCGCTGCTCGTCATGCCCGCAATCCTCGTCATGCCCGCGAAGGCGGGCATCTTTGCTTGCGCAATGTGGGATCCCCTCCGTAGTGGTGGCGTTCCGAGCATGCAGAGCAGCCGCCAAAGCCCCGGACGCACGCATCTATAATCGAAACAAACAGATGGAACCCGCCGTATACATCCTAGCCAGCAAGAAAGACGGCGTGCTCTACATCGGTGTGACCTCCGAGCTGAAACGTCGGGTGTGGGAACACAGGGAGGGCATCGGCTCCGTCTTCACCAGGAAATACCACGTCCACAAACTTGTGTATTTCGAACGCCATCCGAGCATGGAATCGGCCATCGTGCGCGAAAAGCGCCTCAAGAAGTGGGACAGAGCCTGGAAGGTGCGCCTGATCGAGGCGACAAACCCTGACTGGAAGGACCTTTACGACATGCTCTGACGCTTGTACCTTCTGCGACCCCTGCTCACCATTACCCGTCATGCCCGCGAAGGCGGGCATCTCTCTATCCATTTTAACCGCAAGACCCCCGCCTTCCCCGCCGCTGCGGGGACAGGCGGTGGGGGTGACGTGAATACGGCCAGGTACTGTCCGACGTGGTGCAAGATCCCCGCTTACGGGGGTGGTGTTGTTTGTTCAGCGTCGCATCAACCACCCCACGCCCTCCGCTTTCGTGTGGAGAAGCAGGGGGATTAACAAGGCAGAATCGCGCTCACCCGCCTCGCAGCCTATGTCGTGCGCTTCGCCGTATTGCGCACTTCGTCATGCCCGCGAAGGCGGGCATCTCTCTATTTCCAACCACAAGACTCCCGCCTTCCCCGCCTTCACGGGGACAGGCCGCGGGAGTGACGTGAATACGGCCAGGTACTGTCCGACGTGGTGCAAGATCCCCGCTTAAGAGGGTAACGTTGTTCGTTCAGTGCCTCACTAACCACCCCAAGCAAGACCCCCATGTTCTCCGCTTTATGTAGAGCAACCGTGGGGATGACGGACCGCGTCGATCAATACTGCTCGCCAATCGCCACGCCCGCCAACACCCGTCATGCCCGCGAAGGCGGGCATCACTAAGTTGTGAACCGTTAGATTCCCGCCTTCCCCGCCTTAGTGAGGACATGCCGCGGGAGTGACGGGGATAACCATCGGTTGCGTTGGGGTTGTTGCGCAAGACTCCCGCCTACGCGGGAGTGACGAAGGGCAGTGTACCGAAACAAATCGCTGCTCGTCATGCCCGCGAAGGCGGGCATCTCTAAGCCGTGAACCGTTAGACTCCCGCCTTCCCCGCCTTAGTGAGGACATGCCGCGGGAGTGACGGGGATAACCATCGGTTGCGTTGGGGTTGTTGCGCAAGACTCCCGCCTACGCGGGAGTGACGAAGGGCAGTGTACCGAAACAAATCGCTGCTCGTCATGCCCGCGAAGGCGGGCATCTTTCTCTCGCGGAATGCGAGATTCTCGCTCCCCGCTTTCGCGACGACGGGCCGCGGAAGTGGAGGACGAATCACAGCCTGTGCGTACCTGCACGCAAGGACCGCGCCGAACAGGAACCGGGAACGCCGTGCCTTAGGGCGCTTCCGGTTGCGGCTGGAAAGGCGTACGAACCCCCGCTCTAGCAATCTCGCGCGCATCTGCCGGAGCCCAGGAAAGCGCGAGCACGCCACGGTAAGCACGTAGGGCCCGCTCCCTTTGCCCGGTCAGGTCGTAGAGCTGACCAAGGCGGGCCAGTAAATAGCCGGGCAGGTACTCGGGGGTGGAAAAGTCGCCACGCGACGCATGCTCCATTAGCTGCAACGCATCCTCTACCTGTCCCGCCGCCAGGTACACCTGAGCAGCCAGAAAGCGGGCCTCGGCCACGTCCAGTTCCATCAGCTGGCCGAGCAGGTTGCCCCAGGCGTCCTCTTCTTCCAGCCTCCAGGCACGGTCCATGACCGCGCGCGCGCGTTCGGCCTCGTTCGGTTCGATGGCTACGGGACCCTTGGCGTCTGGGAAGTGCTCGAGCAAGCTTGGATAATCGAGCACGTCGACCACGACCACCGCATCGGGGTCGTTGATCTCTTTCAGCTTCGCAGCTACCCCGGTCATCCGCTCGGCCCTGAAGCCGGTCGCAGGCCCCTCACCCGCAAGCTCAAGGACGGCGCGCAGCCGCTCCTTGAGGCCTTCCAGAAACTCCCGGCCGGCTAGTTCTTCCGGCATCCTGGGCGACGTGAGGTGCGCGAGGATCGCCCGATCCGCCTCAGCAAAGCGGCGTTTGTACTCTTCTCCCCTGGGCATGCTGCCCAGGTACTCGAGAAAGTGCTCGGCCTCTTCTTGCAGCGCTTCGGCGCGCTCACCCAAGCCCACCAGCTCGACCCCCCTCTCCTCAGCCCATGGTGCGAGCGCGAACAGGGCCAGGTCATGCCGGTCTCGCCACACCCGTCCCTGCAAGCCCTCGGGGCTGTACGAAGCTAGGTATACCTTTTGCGGGTTTAGGCGCTCGATCTGCCGCACCAGGCTGACGGCGTTGTAGCGGGGTTGTGTGAGGTGAAGGGGGCCAAAGCTCGGAAGCACGACCATGCGCTCATCTTAGCCCGCATCGGGGATGCTGGCATGCCTGTGAAGCGGCAAGGACGCTGGTCTCTCCCTATACCGCGGTTGGGTGTTGTAAAATACCCCCGAATGGGGGATAAGTGTTCCTATTATTTCAGGGCTTATAAAGCCTAGTCTCGCTTCCGATTAGCATCAGGAGCAATACATTTCTTCAACCCAAAAACCTCACGACACCCTCCGAGTGCTGGACATTTTCGCAGCGCTGTGCTATTACTATGTATGTGTGAAGATTTGTCTTAGATCCACGTATTAGTCTTCGTATACACTTACTATTTTCATTTGACATACATGCCAGCCTATGCTACTCTGAAATCAGGTAAAGGGGAAGACCCGAAAGGGCAGCCCGAAGATCTGAAGAAGGAACGAAGGGGGAATGAAGATGAAGAAGACTTTTGCGAAGCTGTTCACTCTGATCCTCAGCCTGGTGGCCCTCGGTATCTCTGCTGGTGC
>Ga0256832_1000823_pt1 | contig 20503 bp, 16 predicted proteins | sample 134614metaG_FD_190534 | JGI IMG/M metagenome (GOLD analysis project Ga0256832, IMG submission 190534) | Hydrothermal vent microbial communities from Lau Basin, Pacific Ocean - 134-614 | ecosystem: Environmental > Aquatic > Marine > Hydrothermal vents | place: Pacific Ocean: Lau Basin | collected... | reverse complement strand
CCGTAGTCTGGGCAGGAAAGTCAAAACGGGGAAGAACAGCCGGGTTGGGCAGCGACGCCAACACCTCTTCTCCTCCATAGTAGAGGGAAAAGTAGATGTAAGCACCACTATAATGCGTGGTGGTTGGGTTATGGACATTGATCGTGATCAGGCGCGGGTTGCGCTCCCACTCCGCAGGACGGGCCGGCAGCGGAGACTGAATGTTGGCCGTAATCTGAAGTTTAGACTGGGCATATGCACTTGCGCCCAGCCCCACAACGCCCCACAACAGCCAAAGTAAAAGGCGGCGCATCACTGCGGTTTTGGTACGTTTCCGAAGTGATGACAACTTGAATAGCGTAACCTTCGATTCATACCGGTAAACTTTTTACCCTTAACGCACAAATTTAGTCATTGAGCATATCCGCTGGAAGGGGACATCGCCGCCGCCAACACTGCTGTTTATTTTCATTCTCTGAAGAGAAAAGCGGATGGAGTGGGGTAATGACAAATTTTCTGGATATATGAAAGGGAGAGGTTTTTGCCATGCAGGCTGTTACTAAAACATTGATCCCTTATGCTGATAGGAGTAGCTCAATTTGAACGCCTTTTTCGGAAAGCGGCTTCGTTGGACGTGGACAAAAGTGATTTGCGCCGCCTTTCCGACTTTGTGACGCGCAAGCTGGCCGATATGCTGATCGTGGCGCGGGCCGCCGCCAAGCAAAACGGCCGGGATGTGTTGTGGGTCTATGACCTGCCGATCACCAAAGGTTTGCAGGAGACTATGCACGAGTTTCGCTCGCTGGATGAAGCGCTGGAGCTGAAGCCGATTCTGGCGGAGCTCAGCAAAGTCCCCTATTTCGACGTGGCCGTCTCGGAAGAAGTCGAAGCGCGCCTTCCCGACATCGTGGGGGCGCTTGTGGTGGTGTTGGCCCGCACCATGAAGGTGATTGATCCGAAGGTGAAAAACCCGCAAACCCGACATTGGGACCAAGCCGAACAGATTTTCAGCATGCTGATGTAACCCGCCTTTTCACACAGGCGATTCATGGGCCGCCGCTGGATGGACGTCTCCGTCGAGCGGCGGCTTTTCGTATAAGCGGTCTTGTCTTCTCGGCCCGTGCACACGGAAGTCGATCGCTATTTTTGCGCGTCTTTTCTTAACTTTTTTCTTCGATGACGGATATGGCAACGATGGCCCGAAAGGCCTCTCTGTATGCGCCGTCCGAGGTGTATCCCCGGATGGTGGAGCAGATGATGCGGGCGTTGTGTAGCTCGTCGGACTTCTGGGAAGCCATCGACCGGGCCAACATGCCGGTGGTCTTTGCCGCCGCCGTGGTGCGGGCTTTGATGGAAGCAGACCTGCTGAAAGCACATCACGGACAACTCCAATGGACGCCCAAGGGTCGGGAACTCGTCGAAGCGCTGGGCTTGCGCCCCTTTCCGCATTATCAATGCCTCAACTGCGAAGGCCGCGGCCTGGTCCCACCCTATCATAAGCCGTGGGCGGAAGCTTTTATGAAATATGAAAGCCACCGCCCTGCTCCCCGACAGGAATACGACCAGGGAAGCGTGACCCCGGCCACCACCCTCGCCCGCGTGGCTTTGATGGAACAACGCGGCGACCTCGACGGAAAAGACATCCTCGTGATGGGGGCGGAAGATGATTTGATGGGGCTGGCCATCGGCCTGACCCGGCGGGCCCGAAAGGTGGTCGTCCTCGACATCGACGAGCGCATCATCGCTTTCGAAAAAGAAATTATCCAGAAAGAAGGGCTGACCAATATCCACCCTCAGGTGTTTGACCTGCGAAATCCTTTCCCGGCCGAGTGGGAGGGCGGTTTTGACATTTTCCTCACCGACCCGCCCGAGACGCTGCCGGCGTTTAAGGCGTTTATCGCCCGCGGCGTGGCCGCACTGAAAAGACCCGGTGCCGCCGGCTATTTCGGGCTGACCCTTCGGGATTCGTCCCTCTACCGGTGGCGCAAGTTCCAGCAGGAAATGGTGAGCACGATGGGCATGGTCATCACCGACATCATTCAGGATTTTAACCATTACATGAATTGGGGATACCACGAAGCCACCCGTGCCAGCGCCCTCAATCCCGCCGGTGCGCCGCCGCGGCAAATCTGGTATAAGTCGGCATGGTATCGCATCGAAGCACTGCCCGGCTTTCAGGGAAGCAACGAGCCCATTCAGCCGGAGGTGTTTGAAAGCCTCTATTCCGACGACGAAGGCGTGACCACCTGACGAATGGCTGCCGCGCCCCGCATTCTTTTCACAGAAGAACGGCTCCCGGGAGGTGGTCCGGTTTTAATCAGCCGGATCCCGGGGCGTCGGTCGCTGGGAGTGGGCGTGTATGTGCCCGTAGGTTCCCGCCACGAACGCCCTCAACAGCAAGGGCTGGCCCACTTCATCGAACATATGGTGTTTAAGGGCACCCGTCGCTATTCAGCCCGACAGCTCCTCCGTAAAATCGAAGGGGCCGGCGCCGAAATCAATGCCTTTACGGCCCGGGACCACATGTTTTTCTACATCCACGGCATCGACCAGCATGGAAAAACCGCCATCGACGTGCTGCATGAGATGCTCTTCCAGCCGGTTTTTCCCGAGCCCGAGCTGGAAAAAGAGCGCAACGTCATTCTCGAAGAAATCGAGATGTATAAAGACAGCCCGGAAGACGACATCACCGATCGCTTTTTTGAGTTGCTTTTCCCGGGGCACCCCCTTGGCGCCGATATCCTCGGCAAGCCGGAACAGATCCGCCAATATGGCAGAAGCGATTTAATGCAGTTTCACGCCGCCCACATTCACCCTTTCCAGGCCATCTATTCGATTTCGGGCGGGCTGTCTTTTTCCCGGGTCAGCCGATGGCTCGAGAAGGCGGCCGGAGCAGAAGCCCCGACGACGAAGAAAGAAACCTTGGCGGCGCCTCCGCCCCCTATCGGCGTGGTATTCGAGCAGGAGCGGCGGAAAGATTTTCACCAGACCCACGTTGTGGTCGGCCTGTCGTTGCCGGCGTTCGGTTTTGAAGATCGCATTCGTCTGGCGGCGGTGTCGCAGTATCTGGGCGGTAATATGCGCTCCGTCTTGTGGGAAGAACTGCGGGAAAAGCGGGGATGCGTCTATCATGTTTCCACGCAGGTGCAATTCTTTCAGGATGCGTCGGTGTTTTACATTCATTTCGGGACCACCGAAAAACACCTCTCGACAGCCATGAAAACCGTTCGCCGCCTGCTGAAAAAATTGTTTGAAAGGCCGGTTGCCCGGGGTCGTCTTGCCGAGGTGCGCCGGCAGTTGCTTACCGCCGCCGTATGGGGCGCGGAAAATGTGGCCCATCAAATATTTATGCAGGCATGGCAGCGCCATCATTACGGGCATGCCGTTCCACTTGAAGTCCGCATGGCTGCCCTTGAGGCGCTGACTCCGGCGCGCTTATTCGCGTTTTCTCAGACGCACCTCCACCCCGACCGGTATGCCGCGCTGATTTATCATGCGCGGTCTTAAAATAAAGAAAAAAAGCCCCTCCCATTGTTGTAATGGAAGGGGCCCGTTTTCGAATGGGGAAAAGTCAGGAGGTGTTAGTTCACAGCCTCGGCAAGGCGTTTGCCCGGCTTGAACTTAACGACTTTTTTCGCCTTGATTTTAATTTTTTGGCGAGTGCGCGGATCCACACCGGTGCGGGCCTTACGTTTCACCACCTGGAAGGTGCCGAAACCGACCAGCGACACTTTTTCCCCGTTGCGAAGTTCGCCTTCCACCACATCGAGAAAAGCGTCCAGCGCGCGGCCTGCTGCGGCTTTCGTGAGTTTCGCGCGCGAAGCAATGGCGGTTACCAACTCTGACTTGTTCATGGCATTAAGTTTTTAATTTGCACCGCAAAGGTAGAAAAAACCGATAAATCCCAGCAAAATGTCAAAAATAATGCGGTCTGCCCATCAATCACCTTCTGAAACGCCGATTATTCCTGTAATTGCCATTGACGGGCCCGCCGGCGCGGGAAAAAGCACCCTGGCCCGGGATTTGGCGGAACGGCTGGGAATGTATCACGTGGACAGCGGCGCTTTTTATCGAACGATTACGGCATGGGCGTTAAAGGCCCATCCTCAAAACCCTGAAAAGGCCATAACGCCCGCTTTTTTGGAGCAGCTCGACATTCCCGTGGCGCCTTATGGTCGGCGGATCGGCCCGGTGAACAGGCAAGGGCAACCCCTGGGAACGGAGATTCGCACGCCCGAAGTCAATCGATGGGTGAGCGAAATCAGCCGCCATCCCCGCGTGCGCGAATACGTCAATGCCCGATTGCGGGCCTTGGCCGTGCGGTGGCCGCTGGTCATCGACGGCCGCGACATCGGGACGGCGGTCTTTCCGGATGCGCCGGTGAAATTTTTCATTACCTGCGACCCGCACGTGCGGGCCCAAAGACGACTGGCGGAAATGCGGCAAGCAGCCGGAGCGGCGCCCCTTGATGAAAAAGCCGTTCTGGAAAACATCCTCAAACGAGACCGCATCGACTCGCAACGCGCCACCGCCCCCCTCAAACAAGCACCCGACGCCTTCGTGATCGACACCACCCACCTCGACCGAACCGCCCAGCTTGAAAAAGCCGTCGAGTATATCCGGCAAAAAGCACCGTTCTTGCTGGCCGGACGCTCCCGCTGATTGTTTGGATGTAGGGGCCGTCGCGTGAGGGGCCCGGAGGGCGCTGAGCCGTGTCGGCGAGGCGGACCGCCCTTCGACAAGCTCAGGGACCGCCGCCCATGAGGAACACCCGCTGGCTGAGCGTAGTCGAAGCCACGCGGGTGGCGCAGGGTGTGGAGTGGGATGAGGGGCGGGCCGAGGCGGACAGCCGAGACCGCAGGGGCCCGACCCGAAGGCGGGCTGAGCGGTGTCGAAGTCCGCCGAAGGGGCACGCCCAAAAAATTAATAATGGTCATGGCGATATTTCCTCTGGGCGTTTTTCGCTACCTTTGACAGGTCCTTTCTAAACCCGAGGATTGGCACTGCTATGGCATTTCAACTTCCTTCTAAAATCGTGGTCCTGGGCTCGGGCGTGATGGGCGCCCAGATAGCCCTGCACTTTGCCAACGCCGGCTTCGAAGTCCGGCTGCTGGACATCGTCCCCCGAGAGCTGACCGAGTCGGAAAAAGCCCAGGGGCTGTCGTTGGACGACCCCAAAGTGAGAAACCGCATCGTCGAACAGAATTTTAAGCGGGCCCTCAAATTGAAGCCCTCGCCTACTTTCGACGATAAGGCGGCTCAGCGGGTGAAACTGGGAAATTTTGAGGACGACTGGCACCACATCAAAGACGCCGACTGGATTCTCGAAGCGATTATCGAAGACCTCGACATCAAACGGCGCCTCTTCCAGCGCATCGCCGCCGACAAGCGCCCCGAAGCGCTGGTGTCCACCAACACCTCGGGTATTCCCATCCACCTGCTGGCCGAAGGCATGCCCGACGATTTCGCCCGTCGCTTCATCGGGACGCACTTTTTCAACCCGCCGCGCTATCTGCGCCTGCTGGAGATTATCCCTTCGCCGCACACCGACCCCGAAACCATCGAATGGGTGTCTCACTTCGGGCGGGTCTATCTGGGCAAAGAAGTTATCCTGTGTAAGGACACCCCCGCTTTTATCGCCAACCGCACCGGCATCTATGCGCTGGGGCTGACCTTCCGCCTGATGGAAGAGATGAACCTGACCATCGAGGAAATCGACGCCCTGACCGGACCGGTAATGGGGCGCCCCAAGAGCGCCACCTTCCGCACGGCCGACATCGTGGGCATCGACACGCTGGTGCGGGTGATGGACGACCTCTATAAACGCCTGCCCGATGATGAAGAACGGGATGTCTTCAAAGTGCCCGACTTTATCCGCCGTATGGTGGACGAAGGCAAGCTCGGCGCCAAAAGCGGAGAAGGTTTTTATAAGAAAGTCAAGGAAGGCGGGAAAAAGGAAATCCTCGTTTACGACCCGGCTTCCGGCGATTACCGCCCCCGCCGAAAGCCCCGCTTCCCCGAAATTGAGGCGGTGAAAGGACGGTTCTCCGCTCTTCCCGAGCGCCTGCGGGCGCTGGTGCTGGAAAGTCAGGGCAAAGGTGCGGAGTTTTTGCGGACGTTTTTCCTGCGGTTCTTCCGCTACCTGACCCGCCGCATTCCGGAAATCACCGACGTGTTTTATCGGATTGATCTGGGGCTGGAAACCGGTTTCGCATGGGAGCAAGGCCCGTTCCGCCTCTGGCAGGGAATGGGGACTGCCCCCATCAAGGCGGCTATGGACGCGGCCAACCTCTCCCCCAAAGCGTGGGTGGACGAGATGCTCTCCGCCGAGAAAGACTTTTATCGGGTGCAGGACGGCGCGCTTTTCTATTACGACATCGCCACCGGCGACCATGCACCGGTGGAAGAATGGAAAAACACCATTCGGTTCCATCTGTTGCATAACGAACGCACCATCCGGGCCGGTCAGGACGCCCATATCCTCGACCTGGGCGACGACGTGGTGGGCGTAGAGCTGCATAGCTACCGGAACGCCATCGGCGGCGAGATCCTGATAGCTATTCAGAAAGCCATCGACATCGCCGAGAAAGATTATGCCGGCGTGGTGATCGGCACCGACGCCGACAATTTCTCGGTGGGGGCCAATGTGGGACTGATCTTTATGATGGCGGCCGAACAGGAATGGGACGAGCTCGACATGGCCGTGCGACAGTTTCAGCAGACCACCATGCGCATCAAAACCAGTAAGGTGCCGGTGGTGGTGGCCCCGCGGGGTATGACGCTGGGCGGCGGTGCCGAGATCACCATGCACTCCGACATGGCGGTCGCAGCAGCGGAACTTTACATGGGGCTGGTCGAGTTGGGCGCCGGCCTCATCCCCGCAGGCGGCGGCACCAAAGAAATGACCCTGCGGGCCTCCGACAATTATTATGAAGGGGACCCCGAATACCCCAACTTCCAGAACTTTGTCCTCTCCATCGCCCAAGCAAAGGTGTCGCGCTCGGCCCGGGAAGCCTATCAGTTTTATCTGTTGCGCCGCGGGCAAGACCGCTACGTGATGAACACCGGCCTGCAACTTCGGCGTGCCAAAGAATGGGTCTTGAACCTTTATCACGACGGTTACGTGCCGCCCGCCCCCCGCACCGACATCAAAGTGCTGGGTGAAAACGCCGAAGCCGCCATTATCGCCGCCGCACAAAACCTCTACGAAGGCGGCTGGATCACCGAGTATGATAAGTTTCTGGTCAAAAAGCTGGTGTATGTGATGACGGGCGGCGGGCTTTCCGGACCGGCACGGGTCAGTGAACAATACTTGCTCGACCTCGAGCGGGAGGTGTTCCTGTCGCTGTGCGGCCAACAAAAAACCCTCGAACGCCTCCAGAGCATCCTGACCACCGGCAAACCCCTTCGGAATTAAACAGCATCACTCCATGCAAGAAGCATATATCATCGACGGGCTGCGGACGCCCATCGGAAAGGCCATCAAGGGAAGCCTTCGCTGGTATCGGTCCGACGACTTCGCCGCCGAAGTCATCCGGGCCTTGCTGGCCAAGTATCCGCAAATCGACCCCGCCCGCATCGACGACGTCATCGTGGGTAATGCCGTTCCCGAAGCCGAACAGGGCTTGCAAATGGCCCGATGGATCGTGTTGCGGGCCGGCCTGCCCATCGACGTTCCGGGTATGATCGTCAACCGCTATTGCGGTTCGGGCCTGGAAACCATCGCCATTGCCACGGCCAAAATACGGGCGGGCATGGCCGACATCATCATCGCCGGCGGCACCGAGACCATGTCCTTCTTCCCCATTACCGGCTTTCGCTTTGCTCCCAATCCCACGCTCACCCGCCAACGGGAAGATTATTTCGTCAGCATGGGCATCACCGCCGAGGCCGTGGCCCAAAAATATCATATCACCCGCGAAGAATGCGACGAATATGCCTACCAGTCGCATATGCGGGCGATTCGGGCCATTGACTCGGGTCGCTTCGCCCCCGAAATCCACCCGCTGGACGTGAAATATACCACCGTTGTCAATGGTGAGAAAACCACGCAATCATTCACGCTCTCGGTGGATGAAGGGCCCCGGCGGGATACTTCACTGGAACGGCTGGCCCGGCTGCGGCCGGCGTTCGCCCGCAAGGGCATCGTAACCGCGGGAAACGCCTCGCAAATGTCTGACGGGGCGGCATTCGTCATCGTCATGTCGGAAAAAGCCGCCAGGGAACTGGAGCTCGAACCGATGGGGCGCCTGGTCACCAGTGCGGCCGCCGGCGTGGATCCCAAATACATGGGCATCGGACCCATCGCCGCCGTGCCGCGGGCGCTCAAACAAGCCGGCATGTCGCTGGGCGACATCGGCGCCATCGAACTCAACGAAGCCTTTGCCACCCAGACGCTGGCTGTGATCAAGGAGCTTGGCTTCGACCGGGAAATCACCAACCCCAACGGCGGGGCCATTGCCCTCGGGCACCCACTCGGTGCCACCGGCGCCCGCCTGACCCTCACGCTGCTTCACGAACTGAAGCTCCGGAACAAGTCTTACGGACTGGCCACCGCATGCATCGGAGGCGGTCAGGGCATTGCCGGCATTATCGAACGCTTTTAGATTGTTCTAAAAAACGGCCTTTTTAAGATGATTGACAGAACTTTGACCCGAATTTCTTAAAAGAAAACCCCATGGCTGCAAAAAATTATGACGTCCTTTTTTTGGGCGGAGGCACAGCCGGCATCAGCGGCGCTGCCTTCTTGCTGCGACAAACAAAGAAATATTCGATCGGCATCATCGAACCTTCCGAATGGCATTATTACCAACCTGCATGGACGCTGGTGGGCGGCGGCATCTATGACATCGAAAAAACCCGGCGGCCGGAGAAAGATTACATTCCCGCCGGCGCCGATTGGATCAAGGCGCGGGCAAAGGAGATACGCCCCGATGACAACATCGTGGTGCTGGATAATGGCGAAGAAGTGGGATATAAGGTGCTGGTGGTCACCCTCGGGGTCACCTACCTGTGGGATGAAGTCCCCGGCATGCGCGAAGCCCTCGACACGCCCTATGCAAGCACCAACTACCTGTATGACTATGCCCCCAAAACGTGGGAGCTGCTGAAAAACTTCAAAGGCGGAAAAGCTTTATTTACTGTTCCGCATACGCCCTATAAGTGTGGTGCCGCCCCCCAAAAAATCATGTATCTGGCGGACGAAATTTTTCGGAAAAACGGCGTCCGTGACAAGTCGGAAATTCACCTCTACTCGCCCGGCTCGGTGTTTTTTGGCGTGCCGGGGTTTGGCGAAACCATTGCGCGCATTGCGCAGGAAAAAGACGTCGAAGGGCATTTTTTCCATAAACTCGTCGAAGTCAAACCGCAAGAACGGGTCGCCGTTTTTGAAAACACCCAGAACGGCGACCGAGTAGAGGAGCAATATGACTTTATCCATCTCGTACCGCCGCAAGGGCCGCCTGCCGTAGTAAAAGACAATGCTGCCCTGACGGAAGGTGCCGAGCAACCGGGCTTCCTGAATGTGGACCGCCACACCTTGCAACACAAAAAGTATCCCAATATCTTCGGCATTGGAGATGCCTGCGGCGTGCCCTTCGCCAAAGCCGGTGCGGCCATTCGCAAGCAAGTGGGCAATGTCATTCCCAATGTGCTGGAGTTCCTTGCCGGCAAAGCACCTTCCAACCGCTATAATGGATATTCAGGCTGTCCGTTCGTGGTGGGATATGGCAAGCTGGTGATGGCCGAGTTCCTATATGACAACGTGCCCGCGCCCTCGTTTCCCAAATGGCTGATTGACACGACGAAGCCTTCCTATTTAATGTGGTTGATGAAGGTCTATTTCCTGCCCTGGATGTATTGGAACCGGATGCTCTACGGGCGGATGATCGATAAGTAAGTCCGCTTCGTTGGAAGCCCACTCCGGGGCGCGTCTGGAAGGTCGTCAGCCGATAAGGCAGGGCGGGGGGAGGGGTATGATTTTTGCAAGGGGGGAAGGAACAGCAAAATACCGAGTCTTATGGAGCCTGCCATGCCGGTGGACATCCGGGCCATCAATGAAGAAATTCAGCGTGAAAGCGCCTTTATCACCCTCATCCGAAACGAAGTCGGCCGGATCATCGTCGGGCAGCACTATCTGCTGGACCGCCTGCTGATCGCCCTGGTGAGCAACGGCCATATTCTGGTGGAGGGCGTGCCGGGGCTGGCCAAAACGTTGGCCATCAAGTCGCTGTCCGAAGCCATTCAAGCCCGTTTCAGCCGCATTCAGTTTACGCCCGACCTGTTGCCCGCCGACATTATCGGCACCGTGATTTACGACTTCCAGAGCCAGAAATTCGTAGTGAAGAAGGGACCCATCTTTGCCAATCTCGTGCTGGCCGATGAGATCAACCGCGCCCCCGCCAAGGTGCAAAGCGCCCTGCTGGAAGCCATGCAGGAGCGGCAGGTGACTATCGGCGACGAGACCTTCGCCCTGCCCAACCCCTTTATGGTGATGGCCACCCAGAACCCCATCGAACAGGAAGGCACCTATCCCCTGCCCGAAGCGCAGGTCGATCGTTTTATGCTGAAAGTGGTGATCACCTATCCGGAAAAAGAGGAAGAACGGCGGATTATCCGGCAGAACGTCAATCATAAACCCGACCCCATTCGGCCGGTGGCCACCACCGACGACGTCTTGCGGGCCCAGGCGGTGGTGCCGAAGGTCTATCTGGATGAAAAGATGGAAACCTACATCCTCAATATCGTGGATGCCACGCGCTCGCCCGAACAATACGGCCTGGAAAGCCTCAAGCCGTATATTGCTTACGGGGCCTCGCCGCGGGCCAGCATCAACCTTGCGCTGGGGGCGCGAGCCCACGCTTTCATCAAACAGCGCGGGTTCGTGATTCCCGAGGACGTGCGGGCGTTGGCCTATGATGTGTTGCGCCATCGCATCGGACTGACCTACGAGGCCGAAGCCGACGAGGTGACCACCGAACAAATTATCGCCGAAATCCTCAATAAAGTCGAAATTCCGTAGGCCCCATGGCCGACCCCAAGGAGCTTATCCGCAAGGTCCGGCGCATCGAAATCCGGGCGCGGGGCCTGACCAATCACCTGTTTGCCGGCGAGTATCACAGCGCCTTCAAAGGGCGGGGCATCTCGTTCAGTGAGGTGCGGGAATACGTCCCCGGCGACGACGTCCGCCTGATCGACTGGAAAGTCACCGCGCGCTTCCGGCGCCCTTTTGTGAAGGTCTTTGAAGAAGAACGGGAGCTGAATGTGATGCTCCTGCTGGATGTGAGCAGTTCGTTCCGATTTGGGACGCGAAACGCCCTGAAAGCCGATCGGGCCGCCGAAATCGCCGCCGTGTTGGCCTTCTCCGCATTAGCCAACAACGACAAAGTCGGGGCGGTGTTTTTTTCCGACCAGGTGGAACATTTTGTCCCTTTGCGAAAGGGCCGCAGCCACGTGCTCCGCATCATTCGGGATATTCTGGCCCATCAACCCGCCCATCACAACACCTCGTTGAAGGTGCCGTTTGAGTTTGTGCAAAAAGTGCTGAAACGGCGCTCCATCATTTTCTGTTTGTCCGATTTTTTGACGGAAGATTACGAGCGTCCCTTGCGCATCCTGGCTCGCAATCACGACGTGGTGGGTATCCAGATTTACGACCCGTTGGAAGAGCGCCTGCCGAATGCGGGCGTGGTCCATGCCTATGACGCCGAACAGGGGGCGTATCGATGGGTCAACACCGCGCGGGCGGACGTCCGCAAGGCGTTTTCGCGGCATTTTCAGCGTTATACGGAATATTTCCAGACGGCTTTCATGCGAAGCGGCGCGGATACGCTCCGGCTGCGCACCGATCGGCCCTACGTGAACACCTTGCTCCACTTTTTCAAACGTCGAGAACTGCGGGCATGAAGCACGGACTGTCGATCATCCTCTGGCTGACCGTCGGCATGGCCTGGGGACAGGTGCAGGTTGAGCGGTCGTGGCTGGATTCGGACACGATGATGCTGGGCATGCCCAACGCGTGGCACGTGCATGTGATGGTGCCGGCGGGTGCGGTGCTGGATGTGGTGCCTTCCGATACCATGCAAGGGCTGGAATGGTGGGGCCCGCCGGTGGTGGACACCGATTCGGTGGCCGGCGGACGCCTCCGGCTGCACGTGCGCATCCCGTTCAGCGGGTTCGACTCGGGGCGGTTCCGGCCGGCCGTCACATGGCAGGTGCAAGATACGGCGGGCTCTCAATCGCTGAACGTGCCCACGCCCGCCGTTTATATCTACTGGCCGAAGATAGACACCACCGAAGGCCTGCGTCCCATTCGGCCGGTGCTCTCGCCGCCGCCTTTGCCGGGACGGCCCGAATGGCAGGCGGCACAGCGATGGTGGTGGCTGCTCGTGCTGATAGCCATCGGACTTGGCGGCCTGATTTTTTGGTGGTTTTGGCGGCGGCGCCGTCAGGAAACAGCATTGGAGAAAAAACTCTCGCCCTACGAATATGCCCGCTATCGACTGGACAAACTGGCGGCCGAAAAAGCATGGCAGCGCAGCAAAATACCTTATTATTACACGGAATTAAGCCACATCGTGCGCAAGTTTCTCGAAGATGAGCACCACATCCCCGCGCTGGAATGGCCTTCTTCTAAGCTGGTCGAGCATCTGGCGCGGCACCATGTCTCCGGAGACCTCGACACCCTTCGTCGCTTTCTTGAACTGACCGACTACGTCAAATTCGCCCGCTACCAGCCCGCCGAACGGGAACATGACACCGTGATGCAGTGGGCGAGGGAAATCGTGGAGTCTTACCATAAAAAAGACGAAATGACGGCGGCGGAAGTAAATGAGAACACCCGCCGAGAGTCGTCATAAGCACGCCTGTTTCGGGTTCGGAGCGTGGCGTGTCGGGGATAATGTCGTTCCGGGAGAAGCCGCTCCCCCCGGTTTCATCCGGCGAACGCATGCCACCCACAAATTCGTTTTCGTATTTTGGCCCTCCCAAAAGAAATGTGTGATGCGTCATTCTCATGTGAAGTTTTTTTCCACGCTGTGGCTCGTGGGCGGGATATTGTTCTCCGGGAGTCGTCCGGCGGCGGCTCAACGCCCCGCCGGCTGGTGCGGTCAGGAAATCATGACGCAGCAGTTGCTGCAAGCCCATCCCGATGCGATTGCACGCACCCGTGAGCTGGCCCGCCAACTGCCGCAGGCGCCGCAACCCGAGGGAAGTGTGCGGATCATTCCGGTAGTGGTCCACGTGCTCCATCAAGACGGCAATGAAAATATTTCCGATCAGGTGATTCAGCAGGGCATTGCCAAGCTCAATGAAGATTTTCGGGCCCTCAACAGCGATACGGCTCAGGTGCGGAGTCTGTTCAAGCCGTTGATCGCCGACATGAATTTTGAGTTCCGGCTGGCCAAAATCGACCCCGACGGATATTGCACCAACGGCATTGTGCGACACTATACCGGGGCCACCGATGCCGGCGGCGACAATGCCATTAAAGCTTTTTATTGGCCCACCAATCGCTACCTGAATATTTATGTGGTGAAGAAAATTCAGAACAGCCAGTCAGGGACGATCCTGGGCTATGCCTATTTGCCGCACATGGCTGCCAACCAGAAGCGGGACGGTGTGGTGGTTGTCTATTATGAAATGGACAACCAGAACCGGACCCTCACGCATGAGGTGGGGCATTATCTGGGGCTGTGGCACACTTTTCAGGGCGGATGCTCGGCCACCAACGACGGCATCGATGATACACCGCCGACTCAGGGCAGCAATTTCGGCTCGGGATGTAATCCTTCTCAAAACACCTGTTCCATCGACAGCCCGGACCTTCCCGACCAGTGGGAAAACTATATGGACTATTCCGACTGTCCGCGGATGTTTACGCTGGGGCAAAAACAGCGCGTGGACATGATGTTCTCCAACTACCGGACGTATCTCTCGTCCACCGCCAACTTGCAGGCTACGGGCGTGTATGACAACAACTATACCTGCAAACCCTGGGCCGACTTTGAGGTGTCGAAGCCGGTGGTGTGTGCGGGCGAGCAGGTGCAGCTGCTCAATACTTCCCGTTATAAAGGCAGCGTTTCTTTTTCATGGGATTTGCCGGGGGCCACGCCCTCCTCTTCGACGGCCGCTTCGCCTACGGTGACGTATAGCGCGGCCGGCGTCTATTCGGTCTCGTTAACGGTCACGCAAGGGTCGGAGTCCAAAACGAAAACAGATGCCAAAGCCGTGACCGTCCTGCCCGGCAGCTCTTTGATCAACCATCAGGCATGGATCGACCCCATCGGCAACACCATGGCCGACTGGCAACTGCCGGTGAACGAAATGGGACACGCCTGGGAAGTGACAAATCGGGCGGCGTTCAGTTCACCTTATTCTCTCTATTTCAACAATTACCAGAAGGGCGAGAAAGGCGAGCAGGTTTCTTTTTATCTGCCGCCGGTCGATATCACCCGTCTGGACGAGAAAATCCTGCGCTTCAAGTATGCCTATGCCCAGTATGATGGGAAAGATAAGGACATGTTGGTGGTGTTCGGCAGCAAAGATTGCGGGAAGACGTGGGCACCGTTGTGGTATCGGGAAGGCTCCCAGTTGGCGACGGTCCCGGGGCTGGTCTTACAGAGCTTCAAGCCGACGTCCGCTTCGCAATGGGATTCGGTGGAAATCAATCTGGCGGCCCGCTATCCCAACGAGCAACACGTGCTCATCCGCTTTGAGTTCCGCAGCGGCAAGCAGAACAACATCTATGTCGATGATATTCAGTTCGGACGCAACCTCACCGGCATAGGCGATGGGTTTGGAGCTTACGCTCCTGCTGTGATGGTTACGAGCGAAAAGATTTATGCGGTAGGCTATCGTCGGCCGCCCGTCATCGAGCTGATCCATGCCGACGGTCGATTGGCGGCCCGGCGGCAGACCTTCTCGATGGACCTGCGGGGCCGGCCGGCTGGTGCCTATTGGGTGCGCGTCATCGGCACCGATGGGACGGTCCGGACCAAGCGGGTCCTTATCCGTTAATGCGGCGATTTCCAGGCCACCACTTTCAGCTCGACGGCGATGGGCGTGGGTAAAGCGCCTACCTCCACCGTGGTGCGGCTGGGCTGGATACGTCCGAAATATTCGGCGTAAATGCGATTGAAGCGCGGAAAGTCGGCTTTCATATTGGTCAAGAACACCATCACATCCACCACGTCTTCCATCGCATAGCCTGCGGCGTCGAGGATATGTTGCAGGTTCTCGAATACGGCCCGGGTTTGCACTTCGATGTCGTAGGCCTTAACGTTGCCTTCCCGGTCAAAGGTCACGCCCGGAATGCCGGCGTGCCCTTTGCGCCGCGGTCCGATGCCGGAGATAAATAAGAAAGGCCCTACCTGCGTGGCATGTGGATAGGCGCCCACCGGCTCGGCCGCAGCTTCGGAGATAATGCGGCGGCGTTGGGGTTTCATCGGAAAAGTATTTTTTGGATGACACAAAAATGCATCGTTGAGACCATCGGGGAATCCCACAGTGATATGTCGGCTGCGAATCAATAAAGAATCCTTCCCATAAGCCGCAGTTGGATTGAAGCGTTATATTTGACACACCTAAATTCAGGTTTATGCGTATGATGCGACGAGCATGGCTGATCGTGCTGGGCATGGTCTTATTGCCTTTTTCAGGAAAAGCGCAGCAACCATGGTGCGCCCAAGAAGAGATGACGCACCGGCTGCTGGAAAAAGACCCGCAGGTGGTGGCCCGCGTGCAGGCACGGGCGGCGGCCCAACAGAATGCGGCGCCCATGCCCGAGGGCGGCGTGCGCATCATTCCGGTGGTGGTGCATATTGTGCATCAAAACGGAGCGGAAAATATTTCCGACACGTATGTGCATCAGGCGATCGAGCGCCTCAATAAGGACTTTCGAGCGATGAACAGCGACACCTCGATGGTGCGCAGTATGTTCAAGCCCTTGATTGCGGATATGAACTTCGAGTTTCGTCTGGCGGGCATCGACCCGGCGGGCAATTGCACCAACGGCATTGTACGCGAGTATAATCCCGCCACCGATCAGGGCGCGGACGCAGCTATCAAGACCAATTACTGGCCCACCAACAAATACCTCAACATTTATGTGGTGAAAAGAATAGGCAATTCCAGCAGCGGTGGAATTATCTTGGGCTATGCTTATTTGCCTTTCATGGCGGCCGGCGAGCCACATGACGGCATAGTGATTTTGGCCAGTGAGATGAACAGCTTCTCGCGCACATTGACCCATGAGGTGGGGCATTATCTGGGCTTGCTCCACACGTTTCAGTCCGGCTGCACTTCGAGCGGTGACGGCGTGGATGATACTCCACCGGTGGCCAATCCTAATTTCGGATGCCCGTGGTCGGTGAACTCCTGTCATACCGACAGCCCTGATTTGAAAGACCAGATCGAGAACTACATGGACTACTCTTCCTGTCAGGCCATGTTTACGCACGGACAAAAACAACGGGTGGACTATTATCACCAGATTTATCGGACAGTCTTAACGTCGGCCGCCAACCTCCAAGCCACCGGCGTGGTGGGCACCTATAGCTGCAAGCCCCTGCCGCAGTTTGAAGTGTCGGAACCGGCGGTGTGTACGCAGACGCCGCTGACGATTACCAACACTTCCCAATATCAGGGCAACGTGTCGTTTTCGTGGGATTTCCCCGGCGCCACACCTTCAACGTCCACCGACGAGGCCCCCACCGTGACCTATGCCAACCCGGGAGTGTATCCCATTTCTTTAACCGTTTCTCAAAACGGATATTCCCGAACATATACCCGCCAACAAGCGGTGGTGGTGTATCCCTCCACGCCGCTGATCAATCATCAGGCATGGCTGGAACCCGTCACGCCGAACATCGCCGATTGGATGACCCCGCCCAATCCGGCCGGCAGGAAATGGAAGGTCGTTTCATCGGCCGCTTACAGCCCGCCCTATTCACTGATGGTGGAGAATTATCAGAAAAACAATGCCGGCGAGGAACTGAGCTACGTGCTCCCACCGGTGGACATGCGTCTTCTGGACGAAAAAACGCTCCGGTTTAAGTATGCCCATGCTCGCTATGACGGACGGGGGCAAGACCTGCTGGCGGTGTTTGTCAGCACCGATTGCGGGAAGACGTGGCGCCCGAAATGGTTTGCCAGCGGCAGTCAGTTGGCCACGATACAGGGGTTGTATTTACGTTCCTTCGTGCCTTCGAGTCTTTCCGACTGGGATTCGGTGACTGTCGATCTCAGCGCTTACGGCAACGAGCCGAATGTGCTTATCCGCTTTTTATTCCGCAGCGGTGGTCAGAACAACATTTACCTTGATGACATTCAACTGGGACGCAACCTGACGGGGCTGGGGCCGGATGCCTCGCAGCCGTCGCAGGTGGTGATTACTTCCGATGCCGTTCGGGTGATGGGCCGGCGGCTGCCGGTGATTGAGCTGCTTCATGCCGACGGGCGCCTGGTCAAACGCCGCCGCGGACGTTCGTTACCGCTGAATGGATTGCCGCCGGGGGCCTATCTGGTGCGGGTCAGCGACGGCGTCTCCGCCCGGGTGTGGCCTGTGCATGTGAAATAGGAAACCGGCCGGATCGGCATATAAAGATAGCACGCATCAAAATATAGGAGCGGTCTAACCTGTCCTTCACACAGCATATCTGATTGATATCGCTTTATTTTGTCCCATCTTATCCGTATTGAAGAAGATTATGCACAACAATGACGACGGCCGGAAAGGCTTTGAAACCCGCATGATTCATGCGGGGATGTATGACGACCGGTTTGGCAGTGCGGTGGTTCCCATTTATCAGACTTCCACGTTTCGCTTTCGGTCGGTGGCGGAAGGTGCGGCGCTGTTTGCCGGAAAAGGAGAAGGATACATTTACACTCGGCTGGGGAATCCCACCATTGAGGCCCTTGAAGCAAAATTAGCGGCGCTGGAATCGGGCCGCCATGCTATTGTGGCGGCCTCCGGCATGGGTGCCGTAAACGGGGTGTTCGCCACCTTTCTGACGCAGGGCGACCATATGATCGGCAGCCGGTCGGTATATGGCCCCACCCGCCTGCTGATTGAGCAGCTCTACTCCCGATGGGGCGTAGAATATGACTTTATCGACACCACCGACGCCGCCAACGTGGCCGCCCACATGCGGCCCAATACGCGGCTGGTGTTTGTGGAGACGCCCGCCAACCCTACCATGGAAGTGTCGGACATTGCAGCCATCGCAGAAATCGCCCACCAACACGGCGCGCTGTTGGTGGTGGACAACACCTTTTGCACGCCCTACTTGCAGCGTCCGCTCACACTGGGCGCCGACATCGTGGTGCATTCCATGACCAAGGCTATCAACGGTCATGCCGACGTGATCGCCGGCGCCATCATCACCGCCGATGAGGCGCTTCATCAGCAGTTGCGCGGCGTAGCCAAGCTGTTGGGCCCCTCGATGGACCCGCATGCGGCTTTTCTGGTGGATCGAGGCTTGAAAACTCTCTCACTTCGGGTGGAACGCGCACAGGAAAATGCCCAGCGGGTGGCCGAATTTCTGGAAAGTCATCCAAAAGTGGCGTGGGTTCGTTATCCCGGCCTGGCGTCTTTCCCTTATTACGAACTGGTCAAACGTCAGATGAAGGGCCCCGGCATGCTCATGAGCTTCGGCCTGAAAGGCGGCTATGACGCGGCCGTGACGATGCTGAATCACGTGCGGCTGGCGATGCTGGCGGTCTCGCTGGGCGGCGTGGAAACGCTCATCCAGCACCCGGCCTCGATGACCCACGTGGGGCTTCCCAAAGCCGAACGGGAAGAAGCCGGCATCACCGACGACCTGATCCGACTGTCGGTGGGTGTGGAGAATGTGGATGATTTGATAGCCGACTTTTCTCAGGCGCTCGATCGGGTCGGGAAATGACCAGTAAAGGATACATTTGCCCTCCTGATTCAGGCGGATGATTCGATTGAGTGTGAATCTCAACAAGGTGGCCCTCCTTCGGAACTCGCGCGGCGGTGATGTGCCGGATGTCATCCGGATGGCGGTGGATTGCGAGCGCTTCGGCGCCGACGGCATCACCGTGCATCCCCGGCCCGACGAGCGTCACATCCGTTATGCCGACGTGCACGCCTTGAAGGCCGTAGTAACCACCGAACTCAACGTGGAAGGCTTTCCTTCCGAGCGGTTCTTGCAGCTGGTGGAGGCGGTGAAGCCCGATCAGGTGACGCTGGTGCCCGACCCACCCGATGCCCTGACTTCCGACCATGGATGGGACACCCGCCGACAGGCCGACTTTTTGCGCGGGGTCATCCAGCGCCTGAAAGCCCTGCCCACGCGGGTCTCGGTCTTTATTGACCCGGTGCCCGAGATGGCCGAAGCAGCCGCCGCACTCGGTGCCGACCGGGTCGAACTCTTTACGGGGCCCTATGCCCATCAATATGAAAAAGATCCCGCACAAGCGCTGGCGCCTTACGTCGAGACCGCAAAAGCAGCCCGGCATGTCGGGCTGGGCATCAACGCCGGGCACGACCTCAACCTCGACAACCTGCAATATCTGGCCGAGCACCTTCCCGGCCTGGCGGAAGTGTCGATCGGACACGCCCTCATCGCCGACGCCCTCTATTTTGGAATGGAGAATGTGATTCAGATGTATCTCTATAAAATCCGCAAAGCCGACGAATCCGATGATTGAACCTTTGATTTACGAAAAGTCCCGTCCGGGACGGCGGGCGTTTTCCCTGCCGGCGCTGGAAGTCCCTTTCAACGAGGATGAGTTGGGCGAATTTCGCCGCACCCACGACGTGCCGCTGCCGGAGATGCCCGAAAATGAGGTGATGCGCCACTTTGTGCGCCTTTCCCGCCATAACTTCCACGTGGACCTGGGGTTTTATCCGCTGGGCTCCTGCACGATGAAATATAACCCTAAGATCAATGAAGACGTAGCCGCATTGCCGGGCTTCGCCCGCCTGCATCCAATGCAGGAGGCCGAAGAGACCCAGGGTGTGCTGGCGGTGATGTATCATTTGCAGGAGGCGCTGAAAGCCGTCTCGGGCTTCGATGCGGTGTCGTTGCAACCCGCCGCCGGGGCGCACGGCGAACTGGCCGGCATTTTTATCATCCGGAAATATCATCAACAGCAGGGCGGCCTGTCGGAGCGGACGAAAATCCTGATTCCCGACTCGGCCCACGGCACCAATCCGGCCTCGGCCGCATTGGGCGGGTTTAAGGCCGTCAGCATCCGCTCCAACGACAAAGGACAAATCGATATCGACGACCTGCGGGATAAGTTGGGGCCCGACGTGGCCGGCATGATGATTACCAATCCGAACACGCTGGGCATCTTCGAGGAAAACATTCAGGAGATTGCCCGGCTGGTCCATCAGGCGGGCGGCCTCATGTATATGGACGGCGCCAACATGAACGCCCTGATGGGGATTGCCGAGCCGGCGGCTATGGGGTTCGACGTGATGCACTTTAACCTGCACAAGACTTTTTCCACGCCGCACGGGGGCGGTGGTCCGGGGGCGGGGCCCGTGGCCGTG
>Ga0256832_1000822_pt1 | contig 20507 bp, 18 predicted proteins | sample 134614metaG_FD_190534 | JGI IMG/M metagenome (GOLD analysis project Ga0256832, IMG submission 190534) | Hydrothermal vent microbial communities from Lau Basin, Pacific Ocean - 134-614 | ecosystem: Environmental > Aquatic > Marine > Hydrothermal vents | place: Pacific Ocean: Lau Basin | collected... | reverse complement strand
TAATGCTGATAAGATATCTAATTTTAGAAATAAAGGTTGAATTGAAGGTGGCATGGATATGAGTGTTTCCGGAGCTGATACTTGTCCTGCAATTAGGGCTATTATCGTTGTTATAATAATTCCATAGAAAATACCTCCTTTTATTTTTCTTACCTCTAAAATAGCTGTAATAATCAATCCTAAAATGCCGATAAGTACTGTCGGTGAAAACTTTCCAATACCTACAAGAGTCGCGGGATTATCAACAATAAGTCCCATGTTTTTGAAGCCGATAAAAGCGATGAATAAACCGATTCCCGCACCAACCGCTAATCTTAATGATAATGGTATGGTGTGGACTATTTTAGTTCTGATACCGGTAATGGTCAAAAGGAAAAATATTATACCCGAAATAAATACAACTCCTAATGCCGTTTGCCATTCGACTCCTGCCCCCAATACCAAAGTATAAGTAAAAAAAGCATTTAGCCCCATTCCCGGTGCCATCGCAAAAGGGACTTTTGCCCAAAGCCCCGCCAGTAAAGTACCTATAGCTGAAGCGAGTATTGTGACTGTGATTAAAGCATTTTTGTCCATCCCCGCATCACCTAAAATCGAAGGGTTTACAAAAATAATATAAGCCATAGTGAGAAATGTTGTTGCTCCACCAATAATTTCATTTCTAACACTGGAATGACGCGAACTTATTTGGAAGTATTTTTCTAACATATTTAGTGTTTTTAAATGGGTTATTTAAAATAAAATCTGAGCAAGAAATATCCGGTTCTCTATTAAGGACTGTTTTCGAATCGATTATTATAAAGTCCAAAAAAACAAAATAAAGGCTTTGACCAATACAAGCCAAGTGCCAGATATGTCAAAAGACCAAATGGATTAATATCTCAAATTGTATGTATTGTAAACTAAAGTTGTTTCTTCGGTGCTAAGTTAAATAATTAATGTTAGAAAATAAAATAATTAAAGAATATTATTTGCTATATATTTTATTATGAACTTACAGAATTGTTTAGTTTTAATACTAAATAATTGGTTCTGTGTTTATTTAAGAAATTATTTATTATAAATATAAATAGTGTTTGTGGGAAAAGATATCAATTTTTGTATTGATTCTTGTTGTTTGTTTTTCTTTGTACAAGTGATTGATATTAAGGCTTAATATATTATTCATATATATTATTGTCATAGCGCGTATCGATTTAATGTCATTTTTGTGATTCAAAATTCTAATAAAAAAAATCATAATAAGCAAAAAATGAAATAATGCTAATAAAGTGTTATTATTAATATTTCTTAGCTTTGTGCTTCAATATTGCATAAATAACAAGCAAGATTTTTTTTATTATCTTTTATAAAACAATAAAAATTGAATGTATGAAAACAGCTTTTATAACCGGTGCAACGAGCGGAATCGGAAAAGCCACTGCCGAAAGATTTGCAAATGAAGGTATTCGTTTAGTTCTATGTGGCAGAAGAAATGATAGATTGCTAAAGATTAAAAAAGAATTAAGTGATAAAACTGATGTCCACGTATTGAATTGCGATGTCAGAGACAAGGAAAAAGTCTTCGCTTCAATCAAAAACTTGCCTGATGATTTTTCCAAAATTGATATATTGGTTAACAATGCGGGAAATGCTCACGGACTTGATTCGATAGAGGAGGGGAGTATTGAAGATTGGGAAGCTATGATTGACATTAATGTAAAGGGATTGCTATACGTCTCTAAAGCTATTATTCCGGGTATGATTGCTAATCAATCAGGTCATATTATCAATATTGGTTCCACTGCCGGAAAGGAAGTGTATCCCAATGGCAATGTATATTGCGCATCAAAACACGCTGTAGATGCATTGAATAAAGGAATGAGAATTGACCTCAATAAATATGGGATAAGAGTTGGTGCAATTAATCCCGGAATGGTTGAGACCGAATTTAGTTTAGTGAGATTCAAAGGGGATGAAGATAAGGCAAATTCTGTTTACAAAGGTTTTGATGCATTGAAGCCCGAAGATATTGCAGACATAATATATTTTGTCGTGTCTCGACCATATCACGTTAATATCGCTGACCTGATAGTGATGCCTACAGCACAAGCAACGAGTACTATTGTTAATAGAAAGAAATAAAAGAAAAAAAACTATAACATCACTTAACATTTGTACCTTTGCTACCTTAATACAAAAATCTGATTTATGGAAGAATATATTAAAGTTGATATAAAAGAAGGATATGCGGTTGTGGAGTTTTATCATCCTGCTCATAATTCACTTCATTCGGGAATGTTGAAACAGCTGAAGGAGGAATTAGAAGGACTGGAGAAAGAGACGAAAGTGAAATGTATCTTGCTCAAAAGCGGAGGTGATAGGACCTTTTGTGCGGGTGCCAATTTTGATGAGATGAAAGCTATTAAGGGTATCGAAGACGGTAGAAAATTTTTCTCAGGGTTTGCAGGTGTGATTATGGCGATGAAAAACAGTTCCAAATTAATTGTTGGTCGTATCCAAGGTAAAGCTGTTGGGGGAGGAGTAGGGCTTATAGCCGCTTGCGATATCGCCCTTGGTACTAAGTATGCCTCTATTAGGCTTAGTGAGTTATCGATAGGCATTGGCCCCTTTGTGATAGCACCTGTTGTCGAAAGAAAAATAGGTTTGTCTGCATTTTCAGAGCTGACTCTTCATCCCAAAGAATGGTTGGAAGCTGATTTGGCAAAGGAAAAAGGACTGTATGCCAATGTGTTTGACACTACAGATGATCTGGATCGATATATTGAAAGCTATTTAACGGAATTGAGCTCTTATAGCAAAAGGGCGATTGCAGAAAACAAAAAAATGCTTTGGCATAATACAGATGATTTTGAAAGCATAATGGCTCAAAGAGCGGAAATAAGCGGCGCATTAGTACTTGATTTGGATTTATAGCAGTTCCTTTGAAGAAGTGTAGCTTATACCAATTGTTGGACTTAAACCCAGAGTAATATTATATGATGTGCCAAAATTTACTTTTACATTGGATGTGGCTGCATACATCAATCCCATACTGTAATCTGCATATCCGTTAAGGTCATTTTTAAAACCCAAGTATATTGCAAAAATAGAAAGAGGTCTGTATTCAATGGCTGTTTTTAAAAAGAAACCGTAGTTGATGTGTTTTTCCACTTCCCCGAATAGTTGTATGTTTCCGGAAATATTATATTTAGCACCAATGGAGACTATTGTAGGTATATCGGTATCTGCGGTATATTTTATCGGAAAAGGATTGGAGACATGAAAACCGAGACTTATTCTTTTTGAAAAATCGTGTAATATCCCTGCTTCAAAGCTGATAGCATTTTTGTTACCATAATTCTCTATATTCAGATTGTATGCATTAATCTGAATCCCTATTCCGGTACTTGAATTTATTTTTCTTGCATATGACAGACCCAAAAGCATTTCGTTAAATTCTGAAATTCCAAACCTCTTGATGCACAATCCAAAAGATCCTAAACTACCGAATTTCTTAGCAATAGCAAAATTCATTGCGCTTAGATCTATGACAAGAAAGCGATTTTCATAGCTCACATTTCCCTCAAGACCGGATATAAATGCCAATCCCGCTTGATTGGTATATGCCGCATTGATATCCTTGAAAATAGTGGAGATACTTGAAAGGGAATTGGATTTTGCTCCAAATGATTCAAGGGTTGAAAACTGTGCAAATACACTTTTTTGAAAGGCAAAGACAACAGATATTAAAAGCAAATATTTGAACAAATTCTTAATCATGTGATAAAAATACAAAAAAAATCAAATTCAGGTAGCACTTTTGGGTTTAAATGCATCGTTACTCGTAGTGTCTGCAAGAAAATAATCAGATTTGATGTATTTTTTTTAAACACTATATGTTTTTCAATATATGAAAGGGCTGTGAAATTCATTGTTTGATATATTAATAATTGTTAGAATATGTAAAAAATCATGTGTTTTTAACAAATTAAAGGATTTTTTTATATGTTTTTGTACAAAAATCGGGAAATGCACTATTCTAATTATGAATATTAAAAATTAAGTTTTACTTTTGCTCTTTTAAATTTGAGAAGATAATATTTTAAATAATCATAAGAAAAAACAAGTATGAAAAAATTATCGATTTTATTTTTAGTGATGTTGTTTTCAGGATTAATGTTAGCGCAAAGTCCAAATTATTCTAATGGCATCACAGTTAAAAAACTGTTTTTGGATTTTGAGTCACAAAAAGAAGGTGGTAGTCTTACTGCATTTAAAGATTATACACACGGATTCGAATTGGGTTTATCTCATCGATTGACAAACAATATTAGTCTTTATATTCCCGGTAAATTCGGAGTGGTAAAAGATTCTATGCAAGGCGCATATAAGACTATTTTAGGTGCAGATGCTGTATTGCAATATTTTTTCTACAATGAAAAGTCTAATATTGTACCCTACGTCTTGGGAGGAGTTGGATATATGAAGTATTACAAAGGCGATAAGGATGTTATGATTCCCTTGGGAGCAGGTTTGAATTTTAAAGTCAATGACAGAGCTTCCATAAATATACAATCTGAATACAGAATCAGCATGAATTTAAAGAAAAATGTATTGCATCACGGTATAGGTATCGTATATACTTTTGGAGATGTGAAAAAGCATACTGTTGATATGGACGGAGGATTTAAAGATGAGGATAATGATGGAGTTAGAGATGATATCGATCTTTGTCCTCAAGTGAAAGGTGTACCTGCATTGAACGGTTGTCCGGATTCAGATGGAGATGGAGTTCCGGATTACAAAGATGTATGTCCCGATGTTAAAGGATTGAAGAGTATGAAAGGTTGTCCTGATTCTGACGGAGATGGAATTGCTGACAACGAAGATGAATGTCCTAATATGCCGGGGAAAAAGCTCAACAACGGTTGTCCCGAAACAAATACGGTCAAAGACAGAGATGGTGACGGTGTAGCGGATAATGCCGATAAATGCCCCGATCAAGCAGGACCGGTAAGTACTAGCGGTTGTCCCGATAGAGATGGTGACGGTGTTGCTGACTATAAGGACAAATGTCCCAATGTAGCAGGTGTAGCAAGATTAGGTGGATGTCCCGAAGTCAAAACTGCTCCTGACAGAGATGGTGACGGTGTACCTGATGTGAATGATAAATGTCCTGATAGAGCGGGATTGTCCATTTATCAAGGTTGTCCTGATACTGACGGAGATGGACTTGATGACTTCAATGACAGATGTCCGTCAATGGCCGGACCTATTGAAAATAAAGGTTGTCCAAAGATTACTGTTGAAGATAAGAAAACCCTCGATGTGGCAATGAGGTCTGTTCAATTTGACTTGGGGAAATCTTCTTTGAAAGCAGTATCTTACAAGATATTGAATCAGGTAGCTGATATCATGCAAAGGTATCCTGATTACAATTTGGTGATTAGTGGTCATACCGACAACACAGGTTCTGCTTCCAAAAACCAAAAGCTATCTACGGATAGAGCAAAAGCTTGTTATAATTATTTGATAGCACAGGGTATTGATGCAGGTAGAATGACTTACGTAGGGTATGGAGAATCAAGACCGATAGCTAATAATAAAACACTGCGCGGAAGATCATTGAACAGAAGGGTTGAGTTTAGCTTAGTTCCTGCGAAATAGCATTGACTTGAAAAATAAATATAAAAGCCGGTAGTTTTATTATTGCCGGCTTTTTTTTGTTAATTTAATATTAATCTATTGTTAAGTCAAACATTTTTTTTGTTAAATGCGTTTACTTTAAGTGCTTTCAAAATAAATCAGACGAGATATTTAGTTTTGGAATCGAAGAATTTTATTATGGAAATTACAGATTAAAAACAGAAAAACAAATCGACAACTATGAAGAAAATATTGATTTTTTTATTTGTATTGACCGCTCTTTCCGGTTTTGCTCAAAAAGGGCATGATATTCAAATAAATATTGAAAATTACGACAACGACACTTTGCTTCTGGCGTATTTTTATGGAGAACAGCAGTTGATTAAAGATACGGTTTTTGCAAAAAAGCCAGGGGTTTTTGAATATAAAGGAGATACTTTACTTGAACCGGGAGTATATATAGCATTGGTTTTTCCCAGCAAGGAATATTTTCAGTTTATGGTCAATTCTAAAGACCAAAAATTCAAAATATACACTGACTATAAAGACTTACAAAATATAAAAATTAAAGGCTCAAAGGACAATAAATTGTTTTTTGAATATCTTGCTTATATAAAGGAGCAAAACAACCTCGCACAAAAACTTCTAGAAGAAAAAAGCAAATTGGACAGCTTAAAACAAGATACCAAAGAAATCGATGATAAGTTGCAAAAATTGGACGAGGAGGTAAAAGCATATCAACAAAAAATATTAAAGAAGCATCCTGATTATTTAACAAGCCTCTTGATAAAATCAAATATCGATATAGATATTCTTGATTTTGAAGGAACTGAGAAAGAGGTAAATGAAAAAAGATACCGCTATTTCTATAAGCATTATTTTGACAATATAGATTTGAAGCATCCTGCAGTGCTTAGAACTCCGTTTATCCATAGAAAGATTGAGGATTTTATCGATAAAATGACGGTTCCTGTCGCAGATAGTATATCGAAATCTATTGATTTGGTATTGTCAAAAATGTCTCCACAAAGCGATATCTGGAAATATTATGTTTCTTATTTCCTTAATAAATATGCTAAATCCAATGTTATTGGTATGGATGCTGTATTTGTTCATATGGCTCAAAACTATTATGGAAAGGGTCTTACCCCTTGGGTAGAAGAAAAGCAATTGATAAGAATATTGGATAGTGCTATTAGAATGGAAGGAGTCCTTATTGGAAAAACAGCTCCCGAATTGACATTAAACAAAGAGGATCATACTCCTGTAAGACTAAAAGATATAAAATCGGATTATACTGTGTTGTTTTTCTGGAAGCCGGATTGTGGTCATTGCAGACACTCCATGCCTGATTTGATTAAATTCAGCGATGAGTATAAAGATAAAGGTGTTACGGTTGTTACTGTTTGTACAAAATTGGGAAAAAAATCCAAAAAATGTTGGGAAGGTGTAAAAGAGCTGAAAATGCATGGGATACCTTACAATCTTGCAGATGAGAAAAATCAATCCGGCTTCCATGCAAATTATAATATCAGAGCTACTCCTACGGTTTTCATTCTGGATAAAAACAAAAAAATCCTTATTAAACAAATTCCCACAGATAAATTGGGTGAGGTAATGGATAGCATAATGAAAGAAAATAGTGAAAAACAATAATCTTAAAAAAATCTTATGAAATATTCAAGTCCGGTTTTGTTCTTGCAAATTGCTTTAATGTCTTTATTGCTAATATCTTGTTCAACCACAAAAAATATTAATTATAAAAATAGCGACTTGATAAGTTCTTTGAAAAAAGAATTTGCACCTGATTCGAGAGTTGCTGTTTTTGATATAAAAGGCACTAAAAAAGGAAAAGATATTGTTTATACAGGAGAGACTACAAGTGAAGAAGCTAAAATCCAATTATTGTCCAAAACAAAAAGCTATTACAAGGGAGTCGAAAACATAGTTGATAATATAAAAGTATTGCCTGATAAATCTTTGGGCGAAAAAACAAAGGGTATAGTCAGGCTTTCTGCTTGCAATATCAGATCAAAGCCCAAGCACTCTTCCGAATTGTCAACTCAAGCAATTCTCGGCACTCCCGTAAGAATTCTTAAGCAAAATGGTTCTTGGTATTATATACAAACTCCTGATAGATATTTGGGATGGGTTGATGCAGAAGGGATTGCACCATTGAATATTTATGATCAAAAGGCATGGTACAATTCGGATAAAATAATTTTTACAGATGTAGTTGGATTTGTCTATTCCAAACCTGATGTTAGATCAAATACAGTATCGGATATTGTAGAGGGAGCTATTTTGAAACTAATTGGAGAGTCCCTCGATAAACATTTTTGGGTTGTAGGTTTTCCTGACAATAGAGTAGGGTACATCAGTAAAAAATCTGCCAGTAAATTGAAAAAATACTTATCAGGCAAAAGGCAATATACAGATTCCGACGTTATTACGGCTGCTTATAAATTAATGGGGATTCCATATTTATGGGGAGGTACTTCTTCTAAAGCAATGGATTGTAGCGGATTTACCAAAACCGTTTATTTTATGCAGGGGATTTTATTGCCCAGAGATGCATCCCAACAGGTAAAAGTAGGTAAACCAATCCCAATCGATAAAAAATTCAGTAAATTGAAAAGAGGGGATTTGCTTTTTTTCGGTTCTAAGCGCAAGGACGGAACGGATAGGATAACCCATGTCGCTATTTATCTCGGAGATGGTAAGATTATTCATGAGACAGGTGACGTCAAGGTACAGAGTTTGAAAAAAGGAGATTCTGATTTTGCTGAACACCGGTTGAAAACACTGATGCAAGCCCGTAGAATCATTGGGTATGGTGGAGATTATGGTGTGAAAAAGTTAATTTATGTTAAAGACTACTGGGAGGAGTAACTTTTTTTAATTCAAATAGGTTATAGGTATAAATGACATACATCTTAAAAAATTGAATAATGAAAAATAGATATTTTTTGCTTGCGATTGTATTATTAGGATTGATGTCCAATGCGCTATTAGCACAAAAAACTTATACGAGTACAAGCGATTCCGACGAAGATGCATTGCATATATTGGACAAAACCAAAGGAATACTGAAAAATGCCAAATCAACGATATTTGATTATTCGCTTGTGATTGCTATACCTGATGATGAGCCCCATGTCACCAATGGAATAGCTAAGCAAAAAGGCGAAAAATTCTATATTGAAATGGGGGACAGAACCATTTATTGCAATGGTAAAGATATTAGGATTTACTCCCAAATACAAAATGAAGTTCAGATCAACGATATAGACGAGGATTCAGGATTGCTTACACCAACTACGATCTTGAATTTATTTGACAAAGAAAGCTATATATTTATACTTGGTGTAGAGAAAAAAATCAATAAGAAAAAATACTACAATCTGATATTTAAACCTACTGAAAAATTTTCTGAATACACAAAAATTGAGGCGCTCATAGACAAAAAATCATTTCTTCCATTTAGAATCAAAATGTTTTATAAAGACGGTACTAAAAACACACTTGATATAAGATCTGCTTTGATTAACAAAGCAATCGACGACAGCGTATTCAGTTTTGATATGCAAAAACACCCTGATGTATCGGTTGAAGATTTGAGGATGGATTAATCGTATAGATATGGTTATAATTTTGCCGGATTAACTCCTCTATCCTTTAATACTTTGGATTTTGCTTTAACGGCAATTTTCATATCCTCAATAAATCTGTCAAGTTGAGCGGATATTTTATCGTCAGATAGAGCCAATATCCTTATTGCCAATAGACCTGCATTTTTAGCACCATCCAAAGCTACTGTAGCAACAGGAATGCCGCTCGGCATTTGCAAAATTGAAAGTATGGAATCCCAGCCGTCAATCGAATTTGAAGATTTTATTGGTACTCCAATTACGGGAATCGGTGTCAATGCAGCCACGACACCCGGCAAAGCTGCGGCTCCTCCGGCACCCGAAATAACTACTTGAACACCTCTTTGTCTCAATTTTTGTACATAATTATCAAGCATTTGGGGCGTCCTGTGCGCAGAAATAATGGCTACTTCATTCTTTACTCCAAAATCATCCAGGATATCAATTGATTTTTTCATAATGTCCAAATCTGAATCCGAACCCATAATTATACTGACTTTTACATTTTCCATATTTATGTTTATTTTGTATTGAATTTTTGGCAAAACTAATACAAAATACAAGAATAAATACTAATTTTATAAATAATTAGTTCTAATTTCATTTATGAAATAAACGGATATAATTTACAAAGCGTTTTTCATTTTTTCGCATTGAAATTTATAAACCGGAGATAGATTGATGAATATATATAAAAAACAATAATATGAATAAAGAAGAAGGAAAAACCGTGGCAGAATCAAAAACTGTGTTTACCCAATTAATAATGCCAAATGACACCAATCCTTTGGGAAATTTAATGGGAGGAAACTTAATGAGATGGATGGATATTGCAGGAGGTATTTGCGCAGGAAGACATACAAACAATAATGTGGTTACGGTATCGGTCGATAATGTTTCCTTTAAAGAAGCTATCAAAGTCGGTGATGTTATCACTATTAAAGCCAATGTTACAAGAGCGTTTAATACATCACTTGAAGTATTTCTTGAAGTATTCACCACTTCGCTTTCTTCTAATATCCCCAAGAAAAGCAATAATGCTTATTTTACTTTTGTAGCCCTTGATGCTAAAACCCTGAAACCGACAAAAGTTAAACCTGTGGTGCCTTTGACAGAAGATGAGGTAAAAAGGTATGAGGGAGCTTTGAGAAGGAGAGATTTACGGCTGATATTGGCAGGAAAGATGGATCCTAAAGATGCTAAAGATTTGAGACAATTTTTCAGGGATTTGGATTAAAATAAATAATTAACGTTTTAATTATACAGATATCTAATAATTTTATATATTTGTAAACGAAATATTAATGAAAACAATCAAATGGGTATTTTTAATCAATTGAAGTCATTGTTTATAGTTGAAGATAATGAGGGTGAGTCGAGTAAATCGTCATCTGAAACCATAAGTCCCACAAAGGATATTTCTGAGAAAAAAAGTCCTGCTGTTTCCGGTAAAGATACAGAAAGGTTTGTGAATATTCTCTTCAAAGCTATTGAGGATAATAATATAAAAGGCTATGACTATCTTGAATTTGTTCAAAGTATTAATAATCTGAAAAAACAAGGTATCAGTTCTGAAGAAGATAAGCTGTTCAATACAGCCTATGCATTGGCAAAAACTATGAACGTAGATAAGGAGAAGTTGCTTAAAACCGCAGATTTTTACTTAAGTGTTTTGAATAAAGAAAAAGTCAAGTTCAACGAAGCTCTTGTTAATAATGCAAAAGTTAAGCTTAAAGAGAAAAATAGTAAAGTAGCATCTCTAAATAAAAGTTTGATTGAGGACAAAAAGGCATTTGAAGAGCTTAAAAAGAGAATCGCTTCCAAAGAGAAAGAAATAGCCGGTATTACCAAGGAACTGGATGAATCCAAATCAAAAGTGGAAAGGGTAAAAGCCGGTTTTAACAATGCGTTGAAACAAATTGTAAATAAAATCATTCTCGATAAGGATAAAATTAATAAATATTTAAAATAAAACAAGATTATATAAAATGGATAGAATAAGCAAATCAAAATCATTTTGGAAAAGACCTGAAGGGAAAACAGGTGCTGTGTTTCTAGCCGCATTGCTTATAGGAGGAGGCTATACTTTTGTTAAGTTTTTACCTCAGATATTGCTTTTTGCCCAAAATACACTTGGTCTGGCACTGATTATTTTGGCTATCGGGCTAATTCTGTATATGGTGCTTGATCCAAAAATGAGGGCTCTTGTTTCTTATATGTATAAAAGCGCTATGAGGTGGATAACTTCACTTTTTATTAAAATTGATCCTATATCCATATTAAAATCATATATAGATGATTTGAAATCCAATTTGAAAAAAATGAATATGCAGATTGGAAAACTTAGGAAACAAATGCACCAACTTAAAGAATTGATATTTAATAATCAAAAAGAGTTAGAAAAAAATCTCACGCTGGCTTCAGAAGCACGAGCATCAAAAATGAAAGATGCGATGATTCTTAAGACAAGAAAGGCCGGGCGTCTTAAAGATTCGAATATAAAACTGGAGGAATTGTACCGGAAAATGGAAATTTTGTACCGTGTTTTGGATAAAATGGAACGAAATTCTAAAATTATGCTCGAAGATATCGAAGACCAAGTGATGATAAAAGAAAGAGAAAGAAAAGCTATGCGTGCCAGTCATTCTGCTATGAAATCAGCGATGAATATCATCAAAGGCGACAAAGATAAACGAGAAATGTTTGATATGGCTCTCGAAGCTGTTGCTGATGATGTAAGTAAAAAAGTGGGTGAAATGGAGCGATTTATGGAAATCTCAGATAATTTTATGAGCTCAATAGATCTTCAAAACGGAGTTTTTGAGGAAGAGGGATTGAAATTGCTTGAAAAATGGGAAAGGGAAGGAGATTCACTCATATTGGGTGAAGACAAAGAGTCTCTTTTGCTTCAAGCTAATGATGATTCGGATATATTGGATTTGGATGAGCCACGTGCTATGCCCGAAAAAAGAGAAGACCGACCAAATCAATATGATGACTTTTTTGAAATTTGATGTGCTATTGACTATCCGATATACTATACAGCCTAAAAATTAAGTTTCAATTGAATCTTAATATCGGTTTTGTGATTAGTATTGATCAGTTCCGTACCACTACCTAAAGTCTTTTCTTTGGGATAATACCATCTCGACAAACGCAATTCTGTAGTGATATTGGTATTTGGTCTGTATCTCATATTGATATAGCTTCTAAAACCTTTATTGAAGTATGCAGGAATCAAAGCTTCACCCAATATATCGTTTTCATAAACATATATTGCAGTACTGTAACTATCTGTATCAAATACAGCATATCTGAATGTAAAGGCAAAAGGAAATTGTATGGGTTTGAATATTATGTCTTGATATATCATTATTCCTTGAGTTTTATCCTTGTGAATAGTGAATTGAGATAATTCCAATCTATTTCGCAATTCCCAACTTTTATTGAGCTTATAATTGATATGAAAGCGCAATCTTGTCTTATTGCCATATACAGTATTTTTTGTATAAAATTCGCTTGAGACATCCCTTGCCTTATTTTCAAATTTGTACTGTATATAAAAGCTGTATTTATGCCTTTTTTTATATTTCAAAATGGCAAAATATTCGTTTCCAAAACTCGGAGAACTTATATTGTATCTGAGCCAGGGAAATTGCCATATATCCTGATACATACTGAGTGTCCATTTGTTATTGATATGCCAATTGAATCCAAGGTAAAATCCGCTTTCATTGTTTGTTCCTACTGTTTCGCCAAATGAATTGGAATTTATACTTTCGTACCGCGCTGAATAATTTCTGTACAACAAAGCTATATCCAAATGACTTGAAGGAACATACTGAATACCCTGAAGTAAAGCAAATGCATTGTTTTTGCTTCGAGCCATTTCACCAAAAAACAATATTCTATTGACCAAAATAGAATAGTCCATGCTCAAATTCATTAAGTGTTTTCCGGAAAATTTGAATTTGTTATATAGTTTGTCTTGTCTTATCAGCTCTTTATTATGTTGTAGATTGAAAAAATTTAGACCTACGTATGAGTTTTTGAATTTGAAATTGATTCTACTGCCAAAAGACTTTTGTAGAATGCTGTGTTTTCCCTCAATTTCGCTTTTCAAGCGGTGAAAACCCGATATTTGCAGGCTTGAAGCATATATCTTACTGTTTTCAAAATCTATGGGTTTTTCTTCGATATTGGCATCGATATATTTATATGAGCCGAAGACAGAGAACTCAATATTTTTAAAAACATTTAAAGTCGCAGCAATACCTCTGAAATACATATTCTCATTTACTGAAGAATAGGGTCTAACGACTTTAGTCGCATTTTTTTTAAGATTGGTGACTAGAGAACTTTTGCCTCTGCTAAAATCATTGTGCAATATCAATCCTTGCCCCAAACTAATCGTATAATCACCGATATCTAACTCTTTTAACCAGCTTTTGTATTTGTACAAAAAGAAATGACCTGAATAATAGTCAAAACCGTTTTTGTTATAATCTTTGAAAAATGATTCACCCGGGTCTTTTTCAGCAATCAGAGCAATATCCATATGATTGCTGTAATTCATTTTGAGTTTTGTATAGAGATTATACTTGTTTCCTGCATATTTTGCCGGCTTTTCTTTTGTGGAAACATATCCTGCTTTTGTTTCAATTGTGGATTTTGACTTGAGATACAAGGCTTTTTTGCTTGAAGACAACATTTTTGATATAGAGACATGATAATCTTCGCTATAATTACCGACAGTCACAAGAGGAAGCATTAGCGATATCGTATTGAGATCAAAAAGTGGAATTGCCTGCAATTCGTATAGTGAATATAGCTTTCCAAGATTCTTTCTGTAATTTAGTAAAGAGTTTATCTGCTGCTCTGAGAGAATATCCAAGTATCTCAAATCATCTTCATCGCATTTATTCAGATTGATAGGATTTTGTATAAGAAATTCAAATTTCTCTCTGATTATATTGAAATCAATATCGTCATTTTCTTCAAGGCTTTCAGTATATTTCTCCATCAATTCATCAATACCGGTATTATTTTGAGCTGACAAAATAATAGGTAACAATATAATAAATGCTATTATTATTTGCTTATACATTGACATCGTTGGAATTGATACCGTACAAATATAGTGTTTTTTTTGAGAAAATCAATGATTTACCAATGGTTTGCCAAATTATTCCTAAAAAAATACTTATTTGGAATAATAAATGTTTTAATATTGCAAAAAATAATATCTGTTAATGGGTGTAATCGCAAGACAAGGTATAAAGAGGTCTATAATCAGTATTGTAGGAGTACTAATAGGTACAATTAGCACCTTGTTTATTTATCCATTGGAGCATGAAGCTAATGGCTTGGCACAATTTATTGCAGGCACTGCTGCATTATTGTCAATTTTTCTTGGTTTCGGTAGTAGCGGTTTGGTTGTAAGATATTTTCCTGAATTCAAGAAATTAAAAGGGTATTTTGGTATCGTGTTATCTTTTGGATTAATCAATATCTTGATTACAACAGTCCTGTTTTTTATATTTAAAAATCCGATTTATTCATTCTTGCAAAAATATGGTTTTGATATTGATAAGATAAATGACAATATTATATCCCTGTTTATCTTAGCCGTTTTGCTTATACTTATCAGATTTTTGATATACCAATCATCCAACCTCAAAAGGATAGTAATTCCGGCTTTTATCAATGAATTTTTGTATAAAATATTCTTTCCTGTTTTGATTTTATTGTATCATTTTGATTATATCGAATTTAGTACAATACCCTATGCCATTGTAGGATTTTATGCAGTGTCTTTTGTCTTGAATTTGATTTATCTCAAAACAATTGGCGGCCTGGATATAAGTTCCAAAACCATATTTTCATTACCCTTATCCAAGGTGAAAGAAATGTATAGTTATGCAGGATTTAGCGGTTTGAATTTTATTAGTGCAACAATTACTTCGAGAATTGATATCTTGATGATAACAATGTTGGTAGCATTTACAGGCACGAGTATTTATTCTATATTTCTCTTTATGAGTAATGTAATCGCAATACCTAATGTTTCATTAAATCAGATAGCAAGTCCTGTGATTTCCGGTTCGATGCGAGAAGGTGATATGCAAAATATTGATACAATTTACAAGAAAACTTCGTTGAATTCATTTATTATCGGAGCTATTCTGTTCATCATTATTTGGAGCATTTTGCCCAATTTGGTTGCAATTATGCCCTCCGAAAAGGATTTGATGCCCTATATTTATGTATTTTTATTTTTGGGGCTGTCCAAGTTGGTTGACATGTTCACTAGTGTCAATTCCTATATAATGATTTACTCTAAGTATTATAGATACAATTTATTATTTCTTGTAGTTCTAGCGGTTTTGAATATATTATTAAATTATTTTTTAATTGGGAAATACGGGATTGTTGGAGCTGCAATTGCTACATTCGTTTCAATGTTTTTATACAATATTATAAAGTTGTTTTTTATAAAAGCTAAGTTTGATTTGTTTCCTTTTGATAAAAATAGCGTCTTAATAGTAGTCATTGGAATTATTGTTTTTCTTGTGAGTGTTTATTTGCCTAATTTTGATTTTGTGCTTATCAATCTTGTGTATAAACCGGTTTTGTTGATAATAATTTATTATTTATTAATTAAACTTATGGGTCTAAAAGCTGATATTATCGATCTTGGTGAAAAAATGATTAATAAATTGACAGGTATTAAATTCGGGAATTAAAAGAAACACATGAAAATTGCAATTGGAGGCATAAGCAGGGCAGGTAAAACCACTTTAGCCAGGAAGATATTGAATTATTTTCCGGATAAGAAAAAAGTGATCCTACACCAAGATGATTATGTAAATGCAGGTTATGATATTCCGCAAATCAATGAAAGGATAAATTGGGAAGTTCCTGAGTCAATAGATTTTGTCCGTCTCAAATACGATTTCAATTGGATGAGTGAGCATATAGATATCGTTATCTTGGAGGGGATTTTTGCGCTGTATGATGAAGATATGAATGAAGTATTTGATAAAAAATTATTTGTTGATTTGGGTTATAAAAAATTTATCGACAGGAAACTTACAGATACACGCTGGGGCTATGAACCTGACTGGTATATTCAGCACATATGGGATAATTATCAAAAGTACAGAGAAGAGATATTGAAAATAGATGATATAGTGATTATCGAAGAGAATAATGTAGATGCCTGTCTTGATGATATATTTTCCAAATAATCATTATCCCTTGCGCCGCTCACCTATTTTCTTCCCCACAAACTGACCGCTGAAAAATGCAATTATCAAGAATGGATAAGTCCACCATTTGAATCCCAAATGAAAAGCAAATCTCATAAACACGATAATCGGAATCGGCAGATGAATATACAAAAACCATTTGAAAGATAATTTCTTATGTTTTGATCTCCAATATCCAAATGGTATATTTATTAGAAAAGTAAGTATCGAGACTATAATTAGATTTGTGTACATTTTTTTTTATCTTATAAACCGGTATTCATTCCCGGTAGAGTGTTCGTGATCAAAATAGTAGTTTTCATAATCAAAGCCCTTTAATTCTTCCGGATTATTAATCTTATTTTTTGCGATATATCTTACCATCAATCCTCTTGCTCTTTTCGCATTGAAAGTGATGAATTTTAGTTTATCATCCCTGAATTCTTTGAAAACGATTTTAATAATATCAGCATCGACTTTTTCAGTTTTAACCGATTTGAAATATTCATCGGAAGCCAAATTAATTAAAGTCTTGCTACCGCTTTTAGCAATCGCTTGATTTATCTGTTCCGTAATCAAATCGCTCCAAAAATCATATAGATCTTTCCCTCTTTTATTGGCGAGTTTTGTTCCCATTTCGAGTCGATATGCTTGGATGATATCCAATGGTTTCAAAACACCATATAAGCCGGATAAAATTCTTAAATGCTCATTCAAAAACAGTATTTCATCCTTTTGAAGTGTATCTGCTTCCGATCCTCTATATACATCACCTTTGAAAAAGAAAATAGCCTGTGTGGAATTATCTAGATTATGCTCCAAATCAAATTCCCCAAAGCGTTGAAAATTCAAATCTGCCAATTTTGGACTTATTTTCATCAATTTTTGCAATTGTGCCGGATTCGAAGATTTCAATATCCCGATAAGTTCCTTTGTATGATTGAGTAGTGGGGGAGAGGAATAAGGAAAATCTTGCTTAGCTTTACCATCGAGCCTTTTTGCCGGAGATATAATTGATAACATATTCTATTTGTTTTATGATTAAATAACACATCTATATCTCAAATGTTTTTAAGAGGTAAAAATGCATATAGGATATTGAAGGTTATTTAAAGATTATATAAATAAAATGAGGGTCATAGATATTATATTAAAAGTTACAGGAAATAAATGAAAAATAGGGTAGAACCAGAGAACTTGTCCAAACAATCGTCGAGAGTGGTTTAGTATGAAAGCCCATAGTATTGGAGAAATTGTAATTAAAGAAAAAGAACACCGTATGGTGTTCAATTTTTCCCTTGTATTTAAATTCAACTCCATTCGGAGTTGCATTACGTAATGACCGTATCACGCAGATTCACCTCAGGTTATTTACGTTTATCTCATTTCGGGAATATTTTCTAAAAAATAGTGCCTGCAAGAAATTTTACCAAATTTTAAATTGACCTGAATATAAAAAATCGCCTGTTTTCGCGCAGACACTACACGAGTAGCAAAAAGATTTTGATTTAATCAAAAGTCAAATCAAAAAAAATTAGAATCTATATCCAGCTGTGAATGAAAGAACTCTATTTTTAATAGTTCCATCATTATTATAACTTTCTTCCTTTTTGCCAATATCAGCTAATCCTAATTCATAACTAATTCTAAAATTCAAATGTCCTACATATAATCCTACTCCAAAATCTAATCCGTAATCCAAAACATTAACATCATCTTTCTCAATATCAACTTTTTCTTCTTCAATGCTACTAGTTCCATTAAGGAAATAGCCTAGATAAGGACCGGCGAATAATCCAACTTTCATGTCTCCAACATCCATTTTATAAACAAAGTCCAATGGAATGTCAATAAAGTTCATTTGAGTTGTTCCTTCCAAAGTTTCTTCAAAAAAGGTGATTTTTAATTTTGTGCCCTTTGAACTATATAAAATAGCAGGATTAAAATATAGGGATTCGGTAAATCCGAATTCATAGTCAATACCAAATTGAAGTCCAAACAGGCTAATTGTTTCAAATTTACTTCTATCAATATCTGCAAAATCATATTTCTGTTTTGCCAAATTAGCACCTAATCTAATGCCAAATCCTTGTGTAAAAGCAGCTGATCCAATAAAAGAGAAAGTAAGAATAATTAGTAATTTTTTCATAATCAAATAGTTTTAGTTAAATAAATAATACGCAAAATAAAGATTTTTTTCATTTTCAGATAAAGAACTAAGAAAAAATATTTTTTTTTCAATTTTTATTAATAATTATATGAGAATTATTATTTATGTGTTAGGGAGAAAGTCGCATTTTTCGTTCATACACTAATTCAAATTGCCGGAATTCATCAACCACAATTCTATCCAAAAAGCTATATAGAGTAATAAGGTGAAAAACAAATAAATACCTATGTTTAGATATTCTTTGAGTTTTATCCCTAGTATTTTTTGAGTATAATATGCTAAAAACATTTTTGACAGTAAAAAGGCTATAAATGTGGCAAATGCTATTCCGGCAATACCGTAAAACTGCATCAGGATTATAGAAAGGACTATATTGAATACCAGCTCTACAAATGAAACATACATCAATGTTTTGTTTTTGTGCTTGGCGTAGATAAATACTTCAGATAGGATTATTCTACTGGATATTATCAGTAGATAAATAATGAATAAGAGAGCAGAGTAAGCGTAGTCTTCATTGTAAAAATATCTAAATAGGTATTTGCTGATAAAAATAAGAACTATTGCTATTGGAAAAAATATCAGTATGAGTTTTGTGGTCTTGTTTTTAATTTTTTGTGCTGTACTGTGGATATCGTTTACTGCCTCGGGAATCATCACACTTCTCAATGCACCGATCAAAATCAATATAATGGGAAATTCTCTTGCACCGTATCTGTAAACAGAAAATTGAGAAGAATCAAAATTCTTTTCGACTAAAATCCCATCTATGAATTCCATGCCATTTCCTAGTAAGATATGTGCAATTATCGGCAAAGTAAACAACAAAAAGATTTTTATGAGTTTGAGAGATACTTGATTCAAATCCAAACTGATTGTCCTTATTGTCCATATCCATTTGATAAATATCCAAGCAACCATAACAATGAAAATCGATTGGATGCTGTGAAAAAATAAAACAACTATTACTACGGCAACTAATTGTATTCCGTATAGAATTATCCCGTATCTTAACAGTATATCGGATGATTTATCTATAATGTATTTTGACTCTACGAGCAATGTCGGAGCATATAACAAAATGTAAATTGCCAATAACATCAATGAGCGATTGTCAATATAAGGATTGCCGATAGCCAAACTAAAACCGGATGTAATATATGAAATGAATCCAACTACCAAACCTATGCCTTGTAATAAAACAAATATATTTGTAAAGAATTTTGTCTTTTCAGCACTTGATAATTTTGGGTAGTAGGAGAGGATAGCATTGCTAATGCCCATAGTCCAAAAGAAGCTACCGATATTTGCTATAAACAAGAATAATTCAAATGCTGAAGTTTGGTTCCTGTCAAAAGAGCTTTTGACAAGTAATAGACTAATCAAAACAAGTGATACTAACCGTAGTATTTGATAGATTTGATAAGCTTTTGTCGTATTACTTACCCAAATATTTTTCTTGTTAATTTTTATCAAAATCCTGCTTTGAGATACTTATACCAATTTAACTCTAAAATGACGCATATATTACATTTTAATTTTCCAATATTTTTATTAAAAATACTCGCCATAGCTAGGTTTATGCCTGTGTTTTTTAATTCAATCTTGAAAAATTAATTCTATAATATTTATACGACATCTTAAAGTTAAATTGGTATTCTACTATTAAAAAATCATCCAAAAGTAGCAAAAATTTATTATTTGGCTTGTTTTTTGCACTGATATACTCAAACCATTTAGCTTTTCGGGAATTATGACAAAATTATTTTTATATAGATAGCTGAAAAAAGCGTTTTCGTCCTGAGCTTG
>Ga0256832_1000821_pt1 | contig 20535 bp, 17 predicted proteins | sample 134614metaG_FD_190534 | JGI IMG/M metagenome (GOLD analysis project Ga0256832, IMG submission 190534) | Hydrothermal vent microbial communities from Lau Basin, Pacific Ocean - 134-614 | ecosystem: Environmental > Aquatic > Marine > Hydrothermal vents | place: Pacific Ocean: Lau Basin | collected... | reverse complement strand
TTGCCGCTATAGCTTATCTGCCAGAGATATTGATTTAGCCAAGATTTTACCTGATTATAAATATTATTTTCCTCAAGACGATTTTACTCTATATCAAGGCAAAGGATGTAAGAGTTGCGGCGGTAGCGGCTTTAGCGGTAGAACAGCTATTTTTGAGTTTGTTAAAAACACTCCAGAAATGCAGGAGTTGATTTTACAAAATCCATCCTCTCGGCAAATTTGGGAACTTGCCAGAAAACAAGGTAGCCGCACTTTTTTTGAGGATGGAATTGACAAAGTAAAGAATGGCATCACAACTTTATCTGAATTAATGAGAGTGGCAGCCCCTCCCAACATTTTAAAATCTTATAACAAATAAAGCGGCATGAAAAATCAGACAGCCAAAAACAAAAAAACTGGCTTTAAACATATATTTAGCCTAAATTTTTTAAAAAAGAAAAAATCCCCAAGGAGCAAAGGCAAACCAAAGACCAGAAAAAAGCGTAAATGGGGATTGTTTGCTAGTTTTGGTTTAGGCAAGGAAAAAGAATACTTTGTTGAAAATTTAAGCATGCTGCTGGCGGCTGGTATGGATTTTTTGGTTGCTTTAAAGACAATCAAACAAGAAACCAAATCACCTAAAATGAGGGCGATTATTGAGGAGTTGGAAGAAGATATTGAAGCGGGCTCGTCTTTATCTAGTGCGTTGGAGAGGGTTAATATTTTTCCTGATTACATTATTTCCTTGGTTAGAATTGGTGAGGAAAGCGGTAAGTTGGCCGAGAGTTTGCAGGTAATAGCCTTACAAGAAGAAAAAGAAAGGGATTTTCATTCTCGGATAAAATCAGCCATGATGTATCCTGTGATAGTACTAACACTCACTGTAATTGTAGGTATTGGTATTGCCTGGTTTATTTTGCCAAGGTTATCAGCTGTATTTAACCAACTGCAACTGGAACTGCCTTTTATAACCAGAGCTTTGATTGCAATTGGCAATTTTTTGGGGCGGTATGGTTTTGTGGTGGTGCCGTTATTTATTCTTGTAACAGCAGGAGGGGTTTATTTTTTATTTATTTTTCCCAAAACAAGGATTGTCGGCCAGGAGTTGCTGTTTAAGATACCAGCTATTCGCAATTTGATTCGCGAAGTTGAATTAGCCCGTTTTGGTTATTTGTTAGGGACTTTGCTGGATGCTGGTTTGCCAGTAACCAGAGCCTTAACCTCTCTTTATCAAGCCACCACTTCCCCTCCTTATCGGAGGTTATATGTTCATTTGCGTGATAAGATTGAGGAAGGCAATTCTTTCCAAAAGAGCTTTGCTTCTTTTCCCAAAATAAACAAATTGATAACCGTCCCGGTTCAGCAGATGGTTGTCAGCGCAGAGCAATCTGGCAAACTATCAACCACTTTGTTGAAAATTGGCAGTATTTTTGAAAATAAGACAGAAAACAGCACTAAGAATCTAGCCATAGTTTTAGAGCCGATTTTATTGGTAATTGTTTGGTTGGGGGTAATAGCAGTTGCTCTGGCTGTGATTTTGCCAATTTACAGCTTGATTGGCGGGCTGAACCAACCCAAAACACCACCTCCGCCTCCGCCTGTTTCCGCTCCAGCCAAACGCCCGCCTCAGCCAGCGGAAGCTATGCCAACATCAACCCCGCGCACAAACCCAGCTAAAGCCTCATTGCCGCCAACCACCAATGGAGAAAAGACGTCCCCACCGCCTGAATTATTGAAAATATTGGAGCAGTCAACTTCAACCCTACCAACTGATGCGGTTGAGCGAGGGCTAGATTTAGATGAGAAAGGCCCAATAGGACAGTTGCAAATTTTAGACACAGAGACTGGTTTTTTGAATGTTAGGGCGGGAGCTGGTCTTGGCAATGAAATCATTGGTACGGTTAAGCCAGGGCAGGTTTTTGATTATGTTGAGGAGCGCAGCGGTTGGTATAACATCATTTTAAGTGATGAGCAGAGCGGCTGGGTGTTTGGCAGGTATGTTAAAGTATTGCCATGATATTAAACAAAGTTGTTTTTGGATCAAAATTTGGTTTCACCCTGCTTGAGGTTTTGTTGGCAATTGCTATTTTAGCCCTAATTACCGGGATTGGTTTGCCAATTTTTCGCTCTTGGCAAGTTAGTAATGATTTAGATGTAGCAGCCACAATAACTGTGCAATCATTGCGGCGAGCCCAATTTTTATCTCAGGCAGTTGACGGTGATCAAAGTTGGGGGGTGAAGGTAGAGCCTGGCCAAGTTATTATTTTTCAAGGAAATAGTTTTGCTACTAGGAACGCAAGTAAAGACGAGTCGTTTAATATTTCAGGCCACATTACAGCAAGTGGGTTAACTGAGGTTGTTTTTAGCAAGTTTTATGGATTGCCTCAGTCTAGCGGCACTATTATTTTTTCTTCCAACAATCAAACCAGGACTGTTACTATCAATAGCAAAGGAGCTGTTTTTTATTAAATGATAAATGGAACAGTTTTTATCTAAAAATAAGTCAGGATTTAGTATAGTGGAAGTTATATTGACGATGTCCATTTTTGTTTTATTGGTAACAGTCTTTGTCAGCGCTTATTTATATGGACAAGAATCATTTGCTTTGGCTGGCAATTGGGTAAGGGCGGTTGGTATAGCCAGGCAAGGTATGGATGCAGTAAAAAATATGAGAGATGAAAGTTTTGTTAATTTGGTTGATGGCACTTACGGCCTTGGCATTTTTGGGTACCAGTGGGTTTTTTCAGGGACAGAGGATTGGACAGGAATTTTTAAAAGGCAAGTTATTATTTCTACTATTGACAGCAAGCGGAAGCAAGTAGTGGTTAGAGTGCAATGGCAGCAAAGTTCACAGCGCACCAAAACAGTAGAGCTAACCTCCATTTTAACTAATTGGAGGGCGGAAGATGCGGCTTATTGGTGGTGGCCGCTGCCAGAGGCCGGCCTTAACATACCAGGCAGGCAAAACGCCCTTAAAGTGCAGGTTGATGATAAATATGCTTATATTGTTAGAAGTGGAGGTAGTCCAGATTTTGTTGTTGTTGATATTTCTAACAGTTCTAACCCGACTATTGTTGGTTCTTTATCTTTGCCTGGCGGTCCTCGCAATATAGCTGTGGAAGGAAAATATGCTTTTGTTGCTTCAACTAGAAACAGCCAAGAATTGCAGATTATTGATGTATCCAACCCCAACTCACCCACGCTAATTGGCACCTATAACGCCCCAGGAACCAGTGATATGTTAGGAGTGGATGTGGTTGGTAGTAGAGTGTTTATGGTGCGCGCATCAGATTCAGCTCAAGATGAATTTTTTATTATTGACGCATCAGATCCAACCAACCCAACCTTGATTAGTTCGCTTGACCTTGGCGCTACAGCCAATGAAGTGTATGTTAATGGCGGCTATGCCTACATAGCTTCAGACAGCAATTCAGCTGAACTGCAAGTTGTTGATATTACTAATATTTATACACCTCAATTGGTTTCAACTCTTAATTTGTGGGGTGGTTATAATGCAGAGACAATAACTGGTTTTTTGGATAAAGTTATTGTAGGTAGGTTGGTTTATGGATTGGTGCATATAATTGATGTATCTGATCCAACCGCGCCAGTTGAACAAGGTGTTTATATAGCTTGGGATGATGTTCGCGATTTGGCAATGGGCAATAATAATAATTATGTATTTTTGGCAACCGACCACAATTCAGCTGAGCTTCAGGTTATTTATATTGGCGATCCAGCCAATCCTTCTCTGGTTGATTATTATGACGCTCCAGCTGATTTTAATGGCGTAGCCCACTCTCCTTGGCAGGAAAGGGTGTATGGTGTGGGTGATAGCAATTCTTATGAATTAATTGTTGTCTTCCCATGGCTATAAGAATTACCACAAGAAACAATAAAGGGTTTACTTTGATTGAACTGTTGCTTTATATTAGTTTGTTGTCTATTTTATTGTTTGTTATTTTTAATTTTTTAGGATTGGTTTTGCAGGGAAGAGTAAGAAATCAGGTTATTGCCGAGGTTGAACAGCAAGGCAACCAAATAATCCAAACAATTACTCAGTCTATTAAAAATGCTGATTTGGTTAATTTTCCTCTGCAAAGCACCACCTCAACCTCCTTGTCTTTGCAAGTTTACAATCCAAGTCTCAATCCAACCATTTTTGATTTAGCTGGCGGGCAGATTAGAATAACTGAAGGAACCAACACCCCTATTCCTTTGCATAACAATCAAGTGGTTGCCAGTAATTTATTTTTTTACAATTTATCTCGCAATTTAAGTCCAGATCTTATTTATATTAGCTTTGATTTGACTTACAATAGTACCAGCAGCAGAAGCGAATACACCTATAGCAAGACATTTTATTCTAGCGCAGAAATTGGCAAACTTAATTTACCGCGATGACAAACGCAAAACAGAACAATTTTGGTTATATAGCTATTTTAAGCATTTTGATTGTCGGTGCGATTGGCACTGTGGTTGTGTTGTCTTTGATTTTATTGGGGCTTAATTCTAGCAGAACCAGCTTTGCTGTAAACCAATCAGAGCAAGCCAAACTGTTAGCTGATACTTGCGCTGAAGAGGCCCTGCAGGTTTTATGGGACAACCCGAGTTTTATTGGCAGTGACAATTTGACAGTGGCAGGCGGAAGTTGTTCTTATACAATCCTAGATCTGGGAGGAACAAGCAGAGAGATAAGATCTACTGGATCAATTGGCTCATTGGTAAGGAAGGTTAAGGTTGTAATCAGCCAAATAAAGCCAAGCATCAAGGTTATAAGCTGGCAGGAAGTTCCTGATTTTTAATTTTTTGTTGATGTAAATATAATATTGTGCTATAATAAAAAAAGCACAAACCCAAAAGGTCAAACTCTATTTATATAAGAATTAAACAAAAAATTATGTCCACACAACAAGCAAAACAGGGCTTTACCTTACTGGAGGTATTGTTGGTGGTAGCGGCCATATCTATTCTAGCGGGTATTGTAATTATTGCTATCAATCCTGGCAAACAGCTTGGCGATACTCGCAACGCGCAAAGAAGGTCAGATGTCAATACTATTTTAAATGCGGTTTATCAGTATTCACTAGATAATAATGGCAATTTGCCATCTGACATTGACTCAATCGCTACCACTTCCCAGGTGTTAGGGACAGCTACCACTGGTTGTGATACGACTTGCGGCGCAACCACAACTGTAGCCTCATGTGTTGATCTTTCTCAGGAACTGGTGCCAACTTACATTGTTGGCATTCCTACTGACCCGCAAACAGGCACAGCCGCTAATACTGATTATTATATCAACAAGGACGCTAATGGCAGAATCACAGTTGGTGCTTGCGATCCTGAACAAGGAGCAACTATTAGTGTGACCCGTTAAAAGTTTAGCTTAAGAAGATTGACAGCAAACCTGACGTTTTAGGTGAGGCGACACTTAAAACAAGGGTTTGCTGTTTAGTTTAATAAGGTTTTAAATATTGGTAATGTTGTTTAGATTATCAATCAAGCACAAGTTGATTATTGGGTTGGTTGTAATAACAGTCTTGTTTTTTGTCATAACAATTGCAGCTAATGTTGTCATTTCAAGAAAAATTATTATAAATTTTGCCAGACTGTCAATTAAAAAAGAGGTTACCGCCCAGAGTTTGCGGGCCTCTTCTTTTTTAACCCAAGCTGTTAGTGACGTTAAGATTTTGGCCAAAGCAAGGTCTATTAGGGGTATTATTTCCGCCAAAGACAATGGCGGTATAGATCCGATTGAACAAATTGCTTATGATGAATGGCGGCGGCGATTGGCTGATACTTTTGCTATTTTTGCCCAAGAAAAGAAGATGTTTTTTCAGATTAGATATATTGATGAGGGGGGTAATGAGGTTGTGCGAGTTGATTATAACAACAACGAGGTTAAAGTTGCCCCAGATGATAAATTACAAAACAAGAGCAATCGTTATTATTTTAGGGAGGCAATGCTGGTTGAGCCGGGCAGCGTCTATGTTTCACGGGTTGATTTAAACAAAGAAGGAAATCCGCCCAAAATAGAAAAACCTTACAAACCCAATGTACGTTACGCCGTTCCCATAATTGACAACCAAGGCAGGCGCCGGGGAATTGTTATTGCTAATTTAGCTGTTTTGCCCCTATTTAATAAAATAAAATTATCACCAGAATTTTCCCAGGGCGATGTTTTTATTATTGATCAGGACGGTTATTACCTTTTTAACCTTGACCCGGCTAAAAGATGGGGGTCTTCGTTTGACTTAGGGCATCAGGCCAACATTAAAAACGATTTTCCCGAAATAGCCCAAAACTTTTTTGATAAAGCGTCAGGCTCTTTGGTATTGGACAAAAATATTATTTCTTTTGCTAGAATTCAACTTTCACCCCAAGATCCTAGCAGGTATATGGTATTGATACGCAAATTGCCGATTAGCGAGGTTATGGCTGATATGAACCAACAAAACCAGAAAATTATTATTCTTGCTCTTATTTTGTTGTTTTTGTTTATTGTTTCTTATTATGTTTTGGTTGATTATTTGGTCAGTCCATTAAATCAATTGGTGTCAGCAGCTTTGTCTTTGGGGCAGGGTGATTTTAGCAAAAGGGTAAAAATTAATTCTCATGATGAAATTGGTAATATTGCAGTTGCTTTTAATAATATGGCAGACCAATTGCAAAAATCTCACGAGGAACTTGAAAAAAAGGTAAGAGAGAGAACCATTCAGCTTGAGAATGCCAAAAAGGTAACTGAGAAAAAACTAAGCGAGACAGAAAGGTTGAATAAAATTTTAGTTGCCAGAGAGTTAAAAATGAGGGAGTTGAAAAAAGAGATAGAAGCATTGAAGAAAAAAATAGAAAAGAAAAATAAGAAGTAGTATGAAAGATAACAACAGCTATAAGCGGATAATTGTTTATATAGCAACATTTTTTGCGTTGTTTATAGGTTATATTGTTATAAGAGCCCATTGGTCTTGGCAGGGATCAGCCTATCTGCATACTCTAATGGAGGTTATAGCAACTTTGTTGGCTATTTTTGTAGGGATTATCGCATTGTTAAGTTATTATACTAGCAGGTCAATTATTTTTTTACTGTTAGGTGTTGGCTTTTTGGGCACGGGGTTTTTAGATGGCTACCACGCAATTGTAACCAGCAGGTGGTTTGGTTATTTTTTTCCATCACCTCCTGACTCATTAATTCCTTGGAGTTGGATAGCGTCACGGTTGTTTTTGAGTGTGAGCATGTTTTTTTCTTGGTTTTTTTGGTACAAAAGAAAAGAATGGAACACCAAGATAACAGAAAGAATAGTTTATATTAGTTTTTTTCTTTTTACTTTGATTTCATTTTTATTTTTTGCAATCATTCCCCTCCCCCAGGCTTATTACCCAGACTTTATTTTTGGCAGGCCAGAAGAGCTAATCCCAGCCCTTTTCTTCTTTTTGGCTTTGGTTGGTTATTTGAGCAAAGGCAAGTGGAGGGATGATATTTTTGAACATTGGGTTGTAATTTCTTTATTGGTAGGGTTTGTTTCTCAAGCAATGTTGATGTCGTTTTCTACAGCCTTGTTTGATTTAGAATTTAACTTAGCCCATCTTTTGAAAATTTTGAGTTATTTGATAATATTTATTGGTTTATTTGTTACTGTTTCTCGTGTTTTTAAAAATGAAAAAAATTTAAGAACGAACTTGCAAAAACAAGCAGAAAAATTTGCTAAAGAAACAGAGATAAAAGAACTGGCCCTGCAAGAGCTAAGAGATAAAGAGAGGGTCTTAGAAAAGAAAGTGGCTGAACTAGAAAACACAAAGCTGGCCTTGATGAATATAGCTGAGGATCTAGAGGAAGAAAAAAAGAAAACGATCAGAGCCAAAGCCAAGGATGAAGCAATTTTGCTGTCTTTGGGAGAGGGGCTAGTTGTTACTGACAGACATGGAAAAATTGTACTAGTTAACCCTGCTTTTGAAAAAATGCTTGGCTTAAAAGAAAAAAATGTTATCGGCAAAAAGTTGATTGATGTAATTTCAGTTTCGGAAAAAGGAAAAGAATTCTCAAAAGATGATTGCTTGATTGATAAAGCTTTAGAAGGGAAAAGCATAACCACCGAACTTGAATATAAAAGAAAAGATGGCACAGTTATGCCGGTGTTTGTGATAATCACCCCAGTGTTTATTGATGGCAAGGTGGTGGGAGCGGTTGAGGTGTTTAGAGATATTTCCAAAGAAAAAGCTATTGACAAAGCAAAAACCGAGTTCGTTTCTTTGGCGTCTCACCAATTAAGAACTCCCCTGTCCGCTATCAATTGGTATACAGAAATGCTGCTATCAGGCGATGCTGGAAAAATAAGTAACGAACAAAAAGAATATTTGCAGGAGATATACAGTTCTAATAAAAGAATGGTAGAGTTGGTAAATGCTTTGCTGAATGTGTCAAGGTTAGAACTGGGAACATTTGCAGTTGACCCCAAAGAGACAGATATTGTCAAACTAGCTCATGAGGTTGTCAGAGAGTTACGCCCAGAAATAAAGGAACATAAAGTAAAATTCAAAAGTAAATATGATAAAGTCCCCAAAATTATGGTTGACCCCAAACTCCTGCATATTGTTCTGCAAAATTTATTAAATAATTCAATCAAATACACGCCTCCAGGGGGAGAGGTTGCTTTTGAAATAAAGAATATAAAAAAAGGCAAACAAATAGATAAGCACAAATTCAATCAAGACGGGGTTTTGATAAAAGTTTCTGATACTGGACTTGGCATACCCAAGGATCAGCAAGATAAAATATTTACCAAGTTATTTAGGGCGGATAATGTTAGGGTGCAGGATGTGGAAGGGACGGGGCTTGGCCTTTATATTGTTAAATCAATTATTGACCATTCTGGCGGGAAAATTTGGTTCAGATCCAAAGAAAACGAAGGAACAACTTTTTATGTTTTTTTGCCCCTTGCTGGAATGAAAAAAAAGCGAGGCAAAAAGAGCCTGCTTCCTACAAAGTAGTCTGATTGTTTATTAAAAAACAAGGATATATCCTTGTATTGATGTAGCAATGTGGTGCCCGGAGGGAGACTCGAACTCCCATGGCATTGCTGCCAGCGGATTTTAAGTCCGCCGCGTCTACCAGTTCCGCCATCCGGGCTTTGTTGTACCAATGAAATTTAGTGGTGACCCCGGGGGGAATCGAACCCCCATTACCAGATTGAAAGCCTGGTGTCCTAACCATTAGACGACGGGGCCTGGTTAGAAAAAATTATTGTTAAACAAAAAAATTGTATAATATCAAACAGTTATCGTCAAGCTAAATTTGCCCAAGTGCTGATTGTTGGATATAATATATAAAGATTATAATAAACTAATCAAAATATATGGTTTTGTTTAAAAAGAAAAAATCAGTCAAAACCAAAAAAGCATCTGAAGATAATTTTTTTGCTGCTGATCAATCAACCAGCGCAAGCGTTCCCACCACAACAACAGAAGAGGAGTGGTTGCAGGAAGAAGAGGGACAGCTTTCAGTTGATGTTTATCAAGATAAAGATAATATAATAATTAAATCAACCATTGCCGGAGTCAAGCCAGAGGATATAGATATATCAATTAGCAATGATCTTATTACCATCAAAGGTAAGAGGGAAATGGAAGAAACAGTAAAAGATGAAGATTATTTTTACCAAGAGTGTTATTGGGGCAGTTTTTCGCGTTCTATTATTTTGCCAATGGAAGTTAAAGCAGATCAGGCTAAAGCTGAATTAAAAAACGGAATTTTAACCATTGTTTTGCCTAAAGCCAAGCCTAGCAAAGCGGTGTCAATTAGGGTTAAGGGAGAGTAGCATGAAAGGTACCATTACCAAAATTGACAATGAAAAGGTTACAATCGTTTTTGCGGACGGACAAAGTTTGCAGGTGGACAAATCCGATCTTCCTACCAATATCCAAGTAGGAGTTACAGTTAACTTGTTGTTTACAGACAATCACAATGGCAATCATCTAATCAAATCAGATCCGAAGGAATTGCTCAATGAGTTATTAAATCCAGATGATTAGCCTTGACTATTTTTGTTGATTTGCTAAAATTAAAAATCGCCAGGGGAAAATATGCGGGTGTAGTTCAGTTGGCTAGAACATTTCCTTGCCAAGGAAAAGGTCGCCGGTTCGAGTCCGGTCACCCGCTCCAATACTTAGAGGTCAATGACCTCTTTTTTTAGTAAGAATATGTTATTGAGCAAGGGCTGTTGTTGCTGATAAAATCTATTTTTTCTATCTTGGCTAAGGGGCAAAATTGTTTAAAATCATCCAGCCAAACCTCTGCTTCCCTTTGTAGGCTTGATAATGATTTAGTCACACAAACATCGCGGCTAAAAGTTATGGTAGTAGAGTCTTGGCTGTTGTTTTTCTGTCTTTTAAACACATCAGGGGGATAGGCTTGATCCAAGACATCTGTTGGAATAACGCAACCAATTGTGGTTTTATCTGACGCATCCTTGCTTGTTGCTTCATCATTACAAAATTCTAACCCGTCCTTACCATTTTTGCCTTTTTCGGTTGTTGCTTGGCCGCGGCCTCCAAATATTTGTTCAATTGTTAAAGAGGGAATATTTTTCATTCTCTTCTCAAGGTTGTTGTAAATCATAACAATCTTGCCGCCATTGCCAGCCATAGCATTTACACCGCCAGCCACTCCTCCTTTACCTTTGCATTTAGTAGCATTGCCGCCATTCCCGCTTTTGGCAACAGCATCGCCTCCTCGCCCGGATTTTATGGGAGCAACCTTTATTTTGCCAGTTGTCAATGTAATGTTATTTAGACTTGTCGCTCCGCCAGAATAAGGATCAATAGAGTGGCGATATTCATCAACAAATGGCACATTATCACCGCCCCTACCGCCTTTTGCTTTGGCATTGCCGCCTGGAAGTCCATCATCGCCATCTTTACCGTTACTGCCATAGGCATAAGCACTGCCGCCATCGCCAGGCAGGCCAGGATTGATTGTTAGAATGCCAGCAACTTTGATGCCATCGTAAAACACTCTTAAACGGCCGGCATTGCCGCCATCGCCGCCAATAGCTTCAGCTTCAGAACAGGCAATAGTTGAAGCCCCGCCGCCATTTCCGCCGTTTCCTAAATTTAAAACAGCTGATTTAACAATCAATTCCTCCTCCATTGTTAGGTATATGTTGGACCCTCTCTCGCCATAACCGCCCCGAGCTTGGCAATTTTTTTCCAAGTCTGATTTTCCATCCCTACCATCCGCTGCTTGAATAGTAAGATCTTTGAAAATAGTTGGTTTGTTAAAGGTAATATAAATATCCCCGCTTTCATTTTTTCTAATTTTGATAGGTAAAGGTTTTTTTAATTGAGATTTTATTGTTCCAGAAATTATGTTTTTTTGCTTGTTTTGAGCAGAGGCAGGTAATATAAGAGGTCTTATTTTTTTGTAGCAGATGCTATTTGTTGCGCTAATGTTTTTTTGGGATTGTTAAAGTTTGTTTGGCCAAGTTCCTTGTTTAGTTGGTTAAATTTTTCAGCAGAGTTAGTTATGATTATTGGTCCGTTTTCTGATATAATTTTACTTTCCTTATCCATTTGTAAACTATTAGCTAATATCCAAACTCCCTGCCTGCCAACAATTGATCCATTTTTCATAGTCAATTTGCCTTTGACAATCAACTTCTCCATTGGCTTTAGAGTTAATTTTTTGCCGTTATCAAGGGTATAATCACCAGTGATTATTTTGATGTTTGAATAGGCTTTATTGTTTTTATTGTCTTGTTTTTTGTTAAAAAAAATAACGGCTAAAAATAGCGCCGCTACTAACAGCAAGACAATAAGTGCAATATTTTTATTGTTAATCATTTATTTGTGTTAATAATACCCCCCTTTATTCTAATATTTACACACAATTAAGGCGGTTGCAAATTTAGTTATTTAGAAAAAGGTTTGTTATAATAACAGTTATGAAGAAAATATTAGGCATAGAAACATCATGCGATGAAACAGCTGCTGCCGTAATTGGGGTAGAATCTGGCCAAGTTCAGGTTTTTTCTAATGTAGTTAGCTCGCAAATGGAGATTCACGCCCGTTATGGCGGGGTAGTGCCAGAGGTGGCAGCTAGGCAGCATATAAAAAACATTATCCCTGTGATTGATCAAGCCCTATCCAAAGCTCAATTGTCTTTGGGGAAAATTGATTTAGTCGCTGCCACCTTAGGCCCGGGGCTTATTGGTTCATTGATGGTTGGTTGGGAAACAGCCAAAACTTTAGCCTGGGCGCAAAATTTGCCGCTTGTGCCAGTTAATCATTTAGTTGGCCACCTTTGGTCGTGGTTGCTTCCTGGAGAGGGAGAAAAGAAAGACATAGAAGTTCCTTTTCCTTATTTAAGCTTAATTGTTTCAGGCGGGCATACTGAGCTTGTTTTGGTCAATAGTTTTTTTGATTGGCAAATACTGGGACGAACAGTTGATGATGCTGCTGGCGAGGCTTTTGATAAAGTGGCCAAACTATTAGGCTTGGGTTATCCAGGCGGTCCAGCGCTGAGCAAATTGGCCCAATCAGGAAGAACTGATGCATTTTCTTTGCCGCGACCAATGCTTAACAGCGGTGACTTTAATTTTTCTTTTTCTGGCTTAAAAACAGCTGTTTTATACTTATATCAAAAATTAGAAAGCAATCTTACTTCTGAGAAATTGGCTGATTTGGCCGCTAGTTTTGAGGCAGCGGTAGTTGATACTTTATCGGCCAAAATGGAGCAGGTCATTGATAAATACCAAGTAAAAATGATTAGTGTAGTTGGCGGGGTCAGTGCAAATCAGCGTTTACGTCGGCAGTTGGCTGATTTGGCCAAAATTAAGAATGTTAGTCTGGAGATGCCCCAGCTTAGATATACTGGTGATAATGCTGCGATGATAGCTTTGGCTGGTTATTTTGACAGGGAAAATTACCAGGACAAGCAAAAGTTGTTATCATTGTCACCGGATCCTAATTTGCCGATTAAATAACAAAATTATGTATCATACTAGTTATTCTCCTCAAGAAACAAGACAATTGGCCCGGGAAATACTTCGCCGTTTAGGAACTAAGCATATTATTTTGCTTCAAGGGGAGCTAGGAAGCGGCAAAACAGTCTTAGCCCAAGCTTTAGCTGAAGAATTAGGAGTAAAGGATACTGTTAACAGCCCAACATATGTCTTAATGAAGGTTTATCCATTGAATGACAAAAGGTTTAAGAGGTTCGTCCATGTGGATTTGTATCGCATTGATTATGACCAGCGGTTGGACGATTTGGGATTGAGCGATTATTTACAAGATGAGGAGAGTTTGGTGGTAGTAGAATGGCCAGAGAGAATTATTGGCTCATGGCCCTATGATAGTTTCTGGGTTAGGTTTTATTTTGGTGACAAATCAGATATTAGAGTGATTGACTTTTAATAGTTTGTATATTAATTTATAAATACAACCAAATAAAAGGCAATAGTCAGGAGGTAATGTCGCCTGACTGCCGGCAGAAGAAATCCCCCACCTATTTTGATATTAGTCTACAGATGAGAATAACTAGGTTATTTAAATTAAACATGATTTTACAGTTCATTGCCTAATATCAAAATAGGTGGGGAGAGAGTAGACCTGCCCGGGGTGCGCCCGTTATAGCGCTAAATTAAGAGCCCCTTTTTTTGGGGAACTGAGATGGTACCGCCCAGCATGGGTTCTCAGGCCCGGTGGCGGTTTTTTATTAAAAAAATTTATTATATAAATTTAAACTATTTATGAAGATAGAATCATCCAATCTGCCCAAGGCTTACGAGGCAGGCAAATATGAAGATGATATTTATCAGTACTGGGAGTCATCTGGCTTATTTAATCCAGATGAATGCATCAAAAGAGGTGTAACTGACAAAGACGCTCCTACTTTTACTATTGTTCTACCTCCGCCTAATGTGACGGGCAAGCTGCATTTGGGGCACGCTTCAATGCTGGCTTATGAGGATTTGATTATCCGTTTTCAGCGTTTGCAAGGAAAGCAGACTTTGTGGGTGCCGGGCACTGACCATGCAGCTATCGCCACCCAAACAGTGGTAGAAAAGGAGCTAGCCAAGGAAGGGCTAAAAAAAGAAGATTTAGGCAGGGAGAAGTTTTTAGAGCGGGTCAGAGAATATGTTAGCAAATCCAAAGATACCATTCGCAAACAACTGCGCAAAATGGGAGCGTCCCTTGATTGGTCAAGGGAAAAATACACTTTAGATGAGGATGTGTCCCGGATAGTTTATCATGTTTTTACTAGAATGTATGAAGACGGTTTGATTTATCGGGGCGATAGGATTGTCAATTGGTGTCCGCGTTGCCACTCTACTTTGGCTGATGACGAGGTTGAGTACAAAGAGCAAAAAGCCAAACTTTATTATATTAAATACGGACCAGTAGTTATTGCCACTACTAGACCAGAGACCAAAATCGGCGATACAGGTTTGGCAGTGCATCCGGATGACCAGCGCTACCAAGATTTAATTGGCAAAGAGCTTGAGATAAATCTAGGCAAGGTTGATATTAAAGTAAAAGTTTTTGCTGACAAGGAGGTTGATCCAGAATTTGGCAGCGGAGCAATTGGTGTGACCCCAGCCCACAGCCAGATTGATTTTGCTTGGGCAGAGAAATACGGCCTTGAGGTTAAAAAAATTATTGATGAGGACGGCAAAATGACAGCTGAAGCCGGCCCTTATGCTGGTTTGTCGGTGGAGGAATGTCGCCAGGAATTTATAGCTGACCTGGAAAAGGCCGGCCTGTTGGTGAAGGTTGAAGAGATTGAAAACAATATTTCAGTTTGTTATCGCTGTGGTGCAACAATTGAGCCTTTGACTAGCAAGCAATGGTTTATTGATGTTAACAAAAAAATACCTCGTTTTTCTAAGTCTTTAAAAGAATTGTCAATTGAAGCAGTCAGGCAGGGACTTAGCGGTGATCCTAAACAAAAAATTGATATTATTCCTGAGCGTTTTTACAAAACTTATTTTCAGTGGATGGAAAATTTGCGTGATTGGTGCATTTCTCGCCAAATTTGGTGGGGGCACAGAATCCCAGTGTGGTATAGAGAGGGAGAAGATGAGGAAGTTTATGTGGGAGTAGAGCCGCCAAAGGGAGAGGGCTGGCGGCAGGATGAAGATACTTTGGATACTTGGTTTTCTTCAGCTCTGTGGACCTTTTCTACTTTGGGTTGGCCGGAGGGTGAGGATTTCAAGCGTTTTCACCCCACTCAAGTACTGGAGACGGGTTATGATATTTTGTTTTTCTGGGTGGCGCGTATGATTATTATGACTATTTATACAACCGGACAAATACCTTTTGAAAAAGTTTATTTGCACGGACTTATCAGGGACAAGCAAGGCAGAAAAATGTCAAAGTCGCTGGGCAATGGTATTGATCCATTGGAGATGATTGCCAAATACGGCGCTGATGCTTTGCGCCTCTCAATGATTATTGGCACGGCGCCGGGCAATGATATTAGAATGTATGAGGAAAAAATTGCTGGTTACCGCAATTTTGTCAATAAGTTTTGGAATATCGCCCGTTTTATTTTGTTGACTGTAAACAAACCAGAGCGTATCGCCAGCCAGCCTTTGCCTAAGACTTTGGCTGACCAATGGATTTTGGCAAATTTCAACCAACTTATCCAGGAGGTGACAGATCTACTTGAGCGGTTTAGTTTTTCTCCAGCTGCTGAAAAATTGTATGAGTTTACCTGGTCAAAACTAGCTGATTGGTATTTAGAAGTAGCCAAAATAGAGCAAGGCAAAGACGAGATTTTAAATTATATTTTAGAACGCCTGCTTATTATGCTGCACCCTTTTGTGCCGTTTGTAACTGAAGTTATTTGGTCAGCTAGCTATAACCCTGAGAAAAAACCAGAGTTAATGTTAATGGTGCAAAAATGGCCCCAGGCGCAGGGAGAGGCAGGCGGTGGAGAGCAATTTGATTTATTGCAGGAGATAATTGTTAACATCCGCAGTTTGCGCAGCACCAACAAAATTCCGCCAGTAGAAGTAGTTGATGTTAAAATTGAAAGTGAAAAATACCAGCTATTGATTGAGAGCCAAAAAGAATTGATTGCTAAACTGGCGCGAGTTGGATTTGTGGACAGATTGGATAAAAGCTCTGCTTTGCACTATCCTGGCGATGGTTATGATATTTATTTAGCTGTCAGTGGTGACATTAAAGCTAGACTGGAAAAAGAGAGAAAAGAGCTAGAGAAATATATTGCCGCACTTGAAAAAAAGCTTAGCAATGAAGAGTTCTTGCGCAAAGCGCCAAGTGAGGTTATAAATAAAGAGAGAGAAAAACTTAAACAAGCAAGGGAAAAATTAAATAAAATAAAAAATTAACCACCGTAAATAGTGGTTAATTCATAATAGCTGCTTCCATTTTTTGGTGGCGTTCAATGAAAAAAGTTATGATCAGTTGGTTTTGACTACGGTGGCAATTAACAGGAATTTGTTTTGCTTTTATTGCCTTTTGCAAATAATCCAGATTGGGTTCGGTAGATAAAATTATCAAAATAGGACCAACGCCATAATCAGGATCATCTTCAGAGCGAGGCTTGTAGAGCGCGGTGTATTTACCATTTTTAATCGTTGGTAGAATATCACTCCCCAAATTATTAAGATTGCAGTTTTCGGCAATAACATTAAGAAGGTGCATTATTTGTTGGCTGTTGAATTTGATAGCTAACAATATGCTTGTTACAGTTGCCTGTACTTTTTTGTAGTCAAACCATCCTGTTGGTATGTATTTAATTGTCAATTTGACCCTCCTGTTGTTTTTCTTTGGGCTTTCTTAACTCATGAGATGGCAGTGGTTCATATACAGTTTTCATTTCGCGTGTTATTTGTTTTTGTTTTTGATTGCTGTTTGTGTACTCCCTCCAGAGATCTTCCACTTTGTCTCTGACGAAAAATATCCATTGGTGAATTAACTCGCGTTTCTTTTTTGTAGCAGGAGCTGCCTTGCCTTGTTTGCTTCTTTGATTAACGATTTTTTGAAGGATAAGATCATATTCACTTTGTTGCGCTCGGGGTGATTTGTTAATAAAGTCTTTTAAAAAATTTTCTTCTTCAGGCTTCCAATTGTTTTTATTAACAAATTCTTCTCCCCATTTTTCTAGAAGCTCTTCTATTTCTACCTTGCTCTTGTTTTCCCAATCAGGAGGTAAAGCGCGAACTTGATCTTGATTCAAAGGGAAGGGTGGTTGTTGTTGAGAGGAATAATCTCTGTAATCAGATGGCGCTTGTGTTTCTTTCATATACATATAATTTGCTTAAAAGATTATTAGTCGCTTGATTATTGGTTGGGTGGTTTATAATTTTATTAAAATATTATGTTTTTGTCAACTTGACAGAAATTGTTTTTTTTGGTTAGCTAAAGTTAGACTAGTTTTATACTAGTTATTTTTTATATCTAAACATATTTAAAAAATTAATTTTTAATAAAGAATTATGTCCAATCCTATTATGGCCGCTATTCAGCAGATTTGTGATGAGAAAGGCCTAAAAAAAGAACAAGTAATTGAAACAATTCAAGCAGCCTTGGCAGCTGCTTACCGCAAAGATTTTGGCAATAAAGAACAAAATATCAAAGTTCAGTTTGACCCAGAGTCAGGACAAATGAGAGTGTTTGACGAAAAGACAGTGGTTGAGGATATGGATTTGGAAGAAATTGAAAAACAAAAGCAAGAACTTTACGCCCAGAGAGAGGAATGGTTGGAGCGCAAGAAGAAGGCAGAAGAAGCAGGGGAGGAGTTTACCGAGCTTGACCCGATGGAGGTGGCTGATATTAAAAGGTTCAACCCTAAAACTGATATTATGCTATCTGACGCCCGTCAAATTAAACCAGATGCAGAGGTGGGTGATATTATTGTGCAAGAATTGGAAATTCCAGATGAGTTTGGGCGGGTTGCTGCCCAAACAGCTAAACAAGTTATCATTCAAAAATTACGAGAGATAGAAAGAGAATCTATTTATGAGGAGTACAAGGCCAAAGAGCATGAGTTAGTAAATGGAGTGGTTCAGCGGGTTGAAGGCAGGATGGTTTATATTGATCTGGGCAAAACTTTGGCTGTTATGCCTCCAGAAGAGCAAGTGCCAGGCGAATTTTATCGCCCCGGTAATAAGATAAAAGTTTTTATTGTTTCAGTAGAAAAGGGGAATAAAGGTCCTGAAATAATTGCTTCACGATCACATCCAGAAATGTTGGCCAAAATGTTTGCTTTGGAAGTGCCAGAGATTGCGGCTGGCACAGTGGAGATAAAGGCGATTGCTCGTGAGGCTGGCTCCCGTTCCAAAATAGCTGTGGTTGCCAACCAGGAGAATATTGACCCCATTGGTTCTTGTGTGGGACAGCGGGGCACTAGAGTTCAGACTATTATTAATGAGTTAGGCGGGGAAAAAATTGATATTATAGAGTGGAGTGAAGATCCAGCTGAATTTATCGCCAATGCTTTATCACCAGCCCAGGTATTGGCAGTAGAAATTAATGAAAAAGAAAAAAAGGCGGTCGTTACTGTCAAGGAAGATCAACTTTCTTTAGCAATTGGCAAATCCGGACAGAATGTTAGATTAGCCGCCAAGCTTACGGGGTGGAAGATTGATATTGCTTCAGAGCAAGGAACAATAGTTGATCCCAGCGCCTTGGAATCAGACAAAGCCGCTACCGATAAAGCTGATGAGACTGAAGCTGATGAGACATCTAATCTTGAAAACGAATCATCTGACAGCAATGGCCAAACAGATAATAACCAAAATCAGGATAACAAAGATAATAATTAATTATAATTAACATCAAAAGTATGCTGTATTATGCAATCGGAGCGGGTGTGGTAGGCCTTATTTACGCAGGTTTTTTAGCCTACCGTTTAGCTAAAATAAAAGTCGTTGACCAAAAGGCAGGGGAAATAGCTTCTCATATTAGAGAGGGGGCAATGACTTTTTTAAATAGAGAATATAAGATTTTGTCAGTTTTTGTTGCAGTAGTTGCTTTGATTATTGGTTTTTCTCCACTGGGGTGGGTGCAGGCGCTTTGTTTTGTGTTGGGAGCTGTTATTTCAGCTTTGGCAGGCAATATTGGCATGCGTATTGCTACTTTGGCCAATGTGAGAACAGCTGAATCAGCTAAGCAAAGTTTGTTGGCTGGATTGAGAGTAGCTTTTTCATCAGGTTCGGTTATGGGATTGGCAGTAACAGGATTGTCTTTGACAGCTATTGGTGTTTTATATTTCTTTATCAAAGATCCAAATATTATTTACAGTTTTGGTTTTGGCGCTTCCTCAGTCGCTTTATTTGCTCGTGTTGGCGGCGGTATTTATACTAAGGCAGCTGATGTTGGAGCTGATTTAGTAGGAAAGGTAGAAGCCGGAATTCCTGAGGACGATCCCCGCAATCCAGCCACCATCGCTGATAATGTTGGTGATAATGTTGGCGATGTAGCTGGTATGGGAGCTGATTTGTTTGAGTCTTACAGTGATTCCTTGATTGCCGCGATGGCTTTGGGAGTTGCTGCCAGTCTTATTTTTGGCAGTGGAGCTGTAATTTTGCCATTGCTAATCGCTGGACTGGGTATGATCGCTTCAATTATTGGTAATTTGGTTGTGTTTCTTAACAAATCAAAAAATGTTCATAATATTTTAAATTCAGGTATATTTTTGGCAGCCCTTTTAGTAGCGGTTTTGTCTTATCCTTTGGTTAAGTATACCGTTGGTTCAATTGGCGTATATTGGTCAATTTTAGTTGGTTTAGTAGCGGGAATAGTTATTGGTTTGGTAACTGAATATTACACTTCAGAGAAAAACAAACCAGCCCAAGCAATTGCCAAAGCTTCAGTAACAGGGCCAGCTACCAACATTATTTCTGGCTTTGCTTTGGGGCTGATGTCAACTGTTGTGCCGGTTTTGGTAATTAGTGCAGCTATTAGCATTGCTTACAGCCAAGCCCAGCTTTATGGCATTGCTATTGCCGCTGTAGGAATGCTTGCTACTTTGGGTATTACCTTGGCAACAGATACTTATGGCCCTGTAGCTGATAATGCAGCCGGTATTGCTGAAATGGCTGGTATGGGCCAAGAAACCAGAGAAAGAGCAGAAGAGCTTGATGCGGTTGGCAACACTACCGCAGCAATTGGCAAGGGCTTTGCTATTGGCAGTGCTGCTCTTACTAGTTTGGTACTGCTTGTTACTTATGGTCATGTGGTTGGTTTAAACACAGTTGACTTGCTTGATCCTAAAGTTTTGGTGGGTGTGTTTATTGGCGGTCTTATGCCGGCTCTTTTTTCCGCTTTAACTATGAAGTCAGTCGGAACAACTGCCCAGGAAATGGTAGAGGAGGTAAGAAGGCAGTTTAAGGAGATAAAAGGAATTATGAGCGGAGAAGGTAAACCAGATTACGCTCGGTGTGTGGCCATTTCCACTGATTCAGCTTTGCGCCATATGGTTGTGCCCGGAGTTTTGGCGATTGTTGTTCCAGTATTAGTCGGATTTATTTTGGGCAGAGCTCCGCTAGCGGGGATGTTGGTTGGTTCAACTATTGTAGGATTTTTACT
>Ga0256832_1000820_pt1 | contig 20552 bp, 15 predicted proteins | sample 134614metaG_FD_190534 | JGI IMG/M metagenome (GOLD analysis project Ga0256832, IMG submission 190534) | Hydrothermal vent microbial communities from Lau Basin, Pacific Ocean - 134-614 | ecosystem: Environmental > Aquatic > Marine > Hydrothermal vents | place: Pacific Ocean: Lau Basin | collected... | reverse complement strand
GATGCCGCCCCATAAAAAGTGAAGACCGCTGCCTGTCATCAGCGGTCTTCGTGGAGTGCGCTACCAAAAGTAATTTGCCCTTCCCGCTTTGGATTGCGGTGCAGCGTCACCCCATGATCCAGAGCAACCATATGGTAGCGCATCTCCTGACCTCTGTCAAATCGCCCATTTTCGCCATTCCCAACAGGAGATGCATCATGACCTCCCAACTACCCTCTACCGACATTCTCACCGACGCCCGCCGTCCCGGCTGGTTCTGGATGGAAGATGCCGTCATCGACACATATGGACGCGCCCTGGGCGCCATCGGCGTGGCCATCTACGCCTACCTGGCCCGGCGCTCCGATCCCCGCGGCGTCTCCTTCCCATCCTACGGGACGATTGCCCGTGACCTGAACCTGGGTCGCCGCACGGTTATCAAGTATATCCACAAACTGGAGGAGCTGGGCCTCATCGTCGTTCACCGCCGCAACGGCCAGGGCCGGGCTTCCAACGTCTATCAGCTCGTCAATGTGCGCGGGCGGGAGCCCGATCCCGTGCCGCCCGTAGCGGGCGCGAATCCGCCCGAAGCGGGTGAGGTCAGCGAACACGAACCCGCCATCGCCTTACCCATCGCGGCCGTCCCTGTCCCGACTGGTGCAGCAGATGCACCAGTGCAATCAGAACACCAGTCACATGGCCCGGATACCGGTGTCGTGGCTGCACCAGTGCAAGAGATGCACCAATCCAGCGCTCCGGACACTGGTGCCATGGCGACACCGGTGCAGCAGGTGCACCCCCCTGGTGCAGGAGCTGCACCCCGACCGGTGCAAGAAATGCACCCCACTGGTGCAGCAGTTGCACCCGAAGGAAACACAGTTAAGGAAACACAAAAGAAGGAAACACAGATGAAGGAGAAGGAGGACCTCGCGTCGCGCGCGACGCGGGCCGCCAGTCCGGGCGATCCTTCACTTCACTCCTCACAGAAAAATCCTTCTTCTGGTTTTCTCGGTTTGGAGAATCGGAAAGCGCCCGAAACGGCGAATCCGCCGGTACATGACGCTGGCAGCATCGAGGATGTGGCTGTTTTTGAGCACGAACTAGAAGCCGAACAGCCCGGTGCATTCGCCGAGATGCTCGACGCCCTGGCTCAGGTCACCGGCAAGAACTTGGCCTTTCTGCGACCGCAGAAACGGGAGCAGTTCCAGATCGCGACGCAGAAGCTGCTGGATTATGGCTTCACGCCCGAGGACGTGCGCGATTTCGGGCGCTACTGGCAAGAAGGACATCCCATCGGCAGCAACAAGCTCAATGCCGGACGCCCCCATCTCAGCCAGGTGCTGGAAGACCTGCCCGCTTCTCGCGACTGGAACCAGCAGCGTCGGCAGGAAGAGTCCGAGAAGGCGGATGAGTATGTCCCGGAGCTGATCATCCACGGCGATGAGCCCCTGGATGAAATCCTGGCCCCGGCACCGGTCATCCAGCCTGTTCCGCAAGCGCCGCAACCCGCGTTCGAGCCCAGTGAGGCGCACGCGGTCTGGAACAAGCTGCGCGAGGAGTTGCGGATGCGGCTGTTCGGCAATCCCGCGCTGCGGGCGCTGGAGCGGGCCAGAGTGCTGGGCCTGAGTAACCACCGGCTCACCGTGCTCATGCCCGACGACGCCAGCGCCGATATCTGGCGGGTGCGAATGCAGGGGCGAGTAGAATGGGCCGTCGTGCGAGCCTTCGACGAGCCCCTGTCCGTGCTCTTTCTCGGGCCGACCGAGATGGCCATGTTCGCCCAATGATCACCCATCCCTCACCCTTTCACGGAGGCATTCCCATGAACCACCATTTTCATTATCACCATCACCACGCCATGCACCTCAACCAGATGCACCAGCACGCCATGCAACACGCGCAAAATCAGGCTATGAATCAGGCCCTGCGGGCGCAGCAGGAGGCCGCGCAGCAGGGGCAATTAGGTCATCAGCCTCAGGCTCCGGAGCCTATGCCGCCCGCGGGCCAGCAAAACATGGCGATGAATTTGAGTCTGTTCATTCAGACCGTGTTGGAACGTCTGGCCCGCTTCAAAGATTGAACAGAAGCCAATTTCAGTAATTCACGATTTCCGTCAGCCCCTCGATCAAAATCAGGACTGAGGCCCCATGGCCGCAAGCCTGCCGCCATAGGCAGGCTGAAACAGACGGAAAATGTTCAAGAAGGGGACATCCGGTGGAACGTCCCCAGACATGAATTCATCCGGTGCGTACCGGCTGAGGCAAACGTGACCTACCGAATTCATCAAAAGTCCAATATTTCGATAACTCTTAGAGTCAGATCGCCTAACACGATTTCATCGTCCTGGTGTAATGTACGAGATGCCTTTTGGGGAATTTGTTCACCATTGATGAGCGTTCGATTATGGCCTCCATGTAGAGGCGTCAACCACCATTGATCATCAATCCATTCCAATTTCGCGTGGCGTCGAGAAACGCTTTTGCCCGCGGTTTCAGATCCAAAGTCGATTAGATTGGTTATTGCTGAAGTGGAAGGTGTTCTACGCCCCAAAATGGTAGGGCTGGAAGAAATAACATATCGCTTTCCCGATTTTGATACCAAGTGAATTTGAGAAGATGCGTGATTATTCTGCCGCGTGCGTCCTGTTTCTGGTGATAAATCGAAAATCAGGGTGGAGCCATCCCATATTCCTGCTTCCGCGAGGCTTTTCTCAGGAGGGATAACATGTTTCGGGTGAATTGAATAAACGGAATAAATTTTATCCTTATCGATAGAATCTTGCCATCCTAACGCCAATGCAATATATTGTGAAAGCTCTGCAATTGGGGTTTCAGCTGGCACTTCCAAATCATAATCAGTATTTTGATCTGTTTGTCGCACATTAATGATGATTCGCAACATTAGTCTAGCACCTCACTAATGAACTGATTTTTCTAATTCCGATTTTTTCGGCACGGCTATTTTGACGCGAGTTGCTATGCCGCGCTTAAACCAATAGCCTTCACCTGGTGGCAGAAGCTTATCTCTTTCACCATACGGCAATCTCAAACTGAAAATATCGCTACTGCTGCTTCCAAGGATAAATCCAACCTGTGCTTCCTTAAGTGATTTGATGGGATCTTGCCACCCCTTCGTGCTGAGATCAGAGTCCGGCCCCGCCAAAATGAGATGTAGTCCTAAACTCCTCCCTTTACGAACCAGAATTCCAAGACGCTCTTTATCATTTTCAGTTGTCAGATCGTTGAAAGGATCGTAAAAATCATCTACTATGAAAACAAGTACAGGATAGGATTGAGACAGCGTATCTTCAAATTGAAAAGCGCCTTTACGAGTCTGCAATAATTGATATTCTCTCTGGGCTAGTAACTCCTCAAGTGTACTCAACACAGAAGACACATCTCGCGAATCGGCAACGTATGATTGAACGTGAGGGGAATGAGCAAATTGTGAAAGACCTAATTTCCGAGAATCTACAAGGTATACATGAAGATCCTCTGGTTGAAAAACGCTCATCATCGATTGGAGCCAAGTTTGTAGCAATGTAGTTTTACCGCTTTGCATGACGCCTGTAATTAGAAAATGAGGCCCTTCGTTAAGAGTTATCACAAATGGTTCAAGGGTTTTCACAATCAAACCGAGTGGAATTTGGGGGTCCAAATTTTTATCGCCATTCGATGAGTTTACATTCCCTAAAATAGAGAAAATATCGGAGAGTAAAACCACCTGGGGCAACTGCGGAATGGGGCGAGCTCGAGGTCCCTCCCACTTTTCGTTCATTGTTTCTATCATCGCCTTCAAGTTCATATTTCTTTCCAGGTCCGAATTGCCGCTTCCAGGTAATGCTGTCTGAAATTCCAACGGAGTGGGCTCCCTTCTCACTAACCCGCGACCTCTGATATTAGCAGGGAAAACCTCAGTTCTCCCCACGATGGCGCTATAATCTCCCTTATCGACCAAATTGAGTGCGATGGCATGTGTTATGTTACTGCTGACCCGAAAGCGAATGGACGATGCACTTGTAGCTGTGAGCACAAGATGAATTCCCAGATTGCCGCCATCCCGCGTTAGCCGAATAATTTTTTCCTCAGCTTCTTCATAAGCATCGTATAAATTAGCGTAATTATCAATCACAACAATAATAGCGGGTAGTGGCTCATTAGTAGCATTCCTATATGCTTTCAAGGTTGCGACTTTCGCCTTCCCAAACAATTCACGACGATGTTCCATTTCTCTTAGCAGAAAATCCATAAGCCGATGAAATCGCTCATCCTCATCCAATGAAACAACGCCACCAACGTGAGGCAATCCTTCAAACATCTTCAATAAGCGTCCACCAAAATCGACTACATAGATATTCACATCTGCCGGAGAATAACTTAAAGCCAGGGAAGTGATCAGTGTTTGCAAGAAAGTCGTCTTTCCACTGCCAGGTTCTCCATAGACTGCTAAATGCCCTCCCTTATTGCCAAAATCTATGTATAAAGGCGTTTGCTCCTGTTTGTTGGGGTTATCCATAAGTCCGACAATAGGTGCCAACCATCTTTGTGCAGGAGACCACGTTTCGCCATTCCATCCCTCATCAGGACGCACTCTATCGAGGGGCAATTTTTCAGGAAGAGGTGGAAGCCATAGCCCTTTTAACCGCTCGATACGCTGTTCCTGCGCAACTTGAATAAGATAGTTGGTTAATGCTTTTAGTTGAGAGAGTTCATTATTCACAGGAGGCTTTTCTGGAGCATATAGAACCTCGCGACGACCATTGAGATGAACCAATGCAATTTCGTTAGGATCCTGCCCTAAAATGCCTTCGGGATCATAGGGAGCGCCTCCCCATGCAACCTGAAATAACTCAAAAACCTCGTTGGCGCCCACCTGAAGGTAAGCGCGTCCATTTCCGCTAAGATAGGCTGCGTCAGGGCGTTTGAGCATGGCCCGACTATCTTCCGTTTGTGCCACACGCAGACAGATTCGAAAACGGGTATTCGCCTCGATTTGGCCATCCACAATACCTGCAGGTTTCTGCATAGCCAAAATCAATCGGAACCCTAAAGCACGGCCCAAACGAGCAATCTTCACAAAATCCTTCGCCACATCTGGCATCTCCGATTTCATCTCGGCAAACTCATCGACAATAATCACCAGATATGGAAGGGGTTCTGCCACCTCCCCACGATAGTAAGCCCTCTGATAATCATCAATATGGTTGACGCCCGCTTTATCAAATAGCGCCTGCCGACGATTCGCCTCCACTCTCAAGGAAGTCAAGGCGCGAACAGCCAAATTGCCTTCTTGCAGATTCGTGATAACACCCAAAGTATGGGGGAGGTTCTCAAAAGGCTTTGCCATGCCGCCCCCCTTGAAGTCAATAAGCACAAAAGCCACCCGGTGAGGATGATAATTGACAGCAAGAGAGGCGACCAATGTCTCTAAAAGGACGCTTTTCCCAGCGCCAACCATGCCTGCTACCAACCCATTTGGGCCATCCTTACGTTCATGGAGATCTAAAGTCCGTAGTTTTCCTCCTCGCTGCACACCAATGGGTGTGATAAGGCTGCGACTAGCTTGCTGGCTACGTTGCCAGCGCTGAAGAATATCCAAATCCTCTAGCCTTTTCACGCCGAATAAATCAAGCAAGGCCACAGATGTAGGAATATCCTGTGTCTGAGATTGTTTCAGACGAATTGGCGCGATGGCCCGTGCAAATTGTTGCGCCTCGAAGATGTGGGTTCTATCCGGCGAAAAATAATTTTTTATAGATTTTCCCAATAACACCAATCGTCCCGTCTCGGAAGTCAGCCTGATGTAAGCTCGAGAATTTTGGGGGAGTTGGGTATGGGATTCACGAATAAAAATTGAGTAAATGCCCAGTTCGGAGCCTTCGCGTACAATGCGGTGGATGACAGGTTCATTTTCTGTGAGATGAGGCGCGGCAAAGATAATGACAATATCGGGTGAAAACACAGGCTTTTTATTTCCTGTAGATTCCACTACTCGCTGTCGTCTTTTATCCAGCAATTCATCCAAGTAAAGGAAGAGCTCACGGCTGCTGTCTTCATCGTCAGCAAGAAAACGACGCTCGCGAGTATCGTCCCATACATGAGGCAGCCACCGTATCCATCGCCAATGCGCCTGATCTGCGCGATGATACACTGCCATAAGTTTGACTTCGGTGGGAGCGTGATGGGTGGCCAGTTGAATGGCTACCGAACGGAAGGCATCAAGAGCCAACTCTTTAGCCCCTACAATACCCGTGATGCCCATTTCCCGAATGGCCAGGTGCAAAGGCATGTTTGGAACCAGGGCAAATTGTTCCTCCAATTCTTGAGCCGCGAGAATAAGTGGGTCCGGATCGATGGGATCATGAGGCTTGGGTGTTTTGACTTTGATGGTTGATGGACGAGTACCCAATCCAACCCGCACTTTGAGGTAGTCATCATCATTGGGAGTGCGCGTCCATAATGTAGGCTTCAAGTGGGATACTCGCGACAAGCATTCCTGGGGAGAAGGATCATTAAAATAGGCAACCTTTTGTTGATCTCGTTGTAGCGCCTGTAATGTTTTTTTGTATTTAGCAAGCAAGCGGTGGTATTCCCGAATCCGTCTTGCTGCTTTCTCTTCATTTTGGCGTTTTTGGCGGAAATAGATGATGACAGATGCCAGGGAAGTGGCCAAAATCATAGGGATCATCATCATAAACATCAGCCCGCCCCCTGCGCCATTTTTCGACATATAGTATCCCACGAACACCATTACCACGACCATCAAAAAGACCGGAAGCAAGGTCGTTAACAACGATCCCTCGGTAGATGGCGCGGCCGGAGGCGCCTGGATCTCGATTTCTTCCCGTGGGGGTTCTGGTCGGATCCGGGGTGATCGCCAAAAAGTGGGAGGTGAAGGCATCATCCAACCTCTATTGGAGTGTAGTTCATTGCCCTTGTCGTCTTCGTCGTTCTTCCTCTCGCCGACGTCGCTCGCGTTCCTCTTCTTCTCGCTTTTCCTGATACCAGCGTCTCCGTTCAGCTTCGCGACGTCGTTGCTCTGCCCAGGCATTCTGGCTGGCCTGCTCGATCCTGTGCGCCATGTAGCGGAATTCAGCGGCCAATTCCTGCGCCCGCCGCAACATGGTTCGCAATTGCTCGTCGAATTCCTCTCGATAGCGCCCGCGCCATTCTCTTTGGGCTTCTGCCGCGGCGCGTTGTCGTTGCGCCGTCAAGGCCTCGATCTTGTCGGCCGCTCGCCTGAGGCTTGAGGCGGCAGCGGATGCTGCGCCCCAGTCCCAACGCACATCATTCCAATTGGGTTGCCAGTTAGGCATAATGATTCCTCCTATCTTCGAAAAGGGAATCAATCCGAACGATAAATTTGTAACAATGGCTCGATTAGCGCCATGAGCGGCTTTTTACAACGTGTCGCTGGAGTGACACGCACCTGAAACATTTCGGGATTGTCTTGACTATTCTCGATTAGCCAGCAAGCATCCTTCCCTTGCAAAACGATGACAGGGCCGAGTCCTTGCATATCCCCATAACGCAGATTCCACGCCGTAAATCCTATCCAGGATGGGGAGGCGCCGCAATCATTGGCCAGTTGCTCCGCGGCATCCACAGGCCAACCCGCATGGATAAGCGTCTGTCGGGCTGCATTGCCATCAGCCTGCTTACATTGTTCCAGAAAGCGAGCCATCGCGTCCGCTGGGAGCGAAAGTTGGGAATCCAGCTCGTCTGAATCAGAACTCGGCGGGGATTGAAGGGGCTCCAACAAGGCTTCAAGACGAGAGCGTAGCGCATCGGCATCAGGCAGATAAGTGAATGTAAACGTATCGGAGTCAGGCGCCGTTTGTTCGACCAGAATCTCTGCCGTGGCATGGAAGTAGTGTACTTGTTGAGGGCCTTGGGGATCACTGCTAGTGAGTACAAATGTGGCGTCCGGCACTACGGAGCTGCCCACCAGTGCGACTAACGTGTCGTCCAAAGTGGCAGAATCCTCGTTGATGACAAGCAAACCCCGATTTATGAGGGATTGTTCGCCGCTGTTGAGATGCTCGGCAATTTCCCGATCGTCGAGATCTGTGAAGGGGTCTTCTTCCAAGCCGCTGGTGGTCTTAGAGCCAATGACAGCGAGGAAGTAGACAAGCTCGTTGCGAGTCAAGGATAAGATTAGAGTATTCTTCATCTTTAATATTTATGCTCCTTACCTATCAATGCTAGCCGTTGATTTTAAGGATTACATATTGTCCGCGCTCATTTTCGCCAATTTCAACTATGTAAATGGTATAACCTTTATATTCTATTGTTTGTGAATCCCTCACAATGAAAAGTGTTGGTGGATCTGCATCATCCTCTAACGAAATCCAAAGTTCTGCTGTTAATACGTTTTTCTCATCTTGTCCTTTGTTGGCTAAAGTGCGATATTTGATATTTCCGACACCAATCTGGAGATTATGAAAAAATAACTGAGTCGTAGTATAGACAGTAAAAATATCTCTAGGCATATTGTTATCCTTTATATGAAAGGGGGCTGAATTATCGTTTATGTTAGTGCAGGATAAACAGGACGGCATCAATATAATAACGATCAGCGAAAGTATCATAAAAAATTTAATCATAATTACCTTTGTGAGGTTGTATGTATTTTAAGGGGAAGGGGTTGATATCTGTGCACCTGATAGATCTGTGATACTTATTTTTTCAAAAGTCTGCACAAATTGTTCCCATGACATGGTGATGGGAGGGTATTTTCTACCCCATGGATTTTGCACAGTTACGGTTTTATTATCAACATTAACTCCTACAACATAGTAGGCATGTTTGTTCACTATATCAGGGTGGTTTACCTTTCCTCCAACATTCCCTACAGCGATAGCATCGCCTGCAGAGAAATGCGCGCCAAAATCCTCAATACTTAATGGGAAATTACTTACTGAACCACCATTGTAAACGGTTGTTTTGCCACCCGTCAGTCTTTCCATGGCAATACTCGGCCATCCCCCCTCGATATTTCCATAATTCTCATTCCCAAAATATTTCGCGTATGCTTTTTCAATTATCATAGGCCACAGTTCTCTTTGATCGCCTCCCTGAACATAAAATGGTCTTCCTCCATGAGTTGGAAACATATTATCCACTGTCACTGTTACAAATTTCTTTTGAACCTCATCAAACAATATTACATCGTATGTTCCATCACCATTATCGTGAATCATTTGTCGAATTCGCTCCGGATTTTGATGAGCGATTTCGCCCATCGCTGCAACTAAATAACAATCGCCCAACATTCCTTGCGCAACGTCATTATCTGAGATATCTGCATTATCACCCACACCTCGAACAAACAACTTACTTTCCATGACTTCCAGACTTACATTATTTTTACGAACATCTTCAATATCGGGAATAGGTTGTCCTGGATACAGAAGCTTTAATACGATAATCAATTCTTTGTCTGTCAATTCCTTTTTTAGAGCCTCCATCAAGGCGGCATCACTGCGAACCGATATGATTTCTTCATTCGATGCATGTTTCAAAATATCATAAATAGCATCTTCATCCGTACCGAAACCCGCCATGGCCCTTTCGAGTTGCATTTTTATAGGTGCCCCCAGCAAAGCTAGCACCTTCAACATATCTTTTCGCCCTAACTCGCGTTCCAGTCGGCTCATCAGGGCCTGATCATGCAACACGGCCTTTTTCTCTTCGTCGGATGCATTTTTCAAAATATCGAAGATTTTTTTCTCATCTGTCCCCCATCCATCCATCGCATCATGTAATGCGTTCCGAACTTCTAACGCAGGCCCGTCTGTCGGCCTAATAGCTCGATCAAAGATGACACGACTGGCGGCTTCCTTCGCTTCCTCAAATTTCTGGCGTAATCGTCTTGCAGCAGCATCCACCCAGTTATGCACCGTATCAACGCCTTGGGCGATAGTTTTTGCAATAGGCGAGAAGACGCGTTCATCCAACGTCTTCACCGTTTGTTTGCCCCACTCGACCGCGTCCGAAACTTTGTCTTGTGTCCACTCCACGGCCGCCTGCACCGTCTGCAACGTCCCTTCAACAAAGCCCAATTCGATAATGCGCTCGCGCAGACCGCTAGTTACATTATCCCAAAGCCACGCAACCAAAATCGCGGCCCCCACGGCCAGCGCGCCCACTATTAAGGCTGGCCAAGAGACGCCGGCCAGCAAACCCGCAACCAGCGCGCCTACACCCATGGCAATCTTGGCTCCGACTGCAACCAGCACCCCATCAATCACGAGCGCTCTAACCAATTGTTCGCCTGAATACTTTTGAAAATCTCGGAGCCACTGAATTGCAATGACTAGAATAATAATTCCCTTTGTGGCTTTGTCCCAATACTTGATTACGTTTTCGATGTTTAGTGTTTTTGGCGTAATATTCAAAAATTCTCGAACAGTTTGCGGTTTAAGATGGAAAAAGCGAACCCAGGAAAGAGTCACCCTGGGGGCGGAAGCGCTGCCGCGCAGGGAAAACACAAAAACAGCCCCCACGAAATTTTCTGCATGATTGACCGTATAATCAGTCAGCTTGACATAGAGGTCGAGCGCCACGCCCAAACCCCGCCACATAAACGACCGCCATCGGGCGCGATCGGCCATCCAAAAATCTTGCCCCACCTGGCGCACCCAATCATCCACCGGCATAACCCAACGCACATATGAGCTCAGCTCATCGGCTAAATAGCTGACGCGCATGGCCATGCCCGGCTCGCGACATGTAGCCTCGAAATGATGCAACACCGCGGCCAAGCGATTGGCCTCTTGTGCTAGTTCGAAATCAATCCATTGACCAACTCTTGCATAATTGAATAACGTTTGTGGACGAGCAGAACTGATGGCCAAAGTCATGGAGACACCTCTACCGAAACAAGTATAATTGTTATGTCATGAGAAGAGCGAGTTGTTGTTGGAACGCGGCAGTCGAAGCCGGATAAACGGACAACATAGTCGTCTCACCATCGACGTTGATGACAAGAATCCATCCACGCGTTTCGCCTTTAAGCAGCAAGAAGCCTTTGTCCGAAACGGTTTGTTCATCCTCCAGCTTCAATTTCACAATGCTGCCTCGATAAGCGGAATGTTTCAGGTCTTGGATGATGGCTGCGGCGTCGGATTCGGCGGCACCGCATTGTATTAATGCCTGCTGCGCTTCGCTTTCAGATTGACTCAACGGTCCTTGCCGTATGGAGTCTATGGTCGTCTTCGGTACCACGACGATCGGTTCACCGACTACGTCATTCGTTGGAATTTCGAAAAATTCCGACAAGTCTTGCTTCACTGCATCTTGTTCGGTCACTTCCTCAATCACCGAGACCACTCCGTGATGCAGATAATGTTTGATGAAACGACTGTCGCCTGCATAGAAGGTGATCACTTCCTCTTCAGCTTCCGTTGCTTTGCTGCAACGCAAGGAATAGTTGTGCGTTATCATGGGACCAATGACTTTTTCCAGGCCGCCTTTTAGCCAAGTTTCGCCCGAGTCCATGTCGAAATCGAGCAAGCCGCGCGCGACCAGGGCATGGCTGGCCGCCAGCAGACGGCCTTCGGTTTCCATGCGGGGCCGTTCCCCCAGGATGGCGAGCAGGAACCCGATGGCGGTGTCGGTTCCTCCCAGCACGCCCAGGGCATAAGCGAGTTCTTCAACAGCCAAGGCATATCTAGTGGATGACATTAGGATGACCTCTTTGGGGTGGAGATACAAATGAGGTTGTGACGTGGCCGAGACTTACTCGCATTGCCCGGCCACGTCACTCGATGGGGGCAGCCGTATCTACTAGCTATTGCCGCCGGCCATCATGATGTTCTGATTGATCTTCTGAACATTCTGCCGCAGTTGCTCCAATTCTTGTTGGGCTTTTTTCAAGGCATTGTAGGTTTGCGGCCAATTGTTGCGAAACTCGGCTGCCAAACGGCCATCCCACACATTGGGGTCCGAAAGAATTTCGCCTTGTTTATTAAGACGATCAATCTGCGTTAATAGATCACTGTTGATAATCCGCTCCATCTCAGCAATAGCCTCTTTAGCCTGAACGGTTGAAAGAACGCGATCAGCCATGATTGTTTCCTCCTTGGAAAGTGAAAAGTTTGGAAAAGGACGATATATGACACACAACGAGACGAAGGCAGTTCCGCCTCGTTATTGTGTACTTTGGATGGTTAGGGCAGGATGGTAAGCGACCTGCCCGAAGAGAATTAGGGAACGGGGGGGCGAGCGAGAAATGGAATGGCTGTTCCTCCAGCAGGAGGCTGGGGTGTTGTTGAAGCCGGTGGCAAGGTCATGCCTTGCTCAGCGGTTCCCCGCCCAAGCTGGATGTAATCGAAAAGGATGTTGCCTGTGAGATCCCCTTCCGAGATCACGCCCAGGCGAAGATCAACGATCTGGCCTGCATAGGCGCTTAAGTCAATTTGGGCTGGGCGCCAAAGGGGGCGGGTGTTGTTAGCCTGGATCAAGTCTTTACGCCAGACACGCTTACCATTGATTGTGACGTAAGCAAAATCTTCTGGAGTCGGATCGTCATCATTGACACGTTGGAGCAAGTAATGGAAATATAGGGTGGCGTCGGCTTTTGGAACATACGCCAGTTGGCGAACATAGGTGCTGGCTGGCCGCCATACCTCTCCTTCTTTGCAATAGCCTCCACCCCAGAAATAATTTTGACCATGATAGGCTGTGACGTCATCCCAAACGGAGGGGTAATTTCCGATCCATTCACAGGCTGTATTGGAATGTTCTTCCCAAGCGGAAGCTGGAGGCGGGCCATTTTCGAAACTGCCGTCTCGAACCAAACCCGTAGGCTCGGGAGGAAGGGAAGTGCAAGGCGTATGCACATTGGGAACATAACCTGGAATGCCCGTAACGAGGATGGTATCGAAACTGGAACCGGCCTCTCGAGAGTAAATTCGTAATGTGTGAATGCCTCCATTTAACCGCTGGGCACGACCGCCAAAGAGTGCAATCCATCCCCAGGTCCAGGAGTCATTGAATTGCGGAATGTTGAGCACAAAGCGGGTACCGTCGTCCAGGCTATAAAAGAGTGAGTCCGCATTATAGTCTTTCCCCTTCACACGCATCCACAAGGTATAGCTTCCAGCACTGGGCACGCTGAAAGAATAAGATGCACCTCCATCAGAAAAATCATCCACTACATAGAGATAGCGGCAGGCCGAAGCCGCGGTTTCGGCTCCCCTGCCAATAGGGGGAATGAGATCACCTTCTTCGGCCTCCTGCCACCACAAATAGGACTGAGGCGTTGAAGGCGTTGGGGTGGGAGAAGGGGTGGGCGTGGGCGTTGGGGTGGGATGTCGATGGATAAAGGGCAGATAGATATCCGGAGGGGTAGGAATATCGGAATAATAAACTTTTGCTTGTAGATTATTACTGCCATCGCGTCCACCTAAAACAAATAGATAATCCCGCTTGAACTTTTGAGCCGTGACTGCCCCAAATTTATATAGAGGGTTTGGCAACGAGCCCCATTGACGCCAATGGGTCGGAGATCCGTCCCAATTAAAATCTGCTATATCAATACGCTCCAACACGGTATTATTCTCACGACGTCCGCCTAGCACCATCAATTGACCGTTAAAAACAAGGGCCTGTGGGTAATCACGGGGAACAGGCATTCGACTCATTTGCCACGGCCCCAAAGAACCGTTGGAATAAATTTCAGCGAAATAAATCCACGGAGATGGACTTTGATCAATAAATCCACCAATAACATAAAGATGATTGCCATAAACCAAAGCTGTATGACGATAAATGGATTTGGGAAGCGCCCGGGTCGGACGCCAGTTTTGGGGACGTCCATTGGCGGCAAGGTCAGCGATATACACCGTATTTACTACCTGCCGACGGGATAGGTTGTATCCTCCAGTATAGTAGAGATGGGTGGCCGTAGCTGCAGCTGCACCCTGGTGCAAGTCCGTCGGCAGTGGATCTCCTTGTCGCCATGCAAGAGTTTGTGCGTCGCTGTAATAGACGCTTCTCTCATCCTGATCGCCTTGACTCCATCCTCCTAAGACATAAATGATACTATTTTGGCTGATGACGGAGTGCCCAACCAAAGGTTTAGGGAGAGATGCACGCGCCCGCCAGGATGCAAGATCGCCATTTTGACGGATAAATGCAGAATAAACCGAGTTAACAGGATTGCCACTTGGTTCACGACCGCCAATGACCAGCAAATTTGTCTCAGTATTGACGACGCCAAACCAGGCGAGGGGTTGCGGCAAAGCATTGTCTATGTGCCATCTTACCAATGGCGCCGCAGCGAAAGCATAACGTTCTCCGATTTCTAAAAATCTTAGAGGAATAAATCCTACCATGCCTACAGCTAGGATAGAGATAATAAGCATCCAGCGATTACGTATCATAAAAGTCCTGCCTTAGTTAGGGTTCATGAATATGATGAATGGAGAAAAGATATGCTATCTTGAACAAAATCGAATGGGGGCGTTTGTTCAGCAATCGGGCGGGCAACTGCCACCGCCGTCATTATCATCTCCAGTGGAGGACTCTCCCGTGTAATGAAACGGACGTCCCTGGGAACACCATAGGCGTTGAAAAGGATCTTTTTGAACGATACAAACGGCCCAAAAATAATCGTGTCCTGGACTGAGATGGAGTGGCGCTTTGCCTTCTATACTCCGCACATTGGCAAACACATCCAATCCATCTAACATCCCCGTTGGACTCATGCCGAATTGCTGAATCTCCTTGGGATCAGATGATGACCAAATGACTGGCTCGAAGGCCATGCCCGATTGCAATGGCGGGGCTTGCCAACGCAGATGAAATTGTTGGCCTTCTGCTCCAGGCGCAGGTTCGAGTAGCGAAATCTGAAATCCGGAATCTAAAGGTGTGGAGGTGGGACGAAAGCGTTTGACGCGGGTTGGTTTGGGCTTCGGCGTGGGCGTGGAAGTGGGGGTGGGAGTCATTGTAGGGGTGGGAATGGGCGTGGGCGTTGGCGGCAAAGTCGCTGCACTCACCACACTGGGCGTGGGCGTTGCCGTTGGCTCAGCGACGCCTCCGCCTTCGGCCGTAGAGGCGAGGATAACAGTGGGAGTCGCGTCGAGCGTAGGGGTTGCTGTGGAGGTGGGTGTCGAGGAGGGAAGGATAGCGGATACCATGGGCTCTTCCGTTGCTGTGGGCGAGGATGCGGGGGAAAACATGGCTGTGACCAGAACGTTGCGGGAGGAGAGAAGCCATGCCATCGCCACTACCATCAAGATAGCAATGCCGGCAGCGACAAAGCGCCGGATTTTTCGCGTTGAGGGGGGAGGAGATAGGGTCTCATCCGTCGATAGCGCTTCCAAAGCATTGGCAAAGGCCAAAATGTCATCGAAGCGTTCTTCGGGTGATTTGGCTAAAGCTCGCTCCAAGACGCCATAGGCGCCGAAAGGGATCGAAATATCCGCGGGCAGCAGCGCGGGAGGTTCACTCAAAATGAGATGGCGCAACAGCACCGGGTCTTCGCTCTCAAATGGTTTTTGGCCCGTAATCATTTCATAAAAGAGCGCGGCCAGAGAAAATTGATCCGTCTTGGGGGTGGCCGTCTCTCCACGCAAATATTCGGGCGCCAGATAGGGGAGCGTATCCTCACTTTCTTCAATATCCTCTCCCTCGGATATAGAACGCGTGGGGATAACTATGTCGCCAGTCTCGGGGATCAGAATCGTTTTTGGATCGAGTATGCCGGCCATGCGCCCTTGTTGATGGGCTGTATGTAATGTGGTCGCTATCTGTCTTAACAGCGCGACCGCGCGTTCCCACGGCATGGGCGCAGATTCCACTATGAGCTCAGCCAGCGTCTTAGTCTTCGGAGCAGCCATATTTAATCTTCTCCCGGCATTGCTGAATCATCCGAGGGCGGAGAATAGGTGAAATCCCGGATCTCACTGATCAAGCCAAAGCGGCGATGAGTGGTTGCATCCACCAGGAACACACCCCATTGCCAGGGACCTGGCGAAAGGAAGGGAACAGCATTTAAATGAACAAGATAAGAACTCGCTGGTCCGGAACCTACCGGGCTCATGCCGCTCGTCATGGGATCTTGATGGGGACGCCAAAACGCCAATTCATATGCTTCGTTTTCACCCAATGGCTCGCGCGGACGCCATGAGAAAATTGCGCTATCATGCAGTGTTTCGCCATCATGAGGCGTCAGCAGCGTCACATTTTCGCGTCGATGAGGTTGAGACGCCTTCTGAGAGGAGCGGGGGGGTGCTGTCGCAGTCTTTTTCTTGGCAGGAAAAGCCACTGGTTTGGGTTTTGTGGACGACCGTATTAGGGTGGGCATGGGGGGAAGGGTAGGCGATGATACAGGCGAGGGTGTCGGTGAGGGGGTTGGCGTCATGGTTTCTTGGATTTGGATGCCGTTGATCCACGTCGTCGGTGGCGTCGAAGATGGTTGGGGGGATAAGGCCATCGGGCTGATAACCGTGGCGTCGGTTTGTGCAATCGGTGCGAGAGGATCGCGATCGTTTTGACCTTGATTGGCAAACATGGGGGGGATAAAATGAAAGCCCGCGACCAACACGCCCACAAGGACAGCAGCCAATGCGGCCCACTTCAGCCCTCCCTGCCAGGGCAAAGAACGGGAGGCGTAGGGCCTGGTCTTGGGAATTCGCGAAACACGCGAAGGGGTTTCTTCGAAGGACAACGATTTGAGCGCGTCCACAAAGGCCAGAATGTCGGGATAGCGTTCTGCGGGATCTTTGGCATGGGCCTTGTTTAGCACAGCAGCCACACCAAAGGGCGCATCCAGATCGGGAGGAAGGAGGGCGGGAGGTTCATTGACGATCAGATGAGCCAGGGCGAAGGTATCGGTGGCGGAAAAGGGCAAATAACCGCAGATCATTTGATAGAACACGGTGGCCAGTGCGAATTGATCGGTGCGTGAATCCACCTTCTTCCCTTTGATCTGCTCAGGCGACATGTAATGATACGTGCCCGGTTGCATGCCCACCGCGGTCAATGTGGTGGCCTCTTCATCGTGCGCTACCCCGAAATCGCTGAGATAAGCGTGGCCGCGGGCGTCGAAAAGGATGTTACTGGGTTTGACATCGCGATGGACGACACCGCGGCTATGGGCGAAGGCCAGGGCCTCGGCTACCTGCTCGATGATGCGAACCGCTTCGTCCCAAGGCATACGACCGCGCTTGATGCGCTGCGCTAATGTGCCCCCTTCCATATAATCCATGACCAGAAAGGTATAGCCGTCATGTTGTATGAGGCCATAGCAACGAACAATACGAGGATGGCGCAGTTTTTCGCACAGATCGGCTTCGCGATGGAAGCGACGAAGGATGTCCAGACGGCGGGCTGACTCGGGCAAAAGCACCTTGAGTGCGACGCGGCGGGACGTCGGTGCGGAGAGATCTTCGGCCAGATACACAACGGCCATGCCCCCGCGCCCCAATTCTTTGATGATGCGATAGTTGCCAAGGGTTTGTCCTGTGAGGTTCATGATGTTGTCCTCATTCTTCATCAAAGGGGGGAGTGGGGAGGGGCGATTCGGAAGGAGGCGAGCCGCCACCGCCGCCCGGGCGCTGGTAGGTGAAGCGAAGGCCAGCATGACTGGCATTGAGATCGCGAATCCATCTACCATCCTTTTCGTGACCAACTAACACATCCCAGCACCATTCTCCCGAGTGAAACAAATTCAGCGTGTCATCAACGCCTTTCAGGTTGACGGTTACCTGAGTGGATGTGGTGGCGCCAATGGGGGAAAATCCTGCTATCATGGGGTCCTGACCGCATTGATAAAAAACGAGTTCGAACTTTTGGTTAGGTTGGAGCGCACCCTTCTGAAGCTGCCAGACGAACTCGCCCGTATCCGTGGCAAAAAGCGCGTTTTGGACAGGACGAACCAACGCCACCCTCGGGCCGGGAGTCTGCGAGGAGTTGGTTTTGGGCGGGGTCGTGGGCGCGGGTTTGGGTGAAGGCTTGGCAGGCGGCCGTTTGGGGCGTGGCGTGGGTAAAATCAAGGTCGGCGTCGGTTCATTCGCACCGCCCGCGGTCGTCGGCGAAATCAGTGTGGGCGTGGGAGCATCCGAATCGCCCGTGGTCACAGTCTGCGCCGTGGAGACTGCGGAAACTGTGGCATAATCGATGGAATCGACGGGTGTTGTTTGCGCATCTTCAATGGTCACGCCCGGGGGAACGAGCGCTGTGGGAACCGCTGCTGGCGTTTCTTCTTGACCAGCGGCCGCGGGCTTCTGTGCGTTTTCTTGTGTTTCAGAGGGGGGTGGAGTTGCGACAGATGTTACTGGCACGCTAATGGCTGCGGTATCGCTGGAAGCGGATTTCATGTGCGCCCAAGCCACACCAGCCACAACCAACAAGCTCAGTATCAATCCCACAGCGACGACCTTCGCCCATGCAGGCAGGCCCGCGCCTCTTCCAGCCGTTGCGCGTTCCAGCGCATCAATGAACGCAGGCATGTCGGGATAACGTTCCGCCGGGTTTTTTGCCAGGGCTTTGGCCAAGACCTTCTGCGCGCCTTTGGGAATATCGGGCCGACGAGGCAATTTTTGGGGCGGTTCATGGACGATCTGGTAGGTAAGCGCGGCCGTGGTCGTCCCAGTGAAGGGCAGCGAGCCCGTCAGCGCCCGAAACAGCGTCGCGGCCAGGGAGAACTGATCACTGGCGGGCCCGACTTCTATCCCTTGGATCTGCTCCGGCGACATGTAGGCTACGGTGCCTGGCTGAAAACCCGACGCGGTCAGGGTGCTGGCGTCCACCTCGTGAGCGACGCCGAAATCGGCGAGGTGAGCCACGCCGCGGTCGTCGAAAAGGATGTTGCTGGGCTTGACGTCTCGATGGATGACGCCTTGTTGATGGGCGTAGGTCAACGCGTCGCCCACCTGTCGGGCCACGGCCACCGTTTCATCCCAGGAGAGCGCTCCCTGCCTTTCGATGCGGTCCGCCAGGGAGCCTCCGGACAGATAGGGCGTGACGATAAAGAGATAATCCTCTTCCTCCACCAGATCGAGCACCGGGACGATATGGGAATGCTGCAGGCGCTGACCGATCTCCGCCTCTCGTAAGAAGCGTTTGCGCACCTGAGGGGTGGCCGCCAAATGGGGATGCAGCACCTTGAGGGCCACAGGCGGTGCGGTGGGATCGTCCGCGTGCTGGCCCAGATACACCGAGGCCATGCCGCCGCGGGCGATCAGCCACTGAAAATGATAGCCGCCTAGGAATTGGTTCGTGAGGTCAGACATTGAGGGAAACGCTCGTCAGGTGGGCGGACTCAATGAACCTTAGTCCACAGCGAATAGGTGATAGGGACCGTGGCCGTAATGGCTGCATCGGAAAGAAAGGCTTTGAGCCGATAATCGCCAGTTTCGGGCGCCTGATAATTCCGTATCCTTAGTACAATTCCATCCCGTTCCGCGGATACCAAAAGCTTATTGGTGGGAGAATAGAGTTCGAGGCGTAACGCCTGTTCCGGATCGGATTCGGCGGTTAGCGTCACTGTGATGGCTTGGCCTTCTTTTACGCCAACCTGGAACCAGTCCTGATCATCTTGAGGACAAATGGAGGCCGTGATGGAATTCCCAGCGACAATTTCTACAGCATTCAAAAAATTGTCGTTGGGCTCCCATGGATCATGAGGACAAGCAGTTGGCGGTGCAGGTGTTATGGTGGGGGTGGCGGTGGGTGTGGGTGTGATGGTCGGTGTGGAAGTAGGCGTAACGGTGGGGAGAGGTGGGGAAAACCCCTTTATAACTAAAGGAAGATAGGGGGCGATGATAGATGGGGGTGGTTCGGAAAAATACACTTCGTTGCGATAAGCGGGTGTATCACCGCTCAGACCGCCGATTAGGTAAAGATAGTCAGTGTCCCGAAAGGGGACAGCAACCAGGCCAAACCGATAGAGGGAGCGAGGTAGAGTTATGCTTGGTTCATTTTTCCATTCCAATGATCCTTCCTCACCAAAAGCTGCGATAAAAATGGTTGATTGCGGCTCGCCATTGGCGTCACGTCCTCCAAGGACCCAAAATTCCCCATCATGAACAACCGCCTGGGCATACTCGCGCGCCGCGCCGTTTGGAAATGAAACAGCGAGCCACCCATTAACGCCAAAATCGGTATCGATCCCCCCATCTGGTTTTAACTTGGCGTAATAGATTTTTTTCGAGCGTTTCTGTCCATCATACCCGCCAATTACGTAGAGGTAGCCATGGTGCACCAGCGCTTTGACGCGAGCGAGGGCTTTGGGCATGTTGAATGTTTTCTTGTCTCCCAAATTTCCGTTGGATAAAATTTGATAAATATCAATCTGATTGGATGGAACATAATTCACGCCTTTTAGGCCGCCCACAATATATAAAAATCCCCGAGCTACAACAGCATCGTGGAGGGTGCGTGGTTCATCCATTTCACCCACGACCTGCCATGAGCTCATGCTGTCGTTAATGTATCGAGCACGCCAGATTTTTGTTTGAGGAGCCTGACCATTATATCCTCCGATTACATAAATATTGTGCCCATAAGCCGCGATAGCATGTGTGTAAAAAGGCGTAGGCAAGTTCCCCATTTCAGACCATT
>Ga0256832_1000819_pt1 | contig 20554 bp, 18 predicted proteins | sample 134614metaG_FD_190534 | JGI IMG/M metagenome (GOLD analysis project Ga0256832, IMG submission 190534) | Hydrothermal vent microbial communities from Lau Basin, Pacific Ocean - 134-614 | ecosystem: Environmental > Aquatic > Marine > Hydrothermal vents | place: Pacific Ocean: Lau Basin | collected... | reverse complement strand
TTATTCAGTCTCCCGACAGGCTATCGCCACTACACCCTGGACGCGGTGCGGGCTCAGGATGCGCTCAAGGGGCCTGCGGGGAGGCCGGCGGGGTCCAACTGAAGGAGCTCGCAGCGCCCCGGACGGCACTCGAGCATGCTCCCGTGGGCATACCAGTCCCCCAGGACGAAACGTTCGGCGGGCCCGCCTGCAGTCTCGACGCGATGGATCCCGGGACGGTGGGTGTGTCCGTGGATGAGTCGCCTGACGCCGTGCCGCTGCAGGGCCTGGAGGACCGCGTCCTGATTCACGTCCATGATGGAAGAAGGCTTCCTGGCCAGCTCCCTGTGGCTGGTCCGCCGCATGCCCCGGGCCAGCCGCAGGCGCAGGCCCAGGGGCAGCCGGCGCACGAGCCCGGTGACCAGCCGGTGCCGCACCACGCGCCGATAGCGTTGATAACGTACGTCATCGGTGCACAGGGTGTCCCCGTGCAGGAGCAGGGTGGATACACCGTACAGGTCCATCACGACGGCATCGGGCAGTAGCCGGCAGCCGGTGCGTGCCTCGAAGCCCTGGCCCAGGAGGAAGTCCCGGTTGCCAGGCTGCACGTAGACGGGGGTCCTCCGGGTTAGACGCCGCAGTGCGTCCAGCACGAGCTCCAGCCCGTCCGAGGGGGCGTCGTCGCCCACCCAGTGCTCGAACAGGTCACCAAGGACGTACAGTGCCTCCACGTCCCCAGGCGTCGCATCGAGAAACGCCCGAAACTGACCGAGGATCTCCGGTCGTGCGGCGTCCAGGTGGAGATCGGCGACGAACCGCGTGCGGGGCATGGCCCCAGTCGGGCGGTTTCAGTCCTCGGCGCAGCGCACGCGCGCCTGCTCGATGACCACGGGCTCCTTGGGGACGTCCTGGTGGAAGCCCCGCGTGCCCGTTGGCACCCGGGCGATGGCGTCCACCACATCCATGCCCTCGACGACGCGCCCGAATACTGCGTAACCCCAGCCCTGGGAGGTGGGGGCGGTGTGATCCAGGAAGGCGTTGTCCTTCAGGTTGATGAAGAACTGCGCGGTGGCCGAGTGGGGGTCACTGGTGCGGGCCATGGCGATGGTGCCGCGCAGGTTTTCCAGTCCGTTGTCCGCCTCGTTGGGAATGGGACTATGGGTGGGTTTCTCCTTCATGTCCTCGGTCATGCCGCCGCCCTGGATCATGAAGTTCGGGATCACCCTGTGGAAGATGGTCCCGTCATAGTGGCCCTCCCGTACGTAGCGCAGAAAGTTTTCCACGGTCTTGGGCGCCTTGTCCCGGTCGAGCTGGACCACGATGGTGCCCTTGTTCGTCCGCAGTTCCACGATAGGATGGGCCTCGTCGGTCATGGATGTGCACCCCTTGTCGGCAGCGGCCGCGGTACCGAGCAACAGGGAACTCACCGCGGCGGCCATAAATCGAAAAAACCAGTAACGCATTGCGCAGCACCCTCCTCGGTCGCTGTGGCGCGCCCAGCATACCCGGGGCGTGGCGCAAAAACCACTGGCGAGATGCCCGGATCGGGTGCGCAGGGGCCCAATGGCGGCCATTGACGGGTCTGCGGCGCAGCGCGTACACTTCGCCATCCGCCACGGCGCGTAGTGTGGCAGGATCCCGAATCGGGGTATGGCGCAGTCTGGTAGCGCACCTGCTTTGGGAGCAGGGAGTCGGGGGTTCGAATCCCTCTACCCCGACCAACCCTGGCGAAGCCCCGGGCTGGGCATGGGGATACTCGGTTCGATTCTGCGCCCGTAGCTCATCTGGATAGAGCATCGGCCTTCTAAGCCGAGGGTAGCAGGTTCGAATCCTGCCGGGCGTGCCAGCTTCACGCACCGTGGGTGGCCGGTACGATGGTGGGCGTAGCTCAGCTGGTAGAGCCCCGGATTGTGGCTCCGGTGGTCGTGGGTTCGAATCCCATCGCTCACCCCAAGTTTCTGCACCGGGCCGTTAGCTCAATTGGTAGAGCAGTGGACTCTTAATCCATTGGTTGTAGGTTCGATTCCTACACGGCCCACCATTCAAAACCAATGCGTTACACGATTCCAGCCCGGCATCGTCCGGGCTTTGTCTTGTGCGTGAGTATCGGATTCGGGAGACGTGGCCGGTCCACGGCCGAACGAGCGCCCAGCGTCCTTCCCGGGTCTCCCGCTCAGCGGGACCGTACGGGGCGCAGGAAGACCACGCCCAGGAGCAACAGCCAGGCCAGGGCCGCCCAGCCGGTGACCTTGTCGTAACTGCCGATGAGCCATCCCCAGCGGGCATCGGGCATGCCGTGGGAGACGGCCTTGAGCTCCTGGATGGCGAACACCCAGCCGGCATGCAGGCCGATGCAGCGGGCGATATGTCCGTCACGCAGGCGCACGAGGGCGAGAAAGGCACCCACGGCGGTCAAGGCCAGGGCAGAGTCCACGATGGCGGCCGGCTGGGCGAGTCCGGCCAGCGAATCGCCTAGCACCTGCAGCCCCGTGGTCCAGCCGATCTGCGTTTCGGGCACGCGCAGGTCCGAGTCCACGAAATGGAGCAGGGCGTACAGCAGGCTGCTCAGCACGACGGCCGCCACCGCTCCCGCCTCCCGCGTCAGGGCGGTGAGCAGGGCGCCGCGGAAGAAGGTTTCCTCGATGACGCCGACGGCCAGTCCGGTGAACAGTGCCGCCCCAGCGGCTATCATCAGACGAGCGGGCACCGCCGCCGGGGCCACGGAGGCGACGCGTGCCTCGGTGGCCAGGAGCAGGGCGAACAACGGCAGCATCATGAGCACGCCGAGCAGAGCGCCTCGGGCCAGTGCCGACAAGAACTCCCGGGTGGTCAGACCATAGCCCAGACTGCGCGCGTCGGCCAGGCCCATCCAGCGCAGGAACGGATAGGCACTGAGCAGGCCGAGCGGGACGGTGAGCCTGCCGGAGAAGTTCCAGTAGCTCACCCCTTCGTCGACCAGCCGGGCCAAGCGGTAGACCGGGTACTCGAGCAGCGCTCCGGCGACGAACAGGCCGGCGATGTAGAGGGTGAACAGGAGGAAGACCCGCATGGATGAGTATGGGTTGGCCGATCCGGGGGCGATCCTACTCCGGGTAAGGGGGAATGCAACCGCGGCCGCGGGTTTGTCAGCGTATCTCGCTGGTGCCCCAGGTTCCGTCCCCTTGGCCTATACTGAACGATGAATCCGAACTTCCGGGGCATCCGGCATGTGAGGTGGCACGCCCATGGAGACCAAGACTGTGACGACCGACGACGTCCTGGACACTGCCCTGCGGCTCGCTGCCGACGGCGGATGGGAGGCCGTGCGCCTGCACCGGATCGCCGAGATGCTCGGCGTGCCGCTGACCGAGATCTATCGACACGTGCGCCAGAAGGACGATCTGTCCGAGGCGCTGTTCGATCGTGCGGACCGGGCCATGCTCCAGGCGGCCGACGAGCCGGAGTTCCGCTTCCTGCTGCCACGGGAGCGCCTGCACCGGGTGGTGATGGCGTGGCTGGAGGCGCTGGCGCCCTATCGGCACCTGGTGCGAGAGATGCTCTTCTACAAGCTGGAGCCGCCGCATCTGCACCTGCAGGTGCTGGGCGTGCTACGTGTCAGTCGTACCGTGCAGTGGTTTCTCGAGGCCGCCGGGCGGCGCTCCACGGGGTTGCGGCGCAGCCTGGAGGAGGTGGCCTTCACCTCGTTGTACCTGGCCACCTTCGCCTACTGGCTTCGCGACGACTCCAAGGGCGCCGAGCGCACGCAGCAGTTCCTGCGCCGCCGCCTGGAGGGCCTGGCCGGGCGCAGCCTGTTCGCCGACGAGGGCGGGCAGGAGATGGCCGCCGCGCCGGTGGCCGCCGAGACGGTGGGCGTGGCCCAGGCCCAGGGGGGTGCTGCTGCCGAGGAGGGCGCGGATCAGCCCTGAGCCACGTACTCCTCGCGCAATTTTCGCCGCAGGATCTTGCCCACCGGGGTCTTGGGGAGCTCGGTCCGGAACTCGATGACCCGGGGCACCTTGTAGGGCGTGAGATTGTGGCGGCAGTGCTCGATCAGCTCGGCAGGAGTGGTCTCGGCGCCGGGACGCAGCACCACAAAGGCGCGAACCGCCTCGCCGGTGCGGGGGTCCGGAACCCCGATGCAGGCGGCCTCGGCCACGGCTGGGTGCATCACCAGCACTTCCTCCACCTCGTTGGGATACACGTTGAAACCCGACACCAGGATCATGTCCTTCTTGCGGTCGACGATGTACACGAACCCCTCGGCGTCGATCCGTGCGATGTCCCCGGTGCGCAGCCAGCCGTCCTCGGAGAGCACCTGGCGGGTCTCCTCGGGGCGGTTCCAGTAGCCGGCCATCACCTGGGGGCCGCGCACGCACAGCTCGCCCGGCTCGTCCAGGCCAAGGGCACGGCCTTCTTCGTCACGGATCTCCACCTCGGTGGAAGAGATGGGTAGACCGACGCTGCCCGTATAACGCCGCAGGTGAGGCGGGTTGATGGTCACCACCGGAGAGGTCTCGGTGAGCCCGTAGCCTTCCAGGATGTGGCAGCCGGTGAGCGCCTCCCAGCGCCGGGCCACCGACTCCTGCACCGCCATTCCGCCGCCCACGCTCAGCTTGAGGTGGGAGAAGTCCAGCCGGACGAACCGGGGATGCTGGAGCAGCGCATTGAACAGGGTGTTGACCCCCATGAAGGTGGTGAAGGGCCAGCGCGCCAGCTCGGCGACGAAGGCGTCCAGGTCCCGGGGGTTGGTGATCAGCAGGTTGAGCCCGCCCAGGGTGAGGAAGCTCAGGCAGTTCACCGAGAGGCTGAAGATGTGATAGAGCGGGAGTGGGGTGACGATGATCTCTTTGCCGGGCAGCAGCACACCCGTGAACCACGTGGCCACCTGCAGGATGTTGGCGACCAGGTTGCGGTGGGTGAGCACGGCGCCCTTGGAGACGCCCGTGGTGCCGCCCGTGTACTGGAGCAGGCAGGGATCCCGTGGGCCGATGCGCGGGGCGGCGAAACGGCTGGCGGGTGTTCGCAGGGCCCGACGCAGTGAGATCGCGCGCGCGAAACGATAGGGCTTCACCATGCGGCGCACGTGGCGGACCACGAAGTTGGTGAGCTGCCGCTTGGGCGCCGGGAGCAGATCCCCCACCGCCGTGATCAGCACGTGGCGGACCCGCGTTCCCTCCAGGGCCTCGCTCGCCACATGCGCCTGGTTCTCGAGCACCAGCAAGATCTCTGCCCCCGAGTCCACCAGCTGGTGATGCAGCTCGCGGGGCGTGTACAGAGGGTTCACGTTGACCACCGTGAGACCGGCGCGCAGCGCACCGAACAGGGTCACCGGATACTGGAGCAGGTTCGGCATCATCAGGGCGATGCGATCCCCCGGTCGGGCACCGAGCCCTTGGAGAAAGGCCGCGAAGCGACGTGACAGCTCCTCCACCCGGGCATAGCTCAGGACGGTACCCAGGTTGGTGAAGGCGGGAAGGGCGGCATACCGCGCGAAGGCATCGTCCAGGACCGCGGCGACGGAGCGATAGGCGTCCGGATCGATCTCGTGCGGAACCCCCGGTGGATAGTTCCGTAACCAGATGCGTTCCATGCCCGCAGAGTGTAGCGTGAAAGCCCGGCGGCGGGGGCTCTACCAGCCGGAGCGCACGCGCTGGGTGGCCTCCCGGTACCGGCGCGCCCTCCACGACAGGCCGATCAGGACCAGGGTGGTGCCCAGCGCAAGCACACCCGCCAACAGCGCGGTCCAGAGCATCCACGGGCTGCCCTGCGACTGGGGCGCGGGCTGTTGCCCCTGGACGCGTTTCAGGCGTTCCTGCAGGCGGGTCAACTCGTCGGACTGCAGCGCGATGAGCCGTTCCTGGTGTGCCACCAGCTGCTCCAGCTGTTGCACCCGCTGACGCAGGCTCTCGGCCTCCCGGCGGCGTGACTCTGCCAGTTCCTGGGCCAGCTCCAGGGCCTCGGCCGTGGTTCCGGAATGGGGGTCCTGGGGCACGGCGCCCGATGCGGGCGCATCCTCTTCGGCTGCCGCCAGGATGCGCAACCGGGCGGGCTGCTCGGCCGGGGGCTCCGGGTCGGCAGGATCCACCGTGTTGTCCAAGTCGGCGGTGGGCTCGTCGAAGGGCGGGGCCTGCCGGTCGGCGGGCGCAAAGTCCGTCTCGAGTTCGGGTGCCGCCGGAGTTGGAGGCGTCGCGGGCCGCTTGGCCGGGGATGCAGGACGCGGCGCCCTCGGCTCGCCGGTCGCCAGATCCAGGCGCAGCACTGCACCGGCCAGCAGACGATTCATGTCCCCGCCGATGAAGGCCTGGGGATTGACCTCGAGGATGCGGCGGGCGACGGCCTCGGGATTTCGGACCCCCATGCGCTGGACGATTCCCAGCAGTGTATCGCCGCGCTGGACGACGTAGCGGCCGCCAGGTCTGGGCCGGGGAGGCGGCTCGGTGCGTTGCCCACCCTTGGCGCGCCGGGGCCCGCCTGGTGGACTCGGTTTTGCAACGGGCTGCGGGGTGGTCTCGGCGATGGGTGCCCGAGGGACCGCTCCCGGAGCCGAAGGCTGTGGCGGAACCTCGATCTCGCGCAACAGCCGCCCGTTGGACCAGCGGACCTCCAAGAGCATGGACAGTGCCTCGGTGGTCGGGGCGGGGCCGCGGAGGTGGATTCGATAGGGGCGCCCGGCATGCGTCTCCACGCTGACGCGGAATGCCGCCAGTCGCGGGTCGTATGGGATGCCTTCCTGCTCGAAAACCGACGCTGGGGCCAGTTTCGCCTCGAATCCAGAGACCGAGGCCCGGCCCGGTGCAATCACGTCCAGCCACAGGTGGATCGTGTCGCCGAGCCTGGAACCGATGGTCAGCTTTCCCAGGCCGATCACCCCGGCATGGCCTGGAAATATCATGAAAAACAATGAGATCAGCAAGATCCCCAGGCCGGCGCCGGCGCCGTTCGTCGTCCTTTCCCCTTTCATCCGCGGATTCCGCGCATTTGTCCAGATCCAGGATTCACGGGTTTTCCAGTGGATACAATGGAGCCATCGCTTGAAACGACAGTAGGCGCGCAGGCGCGGGCAACGAGGACCGAGGGAGCGTCGAACGGATGGATGGAACGGAAGCAGAGATCGTGGACCTGCGCTACGACTTGCAGGCGTCCGGCCAATGCGAATGCGGAACCAGCCATCACGGTGCGCAACGACCCGAGCAGTGTTTCCCGAAGTCCGGTGTGAAATCAAGCCGAGAATGGATGCGTGGATAAGGAAAACGGAATGGCCGGGGTACGAGTCAGCAAGAACGATCTTGCGCACATCTTCGGGGTCGAGCCTCCCGTGATCGACGTGTGGCTGCACAAGGGTCTGCCGTACGTACGCAAGCCGCGGATGCGCAACGGCGAGCCGCCCGACGAGCGGGAATGGGTGTTCGACACGGCCGAAGCCATCGAATGGCGGCTGTCCGTGGCACGTCAGTCCGATCTCGGCGGCGTCTGAACGAGGGTCAGCAACCTGTCGTCTCCTTACTCCTCCACGTTTCATATCCTCCTCCCCATTGAGCCGCCTGCCGGGCGGCTTTTCTTTTGCCCGGGTTCGTGGGCCAGCCGGCGCCGGCGTCCGGGCATCGCTGCGCCCGGTCGATGCGGGTACCATCGGTTCCTGTGAGGCCGGGTCTCGGCACCGCAGCCGGTTCGGTGAAATCTCGGGGGTGCCCCGCTGGCTCGGGAGCACCGTTCTGCTTCTTGGCATGGCTGTCCAGGTGGGGACGGATCGACGTTTCAACTCGATGCGATGCAGCCCCTGGTTCCGGTCCATGGTTCGTCGTGGGGTGGCCGTTCGTCTCCCTCGCTCGAGCGGCGGGCGCCGGCGGCCCTCGCCGGGCGCATTCCGGCTGGGAAGTCGCCCGGGCCAGCAACGGTGATCCGCACCCTCGCTTCGTGGACGCTCGCCGTCTTGGGGGGTCTCGCCCTGTGGGCCCTGCACGTTCCGGCCGTGGGCGATGGCCGCATCGAGCTCGCTCTGGACGAGGTGGTCGGCGATGGCTGGCGGGCGGAGGCGGTGCAGGTCGTCTTGGAGCTGGACGACCACTCCCAGGCGAAGTGGTCCGTCTCCGCGTCAAGGGTGGATCTGCCAGGTCTGGCCGAGCCCGTGCGCGACCTGCACCTCAAGTGCACCGGACAAGGCCTGCATAGCGACCGGCTGGACTGCAGCGGCCTGCAGCTGGCGCTGGTCATTCCAGGGCTGGGATCGGTGGTGGCCCAGGGCAGCCTGCACTGGACACGTGGCGGCTCGACCGTGCTGGTGCTTCGCCAGGGGCGCGCCGCAGGCGGGCGTTTCGGCCTGGAGCTGCGTGGTTCGGCGGGGGCGTGGGAGCTCGTTGCCAGAGGTCGGGATCTGGATGCGGCTCGGGCGCTGGCGCCGTTCGCGGGGAAGGGGGGCGAGTTCGCCGGGCGTTTGGGGTTTCGGCTGCGCGTCGCCCTGGCCGGCCCGGGTTCCGCGGAGCTGTCCGCGCACCTGACAGCGGCGGATCTGGGGTTTACTGAACCCGCGGGTCTGCACGAGGCCCAGGGGCTGGGGATGGAGGCCGACATCGAGGGCCGACTCGTGCAGGGCGTCTGGGAGGCGACGCTGCGTCTCGGCTTGAACCGAGGCGTGTTCTACTGGGATCCATGGATTCTGGAACCCGCGGGCGATCCGCTGCGCGTCGAGGCCTCGGGGGCCTGGAGGCCCGCGCGGCGCGGCCTGGAGCTGGATCGGTTCTGGTACCGGGATGCGCAGGCCTTGGAGGTGCAGGGCTCCTTGCGGCTGCACCTCCCACAGCGAGGAACGCCACAGATCGAGCGGCTGGCGATCGATCGCCTCCAGCTGCGTCTGCCGCGTGCCTACGAGACCTACCTGCGCCCGGCGCTCATCGGGACCATGCTGGACGACCTGGAGACTGGCGGGCGGGTTCAGGCCCGGTTCCAGCTGCAACAGGGCAAGTTGTCCATGCTCGAGGCGGTGGTGCGGGACCTGCAGGCGAGCGACCGGATGGGCCGGTTCGCCGTACAGGGGCTGGACGGGCATCTGGCCTGGGCGCGGGGAGGCCGGCGTCGCAGCCGTCTGGCCGTGGAGGGGGTGTCGTTCTACCGGCTCGCCACCGGGGCCTTCGGTCTGGACCTGGTGCAGCGGGACGGTGGGCTGGAGCTCGGGGCCCCCGTCCAGATCCCGGTCTTCGACGGGCGGCTGGACATTCAGCGCTTCGAGCTCCGCGATCTCTTGGACCCCATGGCCGGGTGGGGATTCGATGCGGTGCTCACTCCTGTGTCCATGCCCCGCGTCACACGTGCCCTGGGCTGGCCCGAGATGGAGGGCACCCTCTCCGGCGTGGTGCCGGACGTCACCTATCGCGACGGCACGCTCCGCGTGGGGGGTGCCCTGCTGGTTCGGGTATTCGACGGGGCAGTGGTGGTGGACCATCTGAACCTGGAGCGGCCTTTTGGAGTGGTGCCCGTCCTGCGTACCGACGTGGTGGTTCGCAACCTCGATCTCGACCTGCTCACGCGTCGCTTCCCTCTGGGGCGCATCACGGGCCGTCTGGGAGGCTATGTGCGCGGCCTGGTCCTGGAGGACTGGTCGCCGGTGTCCTTCGACGCCTGGCTGGGGACCCCCGAGGACGACCGCTCGCGCCACCGCATCAGTCAGCGGGCCGTGGAAAACCTGTCCAGCCTGGGTGGCGGGCCCACTGCGGCACTCTCCGGCGGCTTCATGCGATTGTTCGAGGAGTTTCCCTACGACCGGCTCGGCTTTGGTTGCCGGCTGGACAAGGGTGTGTGCCACATGCGTGGGGTGGCGCCGGCCAAGGGAGGCGGCTATTACATCGTCAAAGGCAAGGGTCTGCCGCACATTGACGTCATCGGCTATCGCACGGAGGTGGATTGGGCGCAGCTGGTGGACCGGCTGCTCAGCCTGGGTGTGGAAGGTGGCCCGGTCGTCGAGTGATCGCGCCGGTTGCGGTAGACTGCCGGGAGAGTTTCATGGAAGGGGTCTCGAGCATGAACGTCCCGCGAATTGCGCTGATCGGCCTGTATGCCTTGTGGACCACGGCCTGCGTCACGATCAATGTGTACTTCCCGGCCGCCGCTGCCGAACAGGCGGCCGAGACCATCGTCCGGGATGTGGTGAGCGAGTCGCCGCCCGCGCAGCGGAACACGCCCGAGCGCGAGCCGCGCTCGGCCGTGGACCGATGGCGCGTGCGGGTCGTGTCCGCCCTGGACTGGGTGATCCGGCCGGCGGCGGCCAAGGCGGATCTGGAGATCGATACGCCCGCAATCCGCAAGCTCCGGGCTTCGCTGAAGCGGCGCCAGCCGCAACTGCGGCCCTACTTCGCCAGTGGGGCGCTCGGGCTCACTCGGGACGCACTGGTCGCCCTGCGTGACCTGAAGGCCGTTCCGCTCAAGGAGCGTGCCCGCCTCCGCAAACTGGTGGCCGACGAGAATCGCGATCGCAACGCGCTCTATCGCGAGATCGCGCGCGCTAACGGCCATCCAGAATGGGAGGACGAGATCCGGCGGACCTTCGCCCGGGTCTGGGTCAAGGAGTTCCCCAAGGGTACCTGGTACCAGGACGACAAAGGCCGGTGGCGCCGCAAGTGAAACGGATCTCTGCCATCCCGCGATTCGGAGGCTGAGGATGCATTTCCTTCCCCGTCCCTGGCAGCAGCGCATCGAGTCGCTCTGGCGGGCGGATCTCTCCGGGCTGCCCCGCTGGCAGGCGGCGCTGCTGTGGGCGGCGCGGATGTTGGCGGCGCTGTTACGGGATCTCTCCGACGGCCAGCTCACGCTGCGGGCGATGAGCCTGGTCTATACCACCCTGCTCTCTCTCGTGCCCCTGCTGGCGGTGAGTTTCTCGGTGCTCAAGGCCTTCGGCGTGCACAACCAGATCGAGCCCCTGTTGCTGCGCCTGATGGCGCCCCTGGGGGCACAGGGCGTCGAGTTCACGCGCCAGATCATCGGCTTCGTGGACAACATCAAGGTGGGCGTACTCGGATCTGTGGGTCTGGTGGTGCTGCTCTACACCGTGGTGACGATGATCCAGAAAACGGAGGAGGCCTTCAATTACACCTGGCGGGTGACCCGCCCGCGCGCGTTCACCACCCGACTCAGCAACTACCTCACGGTGATCCTGCTCGGACCCGTGCTCATGTTCGCCGCGGTGGGCGTGGCCGCCTCGCTGGCCCGGAGCCCCTGGGTGCAGACGGTGGCCGCGATGGAGCCGCTCGGCAGCCTGCTGCACGCGGTCGGCGCCCTGATTCCGTATCTGCTCATCGGCGCGGCGTTCGCGCTCACCTATCTCCTGATCCCCAACACCCATGTGCGCACCGGGGCCGCCGTGACCGGCGGCGTGGTGGCGGGGGTGCTGTGGGTGGCCACCGGCAAGCTGTTCACCCTGTTCGTGGTGGAATCGGCCAAGTACACGGCCATCTATTCCGGCTTCGCCATCGTGCTCCTGTTCATGATCTGGGTGTATCTGAGTTGGCTCATCGTGCTGGTGGGCGCGAGCGTGGCCTTCTATCAACAGCATCCCGAGTACCTCTCCGCCCCCAGCCACGAGAGCGCCCTCAGCCTGCGCATGCAGGAGCGCTTCGCCCTGGGCCTGATGGTGCACGTGGCGGCGCGTTTCGAGCGCGGCGAGCCGGCCCCCACGCTGCGTGGGCTGTCCGAGACCCTGGGCTTACCCGGACCGGCCGTGGACCACCTGCTGGAGCTGCTGCGCGAGGCGGGGCTGATCCTGCAGACTGGGGAGGATCCCCCTGGCTACGTGCCGGCGCGTCCCCCCGAGCGCGTGGAGGTGGCCCAGGTCATGGAGGCGGTGCGCAGCGCCGGCGAGCGCGTCCTGTTGCCGGGGGGCGCCCGCCGGGCCACCGGGCCGGTGGACGAGGTGATGGAGGCATGGTGCAATGGGGCCCATCGGGCCGTGGCGGGCATCACACTCAAGGCGCTCGCCGAGCGACTGCAGGGTGCCCCGGTGGTGGCCCGGATCGGCAGCGACGCAGAGGGAGAACGGGAGGCTTCGGGTGAGTGACGAACGACGCCACCAGCAGGCCAACGGAGGGACATCGCAGCGCGGGGACGCACTGGAGACGTTGCGCGAGGCGCTGCGAGGTTTCGTGCGCGAGCGGGAGTGGGAGCCGTTCCAGAATCCCAAGAATCTGTGCATGGCCATGATGGTGGAGGCGGCCGAGTTGGCCGAGCACTTCCAGTGGCTCACGCCTGAGGAGTCGGCGGCGCTCGATGCACCCACACGGGCCGCCGTACGCGAGGAGCTCGCCGACGTGCTGCTGTATCTCATCCGACTGGCCGACACCCTGGACGTGGATCTCGTTGCCGCCGCGCAGGAGAAGATGGTGCGCAATGCCGAGAAATATCCGGCCGAGCGCGTGCGTGGCAGCGCCCTGAAGTACACCGCCTATCGATGAGCCCGGACCGCTCGTCGGATGCGGGCCCCGTGGCGCGGATCGAGCGCGACAGCGGGTCCGTCACGCTCGTCGGCACCGCCCATGTCTCGCGTGCCAGTGCCGAGCAGGTGCGCAGGTTGATCGACTCGGGCCGGTTCGACGTGGTCGCCGTGGAACTCTGCCCCAGCCGCTATCAGGCCGTGACGCATCCGGATGCGCTGGCCAAGCTGGACCTGTTCCAGGTGATCCGCCAGGGCAAGGCGGCCATGGTGGCCGCGAGCCTGGCGCTCGGTGCCTATCAGCAGCGGCTGGCCGACCAGTTCGGCATTCGTCCGGGCGAGGAGCTGCGCCTGGCCGTGGAGGAGGCCGAGGCCCGTGGCCTGCCTGTGGAACTCATCGATCGCGAAGTGGGCGTGACCCTCAAGCGGGTGTATCGCAACGTCCCCTGGTGGCGGCGCCTGCTTCTGCTCTCCGGCCTGCTGGCCAGCCTGGTCTCGCAAGAGGAGGTGAGCGAGGAGGAGATCGAGCGGCTCAAGGAGGGCGACATCCTGGAGACCACCTTTGCCCAGTTCGCCGATCAGTCGCGCGACCTCTACGAGCCGCTCATCGCCGAACGTGATCTCTACATGGCTGCACGTCTGGAGCAGGTGCTGCGTCAGCACCCGGGCGCGGAGGTGCTGGCGGTGGTGGGGGCAGGGCATCTCAAGGGCATCGCCGAGCATCTGCGGCGTGGTGTCGAGGACCCCGAGGCGGTGATCCGACGGCTGGATCGGACGCCGGCCCCGGCCCGCTGGGTCCGCTGGATTCCGTGGGTCGTGGTGGCGGTGATCCTGGCCGGTTTCGCCGCCGGCTGGGCCCGGAGCCCGGAGATCGGCTGGGCCATGGTCTCGGACTGGGTGCTCATCAATGGCACGCTGTCGGCGCTGGGGGCCCTGGTCGCCGGCGCCCATCCCCTGACCGTGGTCACTGCATTCGTCGCCGCGCCGATCACCTCTCTCAACCCCACCATCGGGGCAGGCATGGTCACGGCCGCGGTGGAGGTGTGGCTGCGCAGGCCCCGGGTGGAGGATTTCCGGCGCCTGCGCGAAGACACCACCCGCCTGTCCGGGTGGCGGCACAACCGCGTGGCCCGCACCCTGCTGGTCTTCCTGCTGAGCACGTTGGGCTCGGCGGTGGGCACCTACGTGGCGGGGTTTCGCATCTTCGGTCGCCTGGCGGGCTGAGCCCATCCGCCAGGCATGAGGTGGTACCGGGGGCCGGACTCGAACCGGCACGGTGTCGCCACCACCAGATTTTGAGTCTGGCGCGTCTACCAGTTTCGCCACCCCGGCGTGCCGGATCCAGTTTAGCCGATCCCCCGGGGGCTGCAAGCGGCGCCGATCCGCCACGGGCGTATACCGGGCCGCCGGTGTACCATCTCGCGCCATGCGACGGCAGGACTTCCACTACGAGCTCCCACCGGAGCGCATCGCCCAGCGGCCCTTGCCCGAGCGCGGGGCGAGTCGACTGCTGGAGCTGCAGCGCCCCGCCGGCCGAGTGGTCGACCGGCGTTTCCGGGATCTGCCGCAGTTGTTGCGCCCGGGGGACCTCCTGGTGCTCAACGACACCCGAGTCATCCGGGCGCGCCTGTATGCACGCAAGGAGACCGGAGGCGCCGCGGAACTGCTGGTGGAGCGGATCCTGGCACCGGACCGTGTGCTCGCCCACGTGCGCGCGAGCAGGGCGCCCAGGCCCGGTACGGCCCTGGTACTCGAGGACGGCAGCCGACTGAGGGTGCTGGGCAGGGAGGGGACTCTGTTCGAGATCGCCTTCCCCTCCGGTCGTTCCGCGGCCGCGGTGCTGGATCGGATGGGCCACGTGCCGCTGCCGCCCTATGTGCGCAGGCCGGATAGCCCGGAAGACCGGGAACGGTATCAGACCGTGTATGCACGGGTGCCGGGCGCGGTGGCGGCACCCACGGCGGGGTTGCACTTCGACCGGGATGTATTGCGTAGGATCCGGGCGCGCGGCGTGGAGGTGGCGTACGTCACACTGCATGTGGGTGCCGGGACGTTTCAACCGGTGCGTGCCGAGCACATCGAGGCACATCGGATGCACCCCGAGTGGCTCCATGTGGGTTCCGAGGTCTGTACGGCCATCGAGCGGTGCAGGGCGCGTGGGGGGCGGGTCGTGGCCGTGGGCACCACGGTGGTGCGTGCCCTGGAGACCGCCGCGGCAGGTGGCGATCTGAGGCCCTACACGGGCGAAACGCGTCTGTTCATTACCCCGGGCTTTCGCTTTCTCGTGGTGGATGCCCTGCTCACCAACTTTCACCTGCCCGAGTCCACCCTGCTCATGCTGGTCTGTGCCTTTGGCGGTTACGGGCCGGTGATGCGCGCCTACCGCCACGCGGTGGCACACGGCTACCGGTTCTACAGCTACGGGGATGCCATGTTCATCCATACCGTGGAGGACGGGAATGCGGTTTGAGCGGCTTGCGACCGACGGGGCGGCGCGTCGCGCCCGACTGGTGTTCGCCCGTGGTGCCGTGGAGACCCCGGCCTTCATGCCGGTGGGCACTCAGGGCACGGTGAAGGCCATGACGCCCGACCGGCTGTGGGAGACCGGCGCGCAGATGATTCTGGGCAACACCTTTCACCTCATGCTGCGCCCAGGGCCCGAGATCGTGGCGGCCCACGGAGGGCTGCACGCCTTCATGGCCTGGCAGGGGCCCATCCTCACCGACTCCGGGGGCTTTCAGGTCTGGAGCCTGGCGCGTCTGCGCCGCGTCACCGAAGCGGGCGTGTGGTTCCGTTCCCCGGTGGACGGGGCCGAGGTGTTTCTCGATCCGGAGCGTTCCATGGCGGTGCAGCGCGCCTTGGGCTCGGACGTGGTGATGGCCTTCGACGAGTGTACGCCCTATCCGGCCAGCGAGGCCGAGGCCCGGGCCTCCATGGAGCTCTCGTTGCGCTGGGCCGAACGCAGCAGACGGGCCCATGAGGGTTCGGCCGCGTTGTTCGGGATCGTGCAGGGCGGGATGTACCCGGCGCTTCGCCTGGCGTCGCTGCGGGGGCTCATGCAGATCGGGTTCGACGGGTATGCCGTGGGCGGGCTCTCCGTGGGCGAGCCGGTCTCCGAGCGCCATGCGGTGCTGGAGACCCTGGAGCCCCACCTGCCAGCCGATCGTCCGCGTTATCTGATGGGCGTGGGTAAGCCTGCGGACATCGTCGAGGCGGTACGCCGTGGCATCGACCTGTTCGACTGCGTGATTCCCACGCGTAACGCACGCACGGGGTTCCTCTATACGCGCAGAGGGCTGTTACGCTTGCGCAACAGTCGTTATGCCACCGATCTGCGTCCGGTGGATCCGCAGTGCCGATGCTATACCTGCCGTAACTTCACCCGCGCCTATCTGCGCCATTTGGACCGTTGCAAGGAGATCCTGGGCGCCGTGCTGAACACCATCCACAACCTCCACTATTACCAGGAGTTGATGCGGGCGCTGCGCACGGCCATCGAGCAGGGGCGGCTGGAGACCTTCGTCTCGGAGTTCCACGCGCTGCAGGCCGAGGGTCCGGACTCTATGGCATAATACGGCGCCATTTTTTCCGGCTTCCGGAGTCGTTCCATGAGTCTTTTCATTTCCGAGGCGGCCGCGCAGGCGGGCGGGCAACCGCCAGGGGGGGCGGGACTGGACTTCTTCATCATGATCGGGGTGTTCTTCCTGATCATGTACTTCATGATCATTCGTCCCCAGTCCAAGCGCGCCAAGGAGCACAAACAGATGCTCGAGGCCCTGAAGAAGGGCGACGAAGTGGTCACCAACGGCGGTCTGGCCGGTAAGGTCCGGGAGATCGGAGAGAGCTTCGTGGACGTGGAGGTCGCCGACGGAGTGGTGGTGAAAGTGCAAAAGGGGGCCATCGCCTCGGTGCTGCCCAAGGGTTCCCTCAAGGCCAAGGTCTGAGCGCCACGACGCACACGCCATGAACCGCTACCCCCTCTGGAAGAATCTCCTCGTCCTCTTGGTGATCGTCGTGGCAGCGCTCTATGCGGCGCCGAATCTCTATCCCGAGGATCCCGCCGTACAGGTCAGCCACGAGGGCGGCACGCTGGAACCGGGGCTCGGCGAGCGGCTGCGCAAGCTCCTGGAGGACAAGGGGCTGCACGTGAAGGGGGTGGAACAGGGACCCGAAAAGCTGCTCATCCGGCTCACCAGCACGGAAGACCAGCTCAAGGCCGCCGATCTGATCAAGTCCGAGTTGGGGCGGGGTTACATCGTGGCCCTGAACCTGGCGCCCGCAACACCCCAGTGGCTGCAAGCCATCAATGCCAAGCCCATGAACCTGGGGTTGGATCTGCGGGGTGGGGTCTACTTCCTCCTGGAGGTGGACATGGACACGGCGGTGCGTCAGGCCATGAACCGCTACGAAAGCGAGTTTCGCACCGAACTGCGCAACGCCAAGATCCGTTACCTGGGCGTGCGCGCGGGCAAGCGCGAGGTGACCGTCAAGTTCAAGGACGAGCAGACCGCCCGGCAGGCCCTGGAGCTGCTGGAGGACCAGTATCGGGACGAGCTCCAGTTCGACCTGGTCCAGGAGGGTGAGGCCTGGGTGCTCAAGGCGCGGCTCACCGAGCAGGCCGAGCGGGAGCTCAAGAAGTTCGCCCTGCACCAGAACCTCACCACGCTGCGCAAACGGGTCAACGAGCTGGGCGTGGCCGAGCCGGTGATCCAGCAACAAGGCGAGAACCGCGTGGTGGTGCAGCTTCCCGGTGTCCAGGACACCGCCCGGGCCAAGGAGATCCTCGGTGCCACTGCGACGCTGGAGTTCCGCCTGGTGGACGAGGAGCACGATCCGTTCCTGGCCCGCGAGACGGGCAAGGTCCCGGTGGGTTCTCGGCTGTACTTCGACCGCGAAGGCAATCCCATCCTGCTCAAGCGCGAAGTGATCATCACCGGCGACCGCATCGTGGACGCCGCCTCGGGGATCGACAGCCAGAGCGGGACGCCGGCGGTGTACATCACCCTGGATGCCAAGGGTGCACGGCGCATGGCCAAGGTCTCCGGGGAGAACGTGGGCAAGCTCATGGGCGTGGTGTTCATCGAGGACAAGGTCGAGACCGAGACGGTCGACGGCAAGCCCGTTCGCAAGGTGCGCCGCAAGGAAGAGGTCATCAACGTGGCGCGCATCCGTGAGCAGCTCAGCAAGCGGTTCCAGATCACCGGGCTGGACTCCACCCGCGAGGCACGCAACCTCGCCCTGCTGCTGCGCGCCGGCGCGCTGGCCGCCCCCATGCAGATCGTCGAGGAACGCACCGTGGGCCCGAGTCTGGGCCAGCAGAACATCGAGCAGGGCTTCCGGTCCGTGGTGATCGGATTCCTCCTGGTGGTGGTGTTCATGGCCCTGTACTACCGCGTGTTCGGGCTGGTGGCCGATCTGGCCCTGTTCGCCAACCTGCTGTTGATCGTCGCCATCATGTCCATGATCGGGGCGACGCTGACCCTGCCCGGCATCGCCGGTATCGTGCTCACGGTGGGCATGGCGGTGGATGCCAACGTGTTGATCTTCGAGCGCATCCGCGAGGAGCTGAGGGCCGGGAACTCCCCGCAGGCGGCCATCCAGGCCGGCTACGCCAAGGCGTTCTCGACCATCGCCGACGCCAACATCACCACCCTCATCGCCGCCCTGGTGCTGTTCGGCTTCGGGACCGGGCCCATCAAGGGCTTTGCCGTCACCCTGTCCATCGGCATCGTCGCGTCCATGTTCACGGCCATCGTCGGCACCCGCGCCGTGATCAACCTGATTTACGGGCGACAGCGCAGACCGCGGCTGGCCATCTGACGAGGAAGCCTCATGCGCCTGTTCTGGCAATCCCCACACTTCGATTTCATGGGCAAGCGCAAGCTGGCCCTGGCCTTCTCGCTGACGCTCATCCTGATCTCGATCGGCTCGCTGGCGTTTCAGGGCCTGGAGTTGGGCATCGATTTCACGGGGGGCACCCTCATCGAGCTGCACTACGACGAGCCGGCAGACCTGGACGAGGTCCGCAAGGTCTTGGAGTCGGCGGGCTACGAGCGTTTCGTGGTGCAGCACTTCGGCACGGTGCACGAGGTGCTCATCCAGCTGCAACCCGTAGAGGGACGTAGTTCGGCGGAGCTGAGTGACGAGGTGGTGCGCCTGCTGCGCAGCCACACCGAGGATCGGATCGAGGTGCGGCGGGTGGAGTTCGTGGGTCCCCAGGTGGGCGAGGAGCTGCGCGAGGACGGTGGACTGGCCGTCGTCTATGCCCTGATCGGCATCCTCATCTACGTGGCGCTGCGCTTTGAATACCGCTTCGCCTTCGGTGCGATCATCGCCCTGGTGCACGACGTGCTCATCACCGTGGGCTTCTTCTCGGTCACGCGCATTCCCTTCGATCTGAGCGTACTCGCCGCGGTGCTCGCGGTCATCGGCTATTCGCTGAACGACACCATCGTGGTCTACGATCGCATCCGGGAGAACTTCCGCCGGATGCGCAAAGGCACCACGGTGGAGATCGTCAATGCCTCCATCAATCAGACTCTGTCACGGACGATCATCACCTCGTTCACGACCCTGCTGGTGCTCGCCGCTTTGGCCATGTTTGGCGGCGAGGTGATCCACAGCTTCGCGCTGGCGCTGATCGTGGGCGTCGTGGTGGGCACCTACTCCTCCATCTACGTGGCGAGCACGGCTGCCGTGATGCTGGGCGTCAGTCGCAAGGACTTGCTGCCCCCGAAGAAGGAAGGTGCCGAGGCCGACGGCCGGCCTTGAGCCGTCAGGCGCAGCAGAGAAACCTTCCCTCCAGGGGCCTGCGTGCTACCGCGGCCCTTCCGCGGGCCGCTGGAGCAGTGGTTTGAGGATGCCCACCATCTGCTGGAAGATCCTGGGCGGGGCAGCGAGGATGTCACCGGTCTTCAGGAAGTTCTGACCCCCTTGGAGGTCACCCACCAGTCCCCCGGCCTCGCGGATCAACACCACACCGGCGGCCATGTCCCAGGGATGCAGCTTGAATTCCCAGAATCCGTCGAAGCGGCCCGCCGCCACGTAGGCCAGATCCAGGGCGGCGGATCCGGCCCGCCGGACGCCGGCGGTGTCGGGAATCAGGGCCTTGAGGGTCTCCAGGTACAGGTCGAGGTTCTGGTTGGGACGAAAGGGGATTCCGGTGCCCAGCAGCGCACCGGACAGCGAGCGGCGCCGGCTCACGCGGATCCTGCGGTTGTTGAGCGTCGCCCCCTCGCCGCGCGCGGCGCAGAACAGCTCTTCCTTGAACGGATCGTAGATCACCCCCATCTTGAGTTCGCCCCGATGGCGCAGGGCGATGGAGACCGCATAGTGGGGGATGCCGTGCAGGTAGTTGGTGGTACCGTCTAGGGGATCGATGATCCACTCGAACTCACCCCCGCCCCGGTGCCCGCTCTCCTCCGCGAGAATGGCGTGCCGGGGATAGGCACGGCGGATGCGCTGGATGATGGTTTGTTCCGCAGCGCGATCCACCTCGGAGACGAAGTCGTTGCGTGCCTTGCTCTCCACGGCGATGGCGTCCAGCCGATTGCTGTAGCGCAGGATGATGCGGCCGGCGTCACGCGCGGCCTGGGTGGCGATGTTCACGTAGGGGTTCATGGCTCGCAGAGCTGCCTCGGCGCGGGCCGCGAAGCATAGCAGAGACGGGGTGCCGGGTGGGTAGGCCTGATCGCATCTGCAGTTTTTTCACTGGACGGGAACGACAACTGGGGGTTCGCATGCCGATCTACGAGTTCTACTGCGAGGACTGCCATACGATTTATCAGTTCTGGTCCAGCCGCGTGAACACCGAGAAGATCCCGGCCTGCCCCAATCCAGACTGTGGTCGACCAGCGTTGGAACGAAGGTTGTCACCCTTCTCCATCAACCGCGGTTTGCGCGAGGAGGATGCCCAGGCGGAGGATCCGTTGGCGGGTGTCGACGAGCAGCGCCTCATGCGAGCCATGGCGAGTCTGGAGGAACGGATGGAGGGGCTGGACGAGGACGACCCCCGCCAGGCAGCGCAGGCCATGCGCCTGCTCTACCGGGAGGCGGGACTGCCCATGACGCCGACCGTGGAAGAGGCCGTCAGCCGCCTGGAGGCCGGCGAGGACCCGGACCAGGTGGAGCAGGAGCTGGGTCAGGCGCTGGACGAGGAGGATCTGTTCGGGGCGAACAAAGGCA
>Ga0256832_1000818_pt1 | contig 20562 bp, 18 predicted proteins | sample 134614metaG_FD_190534 | JGI IMG/M metagenome (GOLD analysis project Ga0256832, IMG submission 190534) | Hydrothermal vent microbial communities from Lau Basin, Pacific Ocean - 134-614 | ecosystem: Environmental > Aquatic > Marine > Hydrothermal vents | place: Pacific Ocean: Lau Basin | collected... | reverse complement strand
CGCACTTCGGGGGTTGGTGAGAACATTCCAATATACGTTACAAGAGAATACGGGCAAAGTGTTAAAATAATTTTAAAATCGCTCTTTCCCGGTTGATTCGCTTACTGTAAAAATCTATCTTTATCTGCCATTACAGATGTTAAACAGAGATTTAATCCCACGGAAATCATTTACTAATCTTTTGGGGTATATTCCCTTAAAGGTTATAATCATAAAAAGGCAGGCAACATGCGTTATATCTATTTCCCCATCCTCATCATTGGGATGTTTTTTATACAAAGCTGTAAAAAAGGAGCCCCGTCGAATACGGCAGACACAACCCTGCCCGACAGTGTTCCTCCCAAAAATGTCATTCTAATGATCAGTGACGGTTGCGGATTCAGCCAGGTGGAGGCGGCTTCCTATTTTCAGTTCGGCGAAACGGGTAAGGCACCCTATGACACTTTTGCCGTCAGGCTGGCCATGAGTACCTTTTCCGCCGGAGGGGATTATCTTTCCGATTCCGCCTGGCTCAGCTTTGACTATATCCTGAGAAAACCGACGGACTCGGCAGCGGCGGCTACGGCCATGGCCAGCGGTGAAAAAACCTATAACGGCGCCATCGGCGTGGATGTGGATAAAAAACCCCTGGTGAGCAGCTTTGAACGGGCCGACAGCCTGGGGAAAGCAACCGGAGTCGTTACTTCCGTACCCTTGAGCCACGCCACGCCCGCCGCCTTTGGAGCGCACAATGTGTCGCGTAAAAATTACGCTGAAATCGGCCGTGAAATGATCATGGAAAGCCCCCTGGATGTGATCATGGGAGCGGGTCATCCTTATTATGACGCCGAAGGAAAGAAGCGGGATGTGCCGGTGTTTGACAAAGTGGGCGGGCCGCAGACCTGGGCGGCGCTCCTGGCCGGAAAAGCGGGAGCCGATGCCGATGGAGACGGCCGTGACGATCCCTGGACCCTGATTGAGAAGAAGGAAGATTTTCGTAAAATGGCACGCGGCACGGAACTGACACGGCTGATCGGCATTCCCTTTGCCGGAACCACCCTGCAGGAAGAACGGGCCGGTGACCCTCACGCGGCACCCTTTACGGTTCCTTTTAACGACAACGTACCCACCCTGGCCGATATGAGCCTGGCGGCCCTGAATGTATTAAATAACGATCCCGACGGCTTTTATCTGATGATCGAAGGCGGCGCCGTGGACTGGGCCGGGCATGCCAACAGGAAAAGCCGTGTTATCGAGGAAGAAATCGACTTTAACAAAACCGTGGCCGCGGTGGTTGACTGGATTGAAAATAACGGCGGCTGGAATAAAAACCTGCTGATTGTGACCGGGGATCATGAAACCGGTTTTCTCAGCGGCCCGGAAAGTGTTTTTAAAGGAACCATGCGCTGGCAGCCGGTACAAAACAGGGGCAAGGGCAACATGCCGGCGATGGAATGGAACGCCACCTATCACAGTAATTCACTGATCCCCTTTTACGCCCACGGCAAGGGCAGTGTGGTTTTTAAGAACTATGCCACATTAAGGGATTCGGTTCGCGGCGCCTATCTGGACAACACCCATATCGCCAGGGCAATGATGAGTTTTCTAAAAAAACAATGAGACTCCCCCGGTAATAAGATGAAGCAAGCGGCGCGGTGAAATCTTTCTGTGGAAAAGTAGCCATTTGAAACCGGATTGTTAATAATTTACCCCGCTGTTGTCGAAGGTGAGCATAGTTATAACGGTGAACACTCAAGCGATATGCGGGTAGACTCTCAATGCGAATTATCAAGAATCTTGCAGAACTTCAAACGGTTCGGGGCGACTGGAAGAAACTGGCTCAAAGACATGGAACCCCCTTATTGGACTGGGAATGGATGAGTGCCTGTGCCGAGGCTTTTTATCAGCCGAATCAGCTTTTTGTAATCATTCATGATGACGGTACGGAAGTAAACGCCATAGTGCCTCTTTTCCGGCATGAGGATAACGGCGTTCAAAAACTGGAGATCATCGGCACCCCTTCCCTGGGCGAACCCGCCGGGCTCCTCTACCGCGACCATGGGGCTTTGACCGCCTTGCTGCACAACCTGTTAAAACAGGGCCTTCCCATATCCCTGCGTCGCATTGAAGAGGGCTCCGAAAGCCTGACGGCCATTGAAAGAGTATTTCAATACCATTCCCTGCACTCCCTGCGTGAGGGAGGCGCCAGCCCCTGGATAGACATCAACAGTGACTGGGAAACGTTTGAATCCCGGTTGTCCGGTAAGCGTAGGTCGGATATGAGAAGAGCGCTCCGCCGGGCCGGGAAAATGGGACGGGTCGATATCCGGGTTCATGCCGTTAACCCCGCAGATGTGGATAATTTGCTGGCCGAGGTTTTCCGGGTGGAAGCCGCCAACTGGAAAGGTCGCAATGGCAGTTCTTTGCTGCACAGGGAAGATCTGGCCCACTTTTACACGATATACAGCCATAAAGCCGCCCAAAACGGTACCCTGCGCGTGGGAACACTTTCCATTGACGATACCGTTGTTGCCGTCTTACTGGGGCTGGAAGAGGCCGGGCGCTTTTGGGTGTTCAAGATCGGTTACGACGAAAAATATGCCCGCAGCTCCCCCGGTATTCTGTTGATGCACCGTTGTATTGAATACGCCTTTAAGCAAAAACTGACCAGCTTTGAATTCCTCGGCTGGGACGCCCGATGGATGCATGTATGGACCGATAAAGTGCGTCGTTTTAAGTCGCCTCTGATCTACCCTTTTTCCGGTCATGGCCTTCTGGGCTTTGCCAGGGACTCTGTCGGCTATTTAAAAAACAAACTGATGGTGCACAATGGAGAGCAGTAACACCGGCGCGCGGATAAAGGATAAGATTTTCAGGCGTATCTCCATGGGCTATATCGTGGGTACGGATGTGGAGGACGCCATCCAGGCCTGCCAAAAGATCATGCCGCTTGGATATGCGGCCACCATTTGTCCCTGGAATAACAACGGGGATGATTTTAGCCTGGTGGCGGACGCCTATGTACTGGCCGCCCGACAGATCATCCGGCACAATCTGGATTGTTACCTGTCCATAAAAACACCGGCCATCGGCTTTGACCCCACGCTGATGGACAAGATCATCAAAGCCGCCCGCGAGGGCGGATTGCGTATACACTTTGACGCCCAGAGTCCGGAAACCGCGGAAGACAATCTCTCTCTTTTCGAGGCCACCTATAACAAGTATGAAAATATCAGCTATACCCTGCCCGCCCGCTGGCAACGCAGCCTGGAAGACGCCGGGCGGTTAATCGGGATGCAGGTACCCGTTCGCATTGTCAAGGGGGAGTGGGAAGACCCGCTGGAGCCGGACAAAGACCCTTACGGCGGTTTTTTGGATATCGTACGTGTTTTGGCCGGTAAGGCCCGGCATGTGGCCGTTGCCACCCATAACGCGCCGTTGTTAAAGGAGGCCTGCCATATTCTGCGGCCGGAAAACGGTTCCTGGGAACTGGAACAGCTATACGGCCTGCCCATGAAAACCGTACGTCTGGCGGAATCCTGCCATATACCGGTTCGGTTTTATATTCCTTATGGCCGGGCCTGTCTGCCTTATGCTCTCTCCATGATGAAGAAAAAACCGCGCATGCTGTGGTGGGTTATGCGGGATATTGTCCGGGCAGATCGTTTTAAGATCGCCTAACTGAAATAAGCCGGAATATTAGGACCGGGGGTTAAATCGATTTCATCTCTGATGAAGAGCGTAGTCCCTTGTTTTTCATGGAAATAATGGCTCCCCCGGGCAGATTTAAAACAGAACTTAAGAAATTTTAAATTTTTCCATCATGGAGTAGAGCCGGCGACGGGTAATGCCCAGTAGCCGGGCCGCTTCCGTTTTGTTGGGCGCCCGCTGCAGGGCCTCTTGCAAAAGTTGTTTGAGATGATCATCCAACACCAGGCCCTCCGCGGGCAAAACCCCGCCCGGCGATGACGGTTCCGTCTTCCCCTGTTGTGCGGCGGGAAGCGGTAGGTCGATATCCTCGATAATATCCTCGCTCATTATGGCCGCCCGTTCAATGATATTCTGCAACTCCCGGATATTCCCCGGAAAATCATACTGCATAAGCTTCAGTTTGGCCTGGGGACGGATTATTTTATCGGGATAGTCAGCCATAAAAAACTCGATCAGTTCCGGGATGTCCTCCTTGCGCTCCCTCAGGGGAGGCAGAATAATGGGAAAAAGGTTGATCCGGTAATAGAGATCGGAACGGAAGGTTTGCTGTTCTATCATCTCTTCCAGGTTCTGGTGCGTGGCCGTGATCAGGCGGACATCAATGGGAATGGGCTTATGCCCGCCGAGATGCACCACTTCCCTGTTCTGCAACACGCGCAGCAGTTTGGATTGCAGGCTGAGCGGCAGATCGCCGATTTCATCGAGGAACAGGGTGCCCCTGTCCGCCCGTTCAAACAGACCCGGCTTGGCTTCCGTGGCTCCGGTGAAGGCGCCTTTTTCATAACCGAACAGTTCGCTTTCCAGGAGCGTTTCCGGTAAGGCGGCGCAATTTATGGCAATCCAGGGTTTATCTTTCCTGGGAGAATGTTCATGGATGGCCCGGGCGATCAATTCCTTGCCGGTACCGCTTTCCCCGCGGATAAGCACCGTGGCCTCTTTTTCCGCCACCCGGTGGATCATATCGAAAACCTGGCGCATTATTTTACTTTTACCCACGATGCCGCTCATGCTGTAGGCCTGTTTCTGCCGCTCCTTCAGACGGGCATTCTCCTTCTCCAGACGGCGTTGCTTAAGAATACGGCGCACGCGTAGCAACAGTTCATCCATGCTGAAGGGCTTGATCAGATAATCAAAGGCGCCGGCCTGCATGGCCTCCACCGCGGTTTCCTGGGAAGCATAGGCGGTCATCAACAGTATTTCGGTGCCGGGATATTGCTCTTTGATCGTTTTTAGAAGGGTCATCCCGTCCATCGGGGTCATCTTCAGGTCGGTCAGCACTACGTCATATTTTTTGGCGGCCATCAGGGTCAGCGCCTCCCTGCCGGAAAAGGCCACATCGACAGAAAGGTCCTGTTCCAGCTCCAGGGTGCCTTTAATTAACATGCACATGCGTTGTTCGTTATCTACGACAAGTATTGAAGCGGCCATGGCAAAATTATTTTAAAATAGCGCGGAGTAATATGAGGAAGCCTTTTTTACCCCGTTGCAATAATTGGGTGTTCTTTTCAGCGGCTTGAAATTTAGGATCGTTTTTTCGGGATTTTTCAAATTCGGAAAGGGCCTTTAAAAAATACTCCCGGCACTGGATAAGATGTATGATTCCCAGTTCGTTCCAATAGTCGGCATAATTTTGATGTTGTTCCACTTCCTCGTTGATCATCTCACTGAAGTAGCGGATACCTTCATCGTCGATCTCCTGTCCGCCGTACATGAACTGCAAAAAGAAGAGATCCATAATATCGCCGGAATCTTCATGGCAGAGTATTTTTTTCTGAAGTTCCAGAACCTTTTTGACCACATCCGAGCGTTTGCCGTTATGCAGGACCTCATCGGTTCTCTCAAACTCCAGAGCCCATTTTTTGGAACTGTATTTTTTATCGGCACAAATTTCCTTATAGGTTCTTAAAAAGCGGGCCGGAACGATGACACGGTCGTCACTGTTGTTCTCATCCAGGGTGGATAAAAACAAAACAACACCCAGGTTAAAATTCGCCTCCTTGAAGTTCTCTTTAATCTTAAGGGTTTCTTTAAAAAATTTCGAGGCGCGCTGCAAATTATTTAAAGAGGTATAACAGACGCCCATGGCGTTGTTGAGATCGGGATATTCGGGATGAAGCGCGTAAGCCTTTTTAAAAGCTTCCAAAGCTTCCTGGGGTTGGTTGTTCTGCAGATAGGCCTGCCCCAGCCGCTGGTAGCCGCGAATAAAATCCGGATTCAGTTCCACCGCCCGTTTAAAATTGTTGATGGCCTCCGGCAAAAAATTGCGCGTATAAAACACCTTTCCCAGGCGATAGTGCGGCAGATACTGGCGTAACTGTTTTATTTTTTCAAATATCCGGAACAGGATTTTGATCTCATTAACGGTGGTTTTGTGGGTTTTTTCCGTAATCTCTTTCAGATATTGTTCGGTGGGCTTGTCTTCGTCTTCCACCTCGCGGATATAGTACGAGTCTTCATTGCCGAACAGATATCTGCCGGATTCAAAGACCTCGCTGCGGATAACGTTCTTTTGGGGATCATTTCCGGTGGTAACACTAAATTCCCGGCCGTCAATCTTTAACTGACCTCTTAATCCTATTCCTTTCAACGGGCGCCTTCTTTAGTTGATATTGATACAAGCCAGAGGGTTTAACACATCCTGGCCATAAGAGCACGTGGCTGCCATTAGATGCGGCCGGTATTGTTTTTTCGTCAAATCTCCGGCAGAGTAAAGTTTATTCCTCAAATAACTGAATTTCCCCGGCCGTTTTTTTCCGTCACTCATTAGTCAGATTGATGACAATATCTATCCGACGATTACGGATACGTCCCTCGCGTGTTTCATTGGAGGCCACCGGTCGCTCCTCACCGTAACCGATGGAGGTGATCTGATTCTCATCCAGGTCCATGTTGGCCATCAGGTATTCCCGCACGGAACGCGCCCTTTGATCGCTGAGAATTTTATTTTTGCCGGCATTTCCCAGGGCGTCGGTATGTCCCTCAACGGTATAATGGCTTTCCGGAAAGACCTTCAGCGCCTTTTGCACTTTGGTAAGCAGGGAAAAATACTCCGGCTGGATGATATACTGACCGGAGGGAAAAGTCAGTCCTTTAAGACGTATGGTGATATTGTCACCTTCATAGATCACGCGTGCCTCGGACGGGGTGAAAAAGCTCTTGATTTTTTCTATGGCCGCTTCACGCTCCAGCTTTTTTTGCAGCTCGGCGCTGGAAGTGGCCTCCTTTTCCCTCACCCGGCTCAGCTCTTCCTGCAAACGGGCATTTTCCGTGATAAGCAGTTCTTTGCTGTCTTTTAATTTGCGGATATAATTGGCGATACTTTTTACACTGCTGTCAAAGCCCTGATCAAATTCCGGCACATAATTGAACTGGCTGCCGATTTCCGACAAGATTTCCTCGAACTTCAACATGAGATTTTCCCAGTTTTCATCTTTTTGGGACAGCGCTTTGATCGTTTTGGCCAGATAAGCGGCATGGCGGCCCTGGTAGGCGGCTCGTTCGGCCTTCTCTATCGCCTCTTCCCGGGCATAGCGGTTGCCCTCCAGCAGGCGTTCGGTTTGGGCCAGCAGGTTTTGGGCATCGGTAAAGGTATGATAGGCCAGTTCCTCGGCATTGAGGTCACGGGCCACGGCAATGGCGTCCCGCGCCTCGCCCAAAATACCGTTTTTAATGGCCAGCAGCTCGGCCTGCCGGAAAAGCTGTTCCGCCTCCAGGCCATACTCCCGGGCATCTTCCACATCATTATCCTCAAGATTCTCCGCGGCCCGGGCAAAGACATCCTCGGCTTCTTCCCATAACTTCGTGGCATACAGGGCCGCTTGCGCTTCTATGGCCGCGTCCCGGGCTTCTATAGCCGAAGACAGAGTAATATGAGCCATCCTGATCACTTCCGAGGCTTTTTTAGCGTAGGAAGCGGACTCCTCCAGCATCTCCCGGATTTCCCGGGTGCTTTCCTTCTGTTCGTAAGCGGTGTTGGCTTCCTCAAAAAGTTCTATGGCTTTTTGATAGTTTTCCGGTGAAAGCACCTCGGCATTGTCGGCCTGCATTTTATTGACAAGGGCCTCATAATCGGCAAAAAACTTATCCTTGGCGCTGCTCTGCGCCAGCAGACTTTGACCGCCGGCCAAAAAGAGCAGCACGGCAAAGCCGATATTATATATCTTTTTCATAATTTATCCTTTAAAGTTTTCAATCGTTGATCTTATCCGGTGAAAAGCAACATTACCCAAACCTTTTACCGCAATGGCCGACCCGGGTCTTAACACAGTTCCCAGATAGCCCAGCAGTTCATTCACATCAGCCACATGTTTTACTTTTCTTTGCGCCGAAGGGATCAGTCGACTACCGTCTCCGATATATTTGGCGTAATGCCCCAGCGTAATCAGGTGATCAAATGGCAGGGCGGCCAAAAAGTGCCCCATATTAAGATGCCGGTCTTCCACGTTTACGCCCGTGCCATGCATATCGCCGACAATAAAAATAATCTGCGAGGCATGCGGTTTAAACCCGATCAGGGAACGGGCCGCCTTGCTGACGGCGCGGGAGGAACCGGGGAAACTCTCATCCAGTAAGAAACAACCATTTATTTTTTCCAGATTGCCGCGTCCCTTGGGCATTTTAAAGGATTGCCTTAAAATACGCACAATTTCATCGATGGTAAAGTCCAGATCCGTCAGAACGGCGCAGGATGCCAGAAAAGCATAGACATCACTGACACTGTACAGGGGAAGATGTACCTCTCTTTCGATATTTAGTAAGAACCTGAGGCCATCCGGGCCGAGCTGCTCCATCTCCGTGGCAAAAAAATCGGCCGCCTGATTCAACCCGAAACGCTGGATTTCCGCCTGGGTAATGAACCGGCTCAGTGCCGTACTCAAGTCATCATCATGATTAAGCACCGCCTTACCGTCACGCGCCAGGTATTTAACCATGGCCGAACGCTGCAAAGCCAGGGACATGGCATCCTTCAGGTAGCTTAAATGAGCGTCTCCAATATTGGTAACCACGCCGATGGTTGGCTTAATCAGTCGTAAAAGTCCTGCAAAATTCCTGCCACTGTAGGAATCGAACTCAAATATGGCATAGTCATAATCCGCCGACAGCCGGCTTAATGTTTTCAGATTATTATTCCAGGTGCCTCGTCCGTAAGGGGTTTTCAGTACCTTGCCCCTGGTGGAGAGTACGGTGGACAGCATATCGACCAGCGTGGTTTTACCCAAATAGCCTGTCACTCCGATTACCGGTTTCATAAACTGTCTGCGTAGTTGCAAAAAATGTCGTTTTTCCAGCAGGGAAAGTCTGGGCGTGTCATTATCCTTCATATAGCCGCTTAATTTAAACCCTGGCTATAAAGCAATCAAATAGATTTAATCTGGGCAATAATAGCACACACGGGCGGGAAAGAGATGTTAGAAAAAGGAACGGGCCCGTTCCAGGGCGGAAACAAAATAGTCCACCTCCGCCATTGTATTATAATAGTACAGGCTGACGCGGGTTGTGGCGGAAACTCCCAGCTTATTCATCAAAGGCTCGGCGCAGTGGTGCCCCACGCGAATGGCGATGCCGAGCTGATCGAGAAACTGCGTAAGGTCAAAGGGATGGATCCCCTCCAGCTTAAAGGAAATGGCCGGGCCGCGTTCCTGAAGCGGGCCGAATATGGTCAGCCCCGGCAATAAGCGCATCTTTTCCAGCAAGGCCGAGGTCAGTATCTGTTCATAGTCATGAATGTTTTGCATACCCCGTTCCTGTACATAACGCACGGCGGCGGCAAAACCGATGGCACCGGCAATATTGGGCGTACCGGCCTCGAACTTGTGCGGCAACTCTGCCCAACTGGCCCCGGAAGTGTTTACATGGGCGATCATCTCACCGCCTCCCATATAAGGGATCATTTTTTCCAAAAGGGAACGCCGGCCCCACAAAGCGCCAATGCCGGTCGGCCCACCCATTTTATGGGCGGAAAAAGCCAGAAAGTCACAACCCAACTCCTGTACATCCACCGGCAGGGAGGGCACGCTCTGGGCGGCGTCCACGGCAACCGGGATGTTGCGCCGGCGGGCGATCTCCACGATCTGTTTTATGGGATTGTGCGTTCCCAGCACGTTGGACATGTGGCTGACGGATATCAGGCGCGTCTTATCGGAAATAAGTGTTTCCAGTTTGTTCAGATCCAGCGTCCCGTCCGTTTCCACCGGCCAAAACAGCACCTTGACCGCAAGCCGGTCACGCAACAGGAACCAGGGCACAATATTGCTATGGTGCTCCATTTCGCTGATAATGATCTCATCCCCCTCTTTGAAAAAGGTATGGCCGAAGGAATGCGCCAAAAGGTTCAGGGACTCGGTTGTGCCGCGGGTAAAGATCACCTCTTCCGTTTCCGGCGCGTTGATAAAGCGGGCCACAACCGTTCGGGCATTCTCAAAGTCCTCCGTGGCTCTCTCGGCCAGTGTGTGCAGCCCCCGGTGGACATTGGCATTGTCATGCTCATAGTAGTGCCGCAGGGCATCCAGTACCGCACGCGGTTTTTGAGTGGTGGCGGCATTATCCAAATATACCAATGGCCGGCCGTGCACCTCTTGATGCAGAGCGGGAAAATCCTCACGGATTTTGGACACGTCGGACAGCAGCGGATGGCTATGGGGGGTCGGTTCCTTTTTCATGAACGTTTTTCCATTGACTATGGCCTTAAAGATTAATTTTGGCGGATTATTAGAAATAACCCAACTCCAGACGGGCTTCTTCGGACATCATTTCCATGCCCCAGGGCGGATCCCAAACTATCTCGACGTCTGCATCCTCCACACCGGGCACACGGCTTACCCGGTCCTTAACCTCCATGGGCAGGGATTGGGCCGACGGGCAGTTGGGCGTGGTCAGCGTCATCAGAATGAACACCTTTTTGTCCTTGATCTTTATATCGTAAATCAGGCCCAGTTCATAGATGTCCACCGGTATTTCCGGGTCATAGACTGTTTTAAGGGCGTCAACAATTTGCTCGCGCGTGATCTTCGGCTCGTCCATATCCAACCTTTTTTATTGCTCGGTAAAATCTATTTCATGACCCAAGTTTTGGGCCAGTAACTGATGAATGACGTCGCGTATTTCCGGCACTTCTATACCGGAGATAATTTCCTCGGCAAAGGCGTAGGTCAACACCCCGACCGCCTTTTTCTTCGGGAGGCCCCTGGCCCGCAGGTAAAAAATGGCTTCATCATCCAACTGACCGACGGTGGCGCCATGGGTACATTTAACATCATCGGCATAAATTTCCAACTGCGGCTTGGTATCGATTTGGGCGTTATCGGAAAGCAGCAGACAGTTGTTGCTTTGCTTGGCATCTGTTTTCTGCGCATCGGGCCGGACAAGTATTTTTCCGCTGAAAACAGCGCGTGCCCTGCCCTTTAAAATGCCGCGATACAGTTCATGGCTGTCGCAATGCGGCCGGGCGTGATCAATAAAGGTATGATTGTCGATCAGTTGCTCCTCCCCGGCCAGATACAATCCGTTAAGGGTGGATTCAATCCCGCTGCCGTTCAGGGTCGTACTGATATTATTGCGTACCAGTTTCCCGTTAAAGGTAAAGGTGACCGATTTGTAATTGCTGTTGTCCTTTTGCATGATAGCGGTATTGCTGACATGAAAGGCCTCGCCGGATTCGTTTTGAATCCTGTAATGGCCGATACGCGCGTTTTCACCCAGCACCACTTCACTGACCATGCCGGTAAAAGTGATTCCCGTCCCCAGGGTGTGAAATGTTTCAATAATACGCACGTCGCTGTTATTGCCGGCGATAATCAGGTTGCGCGGATAGGCCGCCAGGGGCTGCTCCGCGCTCTTAAACAGGTGAAGGATATGAATCTCATCCTTAACCTGCACATTGTTGTTGATATGCAGGCAAACGCCGTCATGCATAAAGGCCAGATTGAGCCGGGAAAATGCGGTTTCATGATCCTGCACCACCTTATTGATATAGGCGTTAAACAGGGTTTTATCTTCATCCAGCACCTGCTTCAGGGGCATGATCTCCACCCCGGGAATATTTTGCCAGTTGCGGGAATGATCCCGGTCAAACCGGCCGTTTACCAAAACAATCAGCGGCTTGTCCCAGCCCGGGAAAAGAAACGGCTCCAATTCCCCGGCTTCCAGTTCCACCTTGCCGGCACGGATATCAAAGGGGGTTTGTGCAATCGGTTTTATGTTGGTGAAACGCCACTCCTCCTGACGGGTACTGGGAAAGCCCTGTTCCTCAAAAGCCTTCAGTGCTTTTTTACGCAACTCATGCACGGCCTGCCTTGCCGAACCGTTGTGAAACCGCTCAAACTGGTCGAGGTAGTGTTTAATTTCTTTTTGCATCGGTTCCGCTCCTTACTTTAACCAGTCGTAACCTTTAGATTCCAGTTCCATTGCCAGTTCCTTACCGCCCGATTTCACGATCCGGCCCTGATAAAGTACATGAACCACATCGGGGACGATGTAATCCAACAGACGTTGATAGTGGGTAACCACAATAGTGGCGTTTTCCGGTTTTTTCAGTGTATTCACCCCGTTGGCCACTATGCGCAGGGCATCAATGTCCAGACCGGAATCCGTTTCATCCAGAATGGATAGCTTTGGTTCCAGTACGGCCATTTGAAATATCTCATTACGTTTTTTTTCGCCGCCGGAAAAACCTTCGTTCACGGCGCGATTGAGGAGGGACTTGTCCAGCTCCACCAGATCGATCTTTTTCCGCACCAGCTTTAAAAACTGGGCCGCATCCAGTTCTTCCAGCCCCTGTGATTTACGCACCTCGTTCAGGGCCGTGCGCAAAAAGTAAACATTGGATACGCCCGGAATTTCCACCGGGTATTGAAAGGCCAGAAAAATTCCCTTGTGCGCCCGCTCTTCCGGATCCAGTTCCAGAAGATTCTCGCCCAGATAGGTTATGCTGCCGCCGGTCACTTCATACTCCTCGCGTCCGGCCAGGATATTGGCCAGGGTGCTTTTCCCCGATCCGTTGGGGCCCATAATGGCGTGTACTTCTCCCGCTTTCACCTCCAGGTCGATCCCCTTGAGTATCTCCTTGCCTTCAATGGAGGCATGTAAATTTTTTATTTGTAGCATTTTTTTTCTCCAAATAGTATGACCGAACCTTTACGGAATCCGGTCTGACGTTTAGATGTTGTTTCTCAGTAAAAGGTACTCGCGCACCAGGCGTTGATCAGCCGACACTACCTTCCAGGCTGATGCTCAGCAGCTTTTGCGCTTCCACGGCAAACTCCATGGGCAGTTCCCTGAACACCTCCTTGCAGTAGCCGTTAACGATCAGGGAAACCGCCTGTTCGGTATCCAGCCCGCGCTGATTGCAGTAAAAGATTTGATCCTCACCGATTTTCGAGGTGGTCGCCTCATGTTCCACCTGTCCGGTGGTGTTGTTGACCTCGATATAGGGAAAGGTATGTGCGCCGCACTTGTCGCCGATCAGCAAGCTGTCACACTGGGAGAAGTTGCGGGCATTCTCCGCGGACTTCATAATCTTGACCAATCCGCGGTAACTGTTGTTACTGCGTCCGGCGCTGATACCCTTCGAAACGATATTACTGCGTGTGTTTTTTCCGATATGGATCATCTTGGTTCCCGTATCGGCCTGTTGATAGTTGTTGGTCATGGCCACCGAATAAAATTCACCGATGGAATTGTCACCCTTTAGAATAACGCTGGGATATTTCCAGGTAATGGCCGAACCGGTTTCCACCTGCGTCCAGGAAATCTTGGCATTTTCATGGGCAATGCCCCTTTTGGTGACAAAATTGTATATGCCGCCCTTACCCTCTTCATCACCGGGATACCAGTTCTGAACGGTGGAATATTTAATCTCGGCCCCTTTAAGGGCGATGAGTTCCACCACGGCGGCATGCAACTGGTTTTCATCCCGTTGCGGGGCCGTGCAGCCTTCCAGATAGCTGACATAGGAGCCTTCATCGGCCACGATCAGAGTACGCTCAAACTGCCCGGTATTCTCGGCATTGATGCGAAAATAGGTGGAAAGCTCCATGGGGCAGCGCACCCCCTTGGGCACGTATACAAAGGAGCCGTCACTGAATACCGCCGAGTTTAAGGCGGCATAGAAGTTATCCGTGGCCGGAACCACCGAACCGAGATATTTCTTCACCAGGTCGGGATATTTTTGCAGAGCCTCGGATATGGGACAGAAAATGACCCCCATCTCCGATAGCTTCTCCTTAAAGGTGGTGGCCACGGAAACACTGTCGAAAACGGCGTCCACCGCCACCCCGGCCAGCATCTTTTGCTCTTCCAGCGGAATGCCCAGTTTGTTGTAGGTTTCCAGCAATTGCGGATCCACTTCATCCAGGCTTTGATACTTAGGCGTTGTTTTGGGCGCCGAGTAGTAGATGATATCCTGAAAATTGATTTCGGGGTAGTCTACTTTGCCCCATTTGGGTTCCTTCATCTTTAACCAGCGCCTGTAAGCTTTCAGCCGCCACTCCAGCATAAACTCCGGTTCTTCCTTTTTTTGGGAAATGATGCGGATAACATCTTCATTCAGTCCCGGAGGCAGGGCGTCGGATTCGATGTCGGTAACAAAACCATATTTATATTCCTTTTGGGCCAACGATTCTAGCTCTTCAGCTTCTGTACTCATCGTCTGCTTCCTTTCTTTTATATATCATATCCAAGCTCAAGACGCGCTTCCTCGCTCATCATGGCCGGCGTCCATTCCGGCTCCCAAACCAGATCCAGTTCCGCGCCGGTTACGCCGTCCTGCGCTTTTACCGTATGCAATATCTCTCTTTTCAATTCGTCCACCGCCGGACAGTTGGGTGATGTGAGGGTCATTCTCACGGTTACATGGCCGTCCTCGCCGATGATGATTTTATATATCAGCCCCAATTCCACGATGTTCACCCGGATCTCGGGATCATAGACGTCTCTCAGCGCGTCAAGGATTTCATCTTCATCTGCCATCACGATACCGAAAATTGAGTAAGCGGTTTAACTAAATTGTCTTTCAATGTATCCAGCGTTATCTGCTGGAAATAATTCTTGATTTCATTTTGTATAAATTGCAAGGGCGACTTGATGGTGCAACTGCTGAATTGCAGACAATCACAGTCCAGCTCCGAGAAACAGGACATCAGGGAAATCGGCCCTTCGATGGACTCGATGATTTCACTAAGCGTTATCTCCCGTGGACTGCGCGACAGTTGATAGCCCCCTTTTGTCCCCTGCACGGAATAGACCAGCCCCGACCTTTTCAGGGTTTGGAAAATTTTACCCAGCAATTCCCCCGGTATCTTATAGCTCTCGGCCATCTGCTTTACCGGTATGGGTTCTTCGCTCTGACGCCCGGCCAAATCCACCAGGGCGATGATGGCATATTCGCTCTTTTTGCTTAAACGCAGCATATAGGACTCATTTGGTCTTGTATAGGATCAAATAAAAATCCGACCATTTTGATCGGATATCTAAATATACACTATTTATTGCCAAGTAGTCAAGTGCGCATACAACTATTTTTACCCGCCCGTGGCTGACGGCAACCGCCAATTTTCCGGTGCTTTATCCGCTATTTTCAGGAGATAATATATTGCCGAAGGCGGCTTCAATTTGCCGGTATTGAAAGCGGTACCCCATATCCAGCAGTTTCCTGGGATAAACGGCTATACCGGAAAGCATGGTTTCCCCGGCCATTTCCCCCATAAGTCCTTTGAGAAAAAAAGCCGGTATTTTTAACCAGGACGGCCTTTTTATCGCCTGGCCAAAAGCCCTGGCAAAGGCCTTCATGGTCACACTTTCCGGGGCGGTAAGGTTCACCACGCAACCGTCTTGCGGACGAGCGATCAGATAGTCGACGATAGCCCTTACATCGTCGATATGTATCCAGGAGACCATCTGCCTTCCCGAACCCACCGGTCCCCCCTTAAACATTAAAAAGGCCGGACGCATCAGGCGCACCACCAGGCTTTCCCGGGAGAGCACCATCCCCAGGCGCAACCTGTACACCGGAATGTTCTCATCCTCAAGCCCGTCAACGCTCCTTTCCCACTCCCGCGTCAACCGGGCCAGAAAGGAGTCCCCCGCCCGTCCCTGTTCATCAACGGGTTGCGGCTGAGTGGTATCATAATAACCTATGGCCGAGGCCTGAAGAAACACTTTCAGTTCCGGCCGGTACTTAACTACCGCCGCCGACAATATTTTGCCGGTATCCACCCGGGAGCGGTACAATATCTCTTTCCGTTTTTTTGTCCACCGTCCGCCGAGAACAGGCGCTCCCATCAGGTTGATTACCACATCACAGTTTTCCAGCTCGCTTTGCCAGTCTTCAATGTCATCCGCCCGCCAGAGCCGCCATATCCGATGTTCCGATTCAGGAACTTTCCTCTTCATTTTTTCGGGATAGCGGGACAAGGCGCATACATAGTGCCCCCTGGCTGTCAGATGCTCCGTCAGGGCGCGCCCGATCAGCCCGGAGGCGCCGGCGATTATTATTCTCATTTTAAATCACACACCTCTCGGTAACAGAAACAATCCACCGTATGGTCATTGACCATTCCGGTGGCCTGCATATGGGCATAGACAACGGTGGAGCCGACAAACTTAAAGCCCCTTTTCTTCAAATCCTTGCTGATCAAATCGGAAAGCGGTGTACTGGCCGGCACCTCTTTCAGCGATTGCCAACGGTTTTGCAAAGGCTTCCCGTCAACAAAGGACCAGATATAGGTATCAAAACGCCCCCACTCCTTTTGAACGGCCATAAAAGCCCGCGCATTGCTGACAGCCGCTTTTACTTTTAGGCGGTTGCGGATAATTCCCTTGTCGCTCAGCAATCTCTGTTCATCTTCCACCGTAAATCGGGCCACCTTATTATAATCGAATCCGGCGAAGGCCTTGCGAAAGTTTTCCCGCTTATAAAGCACGGTGCGCCAGCTTAAACCGGCTTGAAAGGTCTCCAGGAGCAAAAACTCAAAGAGCTTTTGCTCATCATGTACGGGACGTCCCCATTCCCGGTCGTGGTAAGCCACATACAAGGGGTCGTCTTCCGGTACCCAGGCGCATCGTTTCATAGCTCTCCTTTATATCAGATTAAAACGTTTTCTCAGAAGCCATTCCAGGGTAATCAGGGAAAGCAGTATTATAAGCAGAGTCAGGCTGTTTTTAAGATCAATCTCGATTTTGTGTTTCACCGGAACCGGGCTGAGCCCGGGTATTTTCTTACCCTGATTAAGTTCCTGTAATGTAAGATAAGCACCACCGCTGTTTTTTGCCCATTTTTTCAGAAAGGCCGTATCCTGCCGGGTATGGGTAAACTCGGCGTCCGGCACCTGAACCCGGATGGTGAGCTTGTCTTCCCCGAGAACGGTTTCCCCGCGCCGGGCCAAGGCCTTAAAACGGTACCGGCCGGCGTTGACCACGGGAAAGGCGGCACGATATCTGCCGTCAACGGTCGGGGTCAGATTGAAGTTATAGCTCTGCCCTTCCGACTCCGCGCTTACCTCCACGGTTGCATTGTCCACCCGCTTCTGCCGGCTGTCGTAAACAAAAGCATCCAGGATGACACTTTCTCCACTGAAATATACATGTTTATCCGCGCGCAGACTCAGGGACTTTTGCCTGTTTTTAGCTGCCGCCCGGTGCGCCAGCCCCTGAATAAAACGCTGGTAGCCCGTCTGCATGAAGGGATCGCTGCTTTGTATGTCAAAAGCCGTGCGCCAAAGTCCATAGCCGTTCAGCAACAGGAACGGCGTGCCTTTGTACTCGCTCAGTGTCAGAAAGACGTTACCGGCATCCCCGTTCAGGGTGCCGGCCATGTTTTGGGCCCGGATGCGAAACTGGCTGAGAACCGGAGCGCTCTTTTCCCAAAAGGCCTGATTCTTCTCCGGTTGCGTAAAAGGCGACATCAGCGGCGGCAGAGGATTTTGCGGTGTAATCTGCCCTTCCCCTATCCCTCCCTGGCGCTCTATTTGCCAATCCACGCCGGGGAGCCGGGATATCTTTTGCACATCGCTTTGATCCGTGAGATAAAAAATCCGGCCCACCCGGCTCCCGGCCAGCCACTTATCCAGGCGGGAACCGAAAGCGCCGGTGGGCAGTCCGGCCGGTAATCCGATCAGAAAGGCGGCATCCAGACTGTCCCACGGCAGTGAGGATGAAAGCTTAAAATGCGGGATGTATATTTCCGGCTTCAGATATTTATCGGCAGCCACCGCCTGATGAATAAACTTAAAATCATAAGCGGGCGTGGCGGCCATCAAGCCGATGCGCAGCCTGCTTTTACGCACCCACTGTGTAAAGGAGAAACGGTTATTCTGCAGGTTTTGCTCCTCCTCCGCCCCCTGTATTTCGATACGGAATTCGTTAAAACCGGGTTTTGCGGCCACATAAGCAAATTCCAGCGCCACATCGCCGCCATCGGCGGCCAGGGTTCTTTTCTCCTGCCGCAAAAGCCGGTTCCCCCGGTACATCTTTACAACAACATCCCGGCTGGCGATCGCCTTATGCCCGACTACAATTCTGACATGTGCCGTATCATTCTGAATGATCTCGGGGTCATGGCTTACCCGGCGAATAAAGATATCCGGAAAGATTTTTGTGCTGCCGACGCCGACCGCATAGGCCGGAACCGTGGAGAATACCGGAATCTCACCGGCGGTACGTATACCATCGCTGATAATAAACAGATCGTCGTAACCGCCTTCAAGTACTTTTCGGGTCACGGCAGTAAAGTTTGTTAAACCGCTGAACAGGGTATCTTTCCCCACCCGGGGGCGTACGGACTGACTGAATGAGAACCAGTGTTGCCTGACCCCGGCGGACGACAAGAGTTTTTCCAGGACCGCCCCGGCCTGTTTCAGGGAGTCCGCCCGTTTCTCAAAACGGTTATGCAGCCCCATGGAGCCGGAGTGGTCAACAAAAACGGCCACTTCACGGGGGCGTTGCTCGCTGTAATGCAGTTTAAGAACCGGCGACAAAAGCAGGAAAAAAAGGGCGCCCATCCAAAGGCCGCGCAAAACGACAAGCACCACGCGCCGGAGCACACCGATCGGCGGATAGCTCTTCCTGTAAAAAAGAAAAGCCGTTAGCATCGCCAGGGCGAACAGCATAAAGACAAAAAAGAAGGGTGTGTTGAGTTGGATCAAAGTGGGCACGGTTTTTCCAAAAGGTTATGATCCGAGGGTTAACGATGGAAAGGCATTAAGGTTCTGTGCGGAATGTTCTCCCCGGCGCAGGCGGTGCAAACCGGCATAGGCAATCATGGCCGCGTTGTCGGTACAATAGGCCATTTGAGGCGTATAGACATCAAAACCGGCCTTCCGGCCCTGTTCAACGATGCCCGCGCGCAGATAGCCGTTCGCGGCCACCCCGCCGGCAAAGGCGATGGCCCGGACATTGTGCACTTTCGCCGCCCGCAGGGTTTTGGTGATGAGCACATCGATGGCCGCTTTTTGAAAAGAGGCGCATATATCGGCCTGGTGTTCTGCCATATGCTGCGGCGAATGCTTCTCCACATAGGTCAGCACAGAGGTTTTTAGTCCGCTGTAACTGAAATCGAAATGATCTTCCTTTAAAAAAGATTGTGGAAAACGTACAAACGAGGCATCTCCCCCGCGGGCCAGTTTGTCGATCACCGGGCCGCCCGGGTAGCCCAGCCCCATCACCTTGGCGCTTTTATCAAAGGCCTCACCGACGGCGTCATCGCGGGTGCTGCCGATGATTCGGTAATCCAGATGATCTTTCATCAGCACCAGTTGGGTGTGGCCGCCGGATACGATTAAAAAAAGAACGGGAAAGTCGATATGCTCCACCGTAAGCAGGTTGCCATAGATATGCCCTTCCATATGGTTCACGCCGATAAAGGGAATATCCGCCGCCAGGGAATAGCCCTTGGCAAAGGTCAGACCTACCAACAGGGCGCCCACCAGCCCCGGCCCGTGGGTTACGGCGATGCCCTCCACCTGCTCCCTGCCAATACCCGCTTCGCTTAAAGCCCTCTCCACAACCGGCTGCAACAGACGCAGATGGGCGCGGGAGGCCAGCTCCGGAACAACCCCCCCGTATTGAACATGCACCAGTTGCGATGACACCACATTCGACAGTACACGGGAATCGTCCAAAACGGCGGCGGAGGTTTCATCACAGGAAGTTTCGATTCCGAGAACGATCACAGGGTGTTTCCTTTCTGTATCAGCTGTAAAACAAATTTTTGCGGCACCACTTCCAGCCAGGTGATATCGGCCGGGGTGACGATCTGCATGGGATATTCCATCACTCCCTTGTGGAAGCTCAGCTTATAATCGAAAATCACGGAAATTTCATCCGTTCTCAGCCTGGTGACGCGGGTTTCCCCGCCCTTAACGCGCACCGAAATCATGGCCGGTTCGGCCACGGCCTGCAAATCCGGCGGAAAGTTGACCAGTTGAATGGGGACGTTATACAAGGTACGCTCCACGATGGGTTCGATGGTTGTGGTAACCTGGCCCTTTTCCGGGGTAATAAAAATGATGCCCGGTCGCGGAGATATAAAGTGTACGGTACTGGTAAAAGGATACTTGGCATCCTTCATTATAATGCTGTCGGTGGAAATGGCCGTCAGCTTCGATACCAGCTTTTGCGGCCCGCTAACCTGCACCGAATCGGGATGAACCTGTTGGGAAACAAAAAGATAGCCCGGAACGGTCTGAATGTGATGTTCTACCTTTACCGGCAGTTTGCGTTCTATCTTTTTATCCACTTCCACTAAAATACGGCGGGGAGAAATCACACTGAGTATTTCCATGCCGTATTCCGAGGGAAAATGCAGGTTTTGCTTCTGTTCCGTCAGATCGATGATTTTGGTTTTTTTTATATCGGGAATATTGAGATGAATGCTTTTGT
>Ga0256832_1000817_pt1 | contig 20574 bp, 16 predicted proteins | sample 134614metaG_FD_190534 | JGI IMG/M metagenome (GOLD analysis project Ga0256832, IMG submission 190534) | Hydrothermal vent microbial communities from Lau Basin, Pacific Ocean - 134-614 | ecosystem: Environmental > Aquatic > Marine > Hydrothermal vents | place: Pacific Ocean: Lau Basin | collected... | reverse complement strand
AGCGGCACCGTCAAGTCGGTCAAGCCCGCGGGCGCCTACACCATCGAGGAGCCCGTCGTCGTCCTCGAGGACGGCACCGAGCTGAAGATGTACCACCTCTGGCCGGTGCGCCGGGCCCGCCCCATCGCCTCCAAGGAGGACCCCAACGAGCCCTTCCTCACCGGCATGCGCATCCTCGACGTGCTCTTCCCCGTGGCCATGGGCGGCACCGCGGCCATCCCCGGACCCTTCGGTTCGGGCAAGACCGTGACCCAGCAGTCGCTGGCCAAGTGGTCCAACGCCGACGTGGTCGTCTACGTGGGCTGCGGCGAGCGCGGCAACGAGATGACCGACGTGCTCGTCGAGTTCCCCGAGCTGGAAGACCCCAAGACCGGCGGCCCGCTGATGCAGCGCACCGTGCTGATCGCCAACACCTCGAACATGCCGGTGGCGGCGCGCGAAGCGAGCATCTACGTGGGCGTGACCCTGGCCGAGTACTTCCGTGACCAGGGCGTCTCGGTGGCGCTGATGGCCGACTCCACCAGCCGCTGGGCCGAGGCGCTGCGCGAGATCTCGAGCCGGCTCGAGGAGATGCCCGCCGAAGAAGGCTACCCGCCCTACCTGGCCGCGCGCCTGGCCGCGTTCTACGAGCGCTCCGGCCGCGTCGTGACCCTGAACAAAGAGCCGGGCGCGGTCTCGATCGTCGGCGCGGTCAGCCCTCCGGGCGGCGACATGTCCGAGCCCGTTACCCAGTCCACCCTCCGCATCGTCGGCGCCTTCTGGCGTCTGGACGCCTCGCTCGCCTACCGCCGCCACTTCCCGGCGATCAACTGGAACGGTTCGTACTCGCTCTTCATCGACATCCTCGACCCCTGGTACCGCAAGCACGTGGCCGAGGACTACCCCGAGCTGCGCAACCGCGTGCAGGAGCTCCTGCAGCGCGAGGCGAGCCTGCAGGAGGTCGTGCAGCTCGTCGGTCCCGACGCGCTCCAGGACGCCGAAAGGCTGATCATCGAGGTGGGGCGGATCGCCCGCGAAGACTTCCTCCAGCAGAACGCCTTCGACGCCGTCGACGCCTACTGCTCGCTGTCGAAGGCCTACGGCATCATGCAGATGATCATGGGCCTCTACGACGCCGCCTCCGAGGCGATCCAGGCCGGGGTGACGATCGACGAGATCATCCAGAACGAGGTGATCGAGAAGATCGCGCGTGCGCGTTACGTCCCCGAGGACGAGTTCGAAGCCTACAAGGAAGAGGTTCTGGCCGAGATCAAGAGCGCCTTTTTGGCCGCGGCCTAAGGGAGAAGAACCATGGATCTGTTCAAGAAAGAATACACCTCCCTCACCTACATCTCGGGGCCGCTGCTCTTCATCGAGAACGCCAGCGACCTGGCCTACGGCGCCATCGTCGAGATCAAGGACGGTTCCGGGCGCTTGCGCGGCGGCCAGGTCATCGAGGTGTCCGAGGAGTACGCGGTCGTGCAGGTCTTCGAGGAGACCACCGGGCTCGACCTGGCCAGCACCACGGTCAGCCTGGTCGAGGACGTGGCGCGCCTGGGCGTGAGCCCGGAGATGCTGGGCCGCCGCTTCAACGGCATCGGCAAGCCCATCGACGGCCTGCCCCCGATCACCCCCGAAAAGCGCGAGCCCATCATCGGTAAGCCCATCAACCCGGTGGCGCGGCGCAAGCCCGAGGAGTTCATCCAGACGGGCATCTCGACCATCGACGTGATGAACACGATGGTGCGCGGACAGAAGCTGCCCATCTTCTCGGGTTCGGGTCTGCCCGCCAACGAGCTGGCCGCCCAGATCGCTCGCCAGGCGACGGTGCCCGGGGAGGACGTGCAGTTCGCCGTGGTCTTCGCCGCCATGGGGATCACCCAGCGCGAGCTCTCCTTCTTCGTGAACGAGTTCGAGCGCACCGGCGCGCTGGCGCGCAGCGTGCTCTTCCTCAACAAGGCCGACGACCCCACGATCGAGCGCATCCTGACGCCGCGCATGGCGCTCACGGTGGCCGAGTACCTGGCCTTCGAGCACGACTACCACGTCCTCGTCATCCTCACCGACATGCTCAACTACTGCGACGCGCTGCGCGAGGTCGCCGCGTCGCGTGAGGAGATTCCCGGCCGCCGCGGTTACCCCGGCTACATGTACACCGACCTGGCGACGATCTACGAGCGCGCCGGCGTGATCGAGGGCAAGAGCGGTTCGGTGACCCAGCTGCCCATCCTCTCGATGCCCGACGACGACCGCACCCACCCGGTGCCCGACCTGACCGGCTACATCACCGAGGGGCAGATTCAGCTCTCGCGCGAGCTGCACCGCAAGAACCTCTACCCGCCCATCGACCCGCTGCCGTCGCTCTCGCGGCTCATGAACAACGCCATCGGCGAGGGCAAGACGCGCGGCGACCACAAGCAGGTGGCCGACCAGCTCTACGCGGCCTACTCGAACGGCGTGGACATCCGCAAGCTGGTGGCCATCATCGGTGAGGACGCGCTGACCGAGAACGACCGCAAGTACCTGGAGTTCGCCGACGCCTTCGAGAAGTTCTTCATCAACCAGGGTTCCGCGAACCGCACCCTCGAGCAGTCGCTCGACCTGGCCTGGGCCCTGCTCTCGACGCTGCCGCAGTCCGAGCTCAAGCGCATCTCGCGCGACCACATCGGCAAGTACTACGGCTCCAAGCTCGAAGAGATCTGGGGTCAGGTCTAGCCCGGAGGCGCCATGGAACAGATCAGCCCCACCCGGATGACCCTCCTGCAAAAGCGCAGCCAGCTGCAGCTGGCCAGCAAGGGGGTGGACCTGCTCAAGAAGAAGCGCGACGCGCTGGTGGGGGAGTTCTTCGCGCTGGTGCACGAGACCCTGGAGGCGCGCAAGCGGCTGGAAGCCGCCGCCAAGGACGCCTACTTCGCCCTCTTCCTGGCCAAGGCCTTCGACGGCCCCGAGGCCGTGGACGCGCTGGCGCTGGGTATGCCCGTGCTGGGGGGCGTCGAGGCCGAGGTCGAGAACGTCTGGGGCACCAAGGTGCCGCGCCTGCAGGTGGCGTGGCCCGAGGGAGCGGCGGCGAGCCCCATCGCCACGGGTGGGCAGACCCTGAAGGCGCAGGAGGCGTTCCGCCGTTTCGCCAAGGCGCTCGTCGAGGTGGCCAATACCGAGACGCGGCTGCGCCGCATCGGCGAGGAGATCAAGAAGACCACCCGCCGCGTCAACGCGCTCGAGCAGGTGGTCATTCCCGGCGTGCTGCACCAGATGCGCTTCATCAAGCTCGTGCTCGAACAGCGCGAGCGCGAAGACACCTTCCGCCTCAAGCGCATCAAGGCCAAGAGCGAGAAGGAAGAAAAGCAGGCCGCAACGGCCTGAACCCGTTTCCCGTTTGCCTTGCCGCGGGGCCCTCTTTGGGCCCCGCTCGCCTTGCCACCCTCAGAACCAGCAGGAGGTGGGCAGGGGTCCGGACTTCGCCAGCTCGGCGCCGAACCCTTGGGGTAGGACGACCGGCGCGAATCCGGCCGCCACGCTGCCCTTGAGGGCGTTTGCGGCGTAGCCGAGGGGCTTCACGTGCACCCGCACGACCACCTCGGTCTGAGGATCGATCAGCACCGGTCCCCCCGCGCGCGTGAAGGGTTGTTCGTCCACGTGCGAGTGGAGCAGGATGCGGCGGTAAAGGAGGCGCTTGCCGTCGACGCTGGTGACCTCCCACCAGTCGGCGTACTGCTGGCAGCCGCGGTCGGGACTCTCGACCGTGACGGCCAGGGTGTAGGCACCCGCCCGCCCGCTCACGCTCACCTGTTTGACCTGCGGCGGCGCGGTCTGGGCAAGGGCGAGCAGCCCAAGGAGAAACGCGAACAGGGTTGGGTAACGAAGCATGACGCAGGATACGCCGCGCCTGCGTGAGCCCGGTGTGGAGGGCGGCTACCGTGCCGCTACGGCAGCCACGCGCGCAGCCAGCCGAGCCAGTTTTCGCCGATCACGCCGGTGTAGGTATCTGCAGCAAGCTCGTCTCGCAAAAGGCGCAGGTCGGCGGGGCGGCCTAAGGGCGCGGGCGTCTCGCGCGCGCCAAAGCCGCCGTCGAAGTCGGAGCCGATGCCCACGTGCTCCCAGCCGATCAACTCGGCGACGTGCGCCATGTGACGAACCACCGCCTCCAGACCGGGCCGCGCGTCGCCGCGCCGCCAGCCCTCCACCAGGAAGGCGTTGTAGAACACGGTACCGATCACCCCGCCGCGCTCGCCGAGTGCGCGGATCATGGCGTCGCTGAGGTGGCGTTCGTGGTCCACGAAGCGGCGGGCGTTGGCGTGGCTGGCGAGCAGGGGGCCGTCGTAGCGTTCCAGCGCCTCCCAGAACGATCGCTCGGAGAGGTGGCTGGCGTCGAGGGCGACGCGCGGTTCCTCCTGCATGGCCGCCATCAGCTCGCGCCCCAGCTCGCTGAGACCGCCGGTATCGCCCCAGCTGCCGCCGGCGTAGCGGGTGCCGCCCCAGGCGGGGCCGACGATGCGCACGCCGGCGTCGGTCCAGAAGGTGAGTTCGCTCGGGGTGCGGATGGGGTCGGCGCCCTCCATGAGGATCAGCAGTCCGGGCACGCCGTCGCTTTCCCAGGCCATGAGGTGACCTTCCAGTTCGGCGCGGTTCGTGACCAGGCGCACCCGGCCTTCCTCGTGCCAGCGGCGGTAGAGCTCGAGTTGCCTCCAGGCCCGGGCGTGGGCTTCGTCGGGCGTGCGGTAGCCCTCGGGGTTGTGCTCGGGGTGGTAGGGGCTGGCGAAGAGGGTGGCGAAGACGAGCGCCGCGCCCGCCTCGTGCAGCGCGGGCAGCGTGACCGTGGGCACGTCGCCCTCGGGGTGTCGTCGCCTTAGCTCTTCGAGCGACAGGGTCAGGTCGAGGCCAATATCGAGAACGTTGTGGGCGAGGTCCAGGTGGGCGTCCACCAGCGGGGGTGGTTTCATGGGTGGTCCACCTCGAGTTCGTAGTACGCCACGGTGGCCTGGGCGCCCTCGTCGCGCGTTTGCAGGTAGTTGCCGGCCTTGAAGTAGTCCTCGAAGGGCCAGCGGGCCAGGCTGGGCGTCTGCCAGACGTGGCGTTCGCCCTGGTTGAGCACGACCTCGAGCCGTCCCGCGGAGGCCACGACCTCCAGGTCGAAGGGTTTGTAGCCGACGGGCGTTTGGAAGGTGTACTTCTCGTCTTCCCAGGCCGAACGCCTGAGAATCTCGTCGTCCGCAGCGTCCGGGTCTTTGAGCTTCTTGACGAAGGCGCGTAACTGCCCGTCCTGCCAGTACACCTTGAGCAGCGGCGGCCCGGTGGGACTGTCGGCGCCGATGCGCTCCATCTGCTCGTCGCTGAGGCGAGCGTGGATCTGCATGACGATGGTGCGGTGCGGACGACCGTCGCCGTCCTTGCTGATCGAGCGCAGCTGCAGCCGGGCCCGCAGGCGGCCGCCCTGGGCCAGCGTCCAGTTCACGTCGTCGCGGCCGGGGACCCGCTGTTCGCGCAGCTCGGTGCGCGAGTAGTGGCTGTGGGCGGTGGTCTCGAGGGGGACGGTGTAGAAGACGAGCGCGCCTTCCTCGTCGAAGTAAAAATAGGGCTTCAGGGCGCCGCTATGGGCCATCGCGGCCAGCTCGGGCGGCTCCACTTTGTAAGGGTCGTCCGGGAGCTGCAGCTTCCAGTGCGAGAGGTCGAGGTCGTTTTCCGGCGCGCCCCCGGCGTCGGGCGCGGGAGCGGGCGGAGGGCCGGCCTTTGCGGCGCAGGCGCTGAGCAGCACGGCCGCTGCGACGAGGGCCGGCCCGTACGCCAGGCGAACGATGCGATGCACTTCAGGCTCCGGCGAAGGCCACCTCGGCCACCTCGACGGTGGGGCTGGCGCCGGCCAGGAACATCACGCTCCACTCGAGCTCGCGGCCCGTGGCCACGATGCGCTCGAGCAGCTCGAAGAAGTTGCCGCTGAGGGTGAAGTTTTCGACCGGGTAGGCGGCCTCCCCACCTTCGATCTTCAACCCCAGCGCCTGCAGCGAGAAGTCCCCGGAGATGGAGTTGGCGCCGGCGTGAACGCCCATCAGGTCGGTGATCAGCACGCCGTCTTGCAGCGTGACCCCCTCGCCGGGGGCGACGATGAGGTTGCGTGGACCAACGTCCAGCACGCCCTTGTAGGATCGCTGGGCGTGGCCGGTGGACTCGGCGTTCAACTTGCGGGCGGTGACGCTGTTGTGCATGAAGCTTTCCAGCACCCCCTCGCGCACCAGGTAGACCTTGCGGGTTGGGGTGCCCTCGGCGTCGAAGGGGGCGTTCATCAGCCCCTCGGGGTGGTTCGGGTCGTCGTAGAGGGTGAAGGCCTCGCTGGCGATCTTCTGCCCCAACCGGCCCGCCAAACGGCTCTTGCCCTCGAGCACCTGCTTGGCGCTCCAGAGGTCGATGAAGGCCGAGAGCAGCGCCAGGAACGCGGAAGGCTCGAAGTAGGCGGTGTAGCGGCCGCTCTTCAGGTCGCGCGCCCCCAGCAGGCGGCCGGTACGGTGCAGAAACTCCTGGGCGGTGCTGGCGGGGTCGAGGGCGAAGAGCTCGCGGGCCACCTTGAGCTCGTACCCTTGCTTGAGGCTCTCGCCCTCGGCCATGACCGCGCTGACCATCTGGTAGGCGTAACCGCTGCGGTATCCGCCTTCGGCGCCGCGCGTAGAGGTCAGTTCGGTCTGGAACTCGCGCTCGGAGTAGATGGCCGCGCCTACCTGTTGCACCCGGGGGTCGCGGAGTACGCCTTCCTCCAGCTCCAGGGCCATGCGTTTTTTCTCTTCCACCGGGGCCGAAAGCCCCTCGCCCAGCAGGTCGCTCTTGCCCAGCGGCCGGCCTTCGGGTAGGAAACCGCCGGTTTCGCTTTGCAGCTCGGCGTTCTCGATGGCCTCGGCGAGCACCCAGTCGAGGGCCTCGGGTGAGAGCTCCTCGCTGTAGGCGTAGCCGGTCTTTCCGTCCTTCACCACGCGCACGCCGATGCCGCCGCGTTCGGCGGCGGTGATCTCTTCCAACGTACGCTCGCGCGCCTGGAGGCTCAGTTCACGGCTGCCGGTGGCCAGGGCTTCCAGTTCGACGCCACGCTCGCGGGCGCGCTCGAGCAGGTAGGTTTTGGCTTCTTGCAGGGTCATCCTTCGCCTCCCACGACGATCTCGCTGATGAGCAGGTGGGGCTGGCCCACCTCGACCGGTACCGCACCCGAGAGCGAGCCGCACATGCCGGGGGCGTTCTTGCGGTCGGCCGCCACGGCCACGATGCGCTGGATGCTCTCGGGCCCCTTGCCCACCAGCATGGCTCCCTTGACCGGTTCCTCGACGCGACCGTTGCGGATGACGTAGCCTTCCTGGACGGCGAAGTTGTACTCGCCCGAGCCGGGCCGCACCTGGCCGCCGCCCATCTTCTTGGCGTAGAGGCCGAACTCGATGTTCTCGAAGAGCTTTTCGACGGGCGTGTCGCCGGTCTCGATGAAGGTGTTGCGCATGCGGCTGGTGGGGGCGAAGGTGTAATCCTGGCGGCGGCCGGAGCCGGTGGGGCGGTAGCCGGTCATCAGGCTGCCCCAGCGGTCCACCATGTAGCTCTTCAGCACGCCCTTTTCGATGAGTACGGTGCGCTCGGTGGGCGCGCCCTCGTCGTCGTACTCCGACGAACCCCAGCCGTGGGGGAGGGTGCCGTCGTCCACGTAGGTGACGGCCTCGCTGGCGATCTTCTCGCCCAGCTTGTCCGTGAGCACGCTGGTCTTACGGGCGACGGCGGTGGTCTCGAGCAGGTGCCCGAGCGCTTCGTGGAAGATCACCCCGCCGAAGGCGTTGCCGATCACCACCGGCATGGGCCCGGCCGGGGCCGGCTTGGCCCGCAGCAGCGTCAAGGCCTGCTCGCCGGCGGCGCGGCCGTGTACGGCGGGCGGCTCGAGGTCGAAAAGCTCGAGCCCCACGCTCAGCCCGGGACCGGCGAAACCCGTCTGCATGCTCTCTTCGTTTTCGGCGATGGCGGTGACCACGTAGCGCGTGCGCACGCGCCGGTCCGTGTTCCAAACGCCCTCGCTGCTGGCCACCTGGATCTCCTGGTCCCATTCGATCAGGTAGAGCTGCACCTTCTTGATCGCGGGGCCCACGCGGGCGGCGGCGTCGGCCTCGGCCAGGCGCTCGATGCGCCAGCGCTTGTCGCGTTCGTCGGGCGGGAGCTGCGGCCCGTGCAGGCCTGCGGGCGCGCTCCCGCGAAAGTCGAGGCCGCCGGCGCCGCGTGCGTCCACCTGCCCCGCCTCGCCCTTGAGGCGGGCCAGGGTATCGGTCACCTCGAGCAGGTTGGCCTCGCTGAGGTCGTTGGTGTAGGCGTAGACCACCTGGGTGCCGAAGAAGAGGCGGACGCCGGCCCCCGTCTCGATGCCGCTGGTGGCTTCCTGGACCTCGAGGTCCAAGAGGCGCAGGTTGCGCTTCTTCCAGCGCTCCACGTAAATCTCGGCGAAGTCGGCCCCGCGTGCGCGGGCGTGCTGGATCAGCCGTTCGGCCGTGCTTTCCTGTAACATGTGGCCATTGTACACAAAATGACCGTCCGGTCAGCGCTTCAGCGCCAGTAGCGCCCGCTCCAGCGCTAGTACCGGGTTGCGCCCGGTCTTGGCCGCCTTTTCGGCTTCGGCCAAAGAGTCGAGGGCGCGCAGGAGGCGGTCTTCGTTCATGCGCCGGGCGAAGGCCAGCAGCTTCTTGGCGGCGAAGGGGTGCAGCTTCAAAAGCGCCGCGGCGTCCTTCTCGGTCAGGTTGCGGCGCTCGAGCTCGGCCCAGAGCACGGCGGCGCGGGTGTAGTGCTTGCTGAGGGCGCCCAGGATGCGCAAAGGTTCCTCCCCGCGCTCGAGGAGTTCCTTGAGGAGCCCCACGGCCCGTTCGAAGCGGCCCGCGGCGGCGGCGTCCACCAGGTCGAAGCTGGAAAGGGGCGGCTCTAGCGCCACCACCTCGCGCACCTTCGCAAGCGTCAGCGGGCCCTCCAGCAGCGTCAGCTTTTCCAGCTCGGCGTGGATCGCCTCCAGGTCGGCCTCGAGCTCCCCCAGGTAGCGGGCCACCGCCGCCGGGGCCTTTAGGCCCTTGGCCTTCATCTCGTTCGTCACCCAGCGCACCTTGTCGCGGTAGCGGGGGGTGGGGTGGTCGCGCTTTTCCGTGTGCTTGCCCAGCCAACGGCTGCGCGCCGAGGTGGGCTTGGGGTCGTAGAGGAGGACCACGCTTTCCTCGGGCAGCGCCTCCAGCACCGGGCGCAGCGCCTTCCACTCGGCCTCGCCCGCCTCGCGCAGGTCCACGATCGCCCCTCCGGGGCCAAAGAGGCCGCCCCCGGAAGCCTGCTGCACGGTCATGGGCTCGGGGGGGAGCAGGCGCCACTCGAGCCCGCGCAGCTCGGCCTCGGCCTGCGCCGCGCGCCGGGCCAGGAAGGGGTCGCCGGTGAAGGAGATGATCACGGTCTCATCATAAACGGCAGCGAAACCATCTTGTATTATGTAATTATGGAAAGACGGAAAACCACCCTACTTCTCGACGCCGATCTGATCAAAGCGGTCAAGATCGCTTCCGCAAGGCAGGGCCGGCGCGAATACCAGATCGTCGAGGAAGCCCTTAGGGCTTACTTTGGGCGCGACCTACTGAACGAGATTTGGAGCAGGAATCGCCTGGAAGAAGAAGAAGCCCTGGACCTTGCCTACCAAGAACTCGATCGTGAACGTTGCAAATGATCCGGGCCGTCTTGGATACCGGTGTCCTCATCGCCGCGGTGCTTTCGGCCAATGGGGCACCGGCCGAGCTGTTGCGCCTTTGGCTCGACGGCGTCTTTGAGATCGTCGTGTCGGAAAAGCTGCTCAGTGAGTTGGATAGGGTGCTGCGTAGGCCAAAATTTCGTCCCTATCTTTCGCTTCGCGAAGTCGAACGATACCTCGAACTACTAAGCCGTTGGACCGAACAGGCTTCGGACGGTTCGGCCGACTTGAGCTACACTTCCGATCCCAACGACGACTACCTCGTCGCCCTGGCGGTCTCGGCAAAAGTCGACTTTCTGGTGTCCGGCGATAAACACCTTCTGGAAGTCGAACACTCCGTTGTATCGGTGCTTTCGCCGCGTCAAGCGCTAGAGCTCCTGAGCGAATGGAACCGCCGCTCGTAGGCTGGTTGTACCCTTCCAACATGTCGTTCACGGAGCCTTCGGCCGTGAGGGTCCTGTTCCGCAGACCGGAAGCCCAGGATTCCCCTCGGCCTCCCCATTGGGGGGAGGCGCCGCCGGAGGGGGGTTGTTTTAGGGCGGTACGTGGTGCGTGGTGCGTAGTGCGTGGTGGGTGGTGGATAGGTTGTGGGGTGTGGGAGGTGGGAACGGCGCAAGACGGGTTTCTGCAAGCCGCGGGTAGCGGCCACGAACCACAGGCCACAAACCACAAGCTACAAGCCACGGGCCACAAGCTGCCCACCACCTTTCCCGCCTCTCCGCATCGAGACCGGCCTTCCGGCCGGGACCCGGGGCCCATGCCGCGGGCGACGTCGAGGGTAGGGTTTCCGTCCATAGGTTAACCACGAACCACAAGCTACAAGCCACAGGCCGCTTTCCAAACGCCCACCCCGGCCCTCCCCTTTGGGGAGGGCGCTTTCGTCTTTCCGCGACGGGCGCGGCGCCCCGGTCCCCCGTTTGGATAAGGCCCGGGCCCCGGCTTTTGCGGGGGTGGCGAGAGAAGCCGGAGGCGGCGGGGCGGCGTGAACGACGTGTTCGGACTGTACGGCTAGTCCCCCGCCACCTCGGCCTTCCAGGCCTCGGGCACGTAGGCGCAGCGGGTCTCCGACTCGAAGGGGTCGCCCGTCTCGGCCCAGGCGCGGGCGCGGCTGCCCCAGCAAACGTTGCCGAACTCGCAGACGCGGCACTTGCCCTTCAGGTTCTCCCGGTCCCGCAGCTTGCGGAAGAGCTCGGAGTTCCGGTAGATGTCGAGCAGGCTGCGCTCCTTGATGTTGCCCGCGCTCATCGCCAGGAAGCCCGAAGGGAAGACCTCGCCCAGCGAGCTGATAAAGACGAAGCCGTAGGCGTCGTGCATGTGCACGCCGCGTTTGTTCTGCACCAGGGCGTGGTCGGCTTCCGCGCTCTGCATCCGCTCCTGGATGACGACGCGGCGGAAGTGGGGCGCCTCGGTGGTGCGGATGTGCAGCTTGTGGGTCTTGGAGACCCGGTAGAGCCAGCGCAGCACCTCTTCGTACTCCTCGGCGCTGAGCTGCTGCAGCAGGGTGCCGCGCCCCACCGGCACCAAAAAGAAGACCTCCCAGGCGGAGATGCCCAGGTCGCGGCCCAGATCGGCGAGCCCCGGCAGCTCGGGCCTCGTTTGCTTGGTGACCGTGGTGTTGATCTGGGTCGGGAGGCCGATCGAGCGGGCGTAGCGAAGGGCGTCCACCGCCAAGTCGAAGGTGCCTGGAACGCCGCGGAACTCGTCGTGGGTCTCGGCGCTGGCGCCGTCGAGACTGACGGCCATGGCGTGCACGTCGAGCTCCTTGAAGCGGTCTATTACCTCGTGCGTCAACAGGGGTGTCACAGCGGGTGTGATACCGATTTTGATACCGAGCTCCCGCGCCTTTTCCAGGATCTCCCAGATATCGTGGCGCTTGAGCGGGTCGCCGCCGGTGGGGAGGAGGATCGGCTTGGGCGTGTAGGTGGCCATTTCCTCCAGGAAGCGAAAGGCCTCTTCGGTAGTTATCTCGCCGGGGAGCGGGTCGGGCTCGGCGCTGGCGCGGCAGTGCTTGCAGGCCAGGTCGCAGGCGTGGGTCATTTCCCAGGCGACCAGGAAGGGGTAGCGGTCGAAGTCCGGACGCATGACCCTAAAGTAAAGCGTCTTGCTCAAGTTTTCGTGGGGTATATGTCCCTTGTATGCGTAACAGAAACTATATGAGTACGTTCCCGACCGCGCCCCAGAACACCGCCCAGGCAAAGCTGGCGAAGGTGCCGAGCAGGTAGTACTCGGTCTGCTCGCGGCTCTGGAAGCGGGCGATGGCCTTGCCTGCGAAGACGAAGCCCACCCCGTTGTAGGCGCCCGCGAGGATCATGGTCAGGATCATCAGCCGCTCCAGGTAGCCGATCCAGCGCCCCGCCTGGCTGAGCCCCGGCTCCACGTCCTGCACCCCGGGCACCTGGTCCAGCACGAAGCGCACCGCGTGGTTTCCGCCCTCGATGACCAGCAGGTACAGCAAGGCGTACTCGACGAACGTGATCACGGTTCCTCCCTCTCCAGCAGCCCTCCCAGACCCAAGAGCGCCTCGCGCACGGCCAGCACCCCGCGCCGGTGCAGTTGCTTGTGCACCGCCTGATAGCTGACGCCCAGCTCTTCGGCCAGGGTTCCGACGTCCTCGAGTTCATCGTAGCGTAAGGCCCGCCGCCACACCTCCGGGCTCCAGCGGTTCCAAACGAATTCCACGAGGCCGAAGGCGCCGTTGGCCGCCGTGGTGAGCCTTGGGTTCGGCCCCTCCAGCACCAGCTGCCGTTTGTCCCTGCGGGCGGCCTCGAGCGCCGTCGCCGCGGCCACGAACGCCGGGCCGGTGAGCAGGGCCGGGTCGGATACGGCGTCCAGGCTCTGGTCTATGGCCCCGAACCCCATGCCGAAGCGGCTCTTCAGGCGCCCGTTCGATCGGACCACCAGCCGGGCCTGCACGAAGAACACCACCCTTAGCACAGAGCCCGCACGCACCACCCCCTGAAAGGCGTCGCCCTGCACGACGCGCAAGGGGGCCGTGAGTGCGCCAGCGAACCTGCCGTTGGCTTCGTGAACGACGTCGGCCAGCAACCGGGCCGCTTCGCCGGCGCCATAGGCACGCGAGGCGATCAGGTCGCCGTTGATGACCAGATGGGGCACGGTTTCAGTATACGGGCGGGCGAGCGTAAGAGCAACTGAATAAGGTTTAATATGCCGATAACAACCAAACAAGGTTAAAACGCGCGGGGCACGCCCCGCGCGCTGTGAGAAAGCCGGTTTACTTGGCTAGGCCGTTGAAGCGCTTGGCGTGCAGCACGTAGCCGCCGCTCCCGTCGTCCTCGCTCCAGACCACGATGGGGTTGTCGTTGCCGTCGACGGCGCAGTCGAACGCGTACAGTTCCCGCGTGGGGTCCAGGTTTACGTTACCCGGAAGCGCGACCCAGGCCGCGCCGTCCCAGCGGGTTACGAGCAGGTTGATGTTGGCGCCGCTCGAGGTGCCGTAGGCGATGACCGGATAGCCTGACGAATCGAGCGCCATGGCAAAGTGGAAACCGTTGGCGGTCGCCAGGTCGCTCGAGCCAAAGTTCTTCCAGGTGCTGCCGTCGTAGTACTTGGCGTAGAGGCCGCTGCCGTTGGTTTGCTCGCGCCAGACCACCACCGGGTTGCCGTCGGCGTTCAGTTCCATGTCCATGAAGGGGATGGAGTTGTCATCGGCGTGCTTGAGGGGACCCGTGCCCAGGAAGCTGTCCGCGCCGACGTTCTTGACGTAAATGCCCTTGCCGGAAGCCGAGTCTTCCACCCAGGCGAGGATCATCTGGTTGCTCGCGTTCATGGCGGCGGCGGGTATTAGGGCGTCATTGGCTGCCGTGTGGTTGTCGGGATTGCTATTGAAAACCCAGCCAAAACCGGAGCTGTACCCGCCGTGGTATACGTGCCAAGCGGTAGTTCCGGAAACCAAGGATTGTTCCGCAAACGCCACGGCGGGGTCGTCGTTGCTGTTGAGCGCGACTGCTGGACTGGTGGTGCTATCGGAATCCGTAAGGTCGAGAGGGGTGTCGCTGCTGCCATAGGGTATCCACTGACTGCCGTCCCAGTGGCGTACGAACACGTTGTTATGGCGGTAGAGCCGTCGAGCACCTTGACCGTGCTGGGGGTAACGGCGGCTGCGGTAACGGCGTTGTTGAAAGTTAGGGTGATCGCGTCGGCCAGCAGAACACCGCTGGCGTTGGCGGCCGGGGTGTGGCTGGCCAGCTCCAGGGTGGTTCCGCCTCCGGGGTTGCCGCCCGAGCTGCCGCACGAGGCCGCCGCGAGAACCAAGCCGGCCGCGAGTGCGAGCCCCATCCAGGCGCGAAATGGTCGTGATCGTAACGTCATCATACGTATCTCTCCGTTCAACTCGGACGTTGATTTTGGGGAAGATCGAGGCGTGTCCAGCAAGACGCTAACGGTCCACCCTATCCAAGACGGCTGACTCTACCTTCTTGAGGGCGCTTTTGTTTAGAGGCATATGTCATGGACGATCAAGGGCTTCGCCCGCTACCGGTGCGGATCGATGCGGCGTGTGCGGCATGGTCAGGGCCCATTCGTACCGGGGCTATGAGCCGGACGAGCCGGCGACGCGGCCCTCGCGGCGAGGGTCGCCCGCGGCTTGGCCGTTCAGGGCTACGGCGTGGACACCGCCGAAGTAAAAGTCCTTTCGCGGCCACAGGTTCAGCTCGAACTCGCGCTCGAGTCGCTGCAGGGTTGACGGGTCGAGCCCGGGTTCGGCCTCGAGACGCCCGTTTTCGTAGTGAACGCGCGGGGCCCTTACCGCGCCCGGAAGGTCGGCAAAGCCGGTGAGCAGGTGTGCGGCTACCTGAAAGACAGCGGTGCGGATACGGCGCGAGCCGCCGGAGCCAAGGGCGTACACGTCCTCGCCCGTTTCCAGGAGCACAGGAGCCATCATCGACACCAGCCGTGTTCCTGGACGGGGAAGGGGGCGGCCTGCTGGCACGACGTCGTCCTCCCCGAGGATGTTGTTGAGGAAGATGCCGGTACCGGGGGCCACCAGACCCGAACCCTCGCCGTTGGTGACGGTCATGGCGAGAAGGCGGCCCTCGCCGTCGCGAACGGAAAGGTGGGTCGTGCCGCGGCGGTGCCCTTGGCTCTCGGCGACGTGCTGCATGGCGTGCGCAAGGCCAAGGTAGTGCCGTGGTTCGTTTTCGTGCCGGTGGGGCCCCTCCAGGTAGGCTGCGAGCAACTCGGCCACGGCCGCGCCCCCCAGCGAGGGGCCGGGGGAGAAGCGCAGGGCGGCCGGGCTTTGCTCGAAAACACGGGCGGGGGCTTCCAGCGTTTGGAAACCGGCGAGGTCGTCGGCGGTCAAACGCCCTCCGCGTTCCTGCAGGTACGCGACGAGGCGCGCGGCGGTCGCCCCCGCATAGAACGCGCCCGCGCCTTCACGGGGGAGGCGCTCCAGAAACGCGGCGTAGTCGGGGTTTTGCAGCGGATCGCCGGCCGAGAGCAGCCGCCCCCGTGGAGCGAAGAGGGCTCGGGCTTCGGGGGTGAGGGTCAGGATGGGCTCGATCAGGGTGAACAGGTAGGCCTGCAGCGGCGAGAGGGGTACGCCCGTTCGTGCGGCGTGCACGGCCGGGGCGACGAGCCGCGCGAGCGGCAGCTTTCCCCGGGCGGCGTGCAGCGCGAGCAGGCCGCGGAGCAGACCCGGCACCGCCACCGAGGCGGCGCCCGCGTGGTACACGCCCACGGCGCCGCCGTAGTCGACCCGCACCTCCACGGTCTCGCCGGCCGCCCCGGGCGCGCCGCACCGCCCCGGCATGGCGGCGAAGAAGTCGTAGAACGTCGTTCGGCCGTCGGGCTCGCGCGCGATCAGCAACCCGCCCCCGCCCAGGCTGGCGAGCACGGGTTCGGCGAGCGGCTGCACGAACGCGGCGGCCACGGCGGCGTCGTAGGCGTTGCCGCCGTTTTCGAGCACTTCGGCTGCGGTTTGTGCGGTGAGCGAATGCCCCGCGGCCACGGCGTACATGGACATTAGGATACGTCAGCCGCGTTGTTTGAGGAGGCCGTAAAGGTGCGGATGGCAGCGATGCGTAGCCTCCACCGCGTCTTTAGATCGACCCTGGGCCAGCTTTTACTGGGACGACGGGGAGGTTTAGTATCCGGTGGGTGGAGCTCTCATCTCGAAGTATTCGCTCGAGCGGCACATGAGGAGTGCTGGCTTGTGCAGCGGGTGTAGAAAAGACAGAAAGTGTAAAATGCTAGGCATGAAGCGCAAGTTCACGGCTCGAATCACCCGGGAAGGGGATTGGTTCGTGGCACAGTGCCTTGAGGTGGACATAGCCAGCCAAGGACGCACTGAAGAGGAAGCCCTTGACAACCTCAAAGAAGCGCTGAGTCTTTACTTTGAAGCGCCTACGCCGACCCAAGAAGCCTCCCTACGTGAGTTCGAGGTAGAAGTTGGCGCTGCTTAGGCCTCTCCCTTACCGAGAGGTGCGGCGCAAACTTGAAGCAGCGGGATTCGTGTTCTACTCACAAAAAGGCAGTCACGTCAAGTTCATTCGCAAAGACGGCGGCAACATTCGAACGGTTATCGTGCCGGCGCATAAGGAAATTGCCGTGGGAACCTTGCGCAGCATTTTACGCCAGGCGGGTATTGCACCCGAAGATTTCAACGAGTTGTAAGTAAGTCTTGATCGGAGGATCAGGTTAGACCGAAGCCCGTTCTGGAACCGTTGATCAAAACATAGGCGGAAATTCCCAGCTCGTTATTCACCGGGTCCCTCAGGGGTTGGGTGGGATGCGGGCGGCGGGTTGTAGGAGGCGGGTAGACCGCACTAGGAGCGCGCGGGACATGTATTGCATTGTTTCCAGAGACCGCGAGCTACAAGCCGCTTGCCGGTTTCAAAACCCACACCCGACCCTCCCCGAAGGGGAGGGAGTGTCGTCTGACGCAAGCCGCGAGCCGCAGGCGTTTTGTCGGTTACAAACTACAGACTACAGACCGTGAGCTACAAGACGCCCACTACTCGCCGCTCTTTTCGGTTCCCCGGACAAGGCCGGCTTGTCCGGCCTGGATCCGGGGCCTATGCCGCACGAACCGCCAAGACTCCGTCGTCGCCGTCCCGTCGCCACGTACCGCGCACCATACACCACGAACCCACGGGGCGGACACACGGGTCCGCCCTTACGGCGAGATAAAACGCACCACGAGCACTATGTCACGAGCCTTCTTCAACTTCACCTTCCGGAAAAGGGAGCTGCAGCGGTTTTCGTTGTTCCAGCCAAGCGAACCTGCCGGTTCGCGTGAGCTGGAATCCAGACCGGCGCGGCCCCCATCACACGTGGGGGTTTTAGGAAACAATTGTGACGCAGCAACGCCCTAATGCCGATCCCTGACTCGGTCTGGACCCCAGCTTTCGCTGGGGTGACGAGGAGCGTCGAGTCCCTTGCGCTTAGGCTGCACAGGCTACCTGAATCGTTCAAACCAACAAATGAAACAGGTCGTTCCAATCTGGGTTGGCCCTTTCAATAAGTTCGATCTCCCAAGCCCGCTTCCAGGCTTTCACCTATTTTCGCGGCGGATGGCCGAGGCTATTGTGGGATGCTCTTCGAAGTATACGAGCCGTACCAGGTGGTGCCGTTTGCTAAACCCTTCGACGGCGCCGTTGCGATGCTCCCAGGCGCGACGACGAAGGTTTGACGTGACTCCGACGTAGAGCGTGCCGTTCTTGCGATTGGTCATGATGTAGATAGCGGGGTGCATCGCCCTAAAGCGCACTATCCAACCTATAAACTAAGCCCTAGGCAAGTGTAGCGGGAACAAAACAAGTATTAAGATACCATCTACATATGGTGGTTGTTTAACAAGACCTGCTGGTCGTACGGATTGGGTGCACTTTACATGCACAACACAATAACGTTTGAGGTTGCAAATAAGCTTGGGTATATGGTGTTTGTATGACTAATACAGAGAAGATCAAACAAGTCTTCCTTTCTGGTGTTGTAAAAGAGGCTACTAATGCCGAGTTGATGAAATTAACGGGAGTGCAGCCGCATCAGCAGGTGTTTCAAATTACAGATAAGCTGGTTAAAAAGGGTTTCCTGAAGTACGCGTTGAAAGGTAAAGAAAAGGTATTTTTCATGCCACAGCAGGTGAGCATGACTAACGTTAAGGATTCGGAGGACGTCGGAACACATTCTGGACCGGAAAATGTAGGGAACAGAAAAGCCGTTTTAAACATTGAGCAAGTAGGGTTCCGTTATTCGGGCAAGTGGACACTAAATGACGAGAGTAAACTTTCGTACGAAGCTGAGCCAGATATTCTATCACGCAGTCCCGTTCTGTATGCGTTTGTATCGATGAATGAAGTGTTATATATCGGCAAGACAACAATGCCGTTAGGTAAGAGGCTATACGGGTACGCTAATCCTGGCCCTAAGCAGTCAACAAACCAAAAAGTCAACTTGAACATCCAAGGATTGGTGTCAAACGGCGTAAGTGTTGAAATCTGGGTGTTTGCTCCTATGAAAAATGAGTTAGTGTATCGGGGAATTCCCGTAAACCTGCCTGCCGGGTTGGAGGATTCCCTGATAGACATTCTGAAACCTAAATGGAATCACCTAGGAAAGTAGCGTTTAGATCGAAAAATATCGCGCCTCGGGGTGGTGCACCACGAAGGAGCTGGTGGACTGTTCGGGAACCAGCTGGAAGTCTTCGGTCAGGCTCAGGCCGATCTCGCCCCAGTCGAGCAGGCGTTCCAGCTTGGCTTGGTCTTCCAGGTTGGGGCAGGCGGGGTAGCCGGGGGCGTAGCGGGCCCCCTGGTAGCCCTGGGCGAAGAGCTTTTGCAGGTCGGTGGCGTCGGCGCTGGAAATGCCCCACTGTTGGCGCAGGCGCTTGTGCCAGTACTCGGCCAGGGCCTCGGTCATCTCCACCGAGAGGCCGTGGAAGAGCAGGTAGTCTTCGTAGGCGCCTTCGTCAAAGAGCCGCTGGCTGAAGGCGCTGGCGCGGGGGCCCATGGTTACGGCCATCAGCGCCATCACGTCGCGGGCTCCGGCGTTCCAGGCGGCCGCGGGCAGCCACTCTGGCTCGTCGTCCAGGGGTTCCGCGCCGCGGGGGCGGAAGTAGTCGGCCAGGCTCAGGCCGCCGCCGGCCTGGCGGGGGAAGGCGAAGCGCTCGAGCTCGTCGCCGGTTTCGGGGTCGAAGAGCACCACCTCGTCCCCCTCGCGGGCGGCGGGCCAGAAACCGTAGACGACCCGGGGTTCGAGCAGGTCTTCGCGGGCGGCGCGTTCGAGCCAGCGACGCAGCCGCGGTTGCGCCTCGCGCTCGATGAGCTCGCGGTGCTCTTCGGGGCTCAACTTCCCGCGCTTGTACCCCCACTGGCCGCGGAAGAGGGCGTTTTCGTTCAGGTAGCGGGCGATGGTGAAGAGGTCGAGCTCGCCCGCAGCGGCGACGCGGCGGCCGAAAAAGGGCGGCCGGGGTACCCGCGGCGGCGGGCCGGCGGGCCCTGCGCGGGTGGGGGCCATCCGAGCGCGGGGCTTGGTTTCCCGGGCGGGGGCGGCGGCCTCTTCCCGGCCGCGCGACCGGACGATTTCCTCCATCAGCTTCAGGCCGGCGAAGGCGTCGGGGGCGTAGTGGACGGTGCCCGGGTAGACGGCCCGCAGCTCGCGTTCGACGTAGCGGCGGTTGAGGGCTGCCCCGCCGAGGATGACCGGCAGGTTGTGGCCCAAAGCGGCCATGTGCTCCAGGTTCTCCTTCATGACCGTCGTGCTCTTGACCAGCAGGCCGCTCATGCCCACCGCGTCGGGTTGGTAGCGTTCGACGGCCTCCAGGATCGAATCGATCGGCTGCTTGATGCCCAGGTTGATGACGCGGTAGCCGTTGTTGGAGAGGATGATGTCCACCAGGTTCTTGCCTATGTCGTGGACGTCGCCCTTGACCGTCGCCAGCACCAGGGTGCCCTTGTGGGCGCCCTCCTTCTTCTCCATGTGGGGCTCGAGCCAGGCCACCGCGGCCTTCATCACCTCGGCCGACTTGAGGACGAAGGGAAGCTGCATCTGGCCGGAGCCGAAGAGGTCGCCCACCTCCTGCATGGCTGCCAGCAGGATCTCGTTGATGATCTCTTCGGCGCGGTGGTTTTCCAGTGCTTCCGCCAGGTCTTCTTCGAGCCCCTTCTTGCGCCCCTCGACGATGCGGCGGTGCAGGCGTTCCTCGACCGGCCGCTCGGCTTCGTCTTCCCGGGCCTCGTCGAGGGTGTGGCTTTCGAAGTAGTCGATGAAGGCGAAAAGGGGGTCGTAGCCCTCTTCGCGGCGGTCGTAGATCAGGTCGCGCGCCAGCCGCACCGCTTCCTCGGGGATCTGGTTGACCGGTACGATCTTGCCCGGGTGGACGATGGCGGCCGTCAGTCCGGCTTGCTGAGCCTCGTGCAAGAAGACGGCGTTCAGCACCTTGCGGGCCGCCGGCTTCAGGCCGAACGACACGTTGGAAACCCCCAGCACGAAGCCGACGCTGGGCAGGGCGTCCTTCAGGTAGCGCATCGCCTCGAGCGTCGCCAGCGCCAGCCGCCGGGTGTCCTCGTCGCCCTGGGTGATGGGGAAGGTGAGCAGGTCGAAGAGGATGTCTTCGGGCATAAAGCCGTGTTTTTCGACCAGCCGCCGGTAGATGCGCCGGGCCACCTCGAGCTTGCGCTCCACCGTCTTGGCCATGCCTTCCTCGTCGATCGTCAGGGCGACCACCGCCGCGCCGTGGGCGCGGGCCAGCGCGGCGGTGCGGTCGAAGCGGGCCTCGCCGTCTTCGAAGTTGACCGAGTTGATCACCGGGCGGCCGGGCACGCGCTCGAGCGCCGCTTCGATCACCTCGGGCTGGGTGCTGTCGATCATCAGGGCGGCGTCCACCTCGCGTGCCAGGCGTTCGACGACCCGCACCATGTCGGCCT